>Ga0068859_100000283_pt1 | contig 50605 bp, 32 predicted proteins | sample KBSSwiS22_FD_66585 | JGI IMG/M metagenome (GOLD analysis project Ga0068859, IMG submission 66585) | Switchgrass rhizosphere microbial communities from Kellogg Biological Station, Michigan, USA - KBS Switchgrass S2-2 | ecosystem: Host-associated > Plants > Roots > Rhizosphere > Soil ... | reverse complement strand
GCGGCGGCGTAGCCATAGCGGTTGTCGGCGGCGGTGCCGGTCCAGGGCAGCGGGTAGGTGTCGCGGGTCAGGAAGCTGCCGGTGTCCGGGTCGTACCAGCGGGCTTGGGCGGCGACCAGCCCGGTGTCGGGGTCGGTCCAGTTCCCCTGGTAGCCGACCTGCAGGTCGGTGCTGACCGCTGTTCGGGGTTTGCCGAACGGGTCGTAGCTGCGGCTCTCGGTGAGGGAGGCGCCGTCGGTGGTGAAGGCGGCGACGATGTCGCCGTGGGCGTCGTCGAGGGTGACCCAGTCGCCGCTGCCGGTGCCGGCGCCGATGAGGGTGCCGTCGGGGCCGCGGGCGAAGCCGGAGGTGCCGTCGGTGGACGGCTCCTTCTCGACGCCGTTGTAGAGGAAGTTGTACGAGCCGCCGTGCGTACGGGTCGCGATCCGGTCGAGACCGTCGTAGGCGTACGACGTGGTCGTCGTTCCCACGGTGTGGCTGACGAGGCGATCGAACGCGTCGAACGCGGTCGTGGTGACGGTCGAGCCGGCGGTCTTGCTGGCCAGGGTGCCGCGGGCTGTGTACGTGTAGGTGGTGGTGCCGCTGGACAGCAGCCGGTTGCGGGCGTCGAACGTCGCCGTCACACCGCCTGCGGAGGTGCGGTTTCCGGCCCCGTCCCAGCCGTAGGTGGTCGTGGTGCTGGCCTGGTTGGTCCAGGACGTCAGCCGGTCCGCCCAGTCGTAGCCGTAGGTCTGGGTGCCGGCGCCGGCGACGCCGGAGCCGCTGATCGTGGTCGAGGTCAGGTTGTCGTTGTCGTCGTAGGCGTAGGTCTGGGCTCGTAGCGTGCCGCCGGGGCCGGAGACGGTGTCGGAGGTGATCCGGCCGAGCTGGTCGTAGTCGAAGGCCCGGACCGCGCCGGTGCCGCCGGCGTAGTCGATCGAGGTGAGCTGGCCGGCGTCGTCGTAGTCGTAGACCCGGGTGCCGCTGGTCGCGGCGCCGTCGACGGCGGCGAGCAGGCCACGGGCGTCGTAGGAGTAGTTGCTCCACGTGCTGCCGTCGGCCCGCTGGGAAAGGCGGCCGTCCTCGTCGTAGGTGAACGTCGACCCGCCCAGATCGCCCGAGCTGTCGAGGAGCAGGCCCCGGTCGTTGTAGGTGAACTCCTCGTCGCCGGCCGCCGAGCCGACCTCGGTCAGGTTGCCCGCCAGGTCGTAGCTCATGGACCGGGCCGCGCCGGTGACGCCGCTGCCGTAACCGGTCTCGAGGGTGCGTCGGCCGAGTTCGTCGTAGGTGGCGTTGCGGGTGACGCCGCCTGGTTCGAGGAGGGTGACGGGCAGGCCGCCGGCATCGTAGCTGGCCTGCCAGGTGCGGTCGGCCAGGTTCGGGTAGGCGGTGGTGGACGGTTCGATGGTCTTCTCGGGTAGGCCGAGGGTGTTGTAGGTGTAGACGGTGGCGTGGTTGTTGCCGTCGGTGAGGCGGGTCCGGTTGCCAGCGGCGTCGTAGCCGGCGCTGGTGGTGATCGACACCCCGGATGAGGCTGGGACGGTGATCGTGCGCGGCTGGTTGAGGGCGTCGAACGTGTAGGTGCTGGTGTGGCCGTTCGCGTCGGTCTGTGAGGTGAGGTTGCCGGCCGCGTCGTAGCCGAACCCGACATTGCGTAGCAGGGTGTCGGTGTCGGAGTACTGGGCGGTGGCGATCTGGCGGCCGGCGCGGTCGTAGGTGGAGCGGGTCGCGCGGCCGAGCGGGTCGATGACCGCGTTGAGCCGGCCGGCGAGGTCATATTCATAGGTGGTGGTCTTGCTGGCCTCGTCCGTGGTCGAGACCAGGTCGCCGACGCCGTTGTAGGTGGAGCGGATGGACGCGCCGCTGGCGAAGTTCGACGGGCGCAGGACGCGGGTGACATCCCCGGCGTCGTTGTGCTCGTAGTAGGTGGTGAACGCCGCGGTCGGGCTGCGTTCGGTGGTCGACTCGGCGAAGACCCGGTCGAGGTCGTCGTAGGCGTAGATCGTCCAGGCGCCGTTCTGGTCGACCGTGTCGAGCAGGTTCCCGGCGTCGTCGTAGATCATCCGGGTCACGCCCGGGTCAGGGGCGCCGCTGATCTGCGGGTCGGTGACGGCGACCGGCCGGCTGCGTTTGTCGTAGACGGTGGTGGTCGTCTGGCCGCGGGTATCGATGTGGCTGGTCGGGTTGCCGTTGTCGTCGTAGGACCACTGCTCGGTCGGGACGATCGCCGAGCCGCCGGGCGGGGTGTACGACGGGTAGGTCTTCTGGCTGACCCGGCCCAGGTGGTCGTAGGTCGTGACAGTCACCTGGTTGCGGGCGTCGCGGGTGTGGGTGATTTCGCCGAAGGTGTTGTAGCCGACTTCCTCGGAGGGCCGGTCGGAGCTGGCCGCGGCGCCGTTCTCCTCGACGTCCACCGGCGGGTGGATGGTCTGGACGACGTGGCCGTGGCTGTCGGTGACCTGGTCGGTGGCGTAGTCCGTGTCGGGTGGGCCGGACGGGTTGTGGCCGCGGGGGTCGATCGTGCTGGTGACGAAGCCGCGGTCGTCGCGGATGATGTCCTCGGTGAGGTCGTCACCGTCGTAGCCGAGCACGGTGCGCGACGTCGGCCGGGACGCGTCGTCGTAGCCGTATTCGGTGCGTTCGGACGCGGACGTGCCGGCGACGGTGGTCTCGCTGGCGGTCACGTTCCCGCCCGCGTCGTAGCTGAGGTCGGTCCGGCGCGCGACCCCGTCCGGGTCGTCGATCTTCGCGACGGGCCGGCCGGCCGGGTCGTACTCGGTCGCCGTGGTGCGCAGGCCGTTGCCGGTTTTGATCGAGGTTTCGTGGCCGGCGGCGTCGTAGGCGCGCTCGTCCAGGACGACGTCGTAGGCGCCGTAGGTGGCCAGCTCGCCGACGGTCAGGTCGGGCGGGCGGTAGCCGACGAGGATCGTGCGGTGTGGCAGGCCGTCGAGCCAGTAGGTGAGCTTGGTCGTGCGGCCTTCGGCGTCGGTGATCGAGGCGAGCCGGCCCGCGGGGTCGTAGGCCCGGGACTCGACGACGACGTCGTGGGAGGAGGAGCCGGCGACCGGGTCGTCGACGAAATCGTCGACCGTCGTCGTCGCGAGCAGGTTGCGCGCGGTGTAGGTGAAAGAGGTGACGGTGCCGTTCGGGTCGGTCGTCGTCGCGACGTTGCCGTTGGGGTCGTAGGTCGTCTCGGTCGTCGCCGACGGGGAGGAGCCCGCGCCGCGGGTCCGGGAGATTTCCCGGTCGGCGTCGTCGTAGTCGATGGTGGTGACGCGGGCGGTGTCGCCGCCGGTCGCGTCGGAGACGGTGGTCTGGGTCAGGTTGCCGTTGTCGTCGTACTCGTTGGTCGTGACCGGGGTGTGTACGACCGAGGTGACCAGGTTCGTGATCGGTGGTTCGGTGACCTGCGCGACCCAGCCGAGCTTCGTGTAGGCCGTGGTCGTGGTCAGACCGGACGGGTAGGCGTCGGAGATTTCCTTCGACGTCAGCCGGCGGCCGAGCTCGTCGTAGGTGTACTCGTGGACCAGGCCGGCCGGGTCCTGCTCGCGGCGCAGGTCGCCCTTGGCGTCGTAGCCGTAGGTGGTGGCCTGGCCGCGGTCGTCGGTCGCCGAGACGAGCAGCCCGCGGGGGATCGTGCCGCCGCCGGCGACGGCGGTCTCGGTGCCGGTCGAGTACGTCCACGTCGCGGTCGTGCCGGACGGGAAGTCGCCGGTGGCGGGGGATGTTCTCGAGGCCGGGTTGCCGAAGGTGTCGTAGGTGCGGACGGTCGCGTAGGTGTCGTCGGTCGACGAGGCGGACCGGCCGTCGCGGTGGACGGTGACCAGGTCGTTGCGCGGGTCGCCGGGGGCGCCCAGGAAGTACTCGAAGTACTCGGTGTTGGCGTCCAGCACGTCGTCGAGGAAGGACCGGGCGGTCGTGCGGGCGATGACGTTGCCGCGCTCGTCGGTGTCGGTCTGGACGATGTTGCCGTTCTCGTCGACCGTCTGGAAGAGGAAGCCCTTGTCGTTGTAGACGAACTGCCGGTTCCCGATGTCGTCGCGCCGGGAGATCAGCTGGCCGTTGTGGTATTCCCAGTCCTGGTCGTGGCCGTTCGGGTCGGTGACCCGGATGATCGGGTTCGGGGTGGTCGCGACGACGGTGAAGGTGGTGCGGTTGTCCTCGCCGTCCTCGCGCCAGGCGACGGTGCCGTCGAGGTTGTAGCCGATGGTCGTGTCGGTGTTGCCCTCGGGCAGGGTGATGTTCCCGAGCTTCCCGTTGAAGGCGTAGTCGTAGACCGTCGGGTTGGTGGTGTGCGGGGCGGTGACGGTGTGGAGCTTGTCGCCGTCGTAGCCGTAGGTCCAGGTCAGCGGGCCGCTGTGGGCGGCGACGCTCTGTGTGGACAGGGACGTGACGTGGTCACCGGTCCAGGTCAGCGACAGGGTTCGCCCGGTGGTCTGGTTCGTGATCAGGGTCAGCTTGGCGCTGCTGTCGTAGGTCAGGTCCAGGCGCCGGCCGGCCGCGTCGGTGATCCTGGAGAGCCGTCCGTCCGCGCGGAAGGTGTGCGCGGCGCCGGACTTGTCGGTCAGCGTCGTGGCGGCGGTCGACGTGAAGTCGTCGAACCGGCCGGCGCCGGTGGCCTCGGTGAACGGACCGGCGCGGCTGCCGTAGAACACCGCCGGGTCGTTCGTCGACAGGATCTGGGTGCCGTTGCGCTTGACGACGATCGACGGGCCGTCGGTGAGGACGGTCAGCGTGTCGGACGCGGTGCAGCACTGCCCGGAGCTCGACGTCGCGACGACCGTCTCGGTGCCCTCGACGCGTTTGACCAGCTGCCAGGTGCTCGACGACGGCTGGGCGACCAGCCGCCAGTAGTTGTCCGCGTCGGCGTAGCGGAACGCCAGGCCCTGGCCGGCCTGCGCGACCGGCAGCTTGAAGGTGAACGTGCCATCCGCGGCGGCCGACACGGTCGCGATGTTGCGGTTACCCGAGGCGGTCGCGAGATAGGCCTGGTTGCTGGAGGTTCCCCAGGTGCCAGCGCCCGTTCCGGGGCCGGACTGCCAGACCTCGCCGTCGTCGGTGAAGCCGAGGTCGGTCGCCGAGTTGGGGTTGGTGAAGGTGTCACGGTGCGCCTCGGCCACGATCGCGACCGAGCCGATCCGCCCGGAGCCGATGCCGGTCGCGTACATGCCGGCCTTCGTCGCCGCCTGGAACGCCGAGTCCGTGTACGTCCCGACGACCCGGTCGTTGCGGTAGACCGTCAGCAGCGACCCGGCCATCCGGACGGCGAAGGTGTCGTTCGCCGTGCAGCAGGCACCGGAGAACGTCGCCATCGTGGTCGTCGTCCCGCCCGACCGCTTCGCGAGCACCAGCGAGTTGGTCGAGGGCTTGAGGTAGAGAGCCCAGAGGTTGTCGACGTCCTGGACCCGGAACGAGATCCCGAGGTTGTCCTGCGCGGTCGGGACGACGATCCGGATCAGGCCATCCGACGGTGCCTGCAGCACCGCGACGCTCGGTTTGAGCACCGCGGCGGTCGCCAGATAGGCGTTGTTCCCGTTGATCCCCCAGGTGCCGGACAGGATCTCGAAGCTCTGCCCGGTGTCCGTCGTGCCCAGCGAGCTGATCGAGTTCGCCGCGGTGAACGACGCGACCTTCGGGCTCGGCGCCTGGACGAAGGCGTACTCGCCGTCCTGGGAGACGTACGAGCCGTCCCAGTTCCGGCCGAACCGGCCCTCCCGGCCGTCCGGATAGCGCACGACCAGGTTGCCCTCGCCGGTGTCGTCGGCCTTGACGTTCATGTCCCACTGCGAGGACCAGCCGACGCCGAACATCCCCGGATACGGGTTGCGGCTGTTGTAGGTCCGGGTCACCCCCAGCGCCGGACCGGTGCCGGCCACCGCCACGTCCGTCGTCGAGGAGGTGTAGTTCCCGATCAGCGGCGTCACCAGCGCCACCGACGGCACGTACGGGTCGGCGCCGAAATGCCGGCTCGTGACCGGCGCCTGCACCTGCGTGTACAGCCCGATCGGCGGCGTCCACGGGCTCGTCGACCCGCCGAGCGACGCCCGGCCGCGCCAGTAGTACTTCTTGCTCCAGGCCAGCGCCCCGGCAGGCACCTGCCACGTCCCCGTCGTCGACGTGCTCGACACCGAGCCCGATGTCCAGCAGCTACCGGAGGCGGCGTCCGGGTTGGTGCAGATCTGGAACTCGTAGCTCAGGCCGGTCTGGTTGCCGGTCAGCGTCAGCACCGGGCGCAGCGTGCCCACCGGCTGCAGGTCGTTCGGGCTCGCCCCGGTCACCTGCACCCCGCCCGCCGAGGCCGACGTCACCCCGGTCGGGAACATCGAGACGTCATGGTCGGAGAACCAGGTGTCGGCGGGCGCCCCGACGTCCTGCATGTCGAACTTGAGCAGATAGCTGCCCGCCGACAGCGGGGCGACGAGTGCGGTCAGGTCGATGCTCTGCCCCCGGCCCACCGCCGACGGCAGGTCCGTCTGGAACCCCTGATCGGTGATCAGGGTCGTCCCGGCGGCGTTGTACACGTGGTAGGACAGCTTGTAGTCGCCGTTCGGCCGCCAGGTCTCCGCACCCAGGTTCGTCACCCGGATCTTGATCTTGCCCTGCTGCGTCGGGGTCACCTGCTGGTCCCACACCGGCGACCCCGTCGGCCACGCGTACTGCGCGTCATACGGCGACCAGGTGACCGACATCCGCGGCCGGTGGTCCCCCGGCGTACCCGGCGCCGAGCAGGCACAGTCCTGGGACGCGAACTCCTTGTAATGATCGGCGTCGGTCGTGGACGCCCGGATCGAGAAGCCGTAGTTGGCGTTCGAGCCGTTGTTCCAGTCCTCGACCAGCTCGGCGATCCGCCAGTCGTCGAACGTCTCCCAGTCCGCGTCGCAGCCGCCGTTCCCGGCCTCGTGCGAGAAGCCGGACTGCGCCACCTCGTCCCCGACCGACGCCCCGGGCCAGGTCAGCGTCGCCCCGCTCCACGGCGCGGACACGTGGTACAGCGACACCGGATGCGCAGTACACGCGTCGTGCGACGCCTCGTTGTACAGGCTCACCGTCGCCGACAGGACGTTCGCGTTCGCAAGCGCCGGGTCGGTCGGGAACCGCAGGTAGGCGTGGTACACATCCCCGCCGCCGCCCAGACCCACCCGCAGCGTGCCGTCCGCCCCGTACGGCGTGCTCGGCGTCGCCGACGAGACGTAGGTGTCATCCGCACCCTCGGAGAACTCCGTCACCGTCGGGTCGACCCGCACCGGGAACACCCGCCCCGGCGCCGCCAGCCACTGCGCATCCAGCTCGACGTGCAGCACCACCTGGCCCGCGCCGGCCAGCTCGGCCAGCCGGTAGGTCACCCCGTCCGACACCGCGCCGGCGCCGTCCTGCATCCACCCGCGCGGAATCAGCGCGACCGGCTTGCCGTCCTTACCGGCCAGCACCACCTGCCCCTGCTTGTCCAGGCTCGCGGACAGCCCCTGCAGCTTCAGCGGGAACGACCAGCTCGTCGGCGCCTTCGCCGACCGCAGGACGATGACCTCCTTCAACCCGCTGCTCACCGCCGACAACTCCAGATCAGCCGCCTCACGCACCCCCGCGAACGCGACCCCCTGCTCGCCGGCCTTCCCCGCCGACCTGGCCGCCCCGTCCACCCCGAACCCGACCGACACACCCGGCCCCAGCTCGACCCGCGCCAGCTGCGGATCGTCCGCCGCCCCGGCGATGTCCACCGGCGCCTGCGCCGCCCGTGATCGGTACCGGCCGTTGGCCTGCGCGGCCAGCCGGGTGTCGACGTTGACCCACTTGCCGCCGGCGTCCTTGAACCGCACCGCCTGCGCGGACAGCTCGGTCGTGAACGTGCCGTCGGGGTTGGCGAACACCGTCGACCGCTCCGTGCGCGCCGACTCGACCTCGACCCGGCCTGCCTGTGCCTTGCCTGGCTCCCGCACCGACGGCGCCACCTCGTCGCGTGTCGGCCGTTCCGCGCCCGCCGGAACTTCCGGAACTCCGATCTCGCCTTGCCCCGGCGGGATCGTCACCTTCCGTGGTGTCTCGTCCGGCGTGGCCGGCACCGCGCCCGGCACCGACCCGAGCTCGGCCGCGACCGCCGCCGCACCGGGCACGTCGCCGTCCGAGGTCGCCGAGGTCGGCACCTGATGCGCCCGGTTCTCGGCGGTCCCGTCCGACGACCGGGGCAGATCCAGGTCCCTGAACGGGCTCTGCTCCGACAGCGGGACGATCTTCGGCTGTGTCACCCGGTCATAGACGACCAGCGACACCCCGGTCATCACCAGCACCGGCACCAGCAGCAACGCGACCCGGCGCGTCCGAGACCGACGCCGCCAGAGCTTCCGGCCAAACGACAGAGGGCGGCGGGGCGACGAGAAGCGACGCGGGGAATGGTGCCGGCCGGTCATCACAGCTCCGAACAGGTGCGCAGGAACAGGAACGAGCCACGTAGAACAGGACCACCGGGCGCCTAGCAACCCGACGGCCCAACCGACCCGGACGATCTCCGCGGACCTCTCTGAAGGAGGGCAGGGCAGGGCAGGGCACGACCGGACCGTCGAAACGCGCACGCGACGAAGAAGGCAGCGCGAAATGGCCTGGTCGCACCGACCGCGGGATATCCGGGTGCGACAACACCTGCTGCGGCAGGTGGTGAAATCCGGCATCGACGCCGGCGACCTGCCCAGTCATCAGTCAGCGACGCTTCTGGTGACCTATGGGCAGCACAGATCAAATAAAAGACGACGGAAATTGGCAGAGAGAGGCTGGCACGACGCCGTGCTCAGCGAGAACCCCCGCCGATGCCCGAGATGAACCCGTGGCAACCGACGGGGGAACGAAGGTTGCACCCGGGCGACCGAAGCCGCGCGGGAGGTGCGCCGCAGAGCATTGCACGCTTCACAGCTCACTCACAAGTAGTTCCCCCACAGCACTGTAGAGGATCACGGCCGACCGGTCGGAAGTCCTGTGCCTCCAGCGGAACCACGCGCGCCTACCGTGGTCGAGGTCTAGTCGTCAATGGCAGGAAGAACTAGTCCGGAGGCAGATCACATCAATGTTTCGTTACCGACAGCGACCATCGTCACCCATTGGAACCGAGTCGGGCAGCGTACGGACGGTATGCAGGGGCTCCAGGGAGTGAGCGGAATTTTTAGCCAACCTCTGGCGAGACCCGTCCGGGCTCTGCCATAGTGGCTCACCACCCACCAACAACCACGCGCCAAGACCGCGATAACAGCGCGCCCGCGCTCCGACGACCATCAGGCATGGCCGGAAACCGACCATGCCTGTATTCAGGCTGGTCCGTGCTCGGCCTGCCCGGCCACGGCTACCGGTCCACCGGCCTGGCGTTCATCCACGTGATGAACCGTCTCGCCACCACCGCTCTGGATAACGCTCCCGGCCGCTGCACTCGCCGGGTATTCAGCCTTGCCTATACGTCGACGATACCTTGCCCGTCATTCCGCCGGACCGGGCCAACAACCCACGTCGGCAGCTAACTGCCAACAGGGCGCCTTGTCGCGCCCGCTCGCCGCCAGCGCCACGACACCGGCGCGGCACCGCCGCGCCCGGCGGATGACAGCGCACGGGTGACAGAACACGGAAAGGAGCGCAGTGATGAGCCGGCGCAAACACCTGGCCCGCGCACCAGGTGAGCCAGCCGTCTCGTCACCACCGGCTCCCGCAGACCCAGCACCCATCGCCCTGTCCGCACCACGTCGCGAGGCAGGCCGGCACCGACGACGCCGATCGCCCGCGCGCGTGGTCGGTCTGCTGCACGCCGTCGGGCTGCCCGTCCTCGGGATCCCAGCCCTGCTCATCCTGCTGCTCTCCGGCAGCGGCGCGCCCCTCGACACCGGCAGCCACGGCGCCTCGACCACCCCGCCCGCCACCGACCGCGACTACGCCATGCCCAGCCTCAACCCCGACGCCCTACCTGCCAGCCTTCGGGCCCTGGGTGGCACGGAGGGACAGGTCCCCACCGACAGCCTCGCCACCGCCGCCGCCTCCCCCGGCACAACCACTGGCCTGGTCCGTCTCACCGCCGCCGACCGCCAGATCCCCGCCCGCGTCCTGACCGCCTACCAACAGGCCGCCACCACCCTGACCACCGAACAACCCGACTGCCACCTGCGCTGGCAGCTCGTCGCCGGCATCGGAAAGATCGAGTCCAACCACGGCACCGGCCGCACCATCGCCTCTGACGGCACGATCAGCCCCGTCATCCTCGGCCCCCGCCTCGACGGCACCGGAGAGTTCGCCCGGATCGTCGACACCGACCACGGCCGGCTCGACCACGACACCACCTACGACCGCGCCGTCGGCCCCCTCCAGTTCCTCCCCAGCACCTGGACCGGCTCCGGCCGCGACGGCAACCACGACAACACCAAGAACCCCAACAACATCGATGACGCCGCCCTCGCCGCCGGCGGCTACCTGTGCGCCCACCACCGCGACCTCGCCAACCCCACCGACCTCTACGCCGCGATCCACGCCTACAACCCCTCCGACGCCTACGTCCGCGCCGTCCTCGCCTGGGCCACCGGCTACACCACCACACCCCCCACCACCAGCCCGGCGATCAGCGCGGCGCCTAGCGCTCCACCCACCCCCGCGCCGGCACCGACCGTGCCGAACACCCTGCCCACCCCGCAGGCCACCCCCTTCCCGATCATCAACCTCACACCACGACCCACCACCCCGGCCGTCACACCGGCGACCACGCCTCCCCCAGCACCGTCGACTACCCCGAACTGCCCCACGATCACTCTGACGACCAGCAGCCTCACCGCAACGCTCACCACCACCCTCGACATCACCGGCCGTTACACCACCACCGGCACCGCAACCAGCCAGACCGCGACCATCCACGCCGAAGCCCACGACACCACCGGCCACACCCTCACCACCGCCGACACCACCATCCCCACGACTCCACCGGCCAGCCCGACCCTGATCACCCGCCTACCCCTCGACCACCTCACCGCCCCCGGCCAGACCGCCACCATCACCGTGACCCTGACCACCACGCCCACCGGCTGCCCACCCCAAACCCTGGCCACCGTGACCGTCACCGGCGTCACCCGCCCCGGCACCTCCGCCCCACCGACCCCCACGCCCAGCAGCCCAGCGCCTTCCGCCTCGACCAGTCCGAGTCTCGAAGCTCCGGCGTAGCCGCTCGTACCACCGGCACCCGGCCGCTCTCCCTCGGGAAGCACCTGGATCGCACCCGCGCAGTCCCGGCCGAACGTCTTCAAGATTCCGTACGTGTCGGCGGGGCGAACGCCCGCGAGAGCCGCCGTCCGCTGCAACGTCGGCCCCTCGGGAAGCATGTTCTCGGAGAAGTCCAGGCCGCGCAGGTCTCGCGGACCGTCACCGCGCCGTTCGGCAGCCCCACCGACAGCGCGGAGCTCCCTGCGCCCCACCGGTCTATCGCCTCCGCCCGCCACTCGAGAGTTATCCGGTACTCAGGTCCGGGGCGCGAGGATCGCGGTGGGGGTGTCGTAGAGCCAGGTCACCAGCCGGTCAGCCACGGGGCCGCCTCAGCCGGACGACGACCTCGCACCCCTGACGGCACCCTGATCGGCGCTGGTACCGGTGCCGGTGACTGGGTCACCCTCGACGACGCCCACGGCGACATCGTCGCCGCGTTCACCACCGACGGCGCCTCCCTCACCGAAAGCCGCAACTACGACCCGTTCGGCAAACCCCGCACCGCCGTCAGCACCGATCTGCAGGTCGGCTACCAGGGGAACTGGACCGACCCCGACACCGGCCTCGTCGCCGCCCAAGCCCGCTGGTACGACCCCGACACCGGCACCTTCCTGACCCGCGACACCTTCGCGCTGCCCTGGACCGGCACCGCCGCCGACAACCGCTATGGCTACGCCGCCGCGAACCCGGTCACCCGCAGCGACCCCACCGGATACGTGTCGTCGGCCGCGGCCGCCGCGCAGCAGCAGGCCCTGATGGCCCAGCAGCTGCAGAACCGGCAGAACGCGCAGAACGCGGCCCAGAAGGCGGCAGCACAACAGGCCGCCGCGAACAAAGCCCGCGAAGAGGCCGAGTTCTGGGCCGGCGTCAACGCCGCCCTCGCCTTCCAGGAGGCGGAACGGAAGGCCCGCCAGGAGGCCGAGTTCTGGGCAGGTGTGAACGCCGCCCTCGCCTTCCAGGAGGCAGAACGACAGCAAGCCGCCCGACAAGCCGCCCAGAACGCGGCACAACAAGCCGCGCAACAAGCGGCCCAGAACGCCGCCTACAAAGCAGCAGAACAACGAGACCGAGACCAGGCAGCCCAGATAGCCGCCCAGCAAACCGCCCACCAGTCAGCCCAAGTAGCCACCCAGGAAGCTGCCCACCAGGCCGCGGTAGACGCTGCTACCCCGCAGCCGGAAGTCCCATCGGGTTGCTACGATCTCGCTCAGTGCATAAGAGGCGACCGATGCGACAGCATTGCAGCCTGTGCAGGTCTTGCCGGCAGTGCCATCGAAGTGGAGCCAGTACCGCTCGAGGACAAGCTGGTTGACTGGCGTTGCACCGTGATCATCCTCTGCGCAATGCATCTCGTGAACGGCCCGGAGATGCAGGTCAAGCAGCCCGAGATGACGCCAGAGGAAAAAGCCAATCAGGATATGATGATGATGGCTTTTCCGGTTGGAGGGGGCGAGGTAGCCGGCGCGAAGGGGCTCGCCGCGGTGAAGGGCCTCATCCGCCTGGGGGAGAGCAGCACCCTTGACCGCGCCCTCGCCAAGGCGCTCGAGGCATGCTCGTTCGCCGGATCTACCACCGTGCTCATGGCCGACGGCACCACGAAGCCCATCGAAGACATCCGGGTCGGCGATAAGGTCATCGCCACCGACCCGGAGACCGGCGAACAGAAGCCCGAATCGGTCACCCACCTGTGGATTCATCACGACGAGCTCACCGACTTGGTCCTGGCTGACGGCACGGTCCTGACGACGACCGAGGACCACCCGTACTGGTCCGTCGACGACCAGCAGTTCGAACCAGCCAGCGAGCTCGCACCCGGCGAGAAGGTCCTTGGAGCCGACGGCGAGACCGTCGCGGTCACCGGGCTGGCGCCTCTGACCATGCACGATGGGCTGGCCTACAATCTCAGCGTCAGCGAGATCCACACCTACCATGTCGGCTACGACGAAATCCTCGTCCACAATGAATGTGGTCCTGACCTCGGAGCAAGGTGGACGCCAAAGCCGGCTTCCGCTGTGTGCGGAAAGGGCGGATGTGAAGCGGTTGCGGATCGAATCCAGTCACTTATTGGCGGTGACGTCATGAGAATTACGGATCGCTATGGTGCGCCAGGGCTCGGCAAGTTCCGGGGCGTAGACAGCGGCTGGACGTATCAGGACGTCGTAGTCAAGGATGGCCGAGTGTTTGACGCGACTACCGGCCGGTACGGCGAGTCGATAGCCGAATACCGTGCTCACTGGGAGTACGGTGATGATCTCGTCTTTAATCCTGCCCCGCGCTAGTCAAGGGATATAGTGAACATCATCGAAAGGCTCGTTGACGCACAGAGGCGCCCGAATGCGTATTTCCTGCAAACATTCGGCGAAGTCGTAGCCTTTGTGGTCGGTATGGATGCCGCCACCGAATGGACGCTCCTTGCGGGTTTCGGGCGATGGCTTTCGGATCGGTCGGGTCATGGAGCCAGCCTCGCGTGGCCCGTTCTTATCGCCATGGCCGCCTTTCCGAATGAGAGTGAAATCGCCTGGAAAAAGGCGATCGGCGATGGCAGCGACGTGGCCAAGGTGGCGCTTTTCGAAAATCTTATCGAATTTCTGAGATATCGGAATGCTGGCGGGAGCGAATCTCTCTGCGTTAGTCCGGATAGGTGATTTCAGGTGGTCGCAGGTCGGATGTCTGCTATATTCCCATGGTGTCGTCGGGACAGTTATGGACATCCGAGGACGGAACATGGCACGGTTGCCTCCAGCGCCACTATGGCCGTGAGCATGACGAGGGCTAGATCGAGCGCGCTGGCGAACGCGGTACTGCGGCGCGAAGCCGCGGCGGGCACCGTGGCGCGGTCGGCGAACGCAAGGATGCGTTCCGCTGGCTGAAATGCGTGAATTTTTTAGCTAGACGGTCTGGTCGGGCCTTGGCGGCCCTCGAGAGCTGGTTCCGTCGGCGGATACCTGACCGATGTCCGTGTGGCCTGGCGCGACGTATCGAACCGGTATCCGCCTAGCGGGGGTGAGGCGTTCGTCGTGCAGGTCGGCTTTGCACTTCTCATCGATTCCGTCACGAGCCTGACCGCTGGCCGCGACGGCGGGGTGATAACCGATCCGGCAGATCGGGCCGAGCCGCTCGTTGTCCTGGCGCCGCATCTGCCGGTCGCTCCGCTCGCTCGGACGTTGGTCCTGGTCAGCGCTATCGACGGGCCTGGTGCTCGGGCGGTGAGCCTGGCGAGGCTCGCACCGTCTGCCCGCTGACCTGCTGGCTCAGGCGTTCGCCGCCGCTGACGCGATCGACGTGCCCGCGGCCAGGGCCATGGCACTGACGAGGATGGCGCCATGTCTGCCCGTCGAGGAGCGCGGTCCGGTCCTCACCGAGGCGACCGCCATCGCCGGTGCTCTCGAGGAGCCTGACGAGCGGGCGTGGGCTTGGGCTGAGCTGGTGTCGCGTCTGCCTGTCGAGGAACGCGGCCTCGCTCTCATCCGGCCTGTGACACCGCGGCCCTGGTCGTGAGCCCTCACGCCAGAGCTGAGCTGCTGACCGAGCTCATGTCACCCGTCGCTGCCGAAAGGCGGGCAGCGATCGTCGCTCAAGCCGTTGCCGCCGTTGCCGCCGTCGACGACGCCGACAACCGGGCGGTGATTTTGGCGAACCTGGTACCGCAGATGCCTAACGACGAACGAGACCGTGTGCTGATACAGGCGATCGAGGCGACCACCGACAGGGACTGGCCGTTCGCTCGCCTGGATCGACGCCGAGAGCCCGGACTGGGCGATGTGCAGCCGGCGGGCGGCGCGGGTGAAGTGTTGTTCCTCGGCGACCGCGACGAAGTGCTCGAGCTGGCGTAGCTCCACCACGCCCTATTTATCAGTTTCCATGCTCAGATGCATACGATTTTTCTGTTGGACAGGTTAACGACGCCCTTGGCACGCTGCCAACCGTGTCGACTCAAGCAGCTCCGACCTCAACAGCAACGCCCCTGCGCCCCAGCCTGGTGTGGCTGCTGACAGTGTCCACGGGACTGTGCGTGGCCACCTCGTACTACTGTCAGCCGCTGCTGGCGGACATCCAGCACAGCCTTTCCATGTCGCAGAGCGCTACCGGTCTGGTCGTGTCGGTGACGCAGGTCGGGTACGTCGCCGGGCTGGTGCTCGTCGTACCGCTGGGCGACCTGATCGAACGGCGCAGGCTCCTGCCGGCGATGACCGCCGCGCTCGCGCTGTGCCTGGCCACGGCCGCGGCCGCCCCGAACGCCGCGGTGCTGCTGGGCGCGAGTGCCGCCATCGGCGTGCTGTCGGTCAGCGCCCAGCTCGGCGTCGCGTTCGCCGCGTCGAGCGCCGCCGACGACGAGCGCGGCCGGGTCGTCGGCACCGTGATGGGCGGGCTGTTGGTGGGCATCCTGCTGGCCCGGACCGTCGCGGGATACCTGGCCGCGTTCGGCGGCTGGCGCACGCCGTACGTGGCCGCGGCGGTCGTGATGCTCTGCCTGGCCGGGGTGCTGCGCACCGGTCTGCCCGCCGACGGGCCGCGCGACCGGCCGAGCTACGCACGCCTGCTCCAGTCGGTCGCCGGGCTGCTGCGTGACGAGCCCGTTCTCCGCCTCCGCGCGGCCTACGGCGCCGCGGCGTTCGGCGCCTTCACCGCGCTGTGGACCCCGCTGGCGTTCCTGCTCACCGGCCCGCCCTACCACTACTCGACCGAGACGGTCGGCCTGTTCGGGCTCCTCGGCGTTCTCGGCCCACCGGCCGCGTCGCTGGCCGGACGCGTCGCGGACCGCGGGTACGCGACGGCGACCACCGCGGTCTCGGGGTGCCTGCTGCTTCTCGCCTGGATCCCGATCGGCCTGGGAGCGCGGCACCTCACGGCGATGATCGTCGGCCTCATCCTGCTCGATCTCGCCGTGCAGGGCCTGCATATCACCAACCAGAGCCAGATCTACCGGCTACGGCCCACAGCCGGCAGCCGGATCACCGCCGCCTACATGACGGTGTTCTTCGCCGGCGGCGTCGCAGGCTCCGTCGGTGCGACGTTCGCGTACACCTACAGCGGATGGACGGCGGTCAGCCTGGTCGGTGCCGCGTTCGGCGCGCTGGCGACCACCCTTTGGCTTGTCCAGGCCGGCCGCCGTTCCGCACGTGCTGGCTCGCACGTCGCCGCATGACCGATGATCATCCTGGTCAGGCGAGCGAAACGCCCAGACAGGGCCGCTCCGGCAGAGTCTGAAGGCGCTCACGGAGTCTGTCACCGAGGGCGCCTGGGTGACCACCCCCAGCTGGAACCGCGCCGGCCACCTGGGAGAATGAGTCCGCGCCGGCTGGCGCCCGGGTATCCCGGCCCGAAGTGCGCCGATCCGCCAGGGACTCCGGGAGTGACCCGAGGCGCGGTCCGCCCACGGCCTCTGCGGGCGGACTGGCGGGCAGGCGGGCTGGCGGACTGACGGGCATGAACGCCGACAGACCCGAAGGCCGACAGAGAGGATGTGAGTGGGCAGGACAGCCGGCCGGACGAGCCGCCTGCGCGGCCGCGCAGCCCACCGCGTCCAAACAGCGAGCCGTGTGCAACCAGCGCGCCGCGCCACGGGCCGCACGCGGCTCGCCAGGGCCGTCCCGCTCGCGGCAGCCGCCCTCCTGGCCGGCTGCTCCGCCGGCGCGGCCCCGGGCCGCCCGGTGGCGGCCTCGGCGCAGCCCCCGCTGCGCATCATGATCATCGGGGACTCGATCACGCACGAGTCCGCCGGCGACTACACCTGGCGCTACCGGCTGGCCCAGCACCTGGAACGCACCGCGCGGGGACAGGTGGACTTCGTCGGCGACCACGACGACATCTGGGACAACGTCGCGGACAAGGGCGGCTCGTACGACTACGCCGACCCGGACTTCGACCGCCAGCACCACGCCCGCTGGGGCGACTCGCTGCGCAACGAGGTGCCCCACATCGCGGACGCGGCCCGGGCGAACCCCGCGGACGTCATGCTCGTCGCGCTCGGCGCCAACGACCTGGCCTACTTCACGCAGCCACCCGACACCGCCGTGCTGATGCGGCAGCTGATCGACAACGTGCGCCAGGTCAACCCGAACATGACCTTCGTCGTCGCGCACGTCCTCACCAGGGCCGACTTCAACGACGACAGCATGAACCTGCCGGGCGCGCCGCCGTTCAACGCGATCCTCGACGCGCAGGCGCCCGGCTGGTCGACGCCCACGTCCAAGGTCGTCGTCGCCCGCACGGACCTCGGCTGGAACCCACTGCGCGACGCCTGGGACGGCTCCCACCCAACGCCCGACGGCGAGGAGATCATCGCCCGCGGCTTCGCCGACACGCTCGCGGGCCTGGGCATCGGCGCCGACTACGGCCCGCTGCCGGCGCACATCCCCTGGCCCGGGATCGGCCGCGCGCCTGTCGTCGTCCCGGCCGCGGCCGGCGACACCCGCGTCACCCTCACCTGGCCGGCCACCCCGGGCGCCACCCAGTTCATCGTCGAACGCCAGGTCGTCACGTGGCACGAACCGGGCTTCACCGCCGCGCCGGGTTCGGTCGCCGGATACACCTGGACCAGCGACCCCCTGGTCCCCGGCGTCACCGTCGCCTACCGCGTCGTCCCCATGAAGGGCCGCATGGCCGGCTCCCCCGGCCCGGCCACCACCTACACGGTCGCCCCGTTACGGTGACGCCCGGCCCGGCCGACCGGTTCAGCACCGCGTTCGGTTCAGCTTGGCCATTCGTTCAGCACCGCGTTCGTTCAGTGCCGGGTTCGCTCAGTGCCGTATTCAGTGCCGTATTCGGTTCAGTGCCGTATTCGGTTCAGTGCCAGATTCGGTCAATACCAGATGGCGATGGGCTCCGCGCGGTCGTCGAGCTGGGCGGGCTCGGCCGCGGGGAGCCGGCCGGCCTGGCCGGAGGCGATCCGCTGCGCGGTCCAGGCGACGGCGGCGGCGTCGAGGACGTCGACCGGCGGCACGAGGTTCGCTGGGCCGAGGTCGTCGGGCAGCACGACGCCGGCAGCCCGCAGCAGGGCGCGGCGGCGGGCGGCGCCGGCCCAGGTCGTCTTGGCGTGGGCGAGCGGGGCGTGCGCCGGCATGGCGGGCACCCAGCCGCGGGCGACGACCGCACGCACGTCACTGGACAGCAGGTCGCCGGGGATGAGGTCGCCGGTCTCCCGCCCCGCGGCCACCATCGCGAGCCACGCCTCGGCTGGCTCGGTGCGCGGCCGGGCGGCCATCGCCGCGAACGTCACCTCCGGATGCACCTCGTAGAGCCGTCCGGGCATCCGTTCGCGCAGCTCGTCCGCCTCGAGGATCTTGTTTCGCAGGCCCCAGGTTTGCTGGGTGAGGCCGTTGCCGGTCAGCGCCCGGCAGTGCGCGTTAGCGGCGGCGAAGTCGGCGTTCTCCCATACCGGCCGTGGCGGTACCAGAAAGACGCTGGCCCGGCGTGGCCCGAGCACCGCGCGGGCGGCGTGGTCGGCGGCCCGCCAGCCCTCGCCGACCAGGCCCAGCGGCATGTCGACGCCGATCACCGCGACGGTCGTCGTGTCGACGAGCGTGCGCAGCTCTGCGGCGAAGCTGGCGCCGGCGAACGCTCCGTCGACCAGTTCGACCGCCACCCACCCGCCGGGACAGCCGTCCACACCGAGAACCCTGACCGGTCCGCGGGTACCCGGTAGCCCACCCCCTGTCGTCGCCATGCCGGTCACCCTGCCAGACGGCCGCTCCCGTGGTCGCCCGGTCGACGAAAGGCGGCCGGTCGCCGCCCGCATCTGCCCCCACACCTGCCGTCCGTCGCCCCGCCCGCGCGTGCCGACGGTGGCTTCGCCGTTCGGAACGTGGCTGTCGTCCGAATGACGGTCGTGGAAAACCCTGAAAATGATGGTGTTGACGGCCTTGTCACGCCAGCATGAAAGCGACCCGACGGTCCCTGGGTCAGCGGTGTGAGGGGGCGACGATGCCGTACACAAAGGGCTGGTCCGGTGACCGGCATGGGCTCGCGAAAACACGCGGAATCGGCGTGCCCGCGCCGCGGACGGCGGCCAGGCGGGACGAGGGAGGGAACGGCCGCGCCAGGCTCGTCTCCACCCGGACGAAGGTGTCGTAGCCGTGGATGGTGGACTGACGATCACCGTCGGCGGACAGGCCGTTTCCGTGCCGCCCGACCGGCCTTTCGTCGTGGGCCGCGCCGCGGCCTGCGACCTGGTGGTCGCGAACAACAAGGTGTCGCGCCGCCATCTTCTGCTGGAGCCCGCCGCCGACGGCTGGGCCGCCGTCGACATCAGCACGAACGGGACCTGGATCGCGGGCCGGCGCGTGCACCGGGTGCGCATTCATGAGGAATGCCGCTTCCAGCTCGGCGCGGCCGACGGGCCCGAAGTCGCCATCGTCCCGACCGGCGTACCGGTCGCGGGCACGTCCGAGTTGCGGGCGTCCCCCGCGGTTGGCGCCGCGGCGCCCGCCGCCCAGCCACTCCAGCCAGCCCAGCCGCTCCAGCCAGCTGCGCCTCGGCCCGTCCAGCCCGTCCAGCCCGTGCAGCCCGTGCAGCCCGTCCGGCCAGCACGCCCGGCATTGCCCGCGCAGCCGCCGTTCCAGCCGGACCGGACGGCCGGCTTCGGCAGCCCGCAGCGACCGGATCCCGTCCTTCCCCCGGTCCCCGCCGGGCCTCGGAACGGGGGCGCGACGGCTCCGACCGGCGCGGTGCGCACGCCCGGACCACCCGGACCGCCGGCCGCGCCACCACGCGCACCAGGCCCGGCGCAGCTGCCCGATGTCGACGACCCATGGTCCGAGCGGGAGACGATGTTCCCCCGCGATGAGCAGGTCGGCCCGATCCTGCCCCCGTCGAGCGAGGACGACGACCGGGACGGGCAAAGCCGCACGCACCCGCTGCGCATGGGGCGGATGTCGATCGGGCGCGGCCGGTCCAACGACATCGTGGTCAACGACCTGCTCGCCTCGCGGGAGCATGCGGAGCTGATGGTGGGCCGCGGCGGCGTCCAGATCGTCGACATCGACTCGGCGAACGGCACGTTCGTCAACGGCAAGCGGATCGACCGGGCGGTCCTCAGTACCGGCGACGTGATCGCGATCGGCCACCACATGTTTCATGTGGCCGACCAGTACCTGGCCGAGCACATCGAGACCGGCGACGTCGAGTTCGAGGTCGACGGCGTGTCGGTCGACCGGGACGGGAACCGGCTGCTGCACGACCTGACGTTCAAGCTGCCGGCCCGGTCGCTGCTGGGGGTGATCGGCCCGAGCGGCGCCGGCAAGTCGACGCTGCTCGGCGCGCTGACGGGCTTCCGCCCGGCGAACGTCGGCACGGTGCGCTATGCCGGCCGTGACCTGTACACGGAGTACGACGAGCTGCGCCGCCGGATCGGCTACGTGCCGCAGGACGACATCCTGCACACCTCGCTGACCGTCCGCCAAGCGCTCGAGTACGGCGCCAAGCTGCGCTTCCCCGCCGAGACCACCAGCGAGGAGCGCCGCAGGCGCATCGACGAGGTACTCGTCGAGCTGAGCCTGACCAATCGCGACAGCGGCGGCGAGCCCGGCGCGGCCGCCGCCGCTGGCGCGACCCAGCTGCGCTTCCTCGACGACGACGACGATGACGATGACGATGACGACGCGGCCGCCGGGGCCGGCAACGATCTGGCCGACCGGCGGGTCTCCAAGCTGTCGGGTGGTCAGCGCAAGCGCACCAGCGTCGCGCTCGAGCTGCTCACCCAGCCGACGCTGCTGTTCCTCGACGAGCCGACCTCCGGCCTGGACCCGGGCCTCGACAAGGAGGTCATGGAAACGCTGCGCCGCCTCGCCGACGGCGGGCGGACGGTCGTCGTCGTCACCCACAGCGTCGCCCAGCTGAACCTGTGCGACTACCTGCTGGTGCTGGCCAAGGGCGGCCACGTCGCCTATTTCGGGCCACCACAGCACGCGCTCGAGTTCTTCGACGAGGCCGACTGGGCGGACGCCTTCCGCGTGCTGCAGAAGAACAAGGGTGCGAAGCGGCTGGCGAACCGGTTCCGGTCCTCCGACCTGTTCATGAAGGGCTCGGCGGTCGTGCCGTTCGCACGGCCGACACCCGCGGCGCTGCCGAGCATCCGCCAGCAGTCGGTGCAGTCCCAGCTCATCACCCTGTCCCGGCGATATCTGAAGGTCATCGCCTCGGACAAGTCCTACCTGCGGCTGCTCTTCGCCTATCCGATCGTCCTGGGAGTGATCCCATGGACGATCAAGACATCAGCGGGCTTCGCGCTTCCCGGCAATGGAAAACCGAACCTGGACGCCCCGCGGGCGCTGCTCGTGCTGATCCTGATGGCTTGCTTCATGGGCATGTCCAACTCGATCCGCGAGCTAGTCAAGGAACGGGAGATCTACCGCCGAGAACGCTCGATCGGCCTTTCCACCACCGCCTACCTCGGTTCCAAGGCCGTCGTCCTGACGCTGATCACCGGGCTGCAGGGCGTCCTGCTGACGGGTATCGCGCTGGTCACCCGTTTTCCTCCTGAGGGCGCGGTGTTCCGCCATGCCGCGTGGGCGGAGATGCTCATCGCCGTCGGCCTTACAGCGGTCGCCTCGACGATGGTGGGCCTGGTCGTCTCCGCGGTGGTCGACAACGCGGACAAGACCATGCCGCCGCTGGTCGTGCTGACGATCTCGCAGCTGGTGTTCACCGGGGCGCTGCTGGTGCTGCCCGGCGCGAAGGGCCTGGAGCAGCTGTCCTGGCTGTTCCCCGGCCGCTGGGGCTACGCCGCGGCGGCGTCGACGGCCGACCTCAACGTCATCCAGCTGGCCGGCAGCGCCCAGAACCCGGACGTCAAACCCGATCCGCTGTGGGATCACGACGCGTCGACCTACCTCGGCGACCTGGTCGGCGTGGTCCTGATCGGGATCGTCGCCCTCGTCGCGACGGCCTTCCTGCTGCGCCGGCTCGACCCGCCGCGGCGCCGCTGATCCCGGCACGCGGCGGTGATGAACCGGCCCACGCGTTGACGACAATCAACGTTGATTGGAGGCGAACCGCCGGCTCACACTTCGGTCATGCGCCCCGTCACCGAACTGCCGAACCCGCAGGCGAACCCGGATCCAGACCCGGACTCGCCCCAGTCCCGGCTGCGGCCCGACGAGCACGCCGAGGCGGGCGGAGACCGCCTCGGCTCCCTCGGCACCAGCGGCCTCGACGGCGTGGGCGAGGCCGCCGGCACCGACGGGTCCCGTGCGGCCGTCGGCCTCGTCGACCGGCTGTGGGCGGCCGTCGGCGCCGAGCCGTCGGCACCGACGGGTGAGTTCCAGATCTCCGGTCCGGAAGGGTTCCTGCCGTCGGTGTTCGACGTGACCGGGTTCGCGTCGGCCGCCGTCGCCGTCGCCGCCCTGGCCACGGCCGACCTGCTCTCGGTGGTCGAGGACCGCGGCCCGCGCGCGGTGACGGTCGACCGGCGCGCCGCGAGCGCCGCGTTCCTCACGGAGTCCCTGTTCACGCCGGCCGGGTGGGAGCGCCCGGCCGTCTGGGACCCGATCGCGGGCGACTACCGGACGGCGGACGGCTGGATCCGTCTGCACACGAACTACCGGCACCACCGCGAGGCCGTCCTACGGGCGCTAGGGCTCGCCGGCCGCGCCGACGCCGGTGCCAGCGGTGGCGGTGATCCAGGCGGTGCCGGCGGTGCCGGCGGTGGCGGTGACGGTGCCGACCGCGCGGCAGTGGCCGCCGCCGTGGCCGGCTGGCCGGGTGACGACCTCGAGACAGCCGTGGTGCGAGCCGGCGGCTGCGCGGCCGTCCAGCGCGACCGGGCCGCCTGGCTGGCGTCCCCGCCAGGCGCGGCCAGCGCCGCCGAGCCGCTGGTCCGCGTCGAACGACGGCCCGCGGCCGGTACCGGCCGCCCGGGCTGGGCCCGGCTGCGGGCCGACGCGGCGAGCGCGGTTCGTCCCCGCCGCCCGGATGGCCCCGGCGGTCAGCACGGCCCGCACCGCCCACTCGCCGGCCTGCGGGTTCTCGACCTGACGAGAGTGATCGCCGGACCGGTCGCGACCCGATGGCTCGCCGCCTACGGGGCCGACGTCGTCCGGGTCGACCCGGTCGGGTTCGCCGAGGTACCGGCACTGCTGCCCGTGATGACGGCGGGCAAGCGACGCGCCGTCCTCGACCTGCGCGCCGCCGACGGCCGCGCCGCCTTCGCCCGGCTAGCCGCCACCGCCGACGTGCTGGTGTGTGGGCTGCGCGCCGACGCGCTGGACCGGCTCGGGTTCGGGCCCGAGGCGCTGCTGGCCGCGAACCCAGATCTGATCGTCGCCCGCCTCGACGCCTACGGATGGTCGGGGCCGTGGGCGACCCGGCGCGGCTTCGACAGCCTGGTCCAGATGAGCTGCGGGATCACGGCGGCGGGCGCCGCGGCCGCCGGCCAGGACGCCCCGCGGCCGCTGCCCGCGCCGGCCCTCGACCACGGAACCGGCTACCTGCTGGCCGCGGCGGTCCTGCGCGCCCTCAGCCGGCTCGCGCGCACGGGCCAGGCCAGCTCGCTCGCGGCCTCGCTCGTCGGCACGGCGAACGTGCTGATGTCCCTGCCGACCCCCGCCGGCCTGGCCGCCCCGGCGCCGCGGTTCTCGCCGGACGACACCCAGCCGGTCCGGACCGCCTGGGGTGACGCCCGAGGCGTCCCCGCTCCCGGCACGATCGACGGGATGCCCGCCGACCTGCCCGAGCCCGCCGGCCCGCTCGGGACGCACCCTCCGGTGTGGTTGCCACGATGATCACGACCGGGCGTGGCCCCGGGCTGTCAGAAAGTTGATAGCGGCGTTCAGCGACCGCCCGCGCCCGACCCGTCGCGATACGTTCATGGCCACCGACTGCGGAGGCGGGACCACCGGTCCGAAGGGGAGCTTGGCGGTCGCGACGATTGTCGTCCGGGCGGCAGCGCCCGTCGACCGCGAAAGCGAGCCCACCGGTGGCGTGCCGTGGCTACGTAGGGCGGGACGACGCGTGCGCCGCGGAGCAGGCCCGTCGCGGAAGGATTTGTTTCCGTCACGTTACGCAATGTCAGTTAGTTGTCAGGTCTCGAACCGGACGGCAGGGACCGACCTAAGATCACGAATGTGAGCCTGGCCTCAACGCTGTCTCCGCCGGCGCCCGCCAGCGCCACCGACCGGATACCCGGTCGGGCGCGGGCGACCGCCTGGCTGCGTGCCCGGGCCAGGACCACTCCGGGCCTGCTGCGCATCCTGTCGGTGGGGCTCGGCGCGGCCATCGTCCTGCTGTGGATCGCCGCCTTCGCGGCGGTTCTGGTTCGCGACCACGCGGTCCACGCCGTAAGCACGGACGCCGGCCCGGCGTTCGCCGCCGCCCAGCGCCTGCACGCCGATCTGTCCGAGGCCGACGCGACGGTGGCCAGCGGCTTCCTCGACGGCCCGGTGGAGCCCACCGCGCGGCGCAAGGCCTACGACGCCAGCATCGCGGCGGCCCAGAACGAGCTGCGCACGCTGGCGGGCACGGGCGGGTCACGGGCGACGAACGACGCGCTGACGACGCTGCACCGCGAGATCCCGGTCTACACCGGACTCATCGGCCAGGCCCGCGCCGACAACCGGCTCGGCCTCGTCGTCGGTGGCGCCTACCTGCGGCACGCCTCGCAGCTCATGCAGGGGACGATCTTGCCGGCCGCGGACAGCCTCGCGGCGAGCAGCGCCGAGCAGATCGACGACGAGTACCGGCACGCCACGTCCTGGGTCCACGTGGTGCTGGTCAGTGTCGCGGGCGTGGCGACCCTCGCGGCGCTGGTCGCCGTCCAGCTGTGGCTGTTCCGGCGGACGCACCGGATCCTGAACGTCCCGCTGCTCGTCGCGTCGGCGCTCGTCGCGGTGACGTTCGCCGTCACCCTCAGCGCCTTCACCGCCGAACGCGCCCGGCTGGTCGACGGCCGCGACCACGGCTTCGTCCCGATGACCGAGATCGCCCAGGCCAGGGTGCTCGGGCTGCGGGCCTGGGGCGACCAGAGCATGTCGCTGATCGCGCGCGGCGACGGCGCCGCGCTCGACGAGGACGCCGACCGCGTCGCCGCCCGGCTCGGCTACACCCCGGAGGGCGAACCGATCGACGACGGGGTGCTGCGGACGATCACCGACGCCAGTGTCGAGCGGGGCGTCCCCGGCGCCGGCATCGAGCAGCGGTGGCAGGACTACCAGAAGATCAGCATCAAGGTGCGCGGTGCGGTGCGGCACGCGGGCAAGTTCGCCGACGCCCGGAAGCTGGCGCTGAACGACGGGGCGACGGCCTTCGGGCGGTTCGACACCGCGGCGGACGAGGCGTTCCTGGCCAGCCAGGCTCGCTTCAACGGCCGGCTGGCGGCGGCCGGCGACCGGCTCACCGGCCTGGCGATCGTGGTGAGCGTGGTCTCGGCGCTCTGCCTGCTGCTGACCTTGATCGGTATCCAGGCACGAATCAACGAGTACCGGTGAGGTGACGACGCATGCCTGGCCATCACCCCGTCGTCTCCGGGCTCCGCGCTGACGCAGGGCGGTTCGAGCGAGCCGGTCGGGCCAGGCTCGCCCGCGGAGTCGCGCTGACCTCGCTGGTGGCGGTGGCCTCCCTGGCGGTCACCGGCTGCGGGACGGTCGCGAGCCCGCTGCCCGCGGCCGGCCAGCCGCTGCCGGTGGTCACGGCCGCCGACGCTCCCGCCGGGACCGCCACGCCGGAACCCGACTGCGGCAACCCGGAGGTCAGCCTGCGCCCGCCGGCGGTCATGCCAGCGCCGGGTGCGATGCCCGCCGGCACCTACCTGGCCGAGATCGCGAAGAGGGGCTACCTGCGCGTCGGGACGCTGTCCGGCGCGCCACCGTTCGGATCGATCAACCCGGCCAACGGGAAGTTCGAGGGCTTCGACGTCGACATAGCCAACGAGATCGCGAAAGCGATCTTCGGCCCGGGCGGGGACGACGACGCCCACCTGAAGTTCCGGGCCGTCACCACCGCCGAGCGCATCCCGGTGATCCTGAACGACGAGGTCGACGTCGTCGTCGCCACGATGACGACGAACTGCGAGCGGCGCACCCAGGTCGATTTCTCCGTGCCCTACTACCGCGCCGTCGCCAAGGTGCTCGTCCTCAAGCACTCGGGCCACCACAGCATCGACGACCTCGGTGGCCAGAAGGTGTGCGCACCGGCGAACACCACCTCGTACCAGCACATCAAGGACGCCGCATCGCACCCGATCGCGGAATCCCGGCCGACCGACTCCGACTGCCTGCTCGCGCTGCAGAACGGCGACGTGGCGGGCATCCTGACCGACGACACGATCCTCATCGGGATGGCGCAGCAGGATCCGCAGACGGAGCTGGGCGACAGCGTGGTGATCGACGGCAAGGTCGTCGAGGAGCCGGACGCGGTCGCGGTCAGCCTCAAGCACCCCGACCTCACCCGGTTCGTCAACGGCGTCCTCGCGCAGATCGCCGCGAACGGCCGGTGGACCCAGATCGCCAACGACCAGCTGGGTTCGCTCGACCCACCGCTGGACCCGATGCCCACCCAGCCCGCACCGCTCTACCGGGGCTGAGGACACCGTGGCGGCCGGAGCTCTCTCAGCGCTGGACACGACGCTCGACCAGCTGCGCGCCGGCGCGGCGGGGATCGCCGTCGCGCTCCTCGAGATCGACACCGATGCCAACCGCACTCTGCTCGACCCCGCGGCGCGGACCGGGACCACCGCCGCGCGTGCCAAGGCGGTGCGCGCCCGGGTCGACTGGCTTTGGGAGCGCCACCGGCTGGTGTCCGAGGTGATCCGCCGGGCCGAGCTCCTGCGCGGCGACCGGCCCTGGCTCGGCCCGCGCCGCCTCTCGGAGCTGGAGGCCCTCCTGCACCGCGCCTCGCAGCCACGGCCACCGGCGCCGCCGGCCGTCGACGAGGGCTCCGCCGTCGACCGGGGTGCCGCCGTCGACCGGGGTGCCAGCGGCGACGGGGGTGCCGGCACGCCCGGCGGCGCCGTCTACCCCGAAGACCTGGTCGACGGGACGGCCGAGGTGATCGAGGCGGCCCGGGTGGACGTCAACGCGATCGTCGCCGCCTGGGCGTCGAGCGTCGGCCAGCTCTCGACCGCGCAGCGGCGGCTCGCCGAGCTGGCCGTCGCCGCCGCCCGGCTGGGCCTGGCCGACCTGCCCGAGCTGGCCGCCGCCAAGGCGGCGGTGCGGGCCCACGAACAGGCCGTCACCACCGACCCGCTGTCGGCCCAGGCGTCCGGCCTCGCCGCGGCGACGGCGGCGGTGGACGAGGCTGACGCGGTCCTCGCCGCGCTCGGACGGGCGCGCACCTCGCTGGCCGCGGATCTGCGCGCCGCTGAGGCCCTGCTCGCCGAGGTCCTCACCGTCGCGGCTGAGGGAGAACGCCACGCCCGCCGGGCGGTCGAGCGGGTCAGGGACGCGCGGACCACGCTGTCGCGCCTGGACGACGGCTGGTTGTCCGACCCACACCGCGGGCTGCGCCCATGGCTGGACCGGCTGACGGCCGACGCGGCCGCCGGCGACTGGTCGGCCGCGGCCCGCGGACTGCTGGCGTGGCGGGCCGCGGCCGAGACGACCGTCGCGCGGGCCCGCGAGGTCGCACGCGCGAACGCCGCCCCGCTGCGCCGGCGCGACGAGCTGCGGGGGCTCCTCGGGGCGCTGCACGCGAAATCCGCCGCCGACCGCACCGCGGAGGAACCAGACGTCGTGGTGCTCTACCGACGCGCGCACGACGCGCTGCACATCGCTCCCAGCGACCTGGCCCGCGCCGACGAGCTCGTCCGCCGCTACGCGGCCCGGGTCGCCGCCGGCCCAGGAAGCGGCCCGGTGGGCAGCAGGCAGCGGGACGGCGGCCCAGAGGACGAAGGCCGGCGAGAAAAAGGCGTGCGGGACGAAGGTCGGCGGGGCGCAGGTCTGCGAGGCGAAGCCCTGAGTGGCAGCGGCCCGCAGGCCAGAGGCACGAATGACGGCAGAACGCAGGACAAGGAGGATGCGCAATGACGGCCGGTGGCATCCCCTGCCCGCAGGATGACTGCCCGGACGGCACGATCGACGCCGACGGCTACTGCGACACCTGCGGCACCGCCTATCGGCCCCCGGCCGCGTCCGGTCTGGCGTCCGCGGCACCCGGCCAGTCCGGCCTCCCGCGGGGACCGAACGGCTGCGCCGATCCGGACTGCGAAGGGCGAGTCAGCGACGACGGCTACTGCGACGTCTGCGGGACCGCCGCGGGTTCGGCCACCGGCGGCAGCGCCCAGCCCGGCGCCTCCGGCGGACTCGCGGGAATCGGGGGCGCCGCCCCCGCCGCCAGCGGCGGCAGCGGCGGCAGCGGCGCCTCCGGCGCCAGCGGGAGCGACGGCACCGACGGGTCCGGCAGCGGCCGGTCCGGCCGCTCGCGCCGCTCGGTGCGCACGACCGGGCCGCGCAGCCGGCTCGGCGCCGGCCTCGTCGAGGTGCCCGAGCTGCCGGCGCCCGACCCGACCTCGATGCTGCTCATCGATCCACAGGTCCCCGAGAACCGCCGGTACTGCCCCAACCCCGACTGCAAGCGCCCGGTCGGCCGCGGTGGCGGTACCCGGAAGGCCCGGGCCAAGGGTTTCTGCGGCACGTGCCGGACGCCGTTCTCGTTCGCTCCGGCCCTCGAGAAGGGCGACCGGGTCGGCCCCTACGAGATCGAGGGCGCGATCGCGCACGGCGGCCAGGGCTGGATCTACCTGGCCCGCGACACCGGCGTCGCGGACAACTTCTGGGTCGTGCTCAAGGGCATGCTTGACACGGGTGACGCCGATGCCTACGCAGCGGCGGTCGCCGAGCGCCGGTTCCTCGCCTCGGTCGACCACACGGCGATCGTCAAGATCTACACGTTCATCGAGCATGCCGGCAGCGGTTACATCGTCATGGAGTACGTCGGCGGGACGTCGCTGCGGGAGTTGCTCAAGCGCCGTCGCGAGGCGGCGGGCGGTGCGGCGGATCCCCTGCCGGTAACCGAGGCGATCTCCTACGTCCTCGCGGTGCTGCCGGCGTTCTCCTATCTGCACCGCAACAAGCTGGTGTTCTGCGACTTCAAGCCCGACAACGTCATGCTGGCGGGAGACGCGCTCAAGCTCATCGACCTGGGCGCCGTCCGGCTGGTCGACGCCGTGGGCGGCGCGATCTACGGCACGCCCGGCTACCAGGCGCCGGAGATCGGCACGCTGGGACCCTCGATCGCCTCCGACCTCTACACGGTCGGGCGAACTCTCGCCGCACTGATCCTGAACTTCCGCGGCAACACGTCGACCTACAAGTACCGGCTCCCGCCCACGTCGGACCATCCGCCGCTGGCCCGCTACGAGTCGCTGCACCGGTTCCTGCGCAAGGCGACGGCGGCCGCGCCGGACGACCGGTTCACCAGCGCCGACGAGATGCACGACGAGCTGCTCGGCGTGCTGCGGGAGGTCGTCGCGGCCGAGGGCGGCCGGCCGGTGCCGGCGCCGAGCCGGCTGTTCTCCCCCGACAGCCACCTCACCGGTGAGGAGCCGGACGGTAAGAGGGCCGGACCGCCGTGGGCGGTGCTGCCGACGCTGCGGACCGACCCCACCGACGAGGCCGCTGCCGCCCTGGCCGCCCTGCCCGACGGCGATCCCGACACACTCGCCCGGCTGCTGGACGCGATCAGTCCGAAGACGGTCGAGGTGCGGCTACGGCGGGCGCGTGCCCTGATGGAGGCGGGCGACGCCGCGACCGCCGGGAGCCTGCTCGACGAGGTCGCGAACGAGGACCGCTGGGAGTGGCGCGCCGACTACTACCGCGGGCTGCTGGCGCTCGCGGCCGGCGACCCGCCGGGGGCGCGGAAGTCCTTCGACCGGGTCTACTCCGAGGCGCCGGGCGAACTCGCGCCCAAGCTCGCCCTCGCGCTCGCCGCCGAGGCCGACGGAGCGCTCACCGCCGCCGAGAAGATGTACGACATCGTGTCGCGCACCGACGACGCGTTCACGAGCGCGGCATTCGGGCTTGCCAGGGTCCGCATCGCCCAGGGCGACCGTGCGGGCGCGGTCGCGGCCTACCGGCGGGTCCCGGCGACCACGGGCGTCTACCTGGATGCCCAGGTCCGGCTGGCACGGGTGCTCGGCACGGTGACGGCGGCGGGAACCCCCGGCCGGGACGAGATCGTCGAGGCGTCGCAGGTGCTCGATCGTCTCGGTCGCGGCCACGGGCAGCGGCTCGACGAGGCGCGCCGCGCCCTCCTCGCGCGCGACCTGCTGGCCGCCGCACTCGACCTGGTCACGACCGGAACGCTGGCCGGTGCCGACGACATCAAGGTCGCGGGCGCCCGACTACAGGAGACCGACCTGCGCTTCGCACTGGAACGGGTCTACCGGGAGATGGCCAAGCAGGCGCGCAGCGCCGCGGCCAGGTACGAGCTGGTCGACCGCGCGAACGGCGTCCGTCCCAGGACGCTGGTCTGATGGCACCAGCGGAATCCGCCGGCGCCGGCGGATCGGACGACGACGGCGCACATGTGGCTGAGGACGGCGCACGCGTGGCGGCCGTGGCGGCCGTCGCCGGCCCGGCAGACCAGTCGGATGCCACCGGCGCGCGACGCGCGGGCGACCACTCGGGTGACATCATCGACGCAGCTGATCAGAACGGCGCCGCGGACGCTGAGGACGCCGCGGCTGCGGGCCCGCGGGAGGCGGCGGTGCGGCGCTGTCCGGACTGCGCGGCCGAAGCCGCCGATTCGGACCTCTACTGCGAGGAGTGCGGGACGGTCCTCGACGGCACGACGGGGGGCGACTCGCCCAGTTCGACGACACCACCTGGGGGGTCTGTCTCTCTGGCGTCGGGGGCGGGGGCGGCGCCACTGTCGGGGGCGGGGTCGGCTTCGTTGGGATCGACGGTTTCGCTGGACAGTCCGGCGCCCGGCCGCGGACCGGCGCTCGCCAGGACGGGCAGGCGGTGCCCGGCGTGCGACTCGGCCGCCGTCGACGACGACGGCTACTGCCTGGGCTGCGGCCTGCTGCTGGGGTCGACCCGCCCCGGCGACCACGTCGAGGTGGATCTGGGCCAGCTCGCGGGCGTGAGCGATCGCGGGCTCGTCCACCGGGACAACGAGGACGCGATGAGCCTGCGTCTCGTCGCCTGGCCATCGCCAGCGGCGACCGCGCCAACAGCGGCCGCGGCCGCTGCGGACCGAGGCGGACCGTGGAAGGCCGCCATCGCCGTCGTGTGCGACGGCGTCTCCACCGTGCCCGGCTCGGGACCGGCCGCGGGCCACGCCGCGCGGGCCGCGGCGAGCGGGCTCGCCAAGTGGCTCGCGGCGGCGCGGCCCGACGCGCCGGCGATACCCGAAGCGCTGCATGCGGCGGCCGAGCGGGCCAGGCTGGCGATGCCCGCACCCGCGGCCGGCGAACCGGCGCCGGCGTGCACCTTCGCCGCAGCCGTCGTCACCGGTACCGACCTCACGGTCGGCTGGCTGGGCGACAGCCGGGCCTACCTGCTCGGCTCGGACGGCGCGCTACTGCGGCTGACCGCCGACGACACACTCGCGGCCGAGGCCGCCCGCGCCGGCCTGATCCCGCTCGAGGCCGCCGAGAGCGCCGTCGGCGCGCACACCATCACGCGCTGGCTCGGCCCGGACCGCCGCGAGGCGAGACCCCGGACCGCCACCGTGCCGGTCACCGGCCCCGGCCGGGTGGTGCTGTGCACGGACGGGCTGTGGAACTACGCGTCGGGCGTCACGGAGCTGGCCGAGCATGTGGCGCGGCTGCCGGCGGGCGCGTCCGCGCTCGACGTCGCACGCCACCTCACGACCGTCGCGCTGCGGGCCGGCGGCCGCGACAACATCACCGTTGCCGTCATCGACATCGTCCCGGGGAGAGGCTGATGCTCGTCTTCACCTCCGAGGTCAACCAGAACAAGTACCTGCCCGAGGGCGGGACGGACGTACACGCGGTGGTGACGGTGACCGCGACGACCGCCGAGCCGGGAGCCCCAGCGCCGTCCGCGCGGGCAGCCGCGCCGACGGCGGCCGAGGTCATCATGATCGACTGCTCCGGGTCCATGGGCGGCGACAAGATCGTCGAGGCGCGGCGGGCGGCGCGGGCCGCGATCGACACGTTGCGCGACGGAGTCCTGTTCGCGGTGGTGCAGGGCGAACACTTCGCCAAAAAGATCTTCCCGGGCCACGACGGCCTGGCAGTCGCCTCCGCCACCACCCGGGAGGCCGCCAAGGCCGCCGTGGGACCGATGCGGGCAGGTGGCGGAACCGCGATCGGGGAGTGGCTGCTGCTCACCCGCGAGCTCATGCTGACCAGGCCGGACGCGATCCACCACGCGATCCTGCTCACCGACGGCCAGAACGGCCAGACCGAGCAGGAGCTCGACCGGGTGCTCGCGCAGTGCGAGGGGGTCTTCCAGTGCGACTGCCGCGGCGTCGGCTCGGACTGGCAGGTCTCCCAGCTGCGGCGGATCGCCGACCGGCTGCTCGGCGGCGTCGCGCTGGTGCGCCAGCCGAAGGAGATGGCCGACGACTTCCGCGCGGTGATCGAGGCGGCGCTGGGCCGCGGCATCGACAAGGTGGCACTGCGGGTGTGGGCGCCGCGCGGAGCCGATCTGGTGTTCCTCCGGCAGGTGTTCCCGGACGTCGTCGACCTGACCGGCGCCGCGGTGGAGGCCGGCCCGCTGACCAGCGATTTCCCCACCGGAGCCTGGGGCCAGGACAAACGCGTGTACCACCTCTGCGTCAAGATCGTTCCCGGCGCGGTCGGCGTCGAGAAGCTGGCCGCCCGGGTACGGCTCGTGGTCGGTGACGAGCCGCTCGCCGAGGCCAAGGTGCTTGCGGGGTGGACCGATGACGTCGAGCTGAGCACCCGCATCGACGGCACCGTCGCCCACTACACCGGGCAGGCCGAGCTCGCCAGCGCGATCCAGGAAGGACTCGAGGCACGCAACAACGGCGACGGGCAGACCGCGGCGACGCTGCTCGGGAAGGCGGCGCGGCTCGCCACCGAGGCGCGGGATGCCGAGCGGCTGGCGTTGTTGGAGAGGGTCGTCGAGATCGAGGACCCCGTGACGGGCCGGGTAAGGCTACGCAGCGACGTCGACAAGCTGGACGAGATGGATCTCGACGCCAGGTCGACGAAGACGGTTCCCGCACCGAGATGAGCGTCTACTGCCCGCTGGGCCACCTTTCGGAGACCGACGACTGGTGCGACCAGTGCGGCGCCCAGATCATGGTGGCCGTCGCAGCGGACGGCGGAAACGGCATTGGCGCCGGCAGCCCTGGCGCCGCCAGCCCTGGCAGCGCCAGCCCTGGCAGCGGCGGCACTGGCAGCGGCGGCACTGGCAGCGGCACCGGCGGCACTGGCAGCGGCGGCATTGGTACCGCCGGCACTGATGGCGGCGCCGCTGACCTCAGCGGCGCCGCGGCCGGGACCGCGCCGATGCCCGCCGACGCCGGCGTGCCGCTGCCCTCGCGGACGCCGATCGGCTGGGTCACCGGACCATGGGCCCTGAGCAAGCTGTCCGCCGCGGGGCACGGCGCGCCCGCCAGCACTCCCCCGGCTGGCCGGCACCAGGCTGCCGCGGCGCCCGGCAGGCAGGAGGCCAGCTGCCCGGTATGCCAGACGGCGCGCGAGCAGATCCAGCGTTTCTGCGAGGAGTGCGGCTATGACTACGTCACGGGAAAGGCACCGCCCGGTTCGGGCCACTCGCGCAGACAACTGATCACCGAGCCCACTCCCCCACCGGACCAGGCCGTGGAGGCGTCGGCCGGCTGGCTGGTCGAGATCGCCCCCGACCGGACCTACTTCGACCTCGGCGACGACGGCTCGGCGCCGTTCCCGACCGACACGCCGACGCGGCTCATCGTGCTGCAGGGAAACCGGACGCTGATCGGGCGGCGCAGCCGCTCCCGCGGGATCTTCCCGCAGATCGACCTTTCGCTTCCGCCGGAGGACATCGGTGTATCCCGGTCGCACGCCCTTCTCGAGCATCCGCCGGGGGGCCCGCTCACCGTGACCGACCTCGGCTCCGCCAACGGCACCTGGCTCGGCGACGACCTGCGGCGGGCCGAGCGGGGCATCGCGGTCAGGCTTGCCGACGGCGCGCGCCTCTACGTGGGCTCGTGGACGCGGATCACACTGCGCGCCCGCTGACCGAAAACAGCGCCATTTAGCCCGATCTTCGTTCCTAAAAACGCAGAACCTATCCCGGAGCGATATTGCGCCCAGTGTTTGTCACGCGTGCTGACGGGTAGTCCGCATTGCGCGGCCGGCCCGCGCCGCCGCCTGCCGAAATAGCGGTATTCGTCACCGACGGGCCGATAGCGCGCTGGCCGGACGGCGGCCTCGGTGCCCGCGGCGTTTCTCCGTGACCGCAGGAGTGCCCGCGTGACCGCAGAAATGCCCACGGGCATTTCGGACAGCGAGGTCCCGACGGACGAACGGATAAGGAGCCCGGACGTGACCACACAGGAACGTCGCCCGACGACGACCGACGCCGGTGTCCCGGTCGCCAGCGACGAGCACTCGCTGTCGGTCGGGCCCGACGGTCCGCTGCTGCTGCAGGACCACTATCTGATCGAGCAGATGGCGAACTTCAACCGGGAGCGCATCCCGGAGCGCCAGCCACACGCCAAGGGCGGTGGCGCGTTCGGCACCTTCGAGGTGACCAGGGACATGAGCGCCTACACCCGGGCCGCAGTATTCCAGCCGGGCGCCCGGACCGAGGTCGCCGTTCGGTTCTCGACGGTGGCCGGGGAGCGGGGCAGCCCGGACACCTGGCGGGACCCGCGTGGCTTCGCGGTCAAGTTCTACACCAGCGAAGGCAACTTCGACATGGTCGGCAACAACACGCCGGTGTTCTTCGTGCGCGACCCGATGAAGTTCCAGCACTTCATCCGGTCGCAGAAGCGGCGGGCCGACAACAACATGCGCGACCACGACATGCAGTGGGATTTCTGGACGTTGTCGCCCGAGTCCGCCCACCAGGTCACCTGGCTGATGGGCGACCGCGGCATCCCGCGGACCTGGCGGAACATGAACGGCTACTCCAGCCACACCTACATGTGGATCAACGCCGCCGGTGACAGGTTCTGGGTGAAGTACCACTTCAAGACCGACCAGGGCATCGACTTCCTGCCGCAGGCGGAGGCGGACCAGCTGGCCGGGTCGGACGGTGACTACCACCAGCGCGACCTGTACGAGTCGATCAGGGCCGGGAACTTCCCGAGCTGGACGCTGAAGATGCAGATCATGCCGTTCGACGAGGCCAAGACCTACCGGTTCAACCCCTTCGACCTGACCAAGGTGTGGCCGCACGGCGACTACCCGCTGCACGAGGTCGGCCGCCTCACGCTCGACCGCAACGTCACCGACTACCACACCGAGATCGAGCAGCTTGCGTTCGAGCCGAACAACCTCGTGCGCGGCACGGGCCTCTCGCCCGACAAGATGCTGCTCGCCCGCGGGTTCAGCTACGCCGACGCCCACCGGGCGCGCCTCGGCGTCAACTACAAGCAGATCCCGGTGAACGCGCCGAAGGTGCCCGTCCACAGCTACTCCAAGGACGGCGCGATGCGCGTCCAGAACGTCTCCGACCCGGTCTACGCGCCGAACTCCTACGGCGGCCCGAAGGCCGACGCGGCGTGCACCGACGACGGTGGCCGGTGGTACGCCGACGGCGAGATGGTGCGCACGGCCTACACCCTGCGCCCGGACGACGACGACTGGGGCCAGCCCGGGACGATGGTGCGCGAGGTCCTGGACGACGCGGCCCGGGAGCGCCTGGCGAGCAACATCGTCGGCCACCTGCTCAAGGGCGTGACCGAGCCGGTCCTCGTCCGCGCCTTCGAGTACTGGCGCAACGTCGACAAGAACCTCGGCGACGCCGTCGAGTCCGGCGTCCTCGCCGGGCGGCGCGGGTAGTCCCCAAACACCGCGGTAGTCCTTCAACCAACGACCAATCCGACGACCAGCGACTGATCCTTCGACGGGCGGTGCCGCGCAGCGGCACCGCCCGTGTCCTCAGCCGGCGGTTTCCCCACGCTGTCCGGCCTCGCGCGCCACATCGCGCACGGTTCCAGGTACCCATGGGTGATGACCGGCCACGGCGGCCACGAAGTCGTCCACGTCGTGGGCACCTAGCAGGAGGCGGCCGACGGCGCCGGTGGGGACGGTCGGCCGGGCTCCGCACGGACGGACACCGGCCTGCCAGAGGTAGCCGGCGCGCAGCGCCTCGTTGAGCTCCCGATGGCGGCCCGCCGCGAGGATGACCCGCAGGTCGGCGGTGAGCTGGGCGCGCTCGCGGCGCAGGCGGTCGGTCTTCTCGGTCTTCTGGACCTGCCAGTAGTCCGGGCGGCCGCGGTGCCGCAGCGCCGACTCGATGTGCTGCACGGCGTGCCGGCCGATCAGGTTGTCGGGCAGCAGCCGGGCGAAGTACTCGCGCTGCTCGTCGAGCGACGCCTCCCGCAGGCTGTCGTCCCGGTCGACCTGGCTGGCGGCCCAGCGGACCAGCGAGCCGGTCTTGTCCGCAAATCGGCGGGCCAGCACCATCGTGTCGATGTCCTGGTGGCGACGACGCTCGCCGAAGTCGGCGTCGTCGTCGCGGCCCCGGCGGATCGCGACCAGCAGGTCGCGCTCGTGGGCGCGGTGACGGTGATGAGCCCGACGCCGGGACGTCCGGGCCGACCGACGTGCCTTGGAAGGCAGCACGGACTCGGCCATATCCTTGATCTTCTCGCCGTGTTCGCGCACGACGCACACTCCTCAACGCCGCCGGCGCCGGGCACCATAGGACCCGGCTGGCAAACCGGCGGCTATCGCCTCTGCTTCGTCATGGCTTCACCTCCTCCGCTCGAGCACGTGAAAAGTTCACTGGAAAAGTCGGCCGTCCGCAACGCGATTTCTCGGTGAATCGGCGACGTCCGGCGCGGTCGACGAGGTCAGGCCAGCGAGGGCACACCCACGCGCAGGACAAGCAGCGCGCCGACACCGATGACCGTCAGAGCGCTTGCGACCGGCCCCGCGACCAGGGCCGTCGCGGCGAGCCGTGGCGCCTTCCGCCCCAGCCGGAGCAGCAACGGGCGCAGCGCCCGGTCGAGCAGATACCCGACACCGACGAGAGTCCCCGCCATGCCCAGGCCATAGGCGAGGACCAGCAGTACTCCGAACGACGCACGCCCGAGGCTGATCGCCCCCAGCAGCACCACCACGGCGGACGGCGTCGGGACCATGCCGCCGGCGAGGCCGGTCAGCAGCAGCGAGCGCACCGGCACCGGTGTCCCGTCGGCCGCCACCAGCGGCGCGTGGCTGTGCCAGCGGCCGCCATGTCGATGGACGTGTTCCCGATCTGGACGGTCGTGCGCGGGGCCGTCGCCCTGCACGTGAGCCTGCGGGCGGCCGTGGACGTGCTCGTGATCGTGATCGTGATCGTGCGTGTGATCGTGATCGTGCGTGTGATCGTGATCGTGATCGTGATCGTGTGCGTGGTCGTGTGCGTGGCGGCGACCAGCGCCGTGCCCATGGTCATCACCGTGCACGTGATCGTCACCGTGGTCGTGTCCCTGGTCGTCGCCCTGCGTGCGGCCGGCGCCGCGGTTGTCCAGGCCCAGCAGAGCCGCCGGCCAGCGGGGGCCACGGCCGACCCGGGAACGCAGCAGGCCGAGGCCGAGGGCCACCATGAGCAGGCCGCTGGCGGCGCCGAGCCACGGGTAGAGGCGCTCGGGCGCGAAGCCCGCCGACACGGACAGCGTCACAGCCAGCACGAAGACCCCGAGGGTGTGGGTGAGCGTCACGGCGCCCGCCATGCCGGCGAGCTGCCGGCCGGTCGCCCGCCGGCCGACGATCATGGCGGCCATCAGTGTCTTGCCGTGGCCCGGTGCGAACGCGTGCGCGGCACCGAGGACGAGCGCGCTGACGAGCGCGATCGCCGCGGCGCCCGCGGTCAGCGCCGAGCCCGGGTGGATCAGGCCCGTGAACCGGGCCGTCAGCCCGCCGTTTCCGGGGCGCGAGACGGCCGGATCGTCGTCCTCGCCGGGCGAAGGCGCCCGCGGGCCGCCCCCGGTGCCGGTGCCGGCGGCGACGCCCGGGAAGGGGTCGACGGCGGCTGGGCCGCCGGGCCGGGCGCGCAGCGAGGCGTGCGTGACGTCGGACCGGCCGGCCAACGGGTCTGCGGGGTAGGAGGTGAGCAGCTCGCTCCCGGACCGATCCGGGACGTCGCTGCGGACGAGCGTCGCCGCGTCGCCGATCGCGATGGTCTCCCGCCAGCCGGACCGGTCGGTGTAGGCGTGCAGCGCGTACTCGACGTCAACCCCGCTCGGGCCCACCAGCCCTCGGGTGGTGGCCGTCTCGACGTCAACCCCGCTCGGGCCCACCAGCCCTCGGGTGGTGGCCGTGCCGTACCGGCAGACGAGCCGGGTCGTGGACAGGCCGCCCTGTCCGGGCGGAAAGGTGACGGCGCTCCCGGTGGGGGCCACCATCACGGGCATGCCGGTCACGGACAGCGTCAGCTCGCCGGCGATCCGGGCGCACTCCCGGTCCCGCCAGACCGCCGGGCCGGCGGCGTCGATGGCTGGCCGCAGCTGGGCCGACGGGATCTCGGCGAAGTCGACGACCACGTCGACCCGCACCCGGTCGGGCGCCACCCGCAGCACGCTCGCGGTGTTCACGGTGAAGCTGCCGAGCGGGTGGGCGGACGCGGCCCCGGCCGCGAGGGCCAGGAAGAGGGTCACCAAGCCGAGGAGCACGACCGAGCGGCGTGCCCGAAGGCCGCGGACGACCATCGGCCGCCGGCCGGTGACCATCCGCACCGGATGAGCGGTCATCGGTCACCGCCGGCCGGGCGCTGGCCGTCGAGCGAGGCCAGCAGGGCGATGGCCCGTGGCGCCTGCAGCGGGGAGAAGTGCGGGTCGAGCGCGCGGGCGGCGCGCAGGTCGGCGACGGCCGCGTCCCGCTGACCGAGAGCGGCCTCGATGACGCCGAGGTGGTAGCGGAACAGCGCGCGCGGGGTGCCGAGCGCGACGGCGGAGCGGGCGAAGGCCAGCGCCTCGCTGTCGCGGCCGAGGCGGTGCAGCGCCCAGGCGTGGGCGTCGTCGACGAACACGCCGGCGCGGCGCGCCTGCGCGGGAGTGAGCGCGGCGAGCGCCGCCGCCGGGTCGCCGTGGTCGGCTTCGAACAGCGCGAGCTCCACCTCGACGTCCACCCCCTGGGCGCGGAACAGCGCCGCGGTGGTGCGGGCCAGCGTGTATTGCTCCCGCGCCTCGGGTAGTCGGCCGAGCGACTCGAGCAGCTCGCCGTACTCGACGACGAGCGCCGGCTGCGGCGAACGGCCGACGGCCGTCCGGTAGTCGGCGAGCGCCGCGTCGGTCTGCCCACGGGCGGCGGCGACGCGGGCCCGACCGGCGAGCAGCGGTGCCGAGGACGGGTCGGCGGCCAGGCCCCGGCGGTAGGCGTCGTCGGCGCCGGCCAGGTCGCCGGTGTCGCGGGCGAGCTCGCCGAGGTGCAGCCAGGCGAAGGCCACGTCGGCCGGTGCCGTGGCGTCGGCCAGCACCCGTCGCAGCGTCTGCCTGGCGAGCCCGACCTCGCCACGCAGCTCGAAGGCGTAGGACGCCCGGGCCAGCGAGGACACGTCCGGACGCAGGTCGACCATGCGCTGCACCGCCTGCCACGCCTCGGGGTAGCGCCCCAGCTCGATGAGCGCGTCGACGCGGACGCCCAGCGCGGGGGTGCCGAACTCGTTGACGGCGATCGCGGCGTCGGCGAGGCGCAGCGCCGCCGGGAAGTCGTGCCGCGCGGCGGCGAGCGACGCCTGCCCGGCCAGGGCCAGGTCGTTGCCGTCCGGGTGGACCCGCAACGACTGGGCGAAGGCGTTCTCGGCCCGCGGGTAGGAGGTCGGGTCCCCGGTGATCCTGGCCTGCTCGACGTAGGCGGCGCCGAGCGCCGCCCAGCCTGGCCAGTCTCCAGGCACGGCACGCAGCCGCGCGGTCAGCGTGTCGATCTGCCGGCCGACCTGGGCCGCCGGCGCGGCTGCTTCCCCGGCGGTGCCCTCCCCGGCTGCCTGCCGGCCGCCGCCGGCCGGCACCACGCCCACCACCGCGGCGACGGTCACCGCCGCGGCCAGCACCGCCGCGGTGAGCGCCGCGCCGAGCGCGGCGCGGCCTGGTCGTCGTCTCATCGTTCGCCCCCTGACGTCCGCGGCGTCGGCCGCCGGGCGCGGGTCGGCCCGACCGGCCCGCCGCCGGTTGCCGACGGTCTGCCGCTGCTACTTCGTGGCCGGCGGGCGCGCGGACCGGTCACCTGATGTGTCATCCACACGACAGGGCGTGTCTGCGGTAGGCGCCCATCCGCCTCGCGGTCCGGCCACGAACAGCCGTGCGAGGCCGGCGACGGGCCGGCCCGCGTGACCCTTCGAGGTGATCCGTGAACCGACAACTGACTGCCCGCGGGACAGGCGGCGAAGATCCCCCTGGTCTTCGCCCGAGTCGCCGTCGCCGCTCGTCCCGTGACCGCGCGTCCCTCGGCCGTGGGGTACGGCGCGGCCTGGCGGGCGTCGCCGCGCTCGCGTTGGGTGCGACCGCCGCCGTCGTCGCGTCCCCGCTGGCCGGCCAGGCGTCCAGCCACCGGGAGGCGCCGCTGATCGCCGCCGACCCGACCGTCGACAACACGGACACCTATGCGTTCGTGAGCCCGGACGCGCCGGACGCGGTGACCCTGGTCGCCAACTGGTCGCCGTTCTCCGAGCCGGCCGGTGGCCCGAACTTCTTCCCGTTCGCGACCGACGCCCGGTACAACCTGCATGTCGACGCGGACGGCGACGCGAAGGCGGACTCGACCTACCGGTGGACGTTCACGTCCCGTTACAAGAACCCGAACACGTTCCTGTACAACACCGGTCCGGTCACGGCGCTGGCCGACCCCGACCTGAACTTCACCCAGACGTACAAGCTGGAGCTGGTCCGCGGCGGCCGCACCACGGTGCTCGCCGACAACGTGCCGGTGGCGCCGTCGAACGTCGGTGCCGCCTCGATGCCGGACTACGCGAAGCTACGGTCCGAGGCCGTGCGCCCGCTGGCCGGCGGCCTGAAGACCTTCGCCGGCCAGGCTGACGACCCGTTCTTCCTCGACCTGCGCGTGTTCGACCTGCTCTACGGCGGGAACGCGACGGAGGTCGGGAAGGACACCCTCGCCGGGTACAACGTGAACTCGATCGTGCTGCAGGTGCCGAAGAAGGAGCTGGCGCTGCGCGGCGACCCGGGGCGCAACCCGGTGATCGGGGTCTGGAGCACCACGGACCGGCGTAGCGTGCGCGTCCTGCCCGGGACCGGCGGCGACGGCCAGCCGACGAGCCACGGCGGCTGGTCGCAGGTGTCCCGGCTCGGCTCACCGCTCGTCAACGAAGTGGTGGTCCCGGTCGGCCAGAAGGACCGGTTCAACAACTCCAACCCGGACCGTGACGCCCAGTTCCTGCGCTACGTCACTACCCCGGAACTTCCGGGGCTGATCCAGGCGATCTACAACATTCCCGCACCCGCGACGCCACGCAACGACCTGGTCGCGGCCTTCCTGACCGGGGTGAGCAAGGCGAACCTCGGCGTCGATCTGAACGCGCACACCCTGAACAAGGACGCCGCCCCGGACCGGATCGTCCCCTACGAGGCGCTGCGGCTGAACATGTCGGTCCCGCCGGCGGCGCATCCGCACCGCCTCGGCGTGGTCGGCGGCGACACCGCCGGGTTCCCGAACGGTCGGCGGCTGACCGACGACGTCGTCGACATCGAGCTGCAGGCCGTCCAGGGTGTCCTGCTGCCGAACCCGCCGGCGGCGGCGAAGGCGCTCGGCGACGCGGTGAACGCCAACAACGTGCCGTTCGCCGATGCGTTCCCCTACGTCGCCCTGCCCACCCCCGGCTCCCGCTGACCCACGGGCGCCCCGCACCACCATTTCGCACCCCTCAACGGCAGGGCCGCGACGCGCCGCGTCGCGGCCCTGCCCGCGCCTGCCCCGCGACTGCCACATCCCCTGCCCAGGCAGCGCGACCGCCCAGCCAGCGACCGCGGCTGGTCGCCGTCTCTGCCCCACGGTGGTCATGGTCCGGCCCGCCTGCGAACAGCCACCGCCGGGCAGAAACGCCGATCAGCGCCGGTGGGGAGCGGCGCCGTCCCGCGACGCGCCGGGCGCCGTCTCGTTCGCTGGTCAGCCGCGGTCCGCGAGGAACCGCTGGGCGAGGCGCTTCGGGGCGCGGGCGAGCCACGCATCCTCGGCCAGCTCCGTCAGCTCTGCCAGGCCAATCCGGTCCAGGCGGACGAGGACCGCCGAGTAGCCGTCGAAGTGCGGCGTCGTGAAGTAGACGTCCGGGTTGTCGGCGATCAGCGCCGCCTTCACCCCGAGGTCGGCGACGTGGACGCCGAGCGCCGGGCCGGCCGGCGCCGCGTCGCCGAGTGCCGCCAGGTCGGCGCGGCGCAGCGGCCGTTCCCAGACGAAGCCCTTCTCCTTCACCTTCCAGGCGCGATTGCCGTACGACGTCGCCTCGGTGGTCTCCGGCAACGCCAGCGCGATCCTGCTCACATCGTCCCAGCTCGCCATGACATCACCGTAGCCAGAGCGTCGACGTCTTCCCAGCGCGCCGAAAATCTCGTTGCGGGCGCCATCCAGCCTCGTAGATGCTCGAGAGGCCGGCGACGTCCTGCCAGCAGGCAGCGGACAGGGCGCCGGTCGCATAGCCTCGCCGGGCCGCGATGGGACGCCGCGGGCCGGTGGGACGAACGCATCGATGATCTTTGGTGCGTGGAATGTCGGTGGTCCGAGCGATAGTCATCACGGGTCACCACGACGCGGCCGGAGGCGTCCGCCGCCGCCGCGCCGATGAGTTCTCCAGCCAGGTCCGGTCGTAACAGGAGTGCCGGCCGAGCCAGTGAGGTGAGTACGTGGTGGTCCGGTCCTGAGCATCTGCGAGCCCTGACTACCTGCGACCCGAAGGACCAAGATGACCGCGACCCTCCGCCCGGACGACACAACCCCGCGAGACGGTGCGGCCCGCGCCGTCCCCCTGGAGGGGTACCCGGCCGGGAAGGTGCCTGAGCCCAGAGCTGGCACCGACGTCGGCTCCGGTACCAGTGCCAGTGCCAGTGCCAGCGCGCGTGTCAGCGCCAGCGTCAGCGCCGACACGCGGGGCCGCACCCCGCTGGTGGTCAAACTGCTGGTGGGCGCGACGTTCGTCGCGATCCTCAACGAGACCATCATGATCAACGCGGTGCCGCGGCTGATGGTCGACTTCGGCATCACCCCGCGGACGGCGCAGTGGCTCTCGACCGTCTTCATGCTCACCATGGCCGCGGTGATCCCGGTGACCGGCTGGTTCCTGCAGCGGGTGACGACCCGGACGGCCTATGGCATCGCGATGGCGACGTTCTGCGTCGGGACAGTGATCGGCGCCGTCGCTCCCACCTTCTCGGTGCTGCTCGTCGGCCGGGTGATCCAGGCCGCCGGCACGGCCGTGATGATGCCGCTGCTCATGACGACCCTGATGACCGTCGTCCCCGAGCAGGACCGCGGCCGGGTGATGGGGAACGTGACGATGGCGATGTCGTGCGCGCCCGCGCTCGGCCCCGCCGTGTCCGGGGTCATCCTGCAGCTCGGGTCCTGGCGGCTGATCTTCGTGTTCGTCCTTCCGGCCGCCCTCGCCGTGGCCGTCGCCGGCCTGCGCCACCTGGAGAACGTCGGCGAGCCCGAGGCGGGCACGCTGAGCTGGACCAGCGTCGTCCTGGCCACGCTCGGGTTCAGCGCGCTGCTGTTCGGGCTGAGCGAGGCCGGCGCCCGCAGCAACGTGTCCGTGGCCCTGATCGCCGGCGCGGGAGTGGCTTTGGTGGCGGCGTTCGCGGCGCTGCAGGTCCGGCTGCAGCGAGCCGGTGGCCCGCTGCTGGACCTGCGTACCCTCACCCACTCCTCGTTCCGGGTCTCGCTGGGGCTGATGGCGGTCGTGCACGTGGCGTTCCTCGGCTCGATGTTCCTGCTGCCGCTGTACCTGCAGGATGTACGTGGCCTCAGCTCGCTGCAGACCGGCCTGCTGGTGATGCCAGGTGGCCTCGCCATGGGCCTGCTGGGCCCCGCCGTCGGCAGGCTGTTCGACAAGTTCGGGGCGCGGCCATTGGTCGTCCCCGGCGCGGTCGGCATGACCCTGGCGCTGGCTGTGCTAAGCCAGACCGGCACCGGAACGCCCTATGCACTGCTGCTGGCGGCGCACATCGTGCTGATGGCCTCGCTCGCCGTGGTGCTCACGCCGGTGTTCTCCGTCGGTCTCGGTGGCCTGCCGCCCCACCTCTACTCCCACGGCAGCTCGCTGCTGAGCACGATCATGCAGGTCGCCGGTGCCTTTGGCACGGCGCTGGCGGTCGTCATCCTCCAGACGCGCTCCGACCGGCTCACCGATGCGGGCGCGTCGGCGTCCGACGCGTTCGTCGGCGGCATGCGGTGGGCGTTGATGGTCGCCGCGGTGGCGGCCGTCCTGACCGTCCTGCTGGGGACGCGGCTGCGTTCCGGCGCGGACACCGGCGGGACCGCCGCGACCGGCGCGGACGCCACCGGGCCCGGCGCGGATGCCACCGCGACGGAGCCCGAACCCGCCTTCGCCACTGGCGCCGCCCCGGCGGAGGCCGGCCTGACCAGCCACGCCATGCGCTGATCGTGGCGGCCGCGGCGCTGTCCGCCAACCGACAGCCAACGGAATGAATTCGTACCAGACCGCCCCGCCGCTCCCCCTATGCTGAGACGCACACATCGCCATGCGTGTGGTGGCGCCACGGTCCGGTTGTGTCGATGACGGGCTGGCGATCTGCCTTTCGCAAGGCTGTGCGCGGCGGCATCGGGCCGTCCCGCGGCGAGGAACCGCCACCTGCATTCTCGGCTGGCCTTTGGGGGGACGGCGGAGGTTGAGATGACCCTTGATACCGAACTGGACGTTGGTATGCGCCCGCTCAGCGCAATGGACCTGGCAATTCTGGAGTATCAGGCGGGGGTGCCAGCTCCGATCGCCGGTGGCTGCGTGCTGCGGGTCGAGGGGGCGTGCGACCTCGAGGCGTTGCGCGCCGCCATCCTGGAACGGGTGCGCCTGTTCCCGACGCTCACCGACCGGCTGGCGTACCCGAACGGCCCGCGACGCCGGCCGGTGTGGGCGAGCTACCCGGCCTTCGACGTGACCGAGCACGTGCACGAACACGAGCTCCCGGACGGCGACCTGGACGCCGGGCTGCGTGCCTTCGTCGAGCAGCGCTACCGGGCGCCGCTGCGGATGGATATCCCGCCGTGGGAGGTCTGCCTGCTGCGCGGACCTGGCGCGGACGAGTCGTCGGTCTTCTTCCGGTCGAGCCACGTGTGGGCCGACGGGATGGCGGCGCTGCGCGCGCTCGGCATGCTGTTCGGCCCGGTCGAGGCACCGGACTCGGCGGCCCAGTGGCGTCGCGACGTGCGGACGACACCGCGGGCGGTCTTCTCGGCACTGTCCAGCCTGCTCGCCTGGTCGTCCCCGTCCGCCAGCCTGCGGGCACTCGCCCAGCCGGTCTCGGGCGAAATTCGCATGCACTGGGCGACGACGAGCACCGACCGGCTGCGCGCCATCGGGCGCGCCTACGGGACGAGCGTCAACGACGTGTTCCTCGTCGCGTTCTCCGAGGCCCTCGCCGGCTGGAGCGAGCCGACCGGCCGGCGCGGCGGGCCGCACGCCCTGATGCCGATCAGTACCCGCCGGCCCCACGAGTTCCACCTGCTCGGCAACTTCACGACGGGCACGCGCGTTCGCCTCCCGGCCGGCGCGGCCTCGCCGTGGCACCGTGTCGAGGCGATTCGCCGGCAGACGAGCATGTACCGCCGCGGACACCGGTCGGGTGCCGGGGAGCGCTGGTGGTTCGAGAAGATACCGCCGCGCTACCGGCAGAACGCGGTGCGGATCGGCATGTCCCCACGGCTGGTCGCGGTGTCGACGTCCAACCTCGGCGCTCTGCCGGGCCCGATGGCGGCCGGTGGCCTCCCGATCGTCGAGGTGCTGCCGCTGCCCGTTCTCATGCCGGAGCAACGCCTGTCGCTGAGCCTCGGCAGCCTCGGGCCGCATGCCACCGTCGGCATCATGACCGACAGCCGGGTGACCGACGGCGCCGCGCTCGCCGACCTGTGGCTCGCCGCGCTCGACCGCCTGGAACAGGCTGCGGGTTCTTCTGTCCCGCGCACCCGCGAGGCGTCCACCCCCGTCGCGGCGAAACCGGAACAGACGACGCAGCCAGGACCGGTGCCGGTGACGGGACGGTCGGCGGAAGCGTCGTAGGCCGCTGGCGAGCCCGGGCCCGCACCGGAGGACCGGCACACCTACGGACCGGCAGCTGCGGACCGGTACCTGCGGCTCGGGCTCGGCCGCGCCGCAGGTGCCCGGACCGCTGCCGGTGCCGCCGCCCCGGCCTACCACCGACCGCTGCCGGGTCGGCCGTGCGTTCCGCTGGCGTCAGGCGACCTCGCCACACGCGGTCGCGTCCGGTTGGGCGGCGGTTCCTTATGGGCGACGACACGCCGCTGAGGGCGCCCAGGCGCCCAGGTGCCGGGGCGCTGGCGGTCGAGCACCGACACGCGCCGGACGTCGTCGTCTCGGGTCGGGAGCGCGCCGTGAGGCCGGCCGAGCGGCCGATGGACAATGGGTCTTCCGGAATGACGATCAGGGAATGACGATCAGTACAGGGCTGATCGATGTGGTACGCCGCGCGGCTTCCGTAGATGCCGCCGCTGCCGGAGCTGACCTCAGTACCAACCACCCGGTTTCGCGGACCGTTCGCCGGCGCCGGCGCACCGCTGCGACCTGCCAGGACGGACGCGCGCGCCAACCGAGGGCTCGTCAGCCGCGTCACATATCGCGACCTCCGCCGAGGCTGAGGATGAGTCTTCGGATGCAGGAATTCCGCCAGTCACCGTCGACGCGGCCAGGAATGATGAATGCAAAGCAGGCCGGTGATCGGAGAATGTCGTGACCGGTGGGCGTGTCGTGATCGTCGGCGGGGGGCTGATCGGCCTGTCGGCCGCGAGCGCCCTGGTCGCGCGCGGGCTGGACGAGGTGCTCGTGCTCGAACGGGCGACGCTGGGCAGCGGCGGGACCGGCAAGTCCAGCGGCATCGTGCGCTGCCACTACGGCGTGCCGTCGATCGCCGCGATGGCCTGGCGCAGCCTGCCGACGTTCGAGGAGCTCGGCGACGCCGTCGGGTTCCGGCAGGTCGGCTACCTGGTCGCCGTGGGAGCGCGGAACGAGGCGCCGCTGCGCGCCAACACCGAGATCCACCAGAGGCTGGGGATCGAGGCGGAGATAATCTCCCACGACCGGGCGGCTCGGCTCTGGCCGTACCTGCGCCTGGACGACATCGCCGCGTTCGCCCACGAGCCCCGCGGTGGCTACGCGGACGCGTCCCAGCTGGCGAGCCACTTCGGCCTGCGCGCCCGCGACGGCGGGGCGCGGATCCGCCAGAGCACTCCGGTGGCGCGGGTCCTGACCCGCGGCGAGGCCGTGGCGGGCGTCGAGCTCGCCGGCGGCGAGGTGGTCGAGGCCGACGCGGTCGTCGTGGCCGCCGGCTGGTGGTCGGGCGCGCTCATGGCCGGCGTCGGCGTCGAGGTGCCGCTGCGGTCGCTGCGCTCCGAGCTGCTGGTCGTCGACGCCGGCGAGCCGCTGCGTGGCCTGCCGGCGCTGTCCGACCTGGTCAGCCTGCAGTACGCGCGGGTCGAGGGCTCGGGCGAGCTGCTGGTCGGCAACAGCGACCACAGCCAGCCGACGTTCGCCGACCCGGACGACTACTCCAACCGGGCCAGCGAGGCCGGCCTGGAGCGGGCGGCGGTGAAGGTGCTGCACCGCTTCGAGGGATTCCCCGACCCGTCGGTGTCGCACACCTACGCGGGCTGTTACGACATCACGCCGGACTGGAACCCCGTCATCGCGCCGGTCGGCGCGCGCGGCCTGTTCCTCGCGGCTGGCTTCTCCGGCCACGGCTTCAAGATCAGCCCGGCGGTCGGCACCCTGCTGGCCGACCTGGTCCTCGACGGCGACAGCCGGGACCCGGACGTCCCGGCGGCCGACTTCCGCCTCGAGCGCTTCACCGAGGGCAGGCCGCTGACGAGCCTCCACCCGTACGCGGGCGCGGGCGAGATGCGATGAGCAGCCGCACGGGTCGGGACGTTCGCCGCGTCACGATGTGACAGCCGGACCGCGGCGCGGTCATCAGACGAACGAAGTAGAAGAACGAAGCAGAAGAAGGAGTCCGCTGCCGAGGCCCAGGCCAACGATCGGTTTCGCGGCGAGCCCGGGAACCGACGTGGAGCCGATGTGGTCGACACGCCCGGCGGTCGCGCCAAGCGCCGCGCGGGTGCTTCGCCGCTCCCGGGTGAATCTGGCGGGCCACTCCGGCGAGTAGTCCACGACCGTGCTGGCGCGGCGCTCGAGCCCGCCGATCAGCTCGGTATCCCACACCGTGGCTCCCGGGTCCTTCAACGCACCGCCCGCGTCTGCTGGAAACGGCGGACGGGAGTTTCCGTGAAACGCTCCGCTCATTCGGAAGCAGCCGAATCCGGTCCGAGGAGCTCGCGTATCAGGGTGTGGGCCACCCACTCTTCGAACGCGTCCGGGGACCAGTTGGACTCGACCACCAACTCGCCGTAGACGCCGGGAGCCGCGAGCGCGCGGTACATAGCCTGCGCCGCGGCGACGGGAATGCGCATCGCACCGTCGAGCGAGGCGATGACGCGGTCCATCACCTGGTTGCGGCCGGCCAGCTTGGCCTGCAGAAGCGCCCGGGTCTGTGCGTCCTCGTCGGAGGCGGCCGCGAAGAGCGTCACGACGTCGAAGCCGGCCTCGTACAGCGCCCGCAGCCAGTGCGCGGCTGCGCGCAGCCGCGAACGTGGATCGGCCTGGGCCATCGTTTCCTCCGCGAGTTCGCGGGCGCGGGCCTGTTCCAGCCACCGCTCACAGATCGCCGACAGAATCTCCCGCTTGGCGCCGAATGCCGAGTAGACGGTTCGGGCCGCGACGCCGGCCTCGGCCGCGATCGCCTCCATGGTCGTAGCCCGGTAGCCACCAGCCGCGAACAGGCGGCGCGCCGCCTCCGCGATGCGCTCGCGGGTCTGCTGGGCCTGGAGCTGCCGGTAGGTGGGCGGGTTGACGGGTGGGGCCACAGAGGTACAGTAGCACTGCCTTCGATGCAGTTATACTGCATCGAGATCACTAAAGCTGCCGTAAGAGCAGCTCGGCTGAACCGAACGAGACGTCGCAACACCAAAACGATCACGAAAGGAAAGCGCACCGTGAGCACCGAAGCGAACAAGCGCACCGTCCGCCGCGTCTTCGAGGAGGCCTTCACGCAGGGCCATCTCGAGGTCGTCGACGCCTGCCTGGCTCCCGACGCCGTCGACCGCCACCCCTTCGCGGCCGACGAGCCCGATTTCCGCTCACATCTGAAGGGCACTATCCGCATGCTGCGCGCGGCTCTACCGGATCTGGAGGCGTCGGTCCAGGACCTGGTCGCCGAGGACGACCGGGTCGCGGCGCGTGTCCATCTGACCGGCACCCACACCGGCGGGCCCTTGTTCGGGACCGAGGCGACCGGTGGCCGGATCGCGGTCGAGCAGTTCCACATCGTCCAGTGCGACGACCAGGCCCGTGGGATCCGGCATTGGGCCTACGTCGGCGTCGACCAGCTCCAGCGGCAGGTCACGGCGACGCCCGCGCGCTGACGCCTGTCCCCTGTACATCCGGCGGCGGCCCGCCTCAAGCCGCCGCCGGCCGACCCGCCGCCGCGGTCGACGTCTTCGAGGACGAACCACTCCGGGATCCCGATCATCCGCTGCTCACGATGCCGAATGTGGTCTGCACACCCACATCGGCTACGTGACCCGCGACGAATGGGAGCTGCAGTTCGCCGACGTCTTCGACCAGATCAACGCCTACGCCGCCGGGGCGCCGATCAACGTCGTCAATCCCGGCGTCCTGGGCCGGCGCGGTTCACCAGCCAGCACCCAGGAGTGCTGATGCCGATCTCTCACGAGCGGACACCTGAGCCCACTGCCGGAGCGAAGTCGGATGCCGGAGCGAAGTCGGACCGCGACCCGCCACCGTCTCGGAGACGACCGGCCCGACTTTCCGGAGACAACGTCGCCCCTCAAGGCTGTCAAGGCCGCGCCGGGGCCGAACCTGACGAAGCGGTCCTTCGACTCGACGAAACTCCGACCAAATGTGCCGACACCGCCGCGCCTGCGCACTTGAAGCCACCCGGGCCGGGATGATTTCCGGACCGGTGATCAGCTTTGGGGTGTGATGAAGCCGGTTTCGTAGCATTACGCGGGAGCCCGGGAAGCTGGCCAAAGGCCAGCGAACAAGGAAACCCCGATCGCGCAGACCAAGCCCCCGCTATCAATACAGCCAGGGTTCCAACTGGGGGGTCTCGGGGGGCAAAGCCCCCTGAGAGTGGGGGTTCCAGG
>Ga0068859_100000280_pt1 | contig 50848 bp, 41 predicted proteins | sample KBSSwiS22_FD_66585 | JGI IMG/M metagenome (GOLD analysis project Ga0068859, IMG submission 66585) | Switchgrass rhizosphere microbial communities from Kellogg Biological Station, Michigan, USA - KBS Switchgrass S2-2 | ecosystem: Host-associated > Plants > Roots > Rhizosphere > Soil ... | reverse complement strand
CGCTACGCCGATGCGCGCTCCAAGGAACAACGCGATACGATACCGATCGCGAAGCAATGGCTCGCGTCGCATCCGAAATAGCTAGCGATGATCCACCCGATCCTGAAGATGGGCGACGCTCGGTTGTTGCGCGTCGCTCAGCGCGTCGAGACCTTCGGCACGCGCGAGCTCGACACGCTGATTTCCGACATGTTCGAGACGATGCACGTCGCCGGCGGCGTCGGCCTTGCCGCGCCGCAGATCGGCGTCGATCTGCAAATCGCAATCTTCGGCTTTGATACAAGCGATCGCTATCCCGATGCGCCGCCCGTGCCGCGCACGGTGCTCTTGAATCCGACGATCACGCCGTTGTCCGACGACAAGGAAGAAGGCTGGGAGGGCTGTCTTTCCGTGCCCGGCATGCGCGGCGTCGTCGAGCGCCACGCGAAGATCCGCTACACCGGTTTCGATCCCGCCGGCGCGCCGATCGATCGGATCGCGGAAGGATTCCACGCGCGCGTCGTGCAGCACGAGTGCGATCACCTGATCGGCGTGCTCTATCCGATGCGCATCACGGACTTCACGCGCTTCGGCTTCACCGAGGTCTTGTTTCCGGGTCTCGATCTCGTCGACGAATAAGCTCAAGACCGGGATCGGCTCAAGCGTTTTCACCGCGCTCGGCTCGGTGACGCGCGCTTCCGAACACTTTTCACCGATCGACAGCGCATATACGCAGCGCGCGCGTCCGCGGATGCACGCTCGCCGAAATTATTTTTTGATCCTCCGCTGCATCCGCTTGCAGGTCCCCGCCGTACTTGAACTCCGCGACGACTTCGCCGCGAACCCTGTTGGAGGACCTCATGAACCGCCTGAATCATGCAAACCTGGGCAGAACCGCGTTGTGCGGCGCGCTGCTGGGGACGCTCGCTGCCATCTCGCCGCCCGCGCCGGCTTCGAGCCATCGAGAGGCGCCGGCGATCACGCAGACGCCCAAGCTCGACGGCACCGATCTCTATGCGTTCCGAAGCTACGAGCCCGGACGCTCGAACTACGTCACCTTCATCGCCAATTACGTTCCGCTGCAAGATTCCTATGGCGGTCCGAACTATTTCACGCTGGATCCGGACGGCTTCTACGACATCCACATCGACAACAACGGCGATGCGCGCGAGAACCTCACGTTTCGTTTTCGCTTCAGCTACACGATCAAGGACATCGCGCTCGATGTCGGCGGCAGCAACGTCTCGATTCCGCTGCGCAACGCAGGGCAGGTCGGTGCCGGCAACACCGGCGCGCTGAACGACGTCGAGAGCTACACCGTCGAAGTCGTCAACGGCCCGTGGCCTTCGGCGAGCTCGCGCTATATCACCAACGCCGCCGACGGCAGCCGCACGTTCGTCAAACCGGTCGACAACATCGGCTTCAAATCGATTCCCGACTACGCGGCGTATGCGGCGAACTATCTTTACGACATCAAGATCCCGGGCTGCTCGGGCAACGGACGCCTCTTCGTCGGACAGCGCAAGGAAGGCTTCGCGGTTGATCTCGGCGAGATTTTCGATCTCGTCAACATTCCGGTCGGTCGCGTCATCGGCAGCCGCTCGGGCTCGACCAGCTCGACCGCGGACAAGAACATCACGTCGCTTGCGATCGAGGTTCCGATCGGCTGCGTCGCGCAAGGCAGCGAGCACGTGATCGGAGTGTGGACCACGTCGAACACGCTGCCGCACGGCGTGCCGGCCGGCGCGCTGCCGACCGCCGCGCAGATGGCCGTGTCGCAGCAGGTGTCGCGACTGGGCATGCCGCTGGTCAACGAAGTCGTGATCGGACTCAAGGACAAGGATCGTTTCAACGCAAGCCGCCCGAAGGACGACGGCCAGTTCGCCACGTACGTGACGAATCCGACGCTGCCTGCATTGCTCGAGATCCTGTTCGGTGCCGACGGCGTGCAGGCGCCGACGGTGTTTCCGCGCGTCGATCTCGTCGCTGCGTTCCTGACCGGCGTGCCCGGCGTCAATCAGCCCGCGAACGTGGTGCCCTCGGAAATGCTCCGACTCAACACCGCGTTGCCGGCGACCGTGAAGGGCAGCCAGAACAGCCTCGGCGCGCTCGATTGCTTCGTCGACGGCGCGCTCGTGCTCTCGAATCCCGGTTGCGATCCGGCCGGTTTTCCGAACGGACGCCGCCCGGGCGACGACGTGGTCGACATCGAGCTTCGCGTTGCGATGGGCGCGCTGCTGCCGCCGGGTCCGGGCAAGCCGGCGAGCGCGAGCCTGCCGTACACCGATGGCGCGCTGGTCGAGGACAGCCAGTTCGACGGATCGTTTCCGTACCTGACGACGCCGCTGCCGGGATCGCCGAACGGCGAGAACGGTCTTCCGGAAAACCCGACGCCGTAGCGGTTTCGCCGCCGCTCGCGATCGAGCGGCGGCATCCGGTCCGAGGAAGCTCATGCGCGCGTCACTTCTCGTTTGCGGTTTCGGCACGCTGCTCGCGCTCGTCGCGGGCAGCGCGCTCGCGGCGCCGTATCGTCCGCAAACGGACAGCGAAGTGCTCGAAACGTTGCCGGCCGGTCCCGCGTCGGATCGCGCTGCGCGCGCGTTGCGCGCATTGACCGCGCGCGATCCCGGCAATCTCGATCTCGCGTTGCGCCTTGCCGAGCTTCAGATCGCGCGCGCGCGCAGCACGTCCGATCCGCGCGAGCTCGGCCGTGCGCAGGCGACGCTGGCGCCGTGGTGGAACGAAGCGGATCCACCGGTGCCGGTGCTGGTGCTGCGCGCAACGATCGAACAGAGCAATCACGTGTTCGGCGCCGCGCGCACCGATCTCGAACGCGCGGTCGCGGCGGAACCGAAGAATGCGCAGGCGTGGCTGACACTGGCGACTGTGCAGCAGGTGACGGGCGATCTCCGCGGAGCGGGCGAAAGCTGCCGGCATGTCGCCGAGACCGCGATCGCGCTCGTCGCGACCACCTGCCGTGCGTCGATCGATGGCGTGTCCGGAAACGCCGCGCAAGCTTACGACGCGCTGGACAACGCGCTTATCCGATTGTCGAGCGAACTTCGCAAAGGAGAGACGTCCTTGCGCGTCTGGACGACGACCTTGCAGGCGGAGATCGCCGAACGCCTCGCGCGTCCCGAAGATGCCGAACGTCTTTATCGCGCGAGTCGCGCGCTCGATCCGAACGACGCGTATACGACCGCCGCGTATGCGGATTTCCTGCTCGATGCCGGCCGCGATGCGGAAGTGTTAAACCTGATCGCGCGCGACACGCCGGTCGACACGCTGCTGCTGCGTCGAGTGCAGGCCGCCGCGCGTTCCGGCTCGGCCGACGCGGCCAGCAGCGCGGATGATCTCGGCCAGCGATTCGCGGCGCTGCGCGCGCGCGGCGATCGCGTGCATTTGCGCGAAGAAGCGCGTTACACGCTCGAAATCCTGAAGGCGCCGGACGCGGCGCTCGATCTCGCGCTCGACAACTGGCGCGTGCAGAAGGAACCGCTCGATGCGCGCATTGTGCTCGAAGCGGCGATCGCGGCGCGCCGTCCGCAGGCAGCCGGCGAAGTGCTCGCTTGGATCGAAGCGACCGGTCTCGAAGGCGGCAAGCTCCGCGAGCTCGCGCGAAAGGCGCAGACGCCATGATCGCGCGCATCCTGTTCGCGCTCTGCCTTCTGTCGGTCGCAACGACCGCGCTCGCGCACAAGCCGAGCGACAGTTATCTGACGCTACGCATCGACGAGACGACGATCGACGGGCAATGGGATATCGCGCTTCGCGATCTCGACGCGGTACTCGACCTCGACGGCAACGCGGACGGGCGCATCGACTGGGGCGAGCTGCGCCGTCGTTTCGGCGAGATCGATGCCTACGCGCAATCGCACCTCGCGCTGTCGTCGGCCGGCGCGTCGTGTCCGGTCTCGATCGCCGATCACGAAGTCGATCGCCACAGCGACGGCGGTTACATTGTCTTGATCCTGCGCGCCGCGTGTCCGTCGCGCGTCGATGCACTCGCTGTCGACTACAACCTGCTGTTCGACATCGACGCGCAGCATCGCGGCCTGCTCAAGCTCGAAAGTGGCTCAGGTTCTGTCGCGAGCGCGGTTTTTTCGGCGTCGAGCCGACGGCAGTCGTTGACTCCGGCAGAGTTGTCCGCGTTCCGCCAGTTCCGCGCGTACGTCGCCGACGGCATCCAGCATATCGCCGCCGGCTTCGATCATCTTTTGTTCCTCGTCGCGCTGCTGCTGCCTTCGGTGCTGGTGCGCAACGGTCGGCGCTGGGTGCCGGTGACGAGCTTTCCGCGCGCGCTGCGCAGCGTCGCCGGAACCGTCACCGCGTTCACGGCGGCGCACTCGGTGACGCTGTCGCTGGCGACGCTCTCGATCGTGTCGCTGCCTTCGCGCCTGGTCGAATCGCTGATCGCGCTGTCGGTGCTCTTGACCGCCGTCGACAATATCTGGCCGATCCTGCCGCGCCGGCGCTGGCAGGTCGCGTTCGTTTTCGGCTTGTTGCACGGTTTCGGGTTCGCGAGCGTGCTGATGGATCTGAGGCTGCCGCCGTCGTCGCTGGCGCTGTCGCTGTTCGGGTTCAACGTCGGCGTCGAGATCGGGCAGCTGGTGCTCGTGCTCGTTCTCGTGCCGCTGGTCTATCTCGTGCGCGACATGCGAGCGTATCCGCGCGCGGGGCTCACGTTCGCTTCGCTCTTCATCGCCTTGCTGTCGAGCGGATGGCTGATCGAGCGCAGCCTCGATGTCCGCTTCCTGCCGTTCTGAGGAAGATTTCGAACCGAGCGCGCGATTTGCGCGCGGCGAAAAATCCCGGCAAACCCGCGACGCGCGCAGCATCGCGATGCTACATTAGGCCATGCTCGCAAGACCCCGCGCATCGCGCGTTCAGTGTGTTGTCCTCCTGATCGGCCTCGTCGGCTGGGGTGTCTCATTCGCAAAAGGCGCGCAGGTCGTCGCCCCGCTCGGTGCCGATCAGCGTGCGTTCGCGGCCGAAGTCGCGAAGGAAGGCGGCGTTCCGGAGACGACCATTCTGGCGACGCTCGCCGGCGCGAAGACGCAGCAGAGCATCCTCGACGCGATGGCGCGCCCGGCCGAATCGAAGCCGTGGAAGGATTACCGCCCGATCTTCCTGACCGACAAGCGCATCGAGGACGGCATCGAGTTCTACCGCGACAACCGCGCGCTGCTCGATCGCATCGGCAAGGAATACGGCGTGCCGCCGGAGATCATCGTCGCGATCATCGGTGTCGAGACCAGCTACGGGCGCATCACCGGCAAGTACCGCGTCATCGACGCGCTGTCGACGCTCGCGTTCCACTATCCGCCGCGCGCGCCGTTCTTCCGCGGCGAGCTGAAGCAGCTGTTCCTGCTCGGCGACACGCACCTCGCGTATCCGATCGACGAGCTCAAAGGCTCGTACGCCGGCGCGATGGGCTGGGGCCAGTTCATGCCGACCAGCATCGCGCAGTGGGCGAGGGACGAGGACGGCGACGGGCGGATTGATCTGTGGAATTCGCTGCCGGACATCACGGCGAGCGTCGCCAATTATTTCGCCGCGCACGGCTGGCAGACCGGTCAGCCGGTCGCCACACGCGCGCAGCCGGCCGAGAACGCGCGCGAGCTGCATCCGGAAGGGCTCGATCCGGTGTATCCGGTGCAGCAGATGGAGGCGTGGGGTTATGCGCCGCTGACGCACGTCGATGCGGAAGTCGCGTCCACTCTGCTCGTGCTCGATGGCGAGCGTGGTCCCGAATACTGGCTGACATTCCAGAATTTCTACGTGATCTCGCGCTACAACAAGAGTCCGCTCTATTCGATGGCGGTGTGGCAGCTCGCCGGCGAGATCGCGACGGGCGCTGCGCAAGGCGCGACTCCGTGAAGCGCATTCTTGCGCTCGCTGCGCTGACGCTGCTGCTCGCGGCTTGCGGCGGACATGCTCCGCGCCGTGCCGATCCGTCGACACCGTCGCGCGCGAGCCGTGGTGGTTCGCCGACCGACGACACTTCGCGCTCGCAGGCCGAGCGCTATCGACAGGAGCACGACGACGGCCCCGCCGCACCGTCGGTGGATGTCAGCAAGCTCGTCGAACCCGTGCCGAAGGTCGAGCCGCCTGCGCGCTACGGCAACAAACAGAGCTACAGCGTGCTCGGACATTCCTACGAGCTGCTGCCGAGCTCGCGCGGCTACGTCGAGCGCGGCATTGCCTCGTGGTATGGCAACAAATTCCACGGCTACATGACGTCTTCGCTGGAGCCCTACGACATGTACGCGTTCAGCGCGGCGCACAAGACGCTGCCGCTGCCGACCTACGCGCGCGTGACCAATCTCGACAACGGCAAGAGCGTCGTCGTGCGCATCAACGATCGCGGTCCGTTCCACGAAAACCGGCTGATCGATCTTTCGTACGCGGCCGCGGTGCGCATCGGCGTATGGCCGAAAGGCACGGGCCTGGTCGAGGTGCGCGCCATCGATCCCGAGCATCCGGACGCGCAACTGCCGCCGACGCCGCGAACCGTTGCCGCGCAAGCTTCGCGCATTTATCTGCAGCTCGGCGCATTCGGCGATCGAGCCAACGCCGAGCGCGTCGCCGGCACCGCGCGGCGCAGCGGCATCGGCGACGTCGACATCCAGTCCACGGACGTGAACGGACGCACGATCCATCGCGTGCGCGTCGGGCCGCTCGCGGACGTCGCGGCCGCCGACGCGCTGACGCCGCGCATCGAAAGTCTGGGCCTTGGCGCTCCGCGCGTGGCGATCGAGCGCTGAAGCGGCGACAATCCACCCTTCGAAAACCTTGCAGGACCTGAATTTCCCGATGAAGCTGCCGTACTTGCTCGCCTCCGCACTCGTTCTCGCCTTCGCCTCCGCAGGCGCGCAACAACCGGCTCAGCAGCCCGCCGCGCAGGCACCGGCCGCGACTCCGGCGCCTTCGTCGAACCTGCCTACGCCGCAGCCGGTGCCCAAGCCCGCCGCCGCGATTCCGACGCCGGGCAACGGTCCGACGCCGCCTCCGCCCGGAATCGACGCCAAGAGCTGGGTGCTGATGGACTATGCGAGTGGCCAGATCCTCGCGGCCAGCAACGAGGACATGCGCGTCGCGCCGGCCTCGATCACCAAGATCATGACGTCCTATGCCGTCTCGGCCGAGCTCCAGCACGGCAAGATCCACATGGAAGACGACGTGTTCATCTCCGAGCGCGCGTGGCGCTCGGGCGGCGCCGGCACCGACGGATCGACGAGCTTCCTGCAGCTCAACAGCAAGGTGAGCCTGAAAGATCTCCTGTACGGAATGATCATCCAGTCCGGCAACGACGCTGCGATCGCGCTCGCCGAGCACACGGCAGGTTCCGAAGAAACCTTCGCGCAGCTGATGAACCAGTACGCGCAGCAGCTCGGGATGAAGGGCACGCACTACGTCGATGCGAGCGGTTTGCCGAATCCCGATCACTACACGACCGCGCACGACATCGCTCTGCTGTCGCGCGCGCTGATCCGCGACTTCCCCGAGGAATACAAGATCTACTCGATCAAGGATTTCGAGTGGAACGGCATCAAGCAGCACAACCGCAACACGCTTCTGTGGCGCGATTCGACCGTCGACGGCATCAAGACCGGTCACACCAGCGAAGCGGGCTTTTGTCTTGCGACGTCGGCGCTGCGCGGCGATCAGCGCCTGATAGCGGTCGTCATGGGCGCGCCGAGCGAAAAGCAGCGCGCCGACGACAATCAGGAACTCTTGAACTACGGTTTCCGCTTCTTCGAAACGCACAAGCTCTACGCCGCCGGCAAGGCGCTGGCGAATCCCGAGCTGTGGAAAGGCGGGACACCCACCGTTCCGCTCGGTGTCGCCGGCGACGTGCTGGTCACGCTGCCGCGGGGCCGCTACGGTGATCTCAAGGCCAGCCTCGACATGCCGGCGCGTCTCGTCGCGCCATTCCAGAAGGGCCAGAAGATCGGCACCTTGAAAGTGGAGCTCGACGGCAAAACGTTGGTTCAGGAGCCGCTGGTAGCTCTTGCCGATGCGCCGGAAGGCGGTTTCTTCAAGCGCCTGTCCGACGGCGTGTGGATGTGGTTCAAGGGCGATGCGGGTCCGGCGACGACGACCGCGATCGACAGCAAGGGTTGAAGTGAAGGATCTCGACGAACTCAAGGCCGAAAGACCGGGGCAGGGCTTCCAGTTTCCGGGTGTTTTCGAAATCACAGCGATGGGCCGCGCCGACGCCGATCTCGAGCGTCGCGTGCCGGAGATCATCGAAAGCGTCGGCGTCGGCGTGCTCGCCGGCAGCCAGCGCGTGCGGCCGTCGCGCGAAGGCAACTATCTTGCGGTGTCGGTCAGCTTCACGTGCCCGGATCGCGAGCACTACGACGCGACGCACGCGGCGCTGCGGGCGAGCGAAGGGATTCGCTGGACGCTCTAGGGCGACGTGTCAGTCGCGCTATCTGATCTGCGGCGACCAGTCGGCGGGCGGTTCGAGCTTTCCCTTTCGCTGCGCCACGAGCCGGTGAGCTTCGATTTCGTTGCCCGTAGCGAAGTAATTGCCGAGATAGTCGCCGATATCTGTCGACATCTCGTCCAGGCCGACGGTCTGCTCGAACCACCATCGAACTTGCTGGAACCGCTCCATATCTGCGGCATCCTGCGCATCGAGCTTGCGCAGGATGGCGTTGCCGAAGCTGACGCTGAGAATATCGGTCGACCGGTGCACGAGAAGGCGTCCGATCGCGACACAGGCGTCGCGACGCGTTTGAGTCAGCTCAGGTTTGGAGGGTTTGCAGATTTGCAGCGCATGCATGGGCGCTACCATCATCGCCGCCGTCACCGCCATCGCGGCAACTTTTTCCGCGGTGTCCTTGGTGACCGGCTGGCCCGGCTTCTCCGTCCATGACGAGATCGCTTCATCGGGCATCGGCCGCGCTCGCTCGGCATCGAGCATGATCGATCCGGCATACGACATGTGCGCGTCGTAACGCTTGCTCGCAGCCATGCGTTGCAGCGCCGCGTCGATGGTGTTTGTGTCGTCGGCTTGCGCTGCGGACAGTGACAGCGCCCACGCCGCGGCGTTGTCGTTCTCGCTTTCCTGCAAATGAGCGATGGCGCTTGCTTTCGTCTCGAGCGAAACCTGATCCGGCACGGTGGCCGTCGCGATCATCCATTGCAGCCTGGCATTACCGGGATAGGCGTCCGCGAGCGAAGCCAGCTCGCTGCCGTCCGCCGCCGTTGCCGGCACAGGCGTGTCGACATTACTCGGCAGATCCGACAGCCGCGGTCCTTGAAGCAAAGCGAATGCGCGCTGCTCCGGCGCGGCGCTCGTCCGCATGTCGTCGATCAGCGCCTTCATATAGCCAGCGTAGGTCTGCTGTACGGCCTGCGACTCGTCGGACGCAGCGCCTGCGCCGGCGGGAGCCGCCGCGGCGATCGCGAGTATCATGGCCCAATGAGCCTTCTGCGCGTACATGACATCCCCTGATGCGAATGCGCTGCGGTCGAGTATAACAATGGACATATGACGTCTCCGGCGCCTTTACGTCTTGCCGGCCGCTTGCGAAAACGTCCCCCGAACCCATTTCCCGAAGATGCAAAATCCCCTCAAGGTGCGCCGCCTCGGCCGCCAGCCCTACGAACCCGTCTGGCGCGCCATGCAGGCGTTTACCGACGCACGCGGTCCGGAAACGGCGGATGAGCTCTGGATGGTCGAGCACGATCCGGTCTTCACGCTGGGCCAGGCCGGGCGCTGGGAGCACGTGCTGGTGCCGGGCGAAATCCCGGTCGTGCCGGTCGATCGCGGCGGGCAGGTGACTTATCACGGTCCGGGGCAGATCGTGGCGTATCCGCTGCTGGACCTGCGCCGGCTCGGCATTGGCGTGCGCGAGTTGGTGCACCGGATCGAGCAGGCGATCATCGATACGCTGGATACCTGGAACATCGTCGCGGTGCGCCGCGAGGGTGCGCCCGGGGTCTATGTCGGCGACGCCAAGGTGGCAGCGCTCGGGCTTCGGGTCCGGCGCGGGTGCACGTTCCATGGACTCGCGTTCAATGTCGCGATGGATCTGGAGCCTTTCCACCGCATCAATCCCTGCGGCTATCAGGGCCTTGCGGTCACCCAGGTGCTAGACTTGGGCGGACCGGGATCGCTCGCCGCGGTGGAAGCGGTCCTGATCGGCGAACTGGCGCGCCAGTTCGGGCTCGAGCGCATCGACGAGCCCGTTTCCGCCGCCGAACTCCCCCGCATTTCCGAACGCGACGCCGCGCGCGCCGCCCAGCCGGCATGACCGACAGCGTCAAAACCATTCCGCTCACCGTCGTCGAATCCGGCGGCGTCGACAAGCAGCTCGGCGAAGACAAGATCGCGCGCAACCGCGCCGCGTTCGCCGAAGCGCCGATCCTGCGAAAACCTTCGTGGATTCGCGTGCGCATTCCGCCCGGCAACGCCGTGGCGAAGCTGAAGGCGAAGCTGCGCGAGAACCGTCTCGTCACGGTCTGCGAAGAAGCGTCCTGCCCGAACATCCACGAATGCTTCGGCAAGGGCACCGCCACGTTCATGATCCTGGGCGAAGTCTGCACGCGCCGTTGTTCGTTCTGCGACGTCGCGCATGGCCGCCCCAAGCCGCCTGATCCGCTGGAGCCGGCGCATCTTGCCGGCACGATCCGCGACATGGGTCTTCGCTACGTCGTCATCACCTCGGTCGACCGTGACGATCTTCGCGACGGCGGCGCATCGCACTTCGCGGCGTGTATCAAGGCCGTGCGCTTCGAGAATCCGACGATCCGCATCGAGATTCTGACTCCCGATTTCCGCGGCAAGGGACGCATGGAGCGTGCGCTCGAAGCGCTCGCCGGCGATCCGCCCGACGTGTTCAACCATAACCTCGAAACCGTGCGCCCCCGCTACCGCGAGGTACGCCCCGGCGCCGATTACGACTGGTCGCTCGATCTCCTCGAAAGCTTCAAGCGCCAGCATCCGGATATCCCGACCAAGTCCGGCATCATGCTCGGACTCGGCGAGACGTTTGCCGAGGTCGAGGAAGCGTTGAACGATTTGCGCGCGCACGCGGTCGATATGGTTACGATCGGACAGTACCTGCAGCCGACGCCGCACCACCATCCGGTTCTGCGTTATTGGACGCCGGACGAATTCGCGGCGCTGGAGGCTCTGGGCTACAAGCTCGGCTTCCAGCACGTCGCTTCCGGTCCCCTGGTGCGCTCGTCGTACCACGCCGATCAGATGGCGCATGCGGCAGGTTATGTAAACGTTGCCTAATTTGATTCAGCTGCAGTAAGTACGGCGCCGCGTTGAATCCTTTAGACAGAGTTTCCGCGAGCGCGGAATCGTGAAGCAAACGTGATCCCAAGAGCGGGATCGCAGTGGAGAAGATGATGCGGAAGTTGTTGTGGGCAGTGATCGTGGTGGCTCTGGCAGGTCCTTCCTTCGCCAAGTCGGGGCCCGATGCGGCGGCGCCGCTGCTCAAGCCTTCTCCGGCCGATGGCGAAGCGGCGGTCTGGGCCACGCGCTTCCTGACCAAGTTCCACTACAAGCCGATGCCGCTCGACGATGCGATGTCGCAGCAGATCTTCACGCGCTATCTCGATTCGCTCGACAGCGACCGGCTCTTCTTCACGCAAGCCGACATCGATCATTTCTCCGGCTACAAGACCAAGCTCGACGACGCGATCTACGATCAGGATCTCTCCGCGCCGTTCGCGATCTTCAACATCTACGAGCAGCGTGTCGGCGAGCGCGTCGCGTACGCGCGATCGCTGCTGCCGAAAGGCTTCGATTTCAGCGTCGACGAGAGCTACCAGTTCGACCGCGAAAAGACGCCGTGGGCGAAGAGCGAAGCGGAGATCAACGACCTGTGGCGCAAGCGCATCAAGAACGACTGGCTGCGCTTGAAGCTCGCCGGCAAGGCCGACAAGGACATCCGCGACACGCTCGACAAGCGCTACGGCACGTACCTCGATCGCGTGCGCCAGCTCAACAGCGAGGACGTCTTCCAGACGTTCATGAATTCCTACGCGATGGCGATCGAGCCGCACACGAATTATCTCGGCCCGCGCGCGTCGGAGAATTTCGACATCGCGATGAAGCTTTCGCTCGAAGGCATCGGCGCGGTGCTGCAGCGCGACGAGGACTACACCGCGATCCGCGAGATCGTGCCCGGCGGACCTGCCGCGCTGTCCGGCAAGCTCAAGGTCGGCGATCGCGTCGTCGGCGTCGGCCAGGGCGAGAACGGTCAGCTCGTCGATGTCGTCGGCTGGCGTCTCGATGACGTGGTCGACAAGATTCGCGGCGCCAAGGACACGGTCGTGCGTTTGGAAGTGTTGCCCGCCGATGCGGGCCCCGATGGCAAACACACGACGCTCGCGTTGACGCGCAAGAAAGTCAGCATCGAAGAGCAGGCCGCGAAGAAATCGATCATCGAAGTCAACGCCGGTGATCACACGCGCCACATCGGCGTGATCTCGCTGCCGACGTTCTACCAGGATTTCGAAGCGCGCCGCCGCGGCGATTCGGATTACAAGAGCGCGACGCGCGACGTCGAGCGCCTGCTCGGCGAGCTCAAGCACGACAAGGTCGACGGCGTGATCGTCGACTTGCGCAACAACGGCGGCGGATCGCTTGCCGAGGCAACCGATCTCACCGGCCTCTTCATCGACAAGGGCCCGGTCGTGCAGGTGCGCAACGCCGCGGGCCAGGTCGAGGAAGAAGAAGACCCGCATCCCGGCATGGCCTGGGACGGCCCGCTCGCCGTGCTGGTCAATCGCGCTTCCGCGTCGGCATCGGAAATCTTCGCCGCTGCGATCCAGGATTACGGCCGCGGCGTCATCATCGGCGAGCCGACGTTCGGCAAGGGCACCGTGCAGAACCTCGTCGATCTCGACGAGCTCGCGCACAACGAAAAACCCGAATACGGCGAGGTCAAGATGACCATCGCGCAATTCTTCCGCATCAACGGCGGATCGACCCAGCTGCGCGGCGTGACGCCCGATATCAGCTTCCCGCTCACGGTCGACGCCGGCGACTTCGGCGAATCAAGCTACGACAATGCGCTGCCGTGGACGTCGATCGCGCCCGCGCACTATCAGGCGGTCGCCGATCTGAAGCCGATCGTGCCGATGCTGTCCGAGCGCCACACCGCGCGCGTCGCCAACAACGTCGAATGGCAGAACTTCGCCGCGGAGATCGCCGACGCGCGTGCCGTGCGTGCCGAGAAGAATGTCTCGCTCAACGAGCAGGCGCGGCGCAAGGAACGCGACGATCAGGAAGCCAAACGCAAGACGCGCGACGAATCCACCGCGCACGCGACGCCGGAAAGCGATCCTGCTGCGAAGACGCAGCAGAAGATCATGCAGGACACCAAGCAGAACGCTCGCAACGACGCGCCCAAGGCGGGCGCGGACGCGCTGGCCAAAGGCGACGAAGCGCCGAGCGACGACGGCCTGCAGCCCGACGAGCGCGGCATCCAGAGCGATCTGAAGCGCGAGCAGGCTGCGAAGGAAAAGCGCGACGTCGTGCTCGACGAAACCGCGCACATCCTCGCCGACGAGATCGCGCTGATCCGGAGCGATACGAAACTCGCCTCGCGCGTGCTGCCGCGCGGCGTGGTGATTCCGACCGAGGTCGATTGAAGGACGGTGGGCCGAGGCCCACCCTATGGTCCGATCGCGGCACGCGCTGAGTTTCGCGCGCATCGCGAAGTCCCATAGTCCGTCATTCCGGCGATAGCCGGAATCCATGGTCCTGGCGCCGCAAAGAAAAAATGGATTCCGGCTTTCGCCGGAATGACAGAACCTATCGGCGAGGAACCGGCATTGACGACTTCTGTTCTGCGCGCATCATCTTTTTGTGCCGCGATGTTCGCCTCCGCGCTCGCGCTCTCCGCAGTCGCAAACGCGCAGTCCGCACCGCACTACTGCGAAGTCGTCATGGACTTCAGCGTCAACCGCCACGACATCGCGCAGCCCCGCGCCATCGTCGAGCTCGGTAAGGAAGCCGAAATCACGATCGGCAACGAAACGCACGGCTGGCAGTTCCGCATCCTCGTCGAAGAACCGACCGTCGTGCGCCGCGCGACCGTGATTCCGACGAACATCGAGCTCTACGAGCTGATCAACGGCGAAGTGATCCTGCGCGCGTCACCGCACATCGCCGTCGCGCCGGGGCAGCATGCCGAGCTCGACGTGACATTCGGCGAGGAGGATGGGCGCAAGGCGCATCTGGGGTTGAGTGCGAATTTCCGGACCGACGCCGAAGTCGAAGCGATGCAGCCGACGCAGGACGATCAGCGCTGATGCGCGCGCCGACTCAGGCGTAACGTCGCTTCAGAAATTCGAAGTACGCTCGCAAGCCTTGCGCCTCTCCGCCGCGCGGCTTGCCGGGTTTCTCGCCGTCGTTCCACGAATACACGTCCAGGTGACACCACGGCTGCGCTTCGGGCACGAAGCGCTCGAGATACAGCGCGCCGGTGATCGCACCGGCATGGCGTGATGCGCCGGCGTTGGCGAGGTCGGCGACGTAGGAATCGAGCATCGCGAGATACGGACGCCAGAGCGGCAGGCGCCAGAGCGGGTCGTTGTTTTCGCGCGCGGCGGCGAGCAGCGCTTCGGCGATGTCGTCGCGGTTGGCGAAGAGCGCGGGAAGGTCCGGACCGAGCGCGACGCGCGCGGCGCCGGTCAGCGTTGCGAAATCGAGGATGAGATCGGGCTTCTGCTCGGCGGCGTACGCGATCGCATCGCACAGCACGAGGCGGCCTTCGGCGTCGGTGTTGTCGACTTCGACGGTGATGCCGGCGCGCGTCGTGATGACTTCGCCGGGGCGATACGCGTTGCCGGCGATCGAATTCTCGACCGCGGGAACGAGCAGCGTGAGGCGCACCGGGAGTTTTGCGTCGAGGACGAGATCGGCGAGCGCGATCGCGTGCGCGGCGCCGCCCATGTCTTTTTTCATCCAGCGCATGCCGTCGGTCGGCTTGATGTCGAGGCCGCCGGTGTCGAAGCAGACGCCTTTGCCAACGAGGACGAGATGCGGTGCGTCGGCGGGGCCGTGCGTCAGCTCGGCGAGACGCGGTGCGCGATGGCTCGCGCGGCCGACGGCGTGGATCGTCGGAAAGTTCGACGCGATGAGATCTTCGCCGACCCATTCGCGATAGGTCGCGCCGTGCTTGTCGGCGAGCTTGCGCACTTCGGCGGCGAGCTCTTCCGGACCCATGTGTTCGGTCGGCGTGTTGACCCAGTTGCGCACGTTGTAGATCGCATCGACCAGCGGCCGCGTCGCGTTGGCGACCGACGTCTCGATTGCGAGTCGTGCCGGTTTGCGCGTTGCCTTGCGATAGCGGTCGAACTGATACGCGCCGAGCGCCCAGCCGAGCGCCGCCTGCGCTTCGTCGAGCGCCAGGCCGCGAGAGTCGAGCGCGTAGTCGCCTTCAGGCAGGCGCAGCGGCAAGGAGGCGAGCCAGAACAGCGGATCGCGCTTGTCGCAGCCGACCAGCACTGCAGCCGGTGCGCCGTCCTTGCCGGGAATCAGCACGAAGCGACCCGGCTCGCCGGCGAACGCGTGCGCGGCGCACCAGCGGCGCACTTCGGCGCCGAACAGCGCGCAGACGGCGTCGAGATTGTCCTTGTCCACCGCGAGCAAAGTCGTCGTCGAACTCGCCTCGGCGGCATCGATCCATGCGTGCATTCATCATCTCCTGGCAAGCCGAGGCGCCCTCACGCGGCGCGGGCAAGAACCCATGCGGTCAATTCGTTGAGATCGCGGATCGACAGATCCGGCGCAGCGCCATGGGACCACGTCGCGCCGCTCCGGTTCAACCACGCGCTGCGCAGCCCCGCATCGCGCGCGCCGGCGACGTCGAGCAGCGGATCGTCGCCGACGTGCAGCACGTGCTCGGGGGCGACGCCGAGGCGATCGCACGCGGCGTGGAAGATCTCGGCGGAAGGCTTGGCGACGCCGAGGTCGCGCGCGCTGATCGAATGGCGGAAATGATGCTTGAGGCCGATTCGTTCGAGATCGGCGTTGCCGTTCGAGACGCTGATCAGCGGAAAGCGCGCCGACAAGGCGGCGAGCGCGGGCAGCGTGTCGTCGTAGAAGTCGACCGTATTGCGTGCGGCGTAGTAGACGTCGAACGCGGGCGCGACGTGCTCGCGGGTCACGCCGCAGGTGGCGAACGCGCGCTCGAGCGTCAGCAGGCGCTGCGCGGTGAAATCGTGGGCGAGATCGGGCCGCTCGCGGGAGGTCAAATCGCGCAGCTCACGCATCGCGGGAATCGGCCACCTGGACGCGACCTGCGGATGATGCTCGCGCAGCCATTCGTCGAGGCGCTGCTCGGCGCTCAGGATCGCAGGCTCGACCGGCCAGAGCGTGTCGTCGAGGTCGAGCGAGATCGCGAGAATGCGCACGGCGGAGCGGCACGAAGCCGCTAAGGCTGTTTCTGCGGATCGGCCGTCTTCGCGCCGCCGGAGACATCGCCGAATGTCGCGGGCTTGGCCTCGGTTTTGGCCGCCGCGTCGACATTGCCGAAATTCGCGGCCTTCTTCTCGGCCGGTTTGCTCTCGGCCTTGGCGACGGCGGTCTTCTTCTTCGGTGCAGGTTTTTCGGCCTTCGCAGCTTCCGCCTTGGCGGCTTTCGCGGCTTTCTTTTCTTCGGCCTTGGCCTGCGCACGCGCGAGATTCGCGCGGGCCTGCTCGGTGCTTTCCGCGGTCGGCGCGATGCGCGATTTCGCTTCGAGCGTCGCACGCGGCGCGGCCACCGGTGTCGGCGTCGGAACGGAAGCGGCGACCGGCGCGGGCGTTACGGCAGCGACGGTGGCCACCGCAGTGCCGGGCTCGCGGCCGAGCTTGGCGTCGATGAACGCGGTGCGCGCGCTGGCGTGCGCGAGCGCGTCGGTCGAATCGCCGTATGGCACGAGTTGATGCTTGCGCAGGATGTCCTTCGCCGGCGGCGAATCGAGGAACGCGATGAAGCGGTTGATCGCGTCCTGCTTGGGCGAGTCGACCTTCTCGGCGAGATAGAGCGTGATGTACAGCGGGTAGCTGCCGTCGCCGATGCTCGTCGTCGACGCGCTGATGCCTTCGATTGCGAGCGGCTTGACGCCTTTGTTCGCGTACGTGCTCGCGAACGTCGACAGGCCCAACCCGGCGGGATCGATCGCGACGGCTTCTTCGAGCTTGGTCGTGTTGAGATAGAGACGCGGCGCGGCGACGCGCTGATCGCCGTTGCGGAACACCACTTCGCGCACGCTGAACTCGATGCCGTCGAGCGGCGCTGCGATCGCGTAGAGATTGATCGGACGGTCTTCGCCGCCGAGATCCTTCCAGTTGGTGATGCGGCCGTAGTAGATGTCGTAGACCTGGTGCAGCGTGAGGCTGCCGACCGGATTCTTCGGATGCGTGATCAGCACCGCGCCGTCGAGCGCGACCGGTACGAAATTGACGCCCGATTCCTCGGCGCGCTTGGCGTACTTGCCGCGCGCGCTGCCGGCGATATCAGCCGTGCCTTGCGCGACCGCGTCGAGGCCGGACACCGTCGAGAACGGCTGCAGCGTGATCTTGCCTTTCTTCTCTTTGGCGTACTGCTTGGCGAGATCTTCCATGATCACGCGACCGGTCGCGTGATCGCCGCGCCAGAGCAATTCGTCTTCGGCCGATGCGGTCGAAGCGCAGAAGAGAACGATCAGGACGAGCAGGAAAACGGCGGGATTCGCGATTCGGGACATGGGCGAAATCGGCGGGTCAAAAAATCGGCCGCAACCTTATCACGCACGCGCGGTTTCTGCGCTGACGCCGAGCGCGGTTCAGGTTTCGAAACCCTTCGCGGGCGAGCGCTACGCAAGAGCTCCCTCACCCGCGCCTTCGGCGCGACCTCTCCCGCTCGCGGGAGAGGTCGCAGCGAGCGCTGTTCCGCAAGCGGATGGGGGACAGTTATTGCACCAGCATGAAATACGCCGTGTCCCCGCGCACGACGGTCAGCATCAGCTGGCGCGGCTTGGCGGATACGGCGCGTTCGAAATCGGCGGCATTGTCGATGTCGCGCTGGTTGACCGCGACGATGACGTCGCCGCTGCGAAGCCCGGCCTGGAACGCGCGGCTGGTCTCGACGATGCGCGTCACCGTGACGCCGCTGATGCCGCGCCGGCGCAGGTTGTCGCCGCTGTCGGCGAACTGCGTTCCGGCGAGACGCGGATCGAGCGCGTCGCCCTTGGTGGTGCGCACTTCCTGGACTTTCAGTGTCGCGTTCACGGTTTCAGGTTTCCCGTCGCGCACGATGCCGACTTCGACCGCGGCGCCGGCGGCGCTCAAGCCTTCGAGGTTGTGCAGCTCTTGCTCGGTTGCGACCGGTTTGCCGTTCAACGAGACGATGACGTCGCCCGGTTTCAAGCCGGCTGTTTCCGCGGGTGAGCCGGCGCGCACGCGCGTGATCACGGTGCCTTGGGTGTTCTCGGGCAGCGACAGCATGCGCGAGATTTCCGGCGTCACGTCCTGCGCGTCGACGCCGAGCGCGCCGCGCTTGACCTCGCCGAACTGGACCAGCTGGCGCAACACGTCCATCGCGAGATTCGAGGGAATCGCAAAGCCGATGCCGACGTTGCCGCCGGACGGCGAGAAGATCATCGAGTTGATGCCGACCAGCTCGCCGCGAAGGTTGACCAAAGGTCCGCCGGAATTGCCCGGATTGATCGAAGCGTCGGTCTGGATGAAGTTCTGTACGCCCGAGCCGCGAAGCCCGGTGCGGCCGAGCGCGGAAACGATGCCGGAGGTGACGGTTTGGCCAAGACCGAACGGCTCGCCGATCGCGACGACGAAATCGCCGACGCGAAGCTTGGCCGAGTCCGCGACCGGAAGTGCCGTCAGTTTGTCGGCGGGAATCTGCAGCACCGCAAGATCGGTGTCGGCGTCGGTGCCGAGCACTTTCGCTTTCACGGTGCGTCCGTCCGGCACGGTCACCGCGATGTCGTCGGCGCCTTCGACGACGTGGTTGTTGGTCAGGACGTAACCTTTGTTTGCATCGACGATGACGCCGGATCCGAGCGACTGCTGCACGCGTTCGCGCGGTCCGTTCGGGATACCGAAAAAGCGGCGGAACATCGGATCGTCGAAGAACGGATCGCGTACGCGCACGCGCGTTTTCGAATTGATGTTCACGACGGCGGGCGTCACGTGCTCGAGCATCGGCGCGAGCGAAGGCAGCTGTTGTCCGTCGACCGCCGGCGGCAGCGCAGCGCGCGCAGAACCGGCGGAAAGCGCCAACGCGCAGGCGAGGCCGGCGAGGGTCGAAAACGGGATGCGGTAGCGAGGAATTCGCATGCAGATCGTCCTTGTTGCGGGAGTCGGAGGCAGCCTCTAGACAACGCGGAAACGGTGCGGTTTCGCGCCGCCGCCGGGCAAGCCTTGCGGTGTTCACGGCCGGTTTCAAGCGCGGCCTGCGTTCTTTCTGAAGGAGAGTCCAAAGACCCTTTACATCGGCGAGATTCGGGCGTAGGTTACGCTTCCGCGACATCACAAGATATTGTGGTTTGCGGTATACACGAAACCAACACGTTGGGTCTGCTAGAACTCTGGGGGCCGATCCGATGCGTGGTACCGAGGGCATTGAAGGCCCGCAATGAGACCTGAAATTAGTTGACTTGAAGCGCCAAAGATCCGGTTCGCCGGACGGCGCGGGGTGCCGTTTTCCCTTTGAAAAGAAGGAAGCCGGTACGGGTGGAAAACCTAATACGCGGAGCCCGGGACGGACACCGCGGCGGGAGGCGAAAGAACAACATGAGCACAGTGCGCCTTGAGAACCTTGCGCGCGGCGCGACGGAGATTCCTCTGCAGCCGGCGTCCTACGACATCTGGGACAAGAAATACCGCCTGAAGTCCAAGCAGGGCGAGCCGGTCGACGCGACCATCGATCACACCTACCAGCGCGTCGCCAAGGCGCTGTCGGAAGTCGAAGCGACTCCGGAAAAGCAGAAGTACTGGAACGAGCGTTTCCTCTGGGCGCTGCGCCGCGGTGCGATTCCCGCCGGCCGCATCACGTCCAACGCAGGTGCGCAAGAACACAAGCCCAAGACCTCGACGATCAACTGCACGGTCTCGGGAACCATCGACGATTCGATGGACAACATTCTGGACAAGGTGCACGAAGCCGGGCTTACGCTCAAAGCCGGCTGTGGCATCGGTTACGAATTCTCGACATTGCGCCCGCGAGGCGCGTACGTGTCGGGTGCGGGTGCATACACGTCGGGCCCGCTGTCGTTCATGGATATCTACGACAAGATGTGCTTCACCGTGTCGTCGGCCGGCGGTCGCCGCGGCGCGCAGATGGGCACGTTCGACGTGAGCCACCCGGACGTCAAGGAATTCATCCGCGCCAAACGCGAGGACGGGCGCTTGCGCCAGTTCAACCTGTCGTTGCTCATCACCGACGGGTTCATGGACGCGGTTGAGAACGATGCAGATTGGCCGCTGGTTTTTCCGATCCACATCAAAGAGAAGGGCGAGATCGATCTTGCCGACGAGGCCAAGGTCGTCTGGCGCGAATGGCCCGCGCATCGTAACTATGTGATCCGCGACGACGGCCTCGTCGCCTGCAAGATCTACGGGCACATCCGCGCGCGGCATCTGTGGGACATGATCATGGTCTCGACGTACGACTACGCCGAGCCCGGGTTCATCCTCATCGACCGCGTCAACGAGATGAACAACAACTGGTGGTGCGAGAACATCCGCGCCACCAACCCGTGCGGCGAGCAGCCGCTGCCGCCGTACGGATCGTGCCTGCTGGGCTCGGTCAATCTCACGACGTTCGTGCGCGATCCATTCGGACCGAAAGCGCGCTTCGACTGGGACGAATACCGCGAGGTCGTGCGCGTGTTCACGCGCATGCTCGACAACGTCGTCGAGATCAACGGCCTGCCGCTCGCGCAGCAACGCGCCGAGATCACGTCCAAGCGCCGTCACGGCATGGGCTTCCTCGGCCTCGGCTCGACGATCACGATGCTCAAGATGAAATACGGCGCGGCCGATGCCTGCGAGTTCACCGAAGCCGTCTCGCGCGAAATGGCGCTCGCCGGCTGGGAAGTCGCGCTGTCGCTGGCCAAGGAAAAAGGCCCGGCGCCGATCATGTCGCAGGAATTCGAAGTCACGGGCGATCTGTTGCGCAAGCGTCCGGAAATGGTGACCGACGGATACAAGGTCGGCGACAAGGTGCCCGGCCGCGTGCTGCACGCGAAATACAGCCGCTACATGCAGCGCGTCGCCGAAGTCGCGCCGGAACTTGTAAAGGACCTCGCCGAAACCGGTGCGCGCTTCACGCATCACAGCTCCATCGCGCCGACCGGCACGATCTCGCTGTCGCTCGCCAACAACGCCTCGAACGGCATCGAGCCTTCGTTCGCGCACCGCTACAGCCGCAACGTGCTCCGCGAAGGCCGCAAGACCAAGGAGAAGGTCGAGGTTTATAGCTACGAGTTATTGGCTTATCGCGAGCTCATCAACGGCAAGGCGATGCCGTTCTCCGAAAACGTCGAGGAGAAGCTGCCGGAGTATTTCGTTTCGGCCGACGACATCAGTCCGGTCGAGCACGTCGACATCCAGGCCGCAGCGCAAAAATGGGTCGACTCGTCGATCTCCAAGACCGCGAACGTGCCCACCGATTACCCCTACGAAGATTTCAAGGACATCTACCGTTACGCCCACCGTCAGGGCCTCAAAGGCTGCACGACGTTCCGCTTCAATCCGGCGGCCTTCCAAGGAGTGCTGGTCAAGGAGCATGATCTGGAGAACACCACCTACCGCTTCGAGCTCGAAGACGGCACCGTGGTGGAAGTCAAGGGCAACGAAGAGATCGAGTACGATGGCGAAACGCACACTGCAGCGAATCTTTTTGATGCGCTGAAAGAAGGCTACTACGGCAAGTTCTGAGTATGCTTACGCCTGTGCCGCGCAGTACGCGTCACGGCGGGTGCGCAGCCCAACGAGACTCTCGACGTCCATCATCCAGACAGCAACCGGAGAGGGGAACCTGACATGCAGAACCAAGGCAGTTTCGGCGATTCGTTCGACAGTATGAAAGAAGGCGCGGCGCAGATCGGCGGCGCCGTTGCCGACGCGGCCAGCGCCGTCGTCAGCTCGGTCGGCACCGCCGCATCGGACGCGAAGACCGCGGTCGAAAACACCGCGAAGAAAGTCGCGAAGAAAGCCGCCAAGGCGCGCAAGCAAGCCGCGCGCACCGTGCGCACCGTCGTCGCGAAAGCCAAGCAGGCTGTCAGCAAGAAGCCCGCCGCGAAGAAAGCCGCCGCCGCGAAGAAGGCGACCAAGAAGGCCGCCAAGAAAGTCGCGAAGAAGGCCAAGGCCGTGAAGAAAGCCGCGAAGAAGGCGACGCGCAAAGTCGCGCGCAAGGCCGCGGCCAAGAAAGGCGCAGTGAAGCGCGGCGCCAAGAAGGTCGCGCGCAAAGTCGCCGCCAAGAAGGGCGCGGCCAAGAAAGCGGTGAAGAAGGCCGCGAAGAAAGCTTCGCGCAAGGTTGCGCGTCGCAGGAAATGATCCAAAGCACCGCCGGCCGACCGCGGCGTCGGCCGGCGGTGAAACCTGATCGCCGCAGGAGACGATCATGGCCGCAATGAAACGCACCACGATGTACTCGACCGGCGGCAAGAAGCTCTACGCCGTTCGCGCCGCCGACGGCACGTTCAAAGATATCCAGACGTACCAGCGCGCGCACGCCGCCGACATGCGGCACACCAGCGCCGACGAAGCCGCGACGGCACGCAAGACCGCGACCCGGAAAAAGGCCGCGACGAAGAAGAAAGCCGCGGTGAAGAAACGCCCGGCCAAGAAGGCCGCCGCGAAGAAGGCCCCGAAGAAAGCGCCGGCCCGCAAACGCGCCGCCAAGAAAGCCGCACGCAGGAAGTGAGACTCCGTTCCGCGCGCACCGATCCCGCGCCGCACTCGTGCGGCGCGCAGGATCACTGCTCGCAATAGCCACAAGGAAACCCCACATCATGGCCATGAAGATCGGCAAGAAGATCAAGGGCTACAGCGTCCTTAAACCCGAAGACAAGATCAAAGTCGTGCCGCCCGAGGAAGCGCCCGAGAGCGCACCCGCGGTGGCGATGGCCGAAGTCATCCAGATGCACGAGAAGGTCGAGCGCCCCGACACGCTGATCGGCGCCACCTACAAGATCAAGTCGCCGCTGTTCGAGCACGCGCTCTACGTCACGATCAACGACATCGTGCTCAACGCCGGCACGGAATATGAGCTGCGCCGTCCGTTCGAGATCTTCATCAACTCGAAGAACATGGACCACTTCCAGTGGATCGTGGCCCTGACGCGCATCATGAGCGCGGTGTTCCGCAAAGGCGGCGATGTCACCTTCCTCGTCGAGGAATTGAAAGCCGTGTTCGACCCGCGCGGCGGCTACTTCAAGGCCGGCGGCGTGTACATGCCGAGCATCGTCGCCGAGCTCGGCGCGATCATCGAGCAGCACCTGAAGATGATCGGCCTGCTGCACGATCCGGAGATGTCGCCCGAACAACGCGCGCTCATCGCCGAAAAGCGCGCGCTCTACGAGTCGCGCGTAAAAAAAAATGATGCCGTCAGCGTAAGCGACGCATCACCCCCGCAACCGCGGGCATCCGGCGCCATTTCTTCCGACCTCGCCGGCGCCGGCGCCGAAACCGCGCGCCGCGATGCGGCCGATTCCATCGAAGCACCCTCGTCCAGCGCGTTCCCGCCTGGCGCGACGATGTGCGGCAAGTGCAATACGAATGCCGTCATCCTGATGGATGGGTGTGCGACCTGCCTCAATTGCGGGTATTCGAAGTGCGGATAGCGCATCACGATTGGGGAGGCCATAAGTATGGGAAGTCCTTTAATTGCGTTCGCGCTAGTCGCCGAAGAGTACGAGCGATCGGGCGATCCAATCAGAGGGTTGAAACCACTTTTTGCCCCCATTTTGGCAAAGAAGAGTGGCGAGACTTTCCGACCAAACGAGTTCGCCCTGCAATTTAAGGCGCTGTATGGGCTGCAAATGAGTTCCTTTGTAGCCAGTGCGCTTGCTGAAAGATTGTCGGAAATTGGTCTACTTCGAGCAGAGCCTGGAAGCCGGATCGGGGAGCCCGAATACCGCGTAGCTGAATTTGAATGGACATCGGAAAGTATTGAAGAACAGCAGATTGACCAAACGATAAGGCTGTTTTGTAGATGGGCGAAACAGAAGGCAATCCAAGCGAACAAAACGATCAGCGACGCTGCTCTTGAAGACGCAATACTTATTCGCTTGGCGCGACCGGAATTCGTATCCATATTCGCCGACGACGAAGAAAATGGCGACGAAAAGAGCGCTCGCCTCAAAAGGCTGCTCAAGGTTGGCGGTGTAAATGCCGCAGATACTGACGATGTGTTTCTCGATTATATCGTCGCTGACTTTATCCTCACGATAAGCGTTACCGCGCCCACAGTCTTATCGGCTATCGCGAAGATTGCTTTCGGGTCGCTGGTGGCCGATGCGGTTGCTGGCCTCGCTGTTCCAGGAAATTTTCAGCAAACAGAGCCTCCACTGCGGGTTGTGCTAGACGGCCCACTGATCCTTGACTTGCTCGACCTAAACACGATTGAGCATCGCGTTTACGCTGAGGGTCTTCTAGAAGTTCTCAGGAATGCAGGTCTGAGACTCGCGGTTTTTAATCATTCGATCGAGGAAATGCGTAACACCATACGCAGCACACTCACTGCACGAAGTCGAGGCGACGCGTTTGGTCCGATGGCGGATAGGTTTCGGACGACGCCAGGTCATACGCTTTATGCAAACATGATAGCCGACACGCTGGAGTCTAAAATACGAGATTTGGGGGTCACTATTCTCAGATCGGAAGTATATGAGGAAGCGAGATTCAAGCGATACTTCAATGATGAGCAAGTAGATCGTGTAAGAAATTCAATTGGCGATCTGCATGAGCATGTGGATGCGAGAATTAGAGACGCAATGAGCGTCGCAACTGTAGCGAGATTGAAAGGAGACAATAGATCCCCGGATTCGATTTTTCAGGCGGGGACAATCTTCGTAACTCGCAATTCAGTGCTTTGTAAGCGCGTCTCGCGCGCGCTTTCAGTCGGGAGATCAGAGCCGGATCCAAAATTCACGATCGCAACGGATGCCCAGCTCGCTGGTGTCTTGTGGTTTGTTTCTGGTATCACCAGTGTTGAGCTTTCTAGAAAGAGACTAATTGCGAATTGTTCTTCGGCGGTTTTGCCAAAACGAGAAGTTATCGCACGCATAACGAAAACGCTCAATGGCCTTAGTCCGGAACTGCGAGAAGAATTCGAAGTGCTTATGATCGATCGAAGGGCGAGTTTATGCCCCATGCGTCTGACAGGAGGACTTGCTGAAAATGTCGACGAAGGGCGCTCTCTAACAATCCTCGATTCGATGCGTAAAGAGCTCGCCGCGCCTGCTCTTGAAATGGCGCAAGAGGCGGAAGCAAAGACCGAACGATACAAAAAGGAACTGAGCGAGGCGAGCGATACTGGGAGAAAGGTCGCGGTGACGCTCCAAGCAATAATAGGTAGTCAGGAGGCCGAGCTTAACGAACGACGTATGTCGTTTGATGCGCAGCTCGCGCAAGCACAGCTTGATCTGGACGCAGCCAATAGACAAGTTGAATCCGTCAACGCGGAGGCACGAGGCCGACGGAATAATTTGCTGACCAGCATAGCTGACCAAGAAGCTAGGTTGCGTACAAAAGAGAGGCGCCTGATTCGAGTCATCTATATGTTTTTTTCAGCGATTGCAGCGGTCGCTTCCATTATTTCGATTCTCGTTCCGGACTACAGCACACCTTTATTCCGTTTCCTGCTATTGGCTATATACGTAGTATCGCTCCGATTTGTCGGCGCTCAGTTCAAGAGATTCGCCGCAACAATCGCGGCGAAAGTATTCTCTTCTCACAGGAAATACATTGAAGGTCTAAAGCAGGGCGCGAACTGAGCTTAGGCTAGAACAAGAAGAATTTCGTGTGGGACATCCGCGAGGACTAGAAATTTTTGTCTCGGCCTGAATCCAAGGCGACCAAGCCACGCGCCAGACAGTTGAATATGCGGAACGCGCCGCCGCGTCGCCCCAGCGCGCTTGCTTCTTGACTGCACAGCAATTGATTTTGTCGAGACTGCACGAAGCTCGCGTGGTGCACGAACACGTGGCGGTATAGCTGATGTCCCTGCATTGCTAGGAGGGGATTTGCGAGAGCGTTCGCGCGGCTTGCGATGCATGGCGATCTTCCGGATTGGAGTCACCAAAGCAACGCGGACGTGACGAGCCGCGCAGGGTGACAGACCGGAACCAAGGAACCGGCGAGCTCCGAGGAGCTCCCCTACGCGGCCCGCCGTAAGACATGCGCGGGCGCGCGCCGCGACGCTTACGGCGTACGCGGTACCTTGATTTCGGGACTGTCATTCCCGTGTCGCGATTGAGCGACGCGACGGAGTCTAGAGGAAACCCGCCTCGGAGCGAACGCCGGAAATCGTGCGGCGTATCACGCGCGTTCATGCGTCCATCAGGAATGGCGTCGCGATACCGATTGCAAAGATATACGCGCTTATGCCCGAAGCCGATAAGATCGCGCCGGGAAATTTCAACAGGGACATCGTCATGCTCGTGCTCGGACTGGCCTTGATGGCCGGCGTTGCGTTCGCGTCCAACGAATCGGCGGCGCCGGGATCTGCGCCGCAAACCGCACCGAAACTGGAGTTCGAGCCGGCGGAGCGCTATCGCTTCGCGCTCGGCGGAGAATCGGGCCAGTACACCGACGCCGAGCGCGACGGTATCGAGCATTTCGACGGCCTGTCGACGACGATCACGATCGAAAAGGTCTACGGCAAGCCGAGCGACAAGTGGGCTTCGATCGCGCGCATCAATCTGTTCGGTTCGGGCGAGGGCGAGAACCGCAAGCTCGTTTCGGTGATCCTGACCGCAGATCGCAAGACGCACCACGTGACGACCGACTACAAGCCCGACAAGGACAAGTACGTCGCGCTGCAAAAGGATCTCTCGATCGAGAAGGCGATCGATCTCAAGATTCTCGCGGCGTCGCCGGGCAAGCTGCTCGTCGTGCTCGACGGCGACGCGTTCGAGGTCGATTGCGATCTCGACATCAAGGGCGTATCGCTGACGGGCTCGGGCGTCGACGTACGCTTCGAGCCGTTTGCGCTATTGCGCCGGAAGGCCGGCAGCTGATCGTTGCGCGACGTCAACGTCGTTCCGGCAACCAGGACGACGAACTCGTGTGGAGATTTCGAGTCTGTGAGCCAGATCCGTCGTGATGCGACGCGGCTGCGAATGCACTCGGGAGAACGAATGAACTCACGCGCCGAACCCGTGCTCGGCAATCTCGACGACATCGGAACTCACATTCCGGATCGTCGTCCGAGCGCGAAGCGCGGCCCGAATAATCGTCCGCGCAAACCTTGGCTCGCACTCGTGCTCGGCATCGTCCATTCGCCGATCGCGTTCGCTTACGTCGGTCGCGGCTTTTTGGGCATCGCGCTCGTCGCGCTGGAGATTGCACTCGCCGCCGCCGCGGGATGGACCGGCGTGCTGCAATCGATCGTGGTTTATTGGGGGCTGCTGAGCGTCCTCCTCGTCATCATGACGATTGGAATCTTCGCGCCGTGGATCATCGCGCGCGGCCAGACGCGCAGCTACGAGCTGCGCTGGTACAACCGCTGGTATTTGTATCTCGCGATCGCCGTCGCGCTCGCGCTGCCGCTTCAGTACGCGTTCGCGAACAAGGAATCGCTGTTCGGCTTCGGAACGTATCGAGTGCCGAGCGCCAGCATGGCACCGACGATCGGCGCCGGCGACATCGTCGTCACGGCATCGGCGTCGCAGCCGCGACAGCTCTTCGTCAAGCGCATCGTCGGCATGCCGGGCCAGCATGTCGTCGTGGGCGAGGGCGGCCTCACGATTGACGGCGTCGTTCAGGACAGATCGCACATGCAGGGCAGCGACATGTTGCCGCCGGAAGCGATGAAGTTCATCGACGTGACGCTCGGCGCCAACGAGTTCTATCTGATGGGCGACAATCGCGCCAACAGTCGCGACAGCCGTTCCGAAGGGCCGTATCGCCGCTCGGACTTGCGTGGCAAGGCGACGACGATCTGGTATTCGAGCGAATGGTGGCGGTTGGGCGTCGTGCATTAGATCGTTATCTGCGACGGGCATGGCGCGACGTCGAGTAGAAAGGCTGAATGCAACAGTTGTGATCGGAGACGTGTGATGCGAAGTATCCGGTTTCTAGCCGCATTGATCCTGCTCGCGATCAGCGGCCGCGCGATGGCCGCCGGCTCTGTCGCCTTCGCGCAGGCGGATGCGATCCTGAAAGAATCACCCGCGATACGCGCATATCTAGTCGATACGCTTTGCATTTCGAAAGGCGGCATGGCGCCGCGTCTCAATGGCGAGTATCCGCTCGGCGGCGAGCGCGTCGGTCCGTACACGTTCTATGTGTTGCCGAAGAACGATCTCCACGCGCGGCCGTTTGCGCTGAAAATCGTGACCACCGCCAAGCTGTACGACGCGGCCGGAAAGCGCATCGGCGATGAAGACTGGGGCCACGCGGAGCGCATCGAGGAGCACTTCGCCTCGATCGAGCTGACGCCCGCTCGCGAACGCATGCCGGAGCTCGAAACGGCTAACTGTGCGGGTCTGAGGTGAGGAGGCGTTGCCGTTCTCCGTCATCCCGGCGAAAGCCTGGATCCATCTGCTTTCGCTTTGCGTCGTATGCACAAAGTCAAAATGGATCCCGGCGTTCGCCGGGATGACGTGATAAGCGGAATGACGAGATAGGAAAGTCAGCGCACCGCCTGCATCACGAAATCAACGAACGCCCGCACCTTCGCCGGCTGATGCCGCCGCGACGGATACAGCGCATACAATGGAAACGTTTCGCCGGGCCAGTCGGGAAAGAGATCGACGAGCCGCTTCTGCGCGATCAGATCGCGCACGCCGAGCTCGACGGCCTGCGTGATCGCGGTGCCGGCGACGCATTCGAAATACATCGTGCTCGCATCGCTCATCAGGAGCCGGCTCGGCGGATTCACCGGCAGTACCTTGCGGCCTTGGTGGAATTCCCATTGATAAGGCTTGCCGGTCGCAGGCTCGCGGAATTGCATGCAGACGTGCTGTTCGAGATCGCGCGGATGTTTCGGGCGGCCGTGCTTCTTCAGATACGAAGGCGCGGCGATCGTAACGACACGCGTGTCGACGAGCTTGCGCGCGACCAGCGATGAGGTCGACGGCTCGCCGAAGCGCACGGCGACGTCGATGCCTTCGCCGACGAGATCGCCGATGTGCTCGCGCGTGATCAATTCGAGCTCGAGTTCCGGATGGCGCTCGACGAAACCGCCGAGTCTTCCCGCGAGGACGACTCGCGAGAACAGCGGATCGACGTTCGCGCGCAAGCGTCCGCGCACGATGTTCGCCGCGCCGACCGCTTCGGTGGCCGCTTCCTCGATGCCGGCGAGGCAGGGCCGCACGCGCTCGTAGAAGCGGCGTCCTTCGTCGGTCAGATGCACCGATCGCGTCGTGCGATCGAGCAGGCGCACGCCGACGCGCGCTTCCAGGCGCGCGATCGCGCGACTGACGCCCGACGCCGAGATGCCGAGCGCATCGCCGGCGCGCGCGAAGCCGCCGGTTTCGATGATCGCGGCGAGCACGCTGACGCCGCCGAGAAGACGCGTATCGAAGGCCATTATGATTCCTGCCGATTCGTCATGAATGATGTGACGCGTGTTCTCTTCAGTCAACAAACATGAAGTGCGAGGATGCCGGCCACCTCGTCACCTCTCGTCGAATGGAGAAAGCCATGTATGCGATCACCGGAATCACCGGCCGCGTCGGCGGCATTGCCGCGCGAGCACTGCTCGATGCGGGCGAATCCGTGCGTGCCGTCGTGCGCAGCGCAGGTAAAGGCGCTGCGTGGGCGACACGAGGCTGCGAAGTCGCGCTCGCAGCGATTACCGATCCGGGCGCGCTGAGGCACGCGTTCGAAGGCGCCGATGGCGTGTTCCTAATGACGCCACCGATGTTCGATCCGGAACCCGGATTCCCGCAGATGCAAGCAGCCGCCGCGGCGACGGTCGCGGCGATCGAGGCCGCGCGTCCCGGCAAGGTGGTGTTTCTGTCGACGGTCGGCGCGCAGGCGACGGAGCCGAATCTTCTTTCGGGTGCGACGCTGATGGAACACGCGCTCCGTTCCGCGTCCGTGCCAGTGACGCTGCTGCGCCCGGCATGGTTCATGGAGAATTCGGAGTGGGATGTCGAAGCGGCAAAGAGCGGCGTCGTGCCTTCGTTCCTGCAGCCGCTCGATCATGCGATCCCGATGGTGGCGACGGCCGACATCGGCGCCGTCGCTGCGGAGCTTCTGCGCGAATCGTGGAACGGCGTGCGCGTCGTCGAGCTCGAAGGTCCGCGACGCTATTCGGCGAATGACATCGGCGCTGCGTTTGCGAACGTGCTCGGACATCCGGTGCGCATGGAAGCCGTCGCGCGCGAACGTTGGGAATCGTTGTTCCGCGCGCAAGGCATGCAGAACCCGACGCCGCGTATGCGCATGCTCGATGGATTCAACGAAGGGTGGATCGATTTCGAGAATCGCGCTGGCGTGCGCAAGGGTGTGACGACGCTTGAGAGCGTGTTGGCTGGGCTAGTTGCGCGGAGTGGCGTTTTGCGCGTGGCGTCTTGAGTCTGCTTCCCTCACCCGCCGCGCGATGCGCGGCGGCCTCTCCCGCAAGCGGGAGAGGCGAATTGCCGGCCGCGCGAGATCGTGGATTCCCCTTGCGAGAGACAGGAGCTTTCCCCTCTCCCGCTTGCGGGAGAGGGCAGGGTGAGGGCGCTTTAGGTTCACCCTTCACCACCGCCCTGAGTGAAACCCACCTCGCGCCGCACACCCGCTCAAGCGAAAATCCCTCCCGCACGGACAACGGGGAGGTTTCCATGCACCGCATCGCACTCATCTGCGCGCTCGCGATTTGCGCGCACGCAACCGCAATGGATTTCACCGTCGATAGCGCACTCGACACGCTCGACGCGAATCCCGGCGACGGTCTCTGCGCCGATGCCGAAGGCGCGTGCACGCTGCGCGCGGCGATCCAGGAAACGAACGCTCTGCCCGGAGCGGACACGATCGCGATTCCCGCCGGCACATATGCGATCGCGCTGGCGGGCGACGACGATACCGCCGCGAGCGGCGATCTCGACATCGATGACGACCTCACGCTCACCGGCGCGGGCTCGGATGCGACGACGATCGACGGCGCAGCGCTCGATCGCGTCTTCGAGATCTTCGCCACGTCGCCGCCGCGCGACGTGCGCTTCGACGCGTTGACGATCCGCAACGGCGCATTGAGCGGCGGCGGACTCGTCGCGGGCGGCGCCGGCGTGCATGTCGCCGAGAACGTCACGCTGCAGCTCGACGATGTCGTCATCCGCGACAACCGCACGACCAGCCGCTTCGGCGGCGTCGCGATCGACGCGGAAGGCTGCGTCATCGGCATGCACGTGCGCATCCTCGACAACGTCGATACGGAACAAACCGGCTCGGGTTCCGCCGTCGCGGCGATCCATGCGCACGATGGCGCGAACGCGTGCCTCGATCTCGCCGACAGCGAGATCAGGGGTAATCGCGCCGACTACGCGGGCGCGGTCGAATCGGATTTCGCACCGATCACGCTGCGGCGGCTTCTGATCAGCGACAACGAGGCGCGCTTCGCCGGTGCGCTGCTGCTCAATCTCGCTGCGGATACGCTGCTCGAGAACGTCACGATCAGCGGCAACCGCGGCAACCCGGGGGCGATCCTGAACGATGGCGGATCGCATCTGACGATCGTGCACGGCACGATCACGGCGAACGGGCCGAGCAACGGCAGCTCGGTCGTCGGCGGCATCCAGGACGTGCACGGCGGTTTCGGGCTCACGTTTCTCAGCAACACGATCCTCTCAGGCAATGGTCCGGGCTTCCTCGCCGACGATTGCAGCAACGCGACTTCGGCCGGCGGCGGCAACATCGTCGGCGACAGCGCGCATTGCGCGTTCGATGCGGACCCGTCGGATCAGCTCGACATCGATCCGACCTTGAGCGCGCTCGCCGACAACGGCGGCTTCACGCGTACTCAGCTTCCCGGCGCGGCGGCGATCGATCATGCGCAGGCGGCCGCGTGCGTCGCGACCGACCAGCGCGCTTTGTCGCGTCCTGTCGACGGCGACGGCGATGGCGATCCGGTGTGCGATGTCGGCGCGGTCGAAGTGCAGGTGACGATCGACGCGATCTTCGCGGACGGATTCGAAGCCGGCTGAAGCCTTGGGATCCGTGCGCGAAACGGAATTGTCGCGGCTCCGCATCGCTTCATGAATGGAACGGTTGGGGATTGCTCGGGCGCGACACGCGCCCGTAATCGTTCGGTAATCGCTTCTTCAAGTGCGGCAGGAGCCGCCGCATGAGGATGCCTCGCCTTCACCGACGAGGACATCTGCATGTCTTGCGACGCACGCACGAAAGCTTCTCGCGCCGTTCCGGCCCATCGCACGCGTCTTGCGTTCGCGATCGCGGCTGCCCTCGCATACCCGGCCGCGCACGCGGACGATTTCACGGCGGGCGATTTCGCTTCGCTGACGCAGGCGATCAATTCGGCCAACGCGGCCGATTCGCAGACGACGCCGCACACGATCACGCTGACGGACGACATCACGCTCGAAGGTCCGTTGCCGCCGATCTTCTGCAACGTCACGATCGACGGCGCCGGCTACACGCTCGACGGCGCAGGTCAATACCGCATTCTTTTCCTCGGCATCGACGGCGACACTCGCTCGGGCCTCGCCGATACGTTTCCGGACAGCACGCTCGCGCGGCGCCTCAACATCGTGATCCGGAACGTCATGCTGAGTAACGGCTACGCGCTCGGCGGCTTCAGCTTCGGCTCGGGCGGTGGCGGCATGGGCGCGGGCGGCGCGCTCTTCGTCAATGGCATGGCGGACGTGACGCTCGACGGCGTCAGCTTCAACGGCAACGCGGCGCAAGGCGGCTCAGGCAACGGCGCCGAGCGCGGCGGCGGTGGCGGCTTGGGCGGCAACAGCGGCGGATTCCACGGCGGTGGCGGCGGAGGACTCTACGCCGACAGCAACGGCAACGGCGGCGGCGGCATCTTCGGCCAAGGCGGCGACAGCGACGCGACCAGCGGTGCGGGTGGGGGCGGTTATTTCGGCAACGGCGGATACGGTGGAGTCGCGACGCCGGCGCAAGCGAATACGAACGCGCTCTTCGGCTTGAGCGGCGACGGCGGAACGGCCGGCGCGGGCGGCACGCCGATGGGCGGAAGCGACGGCGGCGGCGGCGGCGGAGACGATTCCGATTCGTACGGCGGCGGCGGTGGTGGCGGTTTTGGCGCGCTCAATGGCGGCGCCGGCGACATCGGCAACGAGATCGGCGGCACCGGCGGCGATGGCGGCTTCGGCGGCGGCGGCGGCGGGGCCGGCGCCTATTTCTCGACGCCCGGCAACGGCGGCTTCGGCGGCGGTGGCGGTGACGGCGGCGGTGCGCACGGCGGCTTCGGCGGCGGCGGCGGCATCCAGGGCGACGGCGGTTTCGGCGGCGGCGGCGGATCGTTCGGCGGCAACGGCGGTTTCGGCGGTGGCGGCGGAGCTCCGACCGGCATCGGCGGCTTCGGTGGCGGCAATGGCGGCGGCACTGGTGTCACCGCGAGCGGTTCCGGCGGCGGCGCCGGCATGGGCGGTGCAGTGTTCGTCGTCGACGGCGGCACGCTGACGATCGAAGGCAACGGCGCCTTCGGCGGTGGCGGCGCGACCGGCGGTGCGCCCGGCGGCATCAACATTCCCGGTGCGACGGCAGGACAAGGCTGGGGCGCGGGCTTCTTCCTGCAGGGCGCGAGCGGCATCGTCGCGTTCTATCTCGACGAGGGCCGCACCTATCTCACCGGCGACGACATCGCCGACCAGAGCGGCAGCGATCCCGCCGACACCACGAACCGGCGCGGCATCGCGCTGACCGGTCCCGGCACGCTCGACATGACCGGCACGTACAGCTATGCCGGCGACACCGAAGTCGAGGCCGGTGTGCTGCTCGTCGAAGGCACGCTCGCGCAGAGCACCGTCATCGTCGAGGGCGGAACCGCGAGCGGTAGCGGAACGATCGCGGCCGTGAAGATCGAGTACGGCGCCGTCGCGCCCGGCACGCTCGCTTGGCCGTTCAACCCGTTGACCGTCAGCGGCGATGCGGACCTCAGCGGCGGCACGCTGCAGCTGACGGCCGATCCGACATCGAGCCAGGGCGGCGAGCTAATCATCGGCGGAACCGCGACGCTCGGCGGCACGCTCGCGGTCGACTTCAACGGCGGACAGCCGGTGGTCGGAACGATGTATCCGGTGCTGACTGCGACCGCAATCGAGGGCACGTTCCAATCCGTGCAGCTGTCGCCTTCGGTTTACGGCCAGCTTGTGTACGACGCAACGAGCGTCCAGCTGCAGATCACTACGGCACCGGACGAAATCTTCCACGACGGGTTCGAAGGCCCCGGCGGCTAGGGTTGGTCAGCCGGTGCCGGCGCATCCCGGCGTCTCGCCGGGATGCGTTCTTTTTTGCGGCGTCGAAATCAGAACGGGCTCTTGTCGAATCGGAACGAGACGCCGAAGTACAAGTTCGGGCGATACACCGATTTGTTGAGCGTGTCCGAGTCGATCGATTCGGTGAGCGACTGGCCTTCGTGATATTCGCCGGCGAGGCGTTTTTCCTGATGCACGGCGACGCCGAGATTGAAGCTGATGTTCTGGTGGTAGGTGCCTTGCACGCCGGCGAACAGGATCGGCGATGAGCTGTCGGCGGCGATGCCGGCGGCGAAGCCGCAAGTGAAACCCTCGAATACGCAATTCGAAGTGCGCGACGGATTGGGGTACCAACTCCAGATGAGGCCAGGTGCGAAAGTCAGCGCACCGCGACGGCTCTTGCGTGAGATCTCGAAACCCTGGTCAGTCGCGCGTGATACGTACTCCTTGTCACGGCCGGGCATGAAAAGGAAGCCGTAGCCGAGCTGCCATTTGCCGCCGGGCTCGACTTCATATGTGTAAGTCTGCGTTGGATCGCCGTTCGTGTTCGGAGCATCGATCCATACTTTCATGATCGCCTTACTGTTCGCGCCGAGCACCACGGCGTGGTGAATCTCTGGCGGAATATAGCGGGCGTTGGCGCGCACTTTGGCCTCGGCAGCCGCGACATTGTTATCTGCCGTGGTCACAGCCGCTTTCAATTGCTCGACTAGGCCGTTGGCAATACGCAGCCTGACGCTCGCTTGCGACACGTCACTTTCCGGAACTGCCCCCTTACCACGAAGATCTTGGATTTGAAGAGTATTCGAGCGTTCCGCTTCTACCGTGATTTCGGCGGCGATCAACCTGGATTTCTTGTCGTCTCTATCCTTAATCGCGGCGGCGAGTTCTTTCTCAGCTTCAGTGTCACCCGTACCCGCTTTTTTCGTCGACTGTGCGGGTGCGGACGGGAATGGTTGATCGTTCCGCTCGTGGACCCACTGCACTTTTACGGGCTTCGACGCGACGTCGTCCGCATAAGTAACATCGAAACAGTACTCACCGGGCGGCAGGTAGTCGTAATTCCCGCCAGGGGCCGCCGTGATTTGAATTTGAATGTGCGTCGCTTCGCCGCAAACCTGCGCGCTGACGCCGATCGGCGTGGTGACAGCAAACAGGATTACAGCCGCCAGCAGTGACGGTTTCATGGTCAGCTCCTACGAAGGTCACGGGATGTGTCCGCTTCGAAAGAGCCGCCAGGCCGACGTTTGTCTCACCTCGCCGCGAGCGAGGTGAGTGCCTCAGGTCAGGAGGTCGACATTCCCTTCGACTACGCGCCGCTCCAGCACCGGCTTCTCGCCGGTTTTCCACAACTTCGCCCCATGCACCACGCGATAGCGCAGCGGTCCGCCGTCGTCGGTCGCGCTGCGCTCGATCGGGCGCGGGATGCAGACGAATTCGACATCGAGGCGATCGGGCGCGGCGCGCACGATCGAGTAGCCGTGACCACCCATATCGACGAACGAGACGTGCGGCGCGTTGTCGGGATTCGACAGCGCCTTGGCTTTCGCAAGGTCGCCGCTGCGTGCGTACTCAAGACATGTGCGAACGCCGTGGCGCAGCAGGAGGCCGGAGGTTGCCTCAGGTTTCGCCTGGCCCTCGCGCGTCGTCAGGAACAGCGCGCGATAGGTCGGATCTTTCGGCGGGCGGTGCTCGAGGGCCTCGTTCATGCCGGGTGCGGAGATCGATCCCGTGATGAACGCGACGCCGACCGGCTCGAAGCCGAGCGGCGGGAGATCCTTCGAGGCGTAGCCGGCCCAGAAGCTGTGCCGGTCGCCGGCGATCGTGGCGAAGCCGGTGATGTTCGCGTTCGCGACGAGATCGTAGACTTCGGCGCGCTCGACGTAGGCCGAGCTGTGATCGCCGCCGCCGAAACCTGCGTAGCCCGCGCCCGGCCACGGTGGCATCGCGCCGGGCGGAAGATTCTGCGGATCGGCACGCATGTCGAGCGTGCCGGCGGTGTTGCCCCAGATTTTCCAGGTCGCGCGCGATGTCTTCAGGCGATCGAGGAACCACGTTTTCTGCTCGATGCCGAAGATCGTCTGCGGCGGAGCATCCTTGCGAAAATTCGGAATGTCGGCGTCGCCGAAGCGGATCGTCGCCGGCGGATGGCCGCCGTTCGCGGTGCGGCCGGCGTCGAGGATGCGCTGCGCTTCCTCGGGGAAGAAATCCGGAAAGTCCTTCGAGGCAAAGGCTTTCGTCTCGTCCAGATCCATCGGATCCTCGGAGCGATAACTGCGCTGATCCGTGATGATGAGATCGACGTGGCGTCCGTAGCGAACACCGCGATAACCGATGAGACTCTTCAGCACGGCGAGATTGTTCGGCTCGCGACCGAGCCCGTTGTCGTCGAACTCGACGATCGGCGCGTCGACGACGGCCGGTGCCTCGAAACGCTCGTAACCCGCTTTCGGCTTCTTGATGCGCGCGGGCAGATATTCGAACCACGCCTGATACGCAGCAACCTTTCGCGTCTGCGCCGGATGCGTCTTGCCGTCGAATTTCTGCAGCGTCTGCCACCCTAGCCAGCTGAATTCGTGGTTGTCCCACATCGGCACGAACGGGAAATACGCGCGTGCGTCCTGTAAATCCGGATCGGCGAGATACGCGCGATACACCGCGCGGTAATCGTCGACGGTCGTCGGAATATGGAAGTCCGCGTGCTTCTCGCCGTTCGCGTAGCGCACGATGTCGCGCAGGCGCCGGTCGTACATGCCTTGCGGACGATCTTCCGGATACCAGACGATTTCGTAGATGAAATCGCCGAGGTGCAGCACGAAGCCGAGCCGGTCTTCCGGCGCCGCGCGGCGGTCTTCGAAGATCATGCGCCGGTACGCGTTCTGCGCGCCTTGGTTGGCGTTCTGGCAGGACACGAACGCGAAGCGCACGGCGCGCGCATCGTCCTCGCGCGGCGCGGTGATCGTACGTCCGATACGGCTGCCGGCGCCGTCCGCATCGCTGAAGCGATACCAGTATTCGCGCGCCGGATCGAGGGCGGCGACGAGAACTCGGCAGGTCCAGTCGGTCGCGGGAGAGATCGTCGCGTGCGTGTTCGCGATGACATGCTCGAACGCGGAATCCTGCGCGATCTCGACCGCGAGCGTCGCGACCGCGCGCCCGTCCGCGTACGGACGGCGCGTCCACAGCAGCACGCTGTCGGGCGCGGGATCACCCGAAGCGACACCTTCGGGAAAAAGATCGCGTCGCTCGCGCCAGGCGGTGCGCGATTTCGTCGCGGGCATGCATGCGGTGACGGCCACCGCGCCGAGCGCGGCGGCGGTGGCCAGGAACTGTCTGCGTGAGGTCATGGGGAGAAATCTCGAGCCATTGGGCGCCGGTCTCTAGCGTAGTCCCGCCGCTCGGGCCGCGATTGAACGAATGTGACCGCAGCACCCACGACGAATGGCACAGTCCAAGCGGGCGCGCGTGGCGTCTGATCCTCGCATGAGCGCACAAGCAGGCGGCGTCGAGTTCCGGCGGATCAAGTTCGCGTTCGAAGCGATCGCGCCGGGCCAGAACGTGCCGCGGCACCGGCATCTCGACGCGTACGCGACGATCGTGATCGAAGGCGCCTACGAGCAAAGCAGCTACGCCGGGCGCCTGCGCGTCGGCGCGGGCGACGTGCTGGTGCAGCCGACGCTCGACTGCCACGCCAACGCGATGCTGAGCCGCGGCGTCCGCCTGTTGCGATTGCCGTGGCCGCGCGACAGCGGGCTCGGCGGCGTCTACCGCGTCGAAGCCGTTGACGCGATTCTCGCCGCCGCGGCGGTCGATATCGGCGTCGCTTCCGCGCTGCTGGTCGCGGCCGTCGCGCGCGCCTCGCGCATCGCGCCGAAGATCGAGCGCATCGGCGATCTTCTTGCCGTCGACATCGCGGGCGATCCGGATCTTCGCATCGGCGAATGGGCCGAATGCGTCGGCGTCGCGCGCGAATCGGCGACGCGCAGCTTCAGCCGTTCGTTCGGCGTTTCGCCGGCGCGCTTCGGTGCGGAGTTGAAGGCGCGGGCTGCGTGGTTGCGCGCTACGGAATCGTGCGAGCGTCTGTGCGAGGTCGCCGCGGGTGCGGGCTTCTGCGATCAGGCGCATATGACGCGCGCGGTGAAGCGCCTGACCGGAGACACGCCGGCGAGCTGGCGACGCTCGTTGCGCGAGCCGGAGCTCACCGCCACAACGCGTTGAGCGAGCACAGATGTAACCGGATGTGTCCGATTTTCGCGCGCGACACATCCCTTTACGACTTCGAAAATTCCCGAAACCTCGATGCCGGCGCTCTCGACTACCGTGAGCGCCACGCCGCCGCAGCGGTCATCACGCAGGAGAGGTTCCGATGTTCAAGGATTCGATCGCCGCGCGGCTCGCGCTCGGCCTCATCGCGCTCGGCGCGCTTACGATGTCGCTCGATGCCTGCGCGCTAGGCGCCGCGGCCGCGCGTTCGGGACGCATGGCCGACAAGGCGAAAGAGCGCTTCAACGAAGCCGACGCCGATCACGACGGCTTCATCAGCCGCGAGGAAGCCGACAAAGGCATGCCGCGTCTAGTGCCGCATTTCGACGAGATCGACGCCAATCACGACGGCAAGCTCACGACCGACGAGATCGCGACGTTCCTGCGCAACAACCGCTCGCATTGACGCGCGAAGTCACGAGTGCCCCCGGTACGCCCAAGCCGACACGGACGTCGCGACTTGGGCGCTGCCGTTTACGCGGACCTCATCGTCCGCGCATCGCGCGATCGAGGCTCCACGATCCGCCACCCGCCGCGGACAGATAAAGAAAGATGAAGCAGTACAGCACCGCCGCTTCGCCCATGTTGAGCACGGGCCAGAATCCCTGCGGCGCGTGCGCCATGAAGTAGGCGAACGCCATCTCGCCGGAAAGGATGAAGGCGACCGGCCGCGTTAAGAGTCCGATCAGGAGCAGTGCGCCGCCGAAGAATTCGAGGACGCCGGCGAAGCCCATCAGCGACATCAGCTCGACCTTGTGATCGCCCGCTCCGGGCACGCCGAACAACTTCATCGCGCCATGCTGCATGAAGAGGAAGGCTGCGACGATGCGCAGAAGGCTGAGCAAAACCGGCGACCACTTCGACCAGAACGAACTCACATCGGACATCACGCATCTCCCGTTGTTGTCGAGCGAAACTGGCATCGGCGAGCGAAGCGCGCAGCGTACGTGCGCCGGGCGCAGGAAACAATCCATTCGCGCAACGCCGTCCTATTCCGCCGAGGTCCGACAGACGAGGATGGGCGGCAGCAGCCGCAATGGAGACCTCCGATGATCCGCAATATGCTTGCCGCCGCGCTCACGATCGCGGCGATCGCGTGCGCCGCCGCACGTGCCGACGACGCGCCGGTCACGACGCAGATCGTGGATGCCCTCAACAAGCACTACGGTGTGCATCCGGGCTTTCGCGCCAATCACGCCAAGGGTATCGTCGCCGAAGGCAGCTTCACGGCCTCTGCCGATGCGGCGGCCTTGACCCGCTCGCCGATCTACGCCGGCGCCAAGCTGCCGGTGACGGTGCGCTTTTCCGATGCGGGCGGCATGCCCGACCTGCACGACGCCGCGCCCGATGCCAATCCGCACGGCCTCGCGATCAAGTTCCATCTGCCGGGCGGCGGAGAAAGCGACATCGTCGTCAACTCGCTCAAGTTCTTCCCGGTCGCGACGCCGGAAGATTTCCGCGATCTGCAGCTCGCGGCCGCGTCCAGCCCGCCGGGCGCGCCGATGTCGGAGCAGTTGAAGGCGTTTCTCGCGAATCATCCGAGCGTCGCGAAGGCCGGCGCCACGCTCGGCACGCCGGACAGCTTCGCCGACGAGCAGTACAACGGCATCGACGCATTCGTGTTCGTCGACAAATCCGGGCGCAAGCAGCCGTTCCGCTACATCATCGCGCCCGAGAAGATCGTGCATCTGACGGCGGAAGACAGCGCGAAGAAGTCGCCGAATTACCTGGTCGAGGATCTGCCGGCGCGCATCGGCAAGGGGCCGGTCACGTTTCATATCAAGGCGCAGCTCGCGGCGCCCGGCGATCAGACGAAAGACCCGACGCAGCCGTGGCCGGACGATCGCAAGGTCGTCGATCTCGGCGTGCTGACGATCGACAAGACCGTCGCCGACAGCAATGCCGAGCAGAAGAAGCTCCTGTTCCTGCCGGGGCGGCTGACGGACGGCATCGAGCCTTCCGACGATCCGTTGATCGCTGCACGCGACGGCGCGTATGCGGTGTCGTTCGGGCGTCGCGTCGGCAAATAGGACGTCGTTCGCGATCACGGAAGAGTCCGCCGCGACGCGGGATTAAGCGCCGATTGTGCGGCGATGCCTTGCAATCGGGAGAATGCCAGGACGCACATCGCAACGCACATCGTCCCTATGGATGTGGGCCGCGGCGCTCGGGATCGCGACGCTTTACGTCGGCAGCACGCTGCCGACGCCGCTCTATCCGATCTACGAGCGCGAGTTCGGTTTCTCCGAGCTCGTCGTCACCGAGGTTTATGCGATCTACGTGATCGGCAATCTCGCCGTGCTGTTCTTCTTCGGGCGATTGTCCGATCAGATCGGCCGACGCCCGACGACGCTGATCGCGCTCGCCATCACGATTGCGAGCGCGATCTGTTTTCTCGCGGCGAGCGGCACGGGTTGGCTGTTTTCGGCGCGCGTACTGAACGGTTTCGCCGCAGGCCTCGGCGCCGGTGCGCTGACTGCGTGGATCGCCGAGCTCGAGCCCGCCGGCAACCGCTCCCGCGCAGCGGCGTTCGCGAGCGCGGGCAACCTCGCCGGGCTCACGTTCGGTGCACTCGGCGGCGGCCTGCTCGCGCAGCACGCGCCGTGGCCGCTGCGTCTCGGTTACGCGTGCTACGTCGCGCTGCTGCTGATCGTCATTGCGACGATCGCGTTCGCGCCGGAAACGATTCGCGAGCCCACGCGCGCGTTTCGCGATCTGTCGCTGCGTCCGCGCATCGGCGTGCCGAGCGGCATCCGCATCGCGTTCGTCGCGCCGGCTGCGATCGCATTCACGGCCTTCGCGCTCGGAGGGTTCTTCGCGGCGCTCGCGCCGGGACTGCTGACGAAACAGTTGCACGAGACGGACCTTGCCGTCGTCGGCGCGATCGTGGGTTTGTTCTTCGGCGCGGCCGCGATCACGGTCGTCGCAACCAAGGCGCTCGCGAGCCGCACGGCAATGCTCTGCGCTTGCGCGTTGTTGTTGATCGGGCTGGCTCTGCTGTTCGTGGCCGAGTCGGCGCGATCGATGCCCATGCTCGTCATTGCTACCGCTGTCGACGGCGCGTCAATGGCGCTCGGTTATCGCAGCAGCCTCGGCATCGTCAACCAGATCGCGCCGGACGAGCGGCGCGCGGAAGTCGTATCGAGCTATCTTCTGGTCTGCTACAGCGCCAACGCGATTCCGGTGATCGGTGTCGGCGTGCTGACGCTGCGCATCGGCGCCGAGAACGCGCATCGCCTGCTCGCCGCCGTGCTCGCAGCGCTGGCGGCGCTCGCTTGCGCGATCGGCTTGCGCTATCTGCCGCGACACTAAAGGACATTGTCATGCTCATCGAAGGTTCCTGCCATTGCCGCCGCGTGCGCTTCTCGTGCGAAGCCTACGCGCCGGTTCCGTATCAGCGTTGCTATTGTTCGATCTGCCGCAAGACCGCGGGCGGCGGCGGATACGCGATCAATCTCGGCGCGTGGAAAAAGACGTTGAAAGTCGAAGGCCGCGAGCACCTCGGCGTCTATCGCGCGCGCATCGAGGAAGACGGCAAGCGCTGGATCAGCAAGGCGCGCCGGCATTTCTGCAAGCGCTGCGGCAGCGCGCTGTGGCTTTACGATCCGGAATGGCCGGAGTACGTGCATCCGCATGCCTCAGCGATCGACACGGATCTGCCGAAGCCGCCGGAGCGTGTGCACTTGTGCCTCGATTTCAAAGCGTCATGGTGCGAGGTGCGACGCGGCAAGCACGATGCGCATTTCGCGCGCTATCCGAAAGAATCGCTGGCCGACTGGCATCGACGGCATGGGTTGCTCGACGGTGATGCGTAGGTCGGAGCGAAAGCAGTTTTCTCGCGGAGGCGCAGAGATCGCAGAGAAAGCCCTTCGGAATTTTTCTCTGCGAACTCAGCGTCTTTGCGAGAGGCAAGCTTTTTGACGATGGCATTCGCAGTATGAAGCAAGCGTCATTGCGTCTCGAAGCCGCCTGCGAAGATCGCATCGCGAACGAGCCGCGTCGCGGTGATGTCGAAATCGGGCGCCGGATAATTCGGGTAGCCCCAGAGCCGCAAGCCGGCGACGACGACGCGATCGTTCGCGTCGACCATCACCGATTTCGGCCGTCCCAGCGGCGATTGCTCGGGATCGGACTCGAACTGCAGCGACACGGTGGCAGTCGGACCGCCCCCGTTCGCGTCGAACTCGACGACCGACTGCAAGTTGAACGGATCGTATTCGTCGGGCAGCAATCCGTTGCTCTGCATCGACAGCACGAGATCGCCGTTCGCGCGCAGCGCGAGCGCCGTCGTGTCGGTGTTGAAGCCGATGTTGACGTGCGCGAGGCCGCCGCCGGTGAAATCGTCGGCGAGCGTGCCGTCCGCGTTGAGTGCGGCGAGCAACACGTCGTTGGTGATGTTGAAATCCGCGTCGTCGTGGTTCGCGTTGCCGACGACGAAGATGCGGCCGTCGGCGCGCGCGGCGATCGCGGTCGCGCTGACCTGGTCGAGATGCGCGCCGACATTGATCGGCAGATACACGATGCCGGCGTCGCCGAAATCCGCGTCGAGCGCGCCGGTGTCGGGATCGAACGCGAGCACGTAGGCCGCGCTGCTCTGGTTGTCGGTCGTCTGCGCCGAGCCTGCGACGAGGACGATGGGATGTCCGTTGCCGTCGACCGCGAAAGCTGCGTCGTTTGCGTAGTCCATGCCGCCGGGATAGAGATTCGGATCGAACACCGACTTGCCGCTGCTGTCGGCGCCGAATGTGGTGTCGAGCGCACCCGTCGCCGCATCGAGCTTGGCGACGGCGATTGCGCTCGAATGTCCGAAATTGCCGCCGCCGGGATCGGTATTGCCGATCGCATACAAAACGTCGCCACGCACGAGGATGCGCGTCGCGCCGCTGCTGAATCCGGCATCGGCGAGCGCGATCGAGACGCTGCCGCCGTCGCCGAATCCCGCGCACGGCGTCGCGTCGGTTTCGACGCAGCCGATGCCGAAGGTGATGTCGTCGCTCGGCGTCGCCTGGTTCATGCCGGCGACGTAGAAGAAGCGGCCGTCGTCTGAGAGCGCTGCGTCGTTGATGTAGGTGACGCCGGCCGCGGCGAGCGCCTGTCCGTTGCTGCCGTAAGCCGGATCCGGCGTGCCGTCGGCGCGGAGCTTGACGATCGCGAAACCGTCGTCGCCGAACGAGGCCGGCCGATGGAAGCCGAGCACCCAGCTGCCGCCGTCCGCGGCCGCGGCCACGCGCACCGGCTCGTCCCAGGTGCCGTCGGCGTCGTTGAAGTTCGCGATCGTCGAGCCTGCGTCGCCGAAGCCGGCGTCGAGCATCAGATCGGTGCCGATCGGCGTGCCGACGACGTCCGAAGGCTGAACGCGGTCCGCCGCGAAGGCGAGCGCGACGGCGAAGAGCGGCACGAGCGAGCCGACCAGTAGGACGACGGAATCCGGCATGACGACCTCGCGAGCGAAGCGGGCCGGCAATCTCGCATGCGCGGGTGCGCAACGCATGCGCAAAGCGTTTCGTTTTCGCTATGGACGCATGACGGATCGACCGCAAAGCGATCTTCGGCGCGTCGCGCGGGACTGTCGCATTGGCGCAACGGACGCGGAAAGGCCATCGCGGATCGGAACCCAGCCCCGCGCGCAGCGGTCAGCACGCGGCCAAACCCAACGGAGTCCAGGAAATGTCGAAGCGATGGATGATCGGCTGTGTTCTCGCGGCGCTCACGACCGGCACGGCCTTCGCCGCGTCCGAGACCGAGCGCAGCATCGAAGGCGTGCGCGCGGTCGAGGCGCATTGGCAGAAGGCGTTCCTCGAGGGCGATTCCGCGTATCTGGAATCGCTGCTCGACGGCACATACGTGTCGGTCGGTCACAGCGGCAACGCGCGTCCGAAGGCGGAGATCATCGCGCTCTCCAAGAAGATCGCCGAGAAGAAGATGGCGCCGCAGACGCCGGAGCATCCGGCGACGATCGTCGTGCACGACAACGCGGCGGTCGTGACCGATTCGGGCAGCGGCGATACGTCGGTCGATGTCTTCTACTACGCCGACGGACGCTGGCACGCGTGGTATTCGCAGCACACGCCGGTCGTCGCGGCCAAATGATCGCGGATCAATCGCGGAACTCGAGCGCGCCGATATCGATCGCGGCGCCTTGCGGGCGCGATGTGGTGACGTCGTAGTCGTCGACGACGAGCGATAGCGCGTTTTCCGAGCCTGCGTCGACGGCGGCGCTTGTCGCGGCGGCGATATGGAAATTGCCGCTCGCGGGATCGACGAGTTGCGGATCGCCGAGGACGGGACTGTCGTCGAACGAAATATCGCCGTCGCCGCCGAACCAGAGATTGCGCGTGATGATGCCGTGTCCGCTCTCGAAGCCGACCGAGCCGCCGGTGTATGAGGTTCCCGGCCGCGCCCAGACGATGTTGTTGCGAAGGTCGAGCGCGTCGTCGGGAAGACTCCAGTCGTTCATGAGAACGCCGTAGATTTCGCCGTCGAGCGTGTTGTCGTTGTAGAACGTGTTGTTCCAGATGCGGCAGCCGTGCAGGGTGACGGTGTTGAAGCGCAGCGCGGCGACCGCGGCGTCGAGCACGATGTTGTTCCAGATCGAGATGTCGTTCTGCGATCCATCGGCGATGTTGATGCCGAACTGTGTCACGCCGCGGATCAGGTTGTGATGGATCGCGACGTGATTGATGACATCCGAGCCGTTGCCGCCGTTCGCATACAGCTGCACGCCCTTGCCGCTGTGGATGTCGTGGATCCAGTTGTAGCCGATGTCATACGAGCCATCGCCGTCGATGTAGATGCCGTGCGCTTCGTTCTCGCTGCCCTGGATGTCGTGGATGTGATTGCCGAGCCATGCGCCGTCGTCGCCGTTGCCGGTGATGCCGGCCATGCGCGAAGGATTCGGGCCCGAGGTGACGCCGCTCGTCGCGGTGAGCTCGTTGTTGACGATGCGCCAGTGGTCACCGTGAATTTCTTCGCTGATCGGACCGTCGTAGCCGCCGCCTTCGACGCGCAGGTTCGCGATCGCGATCCATTTGCCGGCGAGTGGATAGTTTTCGCCGTTGAGACCCGACAGCGCGCCGCTCGGATTGTTGGCGGCCGTGCCGTCAATGAAAGCATCTTCGGTCGGATACGCCGTCATCGTGATCGGGCCGGTGCCGATTTGTCCGGTCGGCGCGGTGCCGGAGCTTCGATCCGGCACGCCGTCGGCGCGGATCATGAAGCGCAGGAAATACTGCTCGAATCCCTGATCGACATACGTGCCTGCGCGCAGCACCAGCGTGTCGCCGGCGCGCACGCGTCCCCATGCGCCGCCGCTGAAATCGGCGCCGGTCTGGATGCGGCGGAACGGATGCGCGATGTCGTCGACCTCGGCGGTGTCGTCATCGCCGTTGACCGGATCGACGAAAATCATGTGACCGGGATTCACGATGAACGTGTGATCCGCGTTCGACGGCGTTCCGTTGGCGACGACCGTGATCGGTAGCGGCACGCCGGGCGTCGGATTGCCGAGCGCGCCGATTTGCACGGTGATCTGCTCGATGTCGGTGCGACCTTTGGACGGGCCGAGATAGCGATAGTTGTCGACCTCGACGCCGCCGACGAAAACTTGCAGCGTCGTGCCGAGACCCGACGTTCCGAAATTCCGGCCGAACACCGAGAGATAGGCGCCTTTGCCGTTCTCGCCGCCGGAATTAGGGCCTGAGACGATGTCCGTATAGAGCACGATCGGCGCGCCGCCTTCGAAGCCGTCGCGGAAGATGACATCGCTGCCTTGCGCGGCAGCGAGGGACGGAGCGATGAGCACGATCGCGGCCAGGATGCGCATGACGACTCCACGGATTCGACGCGCGCGGACTATGCGGCACGCGTGCAATCACGTCGAGCCTCGGCGTCGCGATCTGCGACGGCTTCGGCGTCGACGCGTGAAATACTGCGCATCCGCGCACAACGGCGGTCATGCGGCGGCCGGATCATCGCGGCATCGGGGAGGTCGTCATGCGCATTCCGGTCGTGCAGCGAATCGCCATGCTCGCGGTGCTCGCCGCGTCGTCCGTCGTCGATGCGGGAACGCCGGTCGTGCCGCCGCTGGTCTTCGTGCAGCGGCAGATTCCGGCCGACGGCAGCATCTATTGGGACGAGGCGATGGATCTTCCGGGCGTCGGCGCGCACTCGCGCGTGCGTCCGGCCGCGCCCGGCTATCTGCGCGTGCGCGAGAGCGACGGCAGCATGCGGACGCTCGTCGACGGATCGAATCCAACCGCCGCGAGCCTGCAGCTGATCGACGTCAATGCGCCGGCGGTGTCGTGGGACGGCGCGACGATCGCGTTCGCCGGACTTCCCGCCGGCGACTACGACACCGCGCCGGCGCGTACGCTCGGCGCGTGGCGGCTTTACTTGATCGGCGCGGACGGCAGCAATCTGCGCGAGCTGACGTTCACCGACGCGGTCGGCGACTACTCGCAATTCGGTCCCTGGGACGAAGACGCGTTCCAGTCGTACGATGACTACGATCCCGCGTTCCTCGCCGACGGACGCATCGTGTTTTCGTCGACGCGCTGGCCGGGCTACGGACACTACAGCGGCGTGCGCGCGTCGAACCTCTGGGTCGTGAACGCGGACGGTGCACACCTGCATCGCATCACGTCCGAGCGCAACGGTGCTGATCGCGCGCTGATCGATCCCGTCACCGGCAAGATCGTCTATGCGCGCTGGTGGCGCAATCATCGTTTCGCGAACGATGCGATGACGACGGCGACGACCGATTGCCAGGCTTCGAGCGAGCAGCATCCGGATCCGTGCTATGCGAGGCACATCGGCCTCACGATCGATCGCAACGATCAGGTCGGCGGCGCCGACAACTTGTTCCGCAATGCCTGGCAGATCGCTTCGATCAATCCGGACGGAACGGGACTCACGATGTGGAGCGGCGTGTTCCGCGACGAGGAAGCCAACCACATCTACGGCGCGAGCTTCGCCGGCGACGGCTCGCTGCTCGCAAATTTCTTCCCGATGTACAACATGACCGAAGCCGCGGGTTTCGGCGGCATCCGTCGTTATGTGCGCGCGCCGATCGCATCGCGCTATCAGCCGGTCAACGGCGTCTTCGCGTACACGGATGCGAGCGGAGCGCAGCGTGCGTACGCGCACGGCGACAACGCGAGCAACTATTCGTACGGCATCTTCGCGCCGCCTCCGGAAGGCTATACGGCCGAACCCGAGGCGCTGCCGGTGCAGACGTACGGTGGACGCATCGTTTATTCCGCGGCTATGGACTGGAATCAGGATTACGATCTTTGGATCATGGACGCGGACGGCGCGAATCGTAGCAAGCTCGCGTTCGCCGACACGGGTTTCGGTGCGGGAACGAGCGAGCTTCGCGCGCGAGCGCTGATCGCGCGCACGCCACCGCCCGTGTTGCCCGATCCGTATCGCGACGATTGGGATTTGGCGCCGCATCCGGATTTCCTGCCGCCGACCGGCGCGGGACCGTACGATCGCGACGGCACGTTCGTGTTTGACGATCTCAATGTCTATTTCAACGCGCCGGTCGACGCCGACATCGTCAGCGCTCCGCCGATCGGAAGCGCAGCCAGCATCCGCTTCTTCGCCGATTTCCAGCGCCGCTCGACGGGATCGTTTCCGCAGCAGGATTGGCCGATTCTTCTCGACGAGCTGCCGATCACGCCGGCGGGACGCGTCGTGCAATCGAGCGCGCCGGCGTTCCTGCCGTTGTTCGAGCAGATTCGTTCGAGCGCGGAATCGGGTTATCGCGTGCCGTTGACCGGAGCCGGCGAAGGATTTCTCGCCAAGCCCGGCGCCGCGCATGTCGCCGGTATGAACTTCGGTCGCGCCGGCGAGCATGCGCGCTGCGTGGGATGCCACGCCGGGCACAGCCAGATCGCGGCGCCTGCGGTCGATACGGATGCGGAGTTCACGAATCTCGCGCCGGGCGCGACATTGCGCGTTTCGAGCGCGCGCGATGCGAGCACGATCGACGGATTGATCGATCGGCGCGTCATGAAAGGCGAGATCTGGCGCTATTGGAATTCCGATCCGGGCGAATCGCAGGTCGGGCAATGGATCGAGCTCGTCTTTCCGGTGCCGGTCAGCGTGCGCAGCGTGCGGCTTTACGATCCGCGTCCGGGCGACGAAGCGAATTCGTCGATCCACGTCGCGCAGGCGACCGTGCGTCTTTACGCGGATGCAAACGCGAGCGATCTCGTCGGGCAGGGCGTCGCCACCGATGTTGCGGTCGGCGGAACCGATGTCGCTTTCGCGGACGTCGCCGCGCGCACCGTGCGCGTCGATCTCGATCAGGTTGGAGGCACGTTCTACGGACTCGCCGTCGCCTCGCTTGCCGAAATCGAAGTGATCGCGCGCGGCGAAGCGATCGACAACGACGATTCGATCTTCGCCGACGGATTCGACGCGACGCAGCGGCCTCAGCAATAGCGGATATGAATGCGCGCTGTTAACGTGGGGCATTCGTGAAACGGATTCTTTAGAGCTTTGTGGTAATTTTTCAAGCTCGGCGGGGAATCCGAGAATCGGCGAGGATCGTTCCGTGTCCACAGCCAAGCCTTTGCGCGCGCGTGCGGCCTCCAAGGCGCAGCCGTCCGAGCTCGAGCCACTCAAAGCGCTGCTCGCTGCGATGCGAGCCGTCGGCGACGGCGATTTCTCCGTCGCGCTGCCCGGTCACTGGGACGGCATCGCCGGCAAGCTGGCCGAGAGCTTCAACGAGATCGTCGAGCAGAATCGAAGGCTCGCCGAGGACCTGAACCGCGTCGGCGAGCAGGTCGGACGCAAAGGCCGCACCGGCCAGCGTCTTCTTCCCGCCAATCGCCAGGGCGCGTGGGCCGACATGGAGCAGTCGGTCAACGTCTTGATCGACGATCTGATCCGTCCCGTCGAGACGATGACCGAAGCGATGGCCGGCGTCGCCAAGGGCGACCTTACGCGTTCGGTTCCGCTCGAAGCCGACGGTCGGCCGCTGCTCGGCGAGTTCCTGCGTTCGGCGACGATCGTGAACCGCATGATCGAGCAGATGACCGAGTTCTCCTCGGAAGTCACGCGCGTCGCGCTCGAAGTCGGCACGGCCGGCCGCCTCGGCGGCCAGGCGAAAGTCAAAGGCGTGTCCGGCGTCTGGAAGGAGCTCACCGATTCGGTGAACCAGATGGCGTCGAACCTGACCGCACAGGTACGCAACATTTCCGAGGTGACGATCGCGGTCGCGAACGGCGACTTGTCGCGCAAGATCACGGTCGACGTGCGCGGCGAAATTCTGCAGCTGAAGGAAGCCATCAATACGATGGTGGATCAGCTGCGAGGATTCGCGTCCGAAGTGACGCGCGTCGCGCGCGAGGTTGGCACCGAAGGCAAGCTCGGCGGCCAGGCGATCGTGCCGGGCGTCGCCGGAACCTGGAAAGACCTGACCGACTCGGTCAACGCGATGGCGTCGAACCTGACGTCGCAGGTGCGCAACATCGCGGAAGTGACGACTGCCGTCGCGAAGGGCGACCTTTCGCGCAAGATCACGGTCGACGTGCGCGGCGAAATCCTCGCGCTGAAAGACACGATCAACACGATGGTCGATCAGTTGAACGGCTTCGCGGCCGAAGTGACGCGCGTCGCACGCGAAGTCGGCACGGAAGGCAAACTCGGCGGCCAGGCCGAAGTGCCGGACGTCGCGGGCACTTGGAAGGATTTGACCGACCACGTCAACTCGATGGCGTCGAACCTGACCTCGCAGGTGCGCAACATCGCCGAAGTGACGACCGCGGTTGCGAAGGGAGACCTCTCGCGCAAGATCACGGTCGACGTGCGCGGCGAGATTCTCGAGCTGAAGAACACCATCAACACGATGGTCGACCAGCTCAACGGCTTCGCAGCCGAAGTAACGCGCGTCGCGCGCGAGGTCGGCACCGAAGGCAAGCTCGGCGGCCAGGCCGTCGTGCCGGGTGTCGCGGGAACCTGGGCCGACCTGACCGACTCGGTCAACGCGATGGCGTCGAACCTGACCT
>Ga0068859_100000278_pt1 | contig 50967 bp, 39 predicted proteins | sample KBSSwiS22_FD_66585 | JGI IMG/M metagenome (GOLD analysis project Ga0068859, IMG submission 66585) | Switchgrass rhizosphere microbial communities from Kellogg Biological Station, Michigan, USA - KBS Switchgrass S2-2 | ecosystem: Host-associated > Plants > Roots > Rhizosphere > Soil ... | reverse complement strand
GGAAGATCGGGCTCGTCGCGAAAGCCGCCCTCGCCATCCTCCACATCGAGTACCGCAGGACCGCATGACCCCCAACACCACAACACAGAGTTGATGTTACGCAAGGTGGCGAAGCGTTACTGGGAAAGGCTCAGTGGGTGTCCCGTATGTGTGGGGCGGTGAAGACGCCGGGCGTCGCGTTCGACTGCTCCGGGCTGACCCAGGCCGCGTTCCAGGCGGCCGGGATCGACCTGCCTCGGGTGGCCCAGGCCCAGTTCGACGCCGGGCCTCGTCTTCCGGTGGAGGCCGGGCTGCGGCCTGGTGACTTGGTGTTCTTTGGTGGCGGGCCGTCCCATGTCACCCAGATCGGACACTGTCCGCCCGGGGCTGCATATCACGTCGATCGCCACGTCGAGAAGCGGCGGCTTCCGTAAAGATCGGTTTGCGGTGTCGCACAAGCCGTCGCTCATCAGGAGCAGAGGCCGACTACTCCGACTCAGCCATCAGATCCTCGCCCAGTTCCAACAGGTGGTAGAACATCCGATCTCTGTGCGCATCCTCTCGTATGGCAGCCGAAACTACGTTTGCCCACGTATCTACATAGGATCGTCTATCGATACCGCTCGGCATCCGGATAAACTCAGATCTGTCGATAGCTCGCCCCACGTCTCGCCTTGTCAATTGCGTCGAACGCTCCAGGATGCCCTCATCAGCAACCCCGAGAAGCTTAAGCACTTCAGGCAAAGCGTCGCGCCCATGGCCCCGCAGCAAATCCAAACAGCGCTTGTTCGGTATGTCGGTGCCCTCTACTGAGGTCAAGTAGTCGAACGTATGCTCGTACTCGGCCTTCGCCGTCAAGACAACATCGCTGCTCCTTGCTTCCTGAACAAGTCGGACTGCAACACCGCGCTTTTCATTGGAACGAAGAACTTTCGTTCGGATGAGCGATGCCAGCACGTCCCATGCTTCTGTAGGCAATGGCTCCATAAAGAGGCATGTGTCCACAACCGGCAGTAGCCGCTTGATACTCAGAAGCGCCTGCGGTGATGTCAGAGGATTGAATTCCATCATCAATGATCCGAGGCGATCGATAGAGCTGCCGTGAGATGTGGACTCTCGCAGGTAACACCCGGATTCTATTACATGCAATGCAACCATTGAGACCACTGCAGCTTCGAGCACTTTGTCCCCGGCAGCCGCCGAGTTGCGGCCCGCCTGGCGGAGAGATCTAGTGCCCATCTTCGATACAACATAACGACACAGTCGCAATGCTAGTCTGTCTTGGGCCAGCTCCGAGCCCCACTGGGATTCAGCAACAGTTCCATCGGAGCGAAGATGACTCTTGGGTGGCGTGTCATGAAAATCTCGATCGCCAATTAGCACGTGCGCCGCTTCGTGCGCCATGGCAAAGGTAACTGCCGAACGAAAAAGCATGCTTGATGAGATAGTCAACCTTGGGCGATAGCTCGCCACGATGCCGTGGAAGTTCTTCTGTATCAGAAGGTCTCGAACGATCGCACACCGAGCCATCGTTCCATAAAGCTCCCGCGATGCTTCGGTGGTTTTGGAAGCTCTAAATGGTCCAATCGATAATTGCAGCGCCAATCTTGACGGATCGAACCTTGCCAAGGTCGAAAGAACGAGGGCGATTCCGATGAACTGATGTGATATCAGCAGTTGGTGGCTACCGTCCGGGTATCGGCGCAGACTGACAACGCGGCCCGACCCAGTAGAATGGACAGGGACAATCCCACCTATCGCGCTCGTGTCCAACGTGCTTAGCTCTGCATCGCCGAGCTGGTTGATCGCATGCACCAATTCCTTCCAGATGCGATCTACCAGGCTTTGCTCGCTGCTGTGTAGCGATTCGATGGGGTATTGCCGCATCAAGTAGGCGCGGCGAATTCGTTCAAACGCAGATGTCTCGACTGATGGGTCGCGGTTTTCGTCCTCCCACGGCCTCGATTCACCGGCGTGCAATTCCTTCCGCCCACGTTCTGCGTCGGAGTTCGGTTGAGATCGCGGTTGGGATGGGGCAGGCCGTCGAAATGGTGATTCTCCGCGCGCCGCGGCATCGCGTCTGAATTGCTCCGCCCTCGCTCGGCGTACCAACTCCATCGCCTTCTCGGCCGGTCCGTCGCTCATGAGGCACTCTGCTCTCGTCAAACGTGCTCTGGCCGCCCGCCGCTCGTGTCACGACTGTGAGTTGGCTCCAAGGCAACAAGCGAGCATGTATAATATCACGGCAGAGGCGTGTCAACGAGCACCAACGGCTCCCTTCTTGTGACCACCAGCGGAATGTGGCAGTTCCCAACTCAGTCTGGCGGACGTAACGATCATGCCCAGTCGGATCACGACTATGACACGCGCCGCCCGGCACGCCACGTCCAGACGTCACCCCCGCACGCACGCTCGATGCCACGTGGCATCGAGCGTGCGTGCGGGGGTATTGATGCGGGAGGCCCGCATCAAGGCCAGACCCGCATGGTGATCGTTGCCAAATTGAGCTGGGAACTGTCCCCGTACCCCAGGTGACATGCCTCAGAACTGCCAAATTCCGCTGGTGGTCACACTTCTATCATTCCAAGGAGACCCGAGTTGGACGAGAAGCGAGAGTACAGTGAGAAGTCAGAGGAGGAACTCCTTGCAGATCTCGCTGATTTGCTTTACGGCGGCGACACTCAGGAGTTCGGCCCATCAGATGCCCGGCGCCGGATCGAGGACGCGCGTGCCTGGGCTGATAGATGGCTATCTCGCAACCGTGAGTCCCTTTGTAGGGAATTTGATCGTCGCGGGCTGCTGTCCGCGGCAGCAATGGAACGACTTACGGACGGCTCGGTTGTGCTTGACGTGATCCTCACGTTCGGCCTCGGACTACCGGGTGCTGCTATTGTTTCTGCTCTAATTGTCAAATGGGGGTTGCGAAAAATGTGTACAGGCGCGCCGTCAACCGTCTGATCGAACCGCGACTAGCTGAGCAATCTGGGGACCCGCTAGTGCGGTGACCACCAACGTTCACCGGCTCCGGGAGGCTGCGACCAGCGCGAATGACCCCGCCAACCCGGCCAAGGTTCGTGGTCACCGCACCAGTGAGGCTTCGCCTCGGACCGCCGAGGTGCATGGCAGGTCTGGCGGGGACGGTCCTGCCGGGCTGATCATCACCTTGGGTTCAGGTGGTGACGGAGGCGGCCATGGCGTCACGGCTGGTGCGGGGGAATCCGGTGACGGTCAACGAGGTGCTCGACGGCCGCACGCTGATGGAGACCGACTGTGTGGACCGGCTCTATCTCACCCTGTCGGTGCCGAGCCTGGTGGTCGGTGGCCAGGTCGTCAACTTCCTGACCCAGCATGAGGGCAAGCCCGTGCCGTCACCGGCACTGTTGGAGCGGCGAGGCCAGGCGTTCCGCCGCGCGGTGGTGTCCTTCGCCGAGGCGAACAACATTCCGATGATTTCGTTCGCGGCAAGAAGGAGAAGCGCCGGCCGGGTGTGCTCGCCGACAGCCCGTGGCCGGAACGCAAGATCGACCAGGTGATGCCGCTAATCGCGGCCCGCGGTCGGCGATCCGCTGGCGGTTCTTCCGGTGTTGTTCCACCTGATGTCGTGGCGGGTGTTGGAGGCGGACCTGGCGGTGCGGCTGACCGGGGAGACGCTCGTGCGTGCCGGCCGGGCGGGCGGGGCGGGGTGAGCCCGGCCAGGTGGCCGGGCGCGCTCGGGATCGGGGACCGGGTGCGGCTCGGGGGCCGGGACCAGACGGTGATCGGGCTGGCCGGGCCGGTGGTCCGGCTGGCGGACACTGACGGGCGGGTCGTCGCGGTGAGTGTGGCGGAGCTGATGGCGGCTGAGGGCTTCGCGGTGCTGGACGCGCGCCCCCGGGTGGGTATGCCGGTGGGATCCGCGCTCGACGGGCTGGACGAGGAGGCCGCGGCGCAGGCCCGCTGGTGGCAGCGGCACATCGTGGAGGTGCTGCGCGGCGTCCCGCCGGACGCCGAGCAGGGCACGCCGCCGCGGCCGGAGTACGACCCGGCGGTGGTCTCGCTGACGGGCAGGGAGCGGGCCAAGGCGACGGAGCTGACGGCCGGCGGGCATCCGGTGAGCGCGAGCGCGGTCGCCCACCGGCGGCGCCGTTACCAGCAGCAGGGCCTCGCCGGCATGGTCGACCATCGCGCCGGCAGGCAGATGCCCACGCTGCGGCGGACCGATGACGCCCTGGTCGCGGCCATGCGGCAGGCGATCGGGGAGGCGACGGACGACTCGACGCGCACGGCGGCGTTCGTCTTCCGCCGGACGCGGCAGATCCTCGCGGCCTCGGACGGGGGCGAGACGGCGACATGGCCGTCGCGGCGGACCCTCTACCCGCTGTTTGCGAGGTTGAGCGCGGGCTGGCACACGACCGGTTCGGCTAGGACCCGCCGGTCGCTGGCAGCTCGCCCCGCCGGGCCGTTCGGGCAGGTGGCGCCGGTCTCGCCGGATGACCTGATGCAGATCGACTCGACCCCGCTCGACGTGCTGGTCCGTCTTTCCGACGGCGTCTGCGAGCGGGTGGACCTGACCGGTCATCGACGTCGCGACCAGGTCGGTGACCGCGGCGGTGCTGCGGCCGACGACCAGGACGGTGGACGCGAGCGTGCTGCTGGCCCGGACCGTCACTCCGGAGCCGATGCGCCTAGGGCTGGCCGGAGGCGATGCGGATGTCCGCGTCTGCGCTGCCGTTTCGGCGGATGCTCAGCCTCGACGAGCGGCTTGAGCACGCGGCGGCCCGTCCGGTCGTCATCCCGCAGACGATCGTCGTCGATTATGCCGATCGCCGGAGGCGAGTTCCCTGAGCGAACGGGGTCATTCATCATGGGCAAGCCGAAGAGCAGGGTCTGCAACGCGTTCGTGCCGGGGCCGCTGGAGCAGTACGCTTCCGGGTTCCGTACGTGGCTGCTGGACAAGAGGTATACGCCGCTGTCAACGGTGCCGAAGCTGCAGCTGATGGCGCACGTCAGCAGGTGGTTGGAGCGGGAAGGGCTGACGGCCGCCGGACTGCGGAGCAGGAGGCCGGCCGGCGGATAGAACCTCCTGGTGCCGGACCGAGTCCGCGGTCGCCGAGGAAGGGCAGATCAGCCTGCGCGGGCTGGCGCCGCTGGTCGTCGCCGAGGTCCTCTACGGGCTGCAGCAACGCTGCGCGGCCGGCGTCAGGACCCATCGGGCGGTCCTGCGGCCGTTGTGTGACCAGCTGCGCCGCGCCCAGGTCGCGTCGATTATCGAGTTGGCCGAGCCGGAGCACCGTCAGCAATGCGACTTGCTGCGTTCCCTGGTCACGCACCGCCGCCGCGCGCTGTCCACCCCGGCCGACGAGCAGACCCGCGACCGGTGGGACCTGACGGTGTTCGGCCATCGCGGCAGCCTGGACTTCACCGTCCTGGACCAGACCTGGCTGCGGGAGACCGCCAAGCGGTGGGTCGCCGACGACGTGCACCGCCGCCGCGGCCAGCACGCCGCCAACCTCTGGCAGTACATGCTCGCGTCGCTGACCGAGCTGGGCACCAGCCTGCGGCTGCAGCGCGACGACCACGGCGCCGTCCCGGCCCGGCTGGGCCGGGCGGACATGGTGGCGTTCACCCAGCGGCTGGCGTTCCTGGCACAGACCGGCGAGCTCAGCGCGAACCGGCGGATCGACGTCCTGCGCCACGTCCGCACCGTGCTGGCCGCCGCCCGCTGGCAGGGGCTGACCCGGCCCGGCGAGGCGGCGGCCGGCCTGCCCGACGGCTTCACCCTCGTGAAGGAGGACATCCCCGCCAAGGACCGCGGCGACAGCCCCGGCCGGGCGCTGCCCGCCGAGATCCTCCGCCGGCTGTGTCAGGGGCTGCCAGCGGTGGCGAGCGTGACCACCTGCCAGGACGCCGGCACGGCCATCGAGCTGCTCATCGACACCGGCCGGCGGCCCGAGGAGATCTGCGACCTGCCGTTCGACTGCCTCACCCGGGATGGGCAGGGCAAGTACGTCCTGATCTGGAACAACATCAAATGCGGCCGGTCCGGACGCGAGCTGCCGATCACCGATGCGACCGCCAGTCTGATCGTCGCCCAGCAGCAGCGGGTCCGGGCCCGCTTCCCCGACACCCCCACCGCCCAGCTGCGGCTGCTGCCGGCGCCGAAGATGAACCGCACGGCGCCAAGCCGTTCCGCGCCGCCGTCCTCAACGAGGTCCACCGTTCCTGGGTGGACGCGCTGCCGCCGCTGCTGGTCACCCACGGCGCCGCGGCGGTCGAGTTCGACAAGCAGCGGGTGTTCCCTTACGCCTACCGGCACTCCTATGCGCAGCGGCACGCCGACGCCGGCGTCCCCGTCGACGTGCTCCGCCAACTACTTGATCATGATTCGATGGACACGACCCGGGTCTACTACAACCCTCGGGAATTGCGCCAGGCGGGCGAGAAACCGCAGGTGGGCAGCTCAGCGGGGGTGTGGAATCGCGCGGGACGTCCGGCCGAGGATGCCGCCCGACCAGGGCTTTCTCCTGCGATCTCCCGCCTGATGCACGATCAGCCCATCAGACGGTCCCGGTAGCTGGTGGGCACTTTTCAAAGCGCATCGAGGAAAGGCGTGGGGCATTCTGGGTGGAATCGGGCGCCTCGGGAGGGCATTCGGAGAGTTCCAATATCCGACGTTGCCATTACGCGTCGGCGCCCAGCGCCGCCGCGCCGCGGTCGACACCGTCGCCCACCACCAGTTCGACCGGCACGGCCAGCAGGTCTGGCGCCAGGCCGAGGCCGTGCTGGACGCCGAACGGGCCCGCCACGCCCTCGGCCAGGTCGCCGTCCCCTACGGCACCTGCCAGGAGCCCAGCAACGTCCAGGCCGGCGGCGGGGCCTGCCCGTTCCGGTTCCGCTGCGTCGGCTGCGACCACTTCCACACCGACGTCTCCTACCTGCCCGACCTGACCGCCTACCTGCAGGACCTCCTGCGGGACCGGGAGAAGATCCTGGCCACCGGCGGTCTGGACGACTGGGCCCGCGCCGACGCCCTGCCCTCGGAGGCGGAGATCGGCAAGGTCAAGGACCTCATCCACCGGGTCCGAGACCATCTCGACGACCTGAACGACGCCGAACGCGCCGACCTCGACCAGGCCGTGACGGTCGTGCGCCGCGGCCGTCAGCTGACCCATCTCGGCATGCCGCAGATCCGCCCGCCGCGGCCCGACCTTCGCCTGGAACGGCCATGACCACCACCGGGGTCGCCGCGGCCCGCCGAGCGCACAGCGACCGCTGCCGCCAGCGCCTCCTGGCCGCCCTCGACGCGGCGGTCGCCGCCGGCGAGGAGATCGGCATCTCCGCGGTCGCGCGCAGGGCCGGAGTCGATCGCAGCCTGTTCTACCGCCACCGCGACCTGCACGCCCTCGTCCTCGCCCGGGCCGCCGAACCGCCGCTCGCGGCCACGGACGGCGGGGGACGCCACGTCAGCCGCGCCTCGCTGCTCGCCGACCTCGCCGGCGCCCACGACCGCATCAACCGGCTCACCCGTGAGAACACCCACCTGCGCGACCGCCTGTCCGAGGCGCTGGGCCAGCAAGCCTGGCGCGAATCCGGCCTCGGCGCGCCCGACGACGTCGGCCAGCTCCACGCCCACGTCACCGAACTCGAACAGCAGACGGTCGAGCTGCGCCGCCAGCTCGCCGAACGCGGCGACGACCTCGACGCCGCCCGCGCCGCCAACCGGGACCTAATGACCCGCCTCAACCGCGGGGCACGGTGACATCCGAGTCTTGATCAAGAACGGCGAGTCGGAGTGCCGACAAGCAAGCTCGGCGCACCGTTTCCTCCCGCGCCTACTCCTGTCGGCGTTCCCTTTCGCCTGCAACCTACTCGGCCCGAGGCGCTACATCGCCTATAACGGACCTATGAGCCAAGAGGAGTCGATCCTTTTCATCTCCTACACGGGCGCTGACGAGGAGTGGGCGGTACGGGCCGCCGTCGAGCTCGAGAAGGCTGGCCTATCTGTTCGGCTGCAGGCCTGGGACTTGCTTCCTGGGCAGAACTTCGTCGCGTGGATGTCCGCCCAGATCGCCGCCGCCCGCTGGACGGTCGCGCTCTACTCTCGGGCTTACTTTGCGTCCCGGTGGTGCATCACGGAGTGGACCGCGGCGCTGGACCGCGGGACGCTCCTGCCGTTTCGCCTCGAAGAGGTGGCCCCACCAGAGGCGCTACGGACCCTCACCTGGGTGGACTTGTTCGGCTGCCCCCTGGCCACCGCCCAGAGGCGGCTCCTCGATGCGATCGACGCGGCTCGCACCGGGAGAGCCAAACCGCCGACAACGCCTACTTTCCCGGGAACTGCTCCATACGGCCGGACTCGACTTTCGGCGCCTCCACCGTTCATGCGGGTTACGCGGGGATGTGTAGCTCCTTCTGACCCAGTCTTGCTCGCCGCGTTTGAGCTGGCGGACCAGGAGGCGAGGGACCGCGGCCGCGGGTGGTGGCTCAATGCACCCCCTCGCGAGGAGGACCCAGTCTTGCATGCTGCGATTGAGGTCGGGCAGGAGGTGGCGGATGCGAGCGACCGTGCGTCGTGGCTCCAGTAGCAGTGTGAACATCACATCCCGAGGCCACGGGTGCCGAGCAGCGTGATGGGCCAGCCTGGCCATTAAGGACAGGTCGAGCGACGCGCTCGCGCGATGGATGTCCGCCTGAACCACAGGTGCAGCACACGCTGGTGAGTGCCGCAGATAGCCGCTGACCTGCACAGCAAGCGGCAGGCAGGTAACGCCTTACGCTCGCCACCCCCGGAGAATCGGGGAAATGCCGCTCCCCCGATAGGACGGAAAGTCCCTCACCGGGACGACCTCCTCGAACGCCACCGCGCTCGCGGACGCCAGCGGCCCACGGACCTCGCGACCAGCCTCCAACCAGGCCAGCCCGAACTCGCCAGCAGCAGACGAAATAGCACCCTGTGCACCCATGACGTCACCCATGGCGCAACCCTGGCACACGCAAGATCCAGTGAGAAAAGCCAGTTCAAACGAGACGCGCCGCCACGACAAGCAGCAACGAAACGGTCATTCCGGCCGCGCGCTGGCCACGTAGCCCGAGAACCTGCCAGATCCAACGCCGATCAGCGGGACGACACCGAGATCATCGGGAACGGACACTCGTCGGCCGACCGAGGACGAGATTGTCCGTTCCAAGGGATCATGTCTGGCGATCAAGGTCTGACCTGGACCCGGACAACTTCGATGGGAATCCGGCGAGGGCCGTCCGGCGTGTCGCGCGAACCGTGTTGCTCGGCGTGTCGCGTTCTGCCCGAGGATCATGGCAGGCGGCGCCGCCCCGACCTGGTGCGCGACAAGTTTGACGAGACGCCGGCGGCCGGATTCTCGCGGAAGTTGGTTCTTTCCGCGGTCGGTCCGCAGTGGGCGCTGGCGCCCGGCCTCCCGAAACCATGATCCAGTGAGAAGGTGCCAGCTCGCCCGAGACGGCGAACCACCGCAAGCACGTCATACCAGGCATAGCGACCACCCGCAGGCCAGACCCACTGAGAATCGGCCAGGTCCGTCGAGGACCGATGAGAAAGTGTCGTGATCAGTTGGAACGGACAGAGATGCCGAGCGGCTTCTCACCGACTTGTCCCATGGGACAGATCGAGGACATCATCTGTGAGAAGTGGCCATGTCCGATGAGAATCTACACTACAGGTCAGCTACCCGGCCGTGTTGCCCCGAAATAGTCGTCTCCTGCCCATCTGTACGGGGCCACGTGCACGACCTTGCCCTGCCCTGGGGCGCTGATCATTTGGCCGTTTCCGATGTAGATCGCGACGTGGTGGATGTGGGTGGCGGTGCCGTAGTAGACGAGGTCGCCGATCTGGAGTGGTTCGCCGGGTGGAACGACGGGGCCTTCCTCGTACTGAGTTTGGGCGGTGCGGGGTAGGTCGATGCCGGCGGCGAGGTAGGCGGCGCGGGTCAGGCCGGAGCAGTCCCAGCCGCCTTCGGCCGGTTCTCTGAACTTGCGCAAATCGGGCATGTCTCGTTCGTCGCTGTTGAGCCCTGCGGCTGGACAGAGTGTGGACCTACTCGGGTGGCCGATTCTCGGGTGCGTTGACGGCAATAGTCCGAGCGACGAGGTGATTGAGGCTGGGCATGCCGAGGTGGACGGTGGTCTTCCGGCTGGTGAGGCGGTCGAGGTCGGTGAGTTTCGCTTCGGCGGCACTGAGGCTGATGGTGAGGCCCTCGATTTCGCCGAGCCACCCTTGTTGTTCGGCTTCGCTGATGCGTGCCTGGAGGTTTTCTTGCACCTCGACGAGGCGTGGCCGCTGGCTCGGATCAGGGCGCAGCATCGGGCATCGGATGCAGGCGTGCTCGTGGATGCAGGTGGAGTTGTAGGCGCGTCCGCAGGTGCCGAGGGATACTTTGCGTCGTTGGAAGTGGCCGAAGAATTCGTCCCATTCTTGTTCGGTCGGTGTCCGATACTCTTCGCTGGGCCGTACGGAACGGCGGCGGGAGATCCACGCGCGGTGCGCCTCGATCGTTTCCTCGGGGTAGGTTGCCTTGTAGCCCATCGTCGTGTTGATATCCCGGTGTCCGCAGATGGCCTGGGCGATGTGGGGTGGCAGTCCGCTCATGACCGCGTCTGTGACGAATATGCGACGGAAGTCATGCGGGGTGAAGTCTAGAGGCTTGTTGTCCGATCCGGTCAGTCCGGAGAGCGCGAGGGCGTTATCGAGTGCTTTCTCGATGGACCGACGTGGTAGTGCCCGGTTTTCTGCGCCCCATCGCCGCTGGAACAGTAGCGGCATCGGTGGGAGCCAGACGCGTTCATGGATGTCGTAGGACGGGACGAGAGGCACCGTACCGGTGGCGTCCCGGATTCGGCAGATCACGGCGCTGAGGACATCGGCGAGTTCCGGGCTGATCAGCAGGAGGCGCTCGGCATCGGTTTTGGACGGCGCTATCTGGAGAAGCGGGACCAGTTCCCCGGTGCTGGGAAGCTGGTATTGGACGAAGCTATGGTGGGTGAGTTCGAGGAGTTCCTCGGCGCGGATGCCAGTATGTCGAAGGATCTCCACCGTGGCCCAGGCCCAGAACGCCTCGTGTTCTTCGAAGGTCAGATCGTGGCGGGTGCCGGTGGCCTGGTCGTCAGCCCAGACCTTCGTGCCGCCGGCAGTCGGCATGACTGGGCGGAGGAAGGTGCGGTCGGCGACGGCGAAGACTTCGCCGGGCTGTGTGCGACGGGCGGTTGTGAGGCGTTCGAAGGTGTCGCGGCGCCGTTGCTCGACGGCGCGGACAAGGGCTGGCAGGATCGGTAGGCGCTCGCGGGTGCGCTGGTCCATCCGCGCCTTGCGATGCATCCGTTCCTTCCACCGGTTGACATCGACGGATGTGACCGGGCAGGGCGCGGCCCAGGGTCCCCAGCGGGCAGGGTCTTGCAATGCCCACTGGGCGATGTCGAGGTAGAAAGCACGGACCGCGAACATGCAGCTCTTGGCGTTGACCCGCAGGGTCTCGACGGCGATCGGCCCACCGTCACTGCCGGCCGCCTTTGTCATCCTGACTTGGATGCGTTGTTTCCAGGCCACGGCAACTTCAGTAGGAAGATGCAGAGAGTCGATTCCGGGATGATGGCGTTCCAGATCGCGCCAGAACAGGCCGGCGAGCTTGTCGGAGAGTTCCTTGAGGCTGACATAGTCGACGGCTGGCTGCCGATAGCGCAGATAGTCGACGATGAGATCTCGCACCGGTCCGCAGTGTAGATCGAATCGGTCGACGAGGGCTTCGACGGTGAGTTGCCCGGTCGCGCCGCGGAACGCCCGGATCGTGGGTGGCGCGTCGGGAGCGAAGATGCCGGCGTCGTGTAGGAGCTGGTAGAAATAGGTCTTGCAGGTGCCGCCTTTGGCTTGCACGGAGCTTTGGACGTCCAGGAGTTCCACGCAGTCCCCGGGGGCGATATCAGCGATGAGCCCGCCTTTGCAGGCCATGATGGTCGCGGCACGGTAGAGAGCGAGGCGGATCATTATCGGTGCTGCGGACGGATTCTCCTGAGCGCATGCCCGTAGCCGGTCGAAGCCGTCGGGGTCCCGGGAACGTTCCATGGCTGACTGGAAGCGCGGGGAGTGGCGGGTCATCATCCACCGCACTCCGGGCCGGATGACATCTCCGCAGATCAGCGCGAGTAGACCGGTCGACAGGTTGGGTTCATAGGTGTCGTCACCGACGCCCCGCAGCCATTCTGCGGCGATCTGCCGCCAGTTCTTCCCGTCGAGGTCCTCCACGCCTGTGGCGAGCCATCGCTGCTGCCAGGTGGCGCCGGGATGGCCGTGCAGCCACCGCAGGACCCCGGTGATGCCGCTGCGTCGCTTCCATTGAACGGCCTGGTTTTCCGACCCGTAAGGCGGCGGAACAAGGAGCTCGACGATGCTCTGACGGTCAAGGTGGGTGCCCGGCCACGACACTGGAACAGTGCGGGGTGGGAACTGCGTCCGCAGCCGCGCGGCAGCACCCGCGACGCCGCGCGCTGTCTCCGCCGTCCTGTCAACGGAGCGCGGCCCGACAGCGGGGGTCGGCCGGTCCAGGACCTCGGTCACGGGTTCCTCCCGGGGAACAGGACGTGCAGGCTGTCGGCGCTGTATCCCACGGCCGGTGGAGGCGGTGGTGCGGCGCGGCCGGCGGCTTGGCGGGCGTGGTGAGCCCGCATTCCGGCGAGGACCTCGTCTTCGAACGGGGTCGTGTAGATCTGCGTCGTGGTCAGGCTGGCGTGCCCGAGGACCCACTGCACGTCGGTCAACGCCACCTGCGGATCTCGCGCCATGCGGTAGGCCGCGGTATGCCGGAGATCATGCAAGGTCCAGTTACTCCCCAACATGGCCTGCGCCCGGTTGAACGCCGCCCTGGCGGCGTGATAGGTCAGCGGCCGTGCCGGCTGCCGTAGGGTCCACCACAAGGGAGAGTCCGGCCCGGAGGGCGTCTGTCCGTGCATCTCCTGCTGATAAAGGCGGAGCCACACAAAAGCGTCCGGGGACGCCGGCAGGCGTTGAATCGCCCGGGACCCCTTCCGCACCACGCTGATCAACTGCTGGCCGGCGTCAGCATCGGCCTGGGTGGCTCCCAACAGCTCCGAGGCGCGGGCACCCGTTGACACGTAGAACGCGACCAAAGCGCGGTCACGATGGCTGAGTAGCGCGGCAAATAGTTCGTTGAACCGCTCGTCCGGGATCGCGCGAGGAACTCGCTTCGGGATCGTCGGCCGATACAGGCCGACCCTCGTGTTGCGGAACGGATCCAGCGGGTTGTGGTGCGCGTGTGCCCGGTTCTCCTCCCGCTGCCGAACCAGAGGAAAAGGATTGATAACCGGCCCGCTGCCCCAGCGGCGATGACAGTCGTAGAATGCGCGCAGCACGGTCTCACTGTGCGCAATCGTGCGGGCAGCGTACTTCGCTCCCGACGTCGGCCTGCCGGTGACCGGATTCGGAACCCCCGCCCGGGGCGCGCTGTGCACCTCCTCTGGCCGCGACGGCTTGTCAAGAATCCGTATCCAGCGGGAGAAGTCACGTGCTTCCACCCTGCTTGCCGAGTCCCAGGGCACGTCAATCGCCCACAAGAACCGGAACCAGCGCAGGAGATCCAGCCCGTAGGAGCGTTGCGTTGCCGCTGAACGCCCGGCCGCCTGCAAATCCCTCAGATAGACCGTTACCGGCTCGACTGCCGCCCCGTCTGCGTCCAGCAAAAGGTAGGGCTCCCACATCTCGCCGGTTTCTCGAAGACAGCCGACGCGGGGCACCACCAGCGTCGCCAAGTCCCGATCCGTGCTCCCATCTCCGCTCATTGGCGTAGTTCATCGCACGACCATGAGGAGCGGAAAGCCAGCACGCCGGGACCCTTCATGATCCAGTGGTCTCTTCCGCCCCGGGGGCCTTCGGCCGCCGCATACGAGTACGCGGGCGATCCGAACGTACGCTGAGCCGACCGGAGAGGGCGTGGTCCAGTCATTGCTCGGCGAACCTGGTGAGTGCGCGGTGGATCTGGCCGCGCATGGTGTCGCTGCCGGTGTGCCCCGAGTCTGTGATGGGGACCAGTTCGGCGTCGGGCCAGGCGCAGGCGAGTTCCCACGCGGTGCGGAACGGCCCGCCCAAGTCGTGGCGCCCGTGGATCAAAACGCCCGGTATCCCTGCCAGGCGTCCCGCGTTGCCCAGCAGGATGCCCTCCTCCAACCAGGCACCGTGAGCGAAGTAGTGCGTGCAGATGCGGACGAGCGCGAGCCGGGCCGCCAAAGGCCGGCCGCTGTAGGCGTTCCGCTTCCCGTTCGGCTCCAAAGAGATGACCGCGTCCTCCCAGGCGCACCACGCGTCGGCGGCCTTCACCCGTACCTGCGGGTCAGGATCTCCCATCAGGCGTGCGTAGGCATTGACAACACTGCTTTCGCTGTCCGTCCCGGAAGCGGCGCGGAAAAGATCCCACTCCTCGGGGAAGAACCGTGCGACCCCGCGGTAGAGCCAGTCGATCTCCGAGCGCCGCGTCATGGTGACGCTGGGAATGACGATCTCCGATACCCGGTCCGGGTGGCGTTCGGCGTAGGCGAGGATCAATGTAGATCCCCAAGACCCTCCGAACAGGAGCCATCTTTCGATGCCGAGGTGGCGGCGGAGAACTTCCATATCGGCCAGTAGATGTTCCGTGGTGTTGAAGCTCATGTCAGCGGCAGGGTCGCCGGCATTTGGGGTGCTGCGTCCGCAGCCGCGCTGGTCGAAAAGGACCACCCGGTAGCGATCCAGATGTGGAAACCGGCGGGCGCCTACCGAGCATCCCGACCCCGGCCCACCGTGGACGACGAGCGCAGGTTTCCCGTGCGGATTACCGCAGGTCTCCCAGTAGACAAGATTCCCGTCGCCGACATCAAGCATGCCATGCTCGTACGGCTCAATCGGAGAGTCTCGCTCCACCACAGTCTGCCCTCTACTCTCCATTGAAAACGATGCAGCACCCTGCCCAGATTCTGGTCACGGTGAACCGCCGGCCACGGGCCGCGTCATTCCCACAAGATTAGTCCAGATGGGTTCGACACGGACGACGGCTCCCTTGTGGGGAGCGTCGATCATGTGAGTAGCTGAGATCGCGATCCCGACGTGCGTGACGTCATCAGGTCCGGTGCCGAAGAACACCAGGTCCCCCGGCTGCGGGGACGAGCCCGCGGGCACCAGCGGCCCCGCGTCGTACTGTTGCTGAGCAGTCCGGGGCAGCTCGATCCCGGCTGCCGCATAGGCAGCGCGAGTAAGACCCGAGCAGTCAAACCCACCCGTGACCCTGACCTGGCCGCCGGGTAGTTCAGTCAACTGGGGGCCGTCGCCGCCCCACAGGTAGGGCAGGCCGACCTGCCCTTGGGCGTAGAGGACGGCGGCGTAGCCGGCGTGGGATGGGGCGGTGTCGGCGGCGAAACCGCTGGTCGAGCTGTACTGGGTGGCTTGAGTGACGACCTGGGCGACGTAGGCGTCTGAGTGGTTGTAGTCCCAGATCGCGCCGGTCAGGTCGGTGGCGACGTGGTTGTCGCACAGGAGATCGGCGGCGGCGTGGACGGCGTCGTGGGCGACGTAGAGCGACGGCGGGTTCGCGCCGCCTGGCGGCAGCCGGTGGCGGGCGATGACGGCGCTGAACGTCGAGGCGAGGAACTGCATCGGCCCGGCGGCGCCGGCGGCGTTGGTCCCGCTCACCACACCGGGAAGCCGACTCCGGCCATGATCGGATTCGATTTTTCCGATGGCGGCGAGGGTGGTCCAGGACAGGCCGGGGCAGGTGGCGGCGGCCTGCATGTAGAGGTTGAGGTAGTCGGTGGGGATGTCGTCGAGGGCGGTCTGGCTGGGGCTGCCGCCGCTGCTACAGCCGAAAAACCAGCCGACGACGGGCAGGCAGACGACGCGTTCGGCCATCTGGGCGGCGGCGGCCCCGATCATGACGATGAGCAGGGCGACGGTGGCGACCGCGGCGGCGAGGTACTTGGCCGTGGCTCTCACCCCCGGTATCGGGCGGGGGGCATCGGCGCGGGCGGGCGCAGGCCCGCCCCAGCCGGGGTGGAGCCCGGCCGGTCGGAGATCGGCGCGGGTGCCGGTAGGTGCGGCCAGGCCTGGGGCAGCTGGTCGAGGGCGAGCCGGCCGGCGCGGCTGGCGGTCAGCGGCAGCCAGCGGGCGAGGGCTGGGTCGAGGTGCTCGTCGGGTGGGGCGAGGGTGGCGGCGGTGGTAGCGACCGGGACGGTGTGCGGCTGGTCGAGCCTGGCGACGGCGTCGGCCAGCGCGCGGCGGGCGCCGGTCTCGCGGGTGGCGGTGGGAAACCAGAACAGGACCGGAGTGACGATGCCGGTCGCGACGGCGAGCCGCCCATATTTGTCGATCTTCGCGGCGAGGCGGGGGTAGGGCTCGGTGGCCCAGTCGAGTTCGAGGAACCATTCGAGGTCGCTGTGCCGGCTGGTCCAGCGGCCGTAGGCGTCGGGGCGGACGATGTCGCCGAACGCGGCGCGGGTGCGGGCCTCGGACCACCAGGCGGTGAGGGTGCCGGGCGGGTTGGGCTTGCGGGCGTGGGCGATGAGATGGGTGAAGAAGCCGTTGACGGCGACGCGGTGAGCGAGCTGCGGCCAGTAGGCGACGCCGAGCGCGCGGTCGTGCCGGTAGCCGGTCTGGTGCAGGTCGATGCCGTCTTCGGCGGCAAGCAGGGTCGCGCCGGCGACGTCGCACACGTAGTGCGCCGGGGGCATGCCCTCACCGAGCGGGCTGAGCGGCTGGAAACGGTCGACGACGCGCCAGCGGTAGAGCTGGAGGAGTCGTTCGTTGGCGGTGCGCCGATTGGTGAAGGCGGCGTGGACGAGCTGGTGGGTGGTCAGGACGCGGTGCTCGTAGAGGAGCCGGGTGATCCACCGGTCGCGGGGGCTGAGGTGCGGGGCGAGGTTCGCGAGGTGGTTGGCGTCCGCGACCACGCGTGCGGCGGGACGTTGTGGGAGGCGCAGGGCGCGTTGCGGCAGGGGTTTGGCCATGGGGTGGTTCCTTCGGGGCGGCAGGGGGCGGTCAGGCGACGCGGCGCGGGTCGGCGTTGGGTCGCGGGCCCGGACCGGCGGGAGAGGGCGGGGCGGGGGTGGCGGCGCGGCGGCGCAGGTCGTGGCGGATCTGGGCGGCGCGGCCCGGCACAGGTGGCGGCAGCTTGTCGGTCACGACGGTGAAGGCGGGAGCCTCTTCGCCGGCGACGACGAGGCGAGCGGCGGCGGTGAAGCGGCCGAGGTTGGCCAGGTCGTGTTCGGCGAGGCGGGGCTCGGTGTGGCGGGCGAGCCGTTTCGCGTCCGCCGGGCTGACCGTGAAGTAGATCTTCGAGCGGGCGTTGGCGCCGATGCTTTCTTCGAGGTGCCGGGGCAGCTGGGTGAGGTTCTGATGGGCCAGCGTGATGGCGAGGCGGTAGCCGCGGGCGGCGGCGAGCATGTCCTCTAGCGCGTACGGCAGCGTGAGGAAGTTGTGTGCCTCGTCGAGGTACAGGCTGGCGTCGGGCCTTTTGCCCTGGGGCAGGCGGGCGCGGCGGGTGGTGGCCTGCCAGACCGCGGAGACGACGATCGAGCCCATCAGCGCCGCGGTTTCCACGCCGAGGGCGTCCTGGGCGATGCGGACCAGGCACACCCCGCCGTCGTTCAACACGTCGTCCATGTCGACGGTGGAGGGGCCGGCGGCGATCGCGGCCCGTACGAACGGGCGTAGCAGGAAGCCTCGGAGCTTGTTCATGAGCGGGGCGACGGCGTGGCCGCGGGCCCCTTCGGAGATGGATTCGTACCAGGTCCAGAAGCCGGCCAGGATGTCGTCGTCGATCTCCCCGAGGGCGCGGCGGCGGTAGGCGGGGTCGGTCAGCAGTTTCGGCAGGTCGGTCAGGACCGGGACGCCGGGTTGGGCGGCCAGCGTGAGCAGGCCGGCGCGGAAGATGTCCTCGGTGCGTGGCCCCCACGAGTCGGCGTACACCCGGGAGAAGATCGACACGAGGTTGTCGACGGCCCGGCCCCGGTCGGGCTGGTCGAGGGGGTTGAGGCAGGGCGGTCGGCCTGAGGATTCGGCGTCGAACAGGACGAGGCGGTCGACGGCGTCCAGGGGGTATCGGGCGAGGATGTCGACGATCTGATCGCCCTTCGGGTCGACGTTCACCACACCCCGGCCCGCGGCGATGTCGTCGAGGGTCATGCGGGCGAGCAGCTCGGACTTGCCGGCGCCGGTCGCGCCGAGGACGTGCAGGTGGTGGCGGGCGTCGGCGACCCGCAGACCGACGGGACGGGAGTGTCCGGCGTCGGTCCGCCCGAGTGGGCGGACGTCGGGGCCGTGCCCAGCGACGCCAGGTGGCGGGGCGACCGCCTTCGCCCCGGCGCGTTGCAGCCCGGGGGTTGCCTCGTCGACGGGCAGGTGCGCGAGCGCGCCGAGTTCGGCGACCGAGAGCAGGTCGCCGCGGCCGAGCTGGCGGGCGGCGAGGACGGGCAGCGGGTGGCGCAGCCGGACCCGGCGGTAGTAGTTGTGCTCGCCGTAGGCGGCGTAGGCGCTCGCGATCGCGTGCGCCCGGCCGCGCAGCTGACTGACCACCTGCGCGGCCGTGGTGTCGTCGGCGGTGTCGTCGAGGATCGTGACGATGGCGTAGCGGACGAGCACCTCGTAGGGGGCGCCGCGCTGTTTGGTGACGATGGCGCGGTCTTCCGCGGAGCGGGCTAGCGACGTCTGCGGGTCGAGTCTCGGCGTGCTGGTCGCGGTCCGGTGCCGCTGCCGGCTGCGGCCGGTGTGTGGGGTGAGCAGGTCCAGCAGCCCCCCGGCCAGGTGCGCCGAGCCGCCGGCGCGTAGCCGGCGGGCGGCGCGGCGGGAGCGGGCGACGCGTCGGCCGGTGACCGGTCGGGCCAGGATCTGCACGGCGGCCCGCTGGTTGCGGGCCAGGCCGCCCGGCGCCCCGAGCAGCGCGCGGATCGGATCGGCGTCGTGGTCGACCCGGATCGGCAGTGCCTCGGGGCGGGCCAGGCGCAGCTCGCCGCCGGCGGCGAGGAGCCGCCGGCCCGGCCGGGCCACGGCCGGTAGCGGTGCGCGGGCCGGGGCTGTGCGGGTGTGCGCGCCGGGCCAGGCCGCCTCGACCGCCCGTTCGACCATCCCGGCGGGGACGACGCCGGGTACCCAGATCTGGATGCGCACCCCGTCCGCGCCGAACTGGTACTCCCACACGAGGTGGGGCTGGCCGATGAGTCGGTGCCAGCCGGGGCGCAGCAGGCCGAGCAGGTTCGCCCACAGCGCGCTCGCTCCGGCCGGGTCGACGGTGGGCGGGGCGAGCACGGTGACCAGCCGCGCGCCGGTGGACAACTGCTGCTGGTAGCGGCGGCGCAGCCGCCGACGCCCAGTGATCGCACCGGCGGCGGCGAGGGTGAGCAGCGGGCCGGCAAGGGGGCCCCAGGCCGCCGCCCACTGTCCGAGCTGGCCGAGGAGGTGGTGGAGGAAGCCGGCCGGGTCCGTCAGATAAGTCATGAGCGGCGAGGACGGTGTGGTGGTCGCCGCGGCGAGCAGGTCCACGATTGTGATCTCCCTGCGGGATGGGTGGTAGTGGTCAGCCGGCGTCGAGGTAGATCTGGCCGTCATCGGCCAGTTCCTCCGGTACGGCGAGGTCGAGGAAGCCGTCGTCGCCCGTGTCGTCGGGGTCGGCGGCGAGTTCGGCCGGGTTGGTCGTGATCAGCCGGTGCTCGACGTCCGAGGCCAGGGCCTGAAAGGCGGCCCGCTGCGCCCCCGCCGCGAGCAGGCCCTGTCCGCGGTCGGCGGACAGCAGGAACTGCCGTTCGCCCTGGGACAGGTCGAAGACCTGGGTGATCTCGTCGATCGCCTGCGGTGCCTGGCGCAGCAAAATCTGGGTGGCGGCGTTGGTGACGATCGCCTTGCCGAGGTCGGTGGCCAGCACGTCGGCGGTGTCCTGCGTGGCGACCGTCAGCCCGCACCAGTACTTGCGGGACGACTTCGCCATCCGGAACAGGAAGTCCGCGCCGGCGGGCTGGCGCATCAGCAGCCACGCCTCGTCGACCACGACGAGCCGGGGCCGGCGGTCGGCCGGGTTGGACACCCGCCGCCACACGGCGTCGAGCACGAGCAGCGTGCCGATGGCTTTGAGCTCGTCGGGCAGGTCGCGCAGCGAGTAGACGACCAGATGCCCATCGCCGCCGCCGGTCGTCGGGCCGTCGAACAGACCCGAGAACGCGCCGGCCGTGTACGGGTGCAGCCGGGTGCCGAGGGTGACCGCGGCGGGGTCCTGGGAGGCGGCCAGGGTGGTGGCGAGGTCGGCCAGCAGCGGCGCCGGCCGGTGCCAGCTGCGCGGGTCGGAGCTGATCCCCGCCGCCTGGTAGGTCGCGGCGATCGCGATGTCGAGGGCTGCCCGTTCGGCCGCGCTCAGCGCTCCGAGCAGCACGGACAGGACGGTGTGCAGGAACAGGCTGCGGCGCACCAGCGCGTCACGCGGCGCGGTCCGCCGACCGTCCGCCGTGACCTGGATCGGCAGGTCGAACGGGTTGATCCGCACCCCGTCGCCGCCCAGGTGCAGGTAGCTGGCGCCGACCGCGGCGGCGAGCCGGGCGTACTCGTCCTCCGGGTCGACGACGTGGACCTCGATGCCCCGGTACAGCGAGCGCAACAGCTCCAGCTTGACCAGGTAGCTCTTGCCCGCGCCCGAGCGGCCGAGGATGACCGCGTTGTGGTTGTCAACGTCGCCGAACCGGTCCCAGTGCACCAGGCCGTTGCTGGCCACGTTGAGGCCGTAGAGCACCCCGCTCGGTGCCAGCGACGTTGGATCGACAGGCGCCAGGTCGGGCGACGTGAACGGCCACGCGGCCGACAGGGCGGCGGTGTCGAACGTGCGGCGCATCCGCACCTGGTCCAGGCCCAGCGGCAGGGTGGTGACCCAGCCTTGCAGGGACCGGTAGCTGGTCGGTTTGGCGTCCAGCAGCAGGCTGGCCGCCAACGCCCGCACAGCCGCGACCTCGTCAGCGAGCTCACGCTCGCTGCCCGCGTGGACGGTGAGGTAGAGGCCGGTCCGGAACAGCCGGCCTTCGCCGCGGGCGACCCGGGCGGCCAGGTCGTGGGCATCCTCGGTCGCCGCCTCGACCTGCGGGTCGGCGAGCCGGCCCTTCTCGGCACCGAGTTGGCGTCCGGATTCCAGCCGGGACAGTTGCCGGCGCAGCCGGTTCGCCGCGGTGACCGGGTCGATCGGCTCGATGTGCACGGCGACATCGACCCGGCCGGGATAGGTCAGCAGCGGGGCCAGCCAGCCGGCGTGCACCTCGCGCGGGTAGCCGACGACCGCCATCGTGGCCAGGTAGTCCCCGCCCACCTCCAGGTGACGCGGTGCGATCGTCAGGGAGTCCGGCGCGAACGCCGCGGCGGCAGTGCCCCCCGCCGCGGCGTGCTCGGAGGGCTGTGGCCTGTGGGTTCGCCTGCTCATCGGGTTCGCCGCCTCGTCGTGTCGGTCTGGGCTGTCCGGGAGCCTCGGTGCGCAACGCGCCGCAGCGGTTCCGGTGATGGGTGGCGCTCGAGAGGCAGCTGAGGGATCCAGCCGTCGCTGTCCTCGGCCTCCTGGCTGTCGGGCCAGTCGTCGTCAGAGCCGGACGGGTCGTCCCAGGACGGCTGGTCGCCGAGGTCGCTCGGGTCGTCGTCGGCGAGGGGGTCGAAGTCGGCGGTGATCACCTCGTCGGGAGCGGCGAGCGCGGCCGGTGGCACCAGGCCCGACGGGTTGCAGGCGGCGGCGAGCACGCTGGTCGCGGTGCCCGCGTCCAGCGGCGTGACGACGATGCCCGCCGGGGCGAGCAGGTCGGTGGCTTCGGCGAGGCGGCGGGCGAGCCGGGTGTGGGCGGCGCGGCGGGTTGCCTCGCCGGCGCGGCGGCTGTCGCGCGCTGCCGCGCGCCGGCCCGACAGCGCGGCCAGCGGCGAGGCGCCGCCGAGGCCGTCGACCGGGCCGGCGGCGACCAGCGGCTCGCGCAGGACCAGCAGCACCTGGCGGGTCAGCAGCTGCATCTCATCGGCGAGCTGGGCCAGGAAGGTGGCGTGTTCGCGGGCGGCGTGCGCGAGCGCGGGGTGGGGCAACAGGTCGGCGTCGGCGTCGAGCTGGCGGATCTGGCCGGTCAGGTCGGCGGGCATGGCCCGCACGAGGATCTGCACCGGCGCGGTCAGCGAGTGCAGGTAGCGGGCGAACACGGCGACGAGGGCGTCCTGCTCGCCGGGAGTACGCAGCGCGAAGTTGATCGTGGAGGCGGCTGCGACGACCGCCAGCCCGTCACCGCCGAGGTCGATGACGCCGACCCCGGCGGTGGTGGCCACGGTGCGGGCCGGTAGCCGCAGCGGCGCCGCGCCCGCGGCGGCCAGCGGGGTGCCAGGGCCGGTGGTGGCGCGGGTGGCCAGCCAGGGCGGTGGCGCCATCACGCCTTCGGGGGCGCTGATCTGGTGGCGGGGGCTGGTGCGCTGGCGGATCGCGGCGACCAGCATCCGGTCCAGGGACAGCCCGTCGCGCTGGCCCAGCACCAGCACGCCGGCGACCGCGGCGACCGGCACGGCCAGCAGCGCGAACACCGGCAGCGGCAGCAGGCTACGAGTCGCCGCCCAGCCGGCGTAGAGCACGATCGCGGTCAGCGCGAGGATCAGGACCTGGCGGGCGGTCAGGTTCGCCACGATCCGGTCCTCACGATCAACATCGGCGGGAATCCGTACCGGGTGCGTCATCGCGGTTGATCACCTTCTGGTGCGGGTGGGCGGGGACGGCGCGGCATGTTCGGCAACATCGGCTGCCGGTGCGGCGGCGGTGCCGGACTCGCCGGCGGTGCCGGGCGGGCCGCCGCCGGCCGGGGCGCGGCAGGCCGTGCTGGGCGTGGGGTGCGGTGCAGGCCCTCCAGCGGGAGGGTCTGCTGGACAAGGCGGCGGGGCTGCGCGCTCTGGCCCGGGACGCCCGTCCGCCGCCTGTCCACGTCGGGCGCCTCCATCTGCCGACGGACCTGCCGGGCCGCGGCGACCAGGTCGAGCCCGGTTGGCGTCGGCGGCGGTGCGGCTGGTCGACGGTCGACGTCGAACGGCAACACCATCTGTCCGCCGCGTTCGACCCACGCCCCGCCGTCGCGGGGCAGGTAGCGCCCGCCCGGCGCGACGGCCTGGCCGAACGGGATGGTCAGCTGGCGGTGGCGTGGCCGGCCCCGGCCGGCCGGGTTCGGCTGCCGCGGCGGGCGAGGTACCCCCCGTGCGGGTCCCGGCCGGCGCACGCGGGGCACCCGGGTCAGCGGAATGAGCAGCTGCCCGTTCGCGTCGGCCTCGACCCGGTCGTACGGGTCGCCCGGCGCACCGCCGGGCCCGCCGCCCGGACGCCCGGCCGGCCTGCCCCGTCCGCCCTGGCCGCGCCCGCCTCGGCCTCGGCCGGCCTGCCCGCCCGCGCGGCCGGCGCCGCGCCCGAACCGGCCACCGAGCGCGCCCAGCACCCGGCCGATGACGTAGGCGCGCACGATCCGGCCGACGATGCCACCGCCGCCACCGTGGTGGCCGAGTCTCGGCAGCATCCAGAACGGAATCCGGAAGAGGAAATACATCAGCGTGATCGCGGCCAGCAGGTTCACGACACCGTCCGCGGTCGGTACGCCGAACAGCGTGAACCCGCCCGGGGTGAAGAACACCCGGAAAGCGCCGATCAGGACGAACGACTGCGCGACCTGGATACCCAGACAGCCGAAGAACGCCCTCCACCACCAGAACGCCATCCGCTCCGTCACCGGATGGCCATGGCCGGCCAGCGCTATCGGCCCGGCCCCGATGAGGCAGACCTCGACGACGATCCGGGCGATGTAGGTACACAGCAGCGCGGCGACGGTCCCGGCGAGAAACAGGCCGAGAAAGACGACGAAGATACTCCGGGCGGGACCGCCGGTAGCCGGTTGGAGCGACCCGAGGATGATGTTTCTCAGTTGCCCGGCGGCAGTGTCGGGGTTCAGTCCCGGGCCGAGGATCGCGCCGGGCAGCGGGTTGACGAGCTGGATCGCTTTGGTGGCCAGGAACTGCGACAGCCCCGAGGCGAGGAAACCCAGCGGGACACGGGGCGCGATCTCTTTGATCGAGATGCGGGACTGGACCGTCCCCAGCGACATCACCGTGATCCCACCGAACATGATCAGCGCGCTGTAGGCGACGGCGCTGATCGCCCACGACGTCGACCACATTTCCCCGATCGCGGGAATCTGCGACGGTTCCGGAGTCGTCAGCAATGTATGGCCGAGCAGATCCAGCAGCGGGTTGAGTGCGGCGGTCACCAGGCCGCGGAAAAACGCGGTCACGGCGTCGTTGATGGCATCTGCGATCCACCCGGCGACCCCGCCGCCCCCACCGCCGGTGTCCGGCGCCGGGGGTGTCGTTTGCGGCACCGGCGGCGAGGGTTCCTGTGGCGTGGTGGCGCAGTCCGGGTTACCAGCCGGGCATGGCTCACCGGCGCCGCCGTCGCCGGGCTGGCTGTCCGCGCTGCCGGGTACGGGCGTGGCATCCCCACCCGTCGGCGCCGGCGTGGCCGGCGTTTCCTGCCCTGGAGGGACCGGGGACGCGCCCGGCCGAGGGTCCGGCGTCGGGCCGGTGTCGCCGGTGGTGCCGGCGGACGGCACGGACGAGGGGACAGGGGGTGTGGTAGTGGCGGAGGCCATCGCCGGAGCCACCACGGCCAGCAGTAGTGCGAACGCCGCCGTCGCGGCCAGCAGCAGTCCCCGCCGGCTGCGGCGATGGCTGAGCTGGCGGGCGCGGCCCAGCCGGTGGTGCGTCTGGGCAGGTGGCGGGCTCGGTGCGCCGAACGGGTCGATGCGGCGAGGGGAGGCGGCGGTCATGGCCTAGCCCCCGATGATCTGCTTGAGGATCTCGACCACGACCGGCGCGAGCGCGGCCAGCCCGTACCCCCACGCCGCGTTGCGGAAGGAGTCCTTGGCTTTGCCGACCTCGCTCGGCTCACCGTTCGAGATCAGGTAGCGCACGCCGCCGATCGAGAGGAACACCGTCGCGAGCAGGGCGAGGATTCCCATGATCCAGTTGCGGGTGTTGTTCAGGACCGTGTTCAAGTCCGTGGCCACGGGCGGGCCGGGCGGGACCGTTCCCGCGTATGCCACCGTGCCGCCGGCCAGGACGAGCACCGCCACGACGGCGGCGAGCAGGACGGCCCGACGCCATCCGACGCGGCGGGCCGGACGCGAGACGCGAGCCTGGGATGGCGGGGTCGGGCTCATGCCGACACTCCCACAACCGCACCCGCCGGCGCGAACGCTGGCGGAAGGGAACCGGCGGCACGGGCTGGCGGATGCGGCCGGGGCGGGGGCTCACCGGCCGCAGGGAGCGGGGCCGGGCGGGCGCCGTCCGGGTCGGTGAGGTGCTCGACGAGGCGTCGTTCGGCTCGTTCGCGGAGCCGGGCGGCCTGGCGGGGGTCCGTCGCGTGGCGAGTGGCCCAGTCGGCGACGGTGCCGTCGTCCAGGCGGGTCGTGGCGATCAGGTCGGCTTCGGTGTCGGTCAGGACTCCGGCGGCGACCGCGTCTGCCAGGACCGCTTCGGGACCGGCCTGGCCCGGTCCGGACCGGGTGGTCTCGGCTGCGGCTACGGTCTGGAACAGGTCTGGGTCGGGGTGCGGGGCCTCGCGGTGCTGCACCGTGAGCGTGAGCCCGGCGCGGTAGGCGGCCCAGCGCAGCCGTACCGCGATCCGCGGCAGGTCCAGGCGCACCGTCGCTACTGCTTCGAGGAATCCGGTGAGGACCTCGGCCTGCACGTCCGCCCGGTCGAGGTTGCTGTAGCCCGCAAGCTGCGCGCTGACCGCGTGCAGGGCGGGCAGCGCCATACCGGCGGCGCCCACCGTCCACGCGCCGCCGTCGCGGCGGGAGCGGCGGATCACCACCGCCCACGCGGCGTCGCGGACGGCCTGCGGGCAGGAGCCGGCCAACAGCAGGTCGCGCAGCTCGTCCAACGCCACCCGCCGCGCCGGCAGACCTGCCACCACGGACCCGTCCAGCGCCAGCGGCGCCGGGCCGGTCACCAGCAGACCAAAGCAGTCCCGCAAGGTCGCCAGCGGCAACGCGGACGCGCCCCGGCCGCCTGGCCGGGCAGGAAAGGAAGTCATTCCGTCGGGCATGAGCCGTCCTTCGCTGTCACGGAAATACGGACAGCCCCAAGGAATCCACACCGTGCCCAGCGAAAAGCCAGAACGATCTCCCGATGGGCGCACAGCAAAGATCACTGGCGCCCAGAAGAATCACAGCGATCTTTGCTTTTCATTCCCGCCAGCCCGCCAGTCCGGTCGAGGCGCGCGGTGCCCAGAGACTGCACAGCAGGGCCGTGAGCTGCGGCACTGTGACGAACAGCGAAGATCGCTGGGCATCCCGGCTGGCATCCCATCCGCCGGCCATGGACGCCGGCGGAAAAAATCTTGAAAAAGTTTCGGACGGCCAATCCGGGCACTGCCCAGCGATCTGACAGCGATCAATAGCCCGGTCGGACTAGGCAATGCCCAGCAGAAAAAAATCTTGGAAAAGTTGCCCGGCCGATGTCCGAAGCATGCCCAGCAGACGGTCTCCTTTTACGGCCGCGAAAACATCCCGCCGTGAAAGGAACCCTCTCGATGCCCGTATTCGACCCTGGCCGCGACGAGGACGCCGTCGTCCCCGCGGGCCGGCTGGCGACCGTCTGGCCGTGCCCACCGGACGGCCCCGGCAGGCCGCCGGCCGGCTGGCTTCAGAACGCCGTCGAACAACTCGTCGCCGTCCACACCGGTCCTGGCGACCCGGTGCTGCTCCTGACTCCGCCGCCGCCCTACGCCACGCCCACCGGCGGCCCTGGCGGCACGTGCGCGGACAGGCTCGCCGCGACGGGCTGGGCCGTCGCCCGCCTTCACCGCACCGTCCACGTCCGCTCCGCGCCCGCCAACGCCGACCCCCGGCCATCCGAGTCCGGACCCGGACTCGACCTGCCCAGTCCCTGGCCGGACAGCGACCGCCGCACGCTGGTCGTCACGGTCGTCGAACCGACCCGCACCGCCTGGATCCACACCATCCGATGGGCACAGCTGGTCACCCCCACCAGCCTGCTGGCCGTGATCACCCACAGCGACAGCGTCGCCGGCTGGCTCGTCGACCCCACCGGTGACCTGACCACCGCCACCAGCCGCCATGGGCTGACGCAGCGCGACCGGTTCGTCCTGCTCGAAGTCCCCCTCGACACACTCGACCAGCCGCCGGCACCCCTGCCCCCGGGAGCCGTCCCCCGCCGCGTGCACTCCGATCTGTTGCTGTTCGCCCCTGTCGGAATGTCCGCTGGCCGGCAGGAGTGCCGGTGACCGGCACCACCGCGGCGCGGCGGCGCCCTACGACGGTGTGGCCGACCGCGCGACGTGGCACCACCGGACAGGACGGTGCCGGTGACGGCCCGCGCGCCGGTGTCGACGCGGACGGTACGGGCTTCGGGTCGGTCGTGGCCCATGCCATCGCGCTCTACAGCCGGCCCGGCCACACCATCTGCGACCCACACTGCACGGACGGGACCGTCGTCGTCGAAGCCGTCCGGGCCCGGCGGCACGCCCTCGGTATCGCCCCCGACCCGCACGCCTGGCAGACCGCCCGCGCCGCCCTCACCGCGGCCAAGGCTCAAGGCGCCACCGGCGACGGGACGATCCTGGACCGCCCGCCCGACCACTGGGCTGGGACCGGATTCGGACCGGCAGACCTGTTCCTGACCGCCCTCAGACCGCCCACCGACCCAGCCGGTCCCAACAGTCCAAGCAGCGACCAGCTACGGACCCGGCTCGCTACCTACCGGGACCTGTCCACGACCGGGGGCCGTCTCATCGTGGTCGCGGCTTACCACGTCGAGGGCGGTCTCGACCTCGCCAGCCGGATCGTCACCGCCGGCCGCCAGGCGGGCTGGCGCCCCGTGCAGCGCGCGGTCGCGCTCACCGCCGTCCCCCACATCCGGGAGCTCGACGCCACGCCCGCCAATGGCCGGGCCTGGCCCGCCCACCACGATGTGATCATCTTCCGCTGCGGCGACGAACCGCCCCCGCCCGTGTGCCCGCCGGACCCGCCGCCCTCCAGCCCAGCGCCGGCCACCGAGCCGCCGGCCGCCGGCCGCCTCGCCGCCTAAGCCCGCCCGCCTCCCGGCCGGCGCCCCGCGGCCGGCCGCCCTGCCCGCCTCCCGTGGCTGGAGCCCCCATGTCTGACCTCTTGCCCATCCCCGCCCTGCCACCAGCCCCCGCCGAGCCCGCCCGCCAGCCGGGCTGGTGGACCCGGCTGGTCCACCGCCGCCCTGCCCGCCAGGCACGGCTGCTCGCCGCCCACCACGCCTGGACCACCGCACGCGCCCGCCAAGCCCAACTCGACCTCGTCCGCGCCGGCTACCACCTCGGCCCCGTCCCCTACGGCTACCTGCCCCAGCCCGTCACCGTGCCCGCCCCGGACGGCCATGCCCGCCACCGGATCCGCCTCGTGCTCGACCCAGGACCCGCCGCCATCGTCGCGGCAGCCTTCCGGCTACGCGTCACCCACCGCCTCACACCCAGCGCCATCGCCACCGCCCTACGAACCGCCCAAGCCCACTACTCCGACATCGCCGACCCGGCCACCGGCCGGCCACGGCCCTGGACAGCGGCGTCGATCGGCCGCGTCCTGACCAACCCCGTCTACACCGGCGCCACCGTCTGGGGCCGCACCCACAACGGCCAACCCGTCCCACCCGAACACTGGGCCGTCTGCCCCCACGCCCACCAGCCCATCATCGACGGAAAGACCTTCTACCTCGCCCAACTCCTCGCCACCCCCGCAAGCGTCGTCCTCAGCCCACACCTACCGCTCTGGGAATTCCCGGCGGATCCCCCGACCGACCCAGGAACCGACACCGATGGTTCAGGTCCCGAGTTGCTTCATGGGAACTGGAAGTGACCGGGTGAACGCATCGGATAATTTCCCGTCCGCAACTGGATCCCCGTATTACCATATTCACAGGCAAGCTCTCACCAGAGCCGCGGCAGCCCACATCAAATGACCGGCCAGCGAAATGGGAATCCCGAACCATCGGTCTATGTAATCGTGCCGCAGGATCCTCCGCAGATGACGCCCTCGGTTGCGACCGCACTACTGCGGGTGATCCGCATCATCCACCGACGACGCACCGGCACGGATGATCGGCCGAAAAAGGACTGATGGGCCGCCGTTGGCGAAGGAAAAACCCGGAAGGAGAATTTCTTGGTGATCCGATTTGCGTTCGAGGGCAGGTGCTCCACCGAGGATCAACAGGATCCAGAGTCCTCGCGGTCCTGGCAGATTACTCGCGCCAAGGCTCTGATCGAGCCGCACGGCGGCAGGATTGTCACCGAATACTTCGACGCAGGACAGTCAAGGGCCGTTCCCTGGCAGCGGCGCCCCAAAGCCAACGCCCTCCTCCAAGCACTCAAGGATCCGCACCGCGGTTTCGAGGCGGTAGTCATCGGCGAGCCGCAACGCGCCTTCTACGGCAACCAGTTCGGCCTGGTCTTCCCGCTGTTCAGCCACTACAACGTCCCACTGTGGGTGCCCGAGGTCGGCGGGCCGATCGATCCGAACAACGAGGCCCACGACCTCATCATGTCGGTGTTCGGCGGCATGTCCAAAGGCGAGCGCAACCGGGTAAAGGTCCGGGTCCGTGCAGCGATGGCCGCCCAGGCCAAAGTGGAAGGACGGTTCCTGGGCGGCCGGCCCCCGTACGGCTACCGGCTGATCGACCTGGGCCCGCATCCGAACCCCTCCAAAGCGGCGGACGGCCGGCAGCTTCACGGCCTCGCCCTGGACGAGACGGCCGCACCTGCTGTCGCCCGGATCTTCGCCGAGTACCTCCAAGGACGCGGCCTCTTCGCGATCGCGGAAGAGCTCACCCGGGACGGCATCCCCAGCCCCTCCGCCCACGACCCTGCCCGCAACGCCCATCGCAACGGGAAGGCATGGTCGAAAGGGGCCATCCGCGCGATCCTGACCAACCCTCGCTACACCGGCCGGCAGGTCTGGAACCGCCAGCGCAAGGACGAGGTCCTCCTCGACGTCGAGGACGTCAGCCTCGGGCACACCACCAAGCTGCGATGGAACCCCGCAGACAAGTGGATCTGGTCAGAGGAGACCGTCCACCCGGAGATCATCGACATCGAGACGTTCACCCAGGCACAGCAACTCCTCGCGGGCCGCGGGCGAGGACCCGGCGACCAGAAGACCCCACGGACACGCCAGCCCTACGCCCTGCGCGGCGCGGTCCACTGCGGTGTCTGTGATCGCAAGATGCAGGGGCACACCGTCCGCGGCACCGCTTACTACCGCTGCCGCTATCCACAGGAGTACGCCCTGGCCAACACGATCGCCCACCCGGCGAACGTCTACGTCCGCGAGGACGTCCTCATCCCCGTGCTCGACGGCTGGCTCGCGGACACGCTCGCACCGCCCCGGCTGGCCGAGACGCTCGACGCCATGGTGGCCGCGCAGGCGAGCCCATCCACCGACGATCCTGCTACGCAACGAGCCCGCCAGACCATCGAGGAGAGCAACGCCAAGCTCACGAGATACCGGGCGGCTCTGGACGCGGGAGCCGACCCAGCGGTCGTGACCGGATGGATCGCCCAGGTACAGGCTGAGAAGACCGCCGCCGAGCGGGACCTCCGCGAAGCACGGGAGAGCGACGCGCAGCAGCTGACACGCGACGAGGTCAGTAGCATGGTGGAGTCACTCGGCGACATCGCCAGCGCTCTAGCGGAAGCCGAGCCCGTCGAGAAGACGGAGCTGTACCGTTCGCTCCAGCTATGTCTGACCTACCACCCCACGACCAACACAGTAAGGGCCGACATGAAGATCGACACAACCTACTGTGGGGTAATGGATCGTGTCCGAGGGGGGACTTGAACCCCCACGCCCGTTAAAGGGCACTAGCACCTCAAGCTAGCGCGTCTGCCATTCCGCCACCCGGACCGGTGACTCCCGGGCTCGCCGCCCGAGTGCAAAGCAGATGCTACACGCTCCGGAGGGGTGCCTGTCGCAACCGCAGGCCACTGGCGGATCAAGAGCAGCCACCAGCCGAAACCCAGGTTCGGCGGGGTCGGATTGGCCTGGTGCCAGGGCGGTTCAGGCGCGGCCCGCCGGCCAGCGCAGGCGCGCCACGCATGGAAGGCCAGCCCATGGCTCCGAACCGGTCTAGCCACGCCGGCGGCCCTGCCGCGGGCAGGCCAGGCCGTGGCGAAACCGGGCGAGCACCCGGCCAAACCGGGCGAGATCGCCGCGGCTCGTCATGCCGAGCTTGGCGCCGACGGCTGTCAGGCTTTGGCGTCGGACCAGCGGTCGACGATGGCGATGTCGACGACGAAGCGGGCCCGGCTGCCAGCGGCCCAGTAGGCGGCGGTCGCGGCAAGCGCCTCGCGGGTGGCGGCCGCGGCCTCCTCTGCGCGCTCCGCGGGGACGTGCAGGAGCAGCTCGTCGTGCAGGCAGAGAACGATCTCGCCGCCGAGCGGGACGAGCGCCTGGCGGACCGTCACCGCCCAGGCTTTGAACAGCTCGGCGGCGGCTCCCTGGACGACGGCGTTGCGGGCGAACCGGCCCCAGGCCGCGGCGACCCGGCCGGGGTCCGCGTCGACGTCGGCATCAGCCGCAACAGCCCGCAGCGGAATCCGCCGGCCACCGAAGGTCCGCAGCTCCCCTCCGGCCGGCCCCGCTGGCGCCGCCGGGCCCGCTGGCGCCGCCGGGCCCGCTGGCGCCGCCGGGCCCCCAGTCCCCGCCTGCCCTGCCGAGCCGGCCGGGCCCGCAGCCCCCGCCGGGCCGGCTGGTCTACCTGACTCCGCCAGTCCCCCCGTTTCCGCCGGTCCCGCCGGGCCGGCGGGCGTGCCTGGCAGCGGGTGGCCGAGGGCGGCGGCCCGGCCGGCGGCGTCGGCGGCGTCGAGATAGGCCAGCGCGACGGGGTAGGTCTCGCGCATCTGGCGCAGCGCCTGGCCGGCCGCGCCGGTCGTCTGCCCGTACATCGCGGCGAGCACGGCGACCTTCGCGGTCGGCCGGTCGACGCCGAGCCGAGCCGCGACCGGGGCGTACAGGTCGTCCTGCGCCGTCGCCCTCGTGAGCTCCGGGTCGCCGGAGACGACGGCGAGCACCCGGGGCTCGATCTGGCCGAGGTCGGCGCGCACGAAGCGGTACCCGGGCTCCGCGACCACCAGGACCCGCAGGTCGGCGGGCAGGTTGTGCAGCCCTGCGCCGGCTGTCATCCGCCCGGCGGCGCCGTCGCTGCCGTGCCACTCGCCGCGCAGCCGGCCGTCGGTGCCGACGTGGGTGTCGAGCCAGCGGAAGCCGTAGGTCGTCGCGATCCGTTCGGCCTTGCGCCAGGTCAGCAGCTCGTCGACGACCGGGTGGGTCCCGCGCAGTGCGGTGAGCCGGCCGGCGCGGGTGTCCGGCACGTCGATGCCGAGCGCGGCGAGGCCAGCCCGGACCGACGCCGGATTGCGGAGGTCGACCGACGCGCCGAGATGCCGCAGCACCGGCGCGTCCCGTTCTCGCCGGGTCGCCGCCTCCCCCGCGGCGTTTCGTGAGCGCGGCCCGACGATCTCGCTGATCGTCGCCTCGGCAGTTGCCCGGTCGACCGGCAGGCCGGCCCGCCACAGCTCGTGGGCGAGCACTTCGGCGGCCGACTCGGCCCGAGCCGTGAGCACCGCGAGCGGGAACCGGGCCGGCCGCGCCCACGGCGCGGACAGGGCTCGCGGTTCTGGCAGGGCCCGCAGCGCCCGGTCCTGCGCGGCCATCACCTCGAGGGCGAGGAGGGCGAGGCGGCCCGCCCTGGCCAGCCGGGCACCCAGCCCGCCGGCGACGGCGCCGCGCAGCGCCTCCTCGACCCAGCCGGTCCGCAGCTGCCCGTCGGGCCCGACGGGGTCGTCCTCGTCGCCGGCCGGCAGGTCGCCGGCCTGGTCGTCGACGATCGCGAGCAGGTCGAGCTGCCCGTCAGAGCGTGGCCTGTGCGGCGCGGGTGGCGACGGCAGCCCGCGCGCGGCGGCCCACACCGCTCCCGGGTCGTCCCGATGCCCGCCGTGCAGCACCCGGTGCACGGCCGCCAGGTCCCAGCACAGCGCCGGCCCCATGCCACCGGGTCGTCCTGACGCTGCGGTCACTCCTCGGGCCGTGACGGTCAGCGGTGACCCGGCGCCCCGCGCCGACCACCAAACCCACCGCGGGCCGACCGCCGCCTCGACCTCGGCCAGCACCACGTCCGCGTCGGCAGTGCCAGCCCAGCCGCCCCCGTCCCAGGTCAGCGCCGTCCCGACGCCCGCGACCGCGACGACGGCCACCGCGTCTCCCCGGCCCACGCCGGCAGCGCGCAGCGATTCCCCCGGCTGGACGGCGCCGTACGCCGCCACCATGCCCGAGCCCTGAGTCGTCGAACCTGGCGTCGTCGAACCTGGCGCCATCGGACCTGGCGCCATCGAGCCGAGAACCGTCGCGCCCGGGGTACGCGCTGCCGATGCCACACCCGCATGCTGCCGCACGCCACCGACAAAGTCGTCCGCCAGCGAGGCTGCGCCGCCCGGCGCCGCGGCGGCCGCCGGCGGATCGCCCTCGGCCGGTAGACCGCCGTGGCCGGCGGATCGATCAGGCGGGCCGGTGCCAGACGACCGCGTAGCGAAACGACGGAAGGCGCCGCCACCGCATCCCGGGAAGCGGTGCACACCTCCCCGACATCGCGGGCATTTGTACGTCGAGGACGTCGAGGACGTCGAGGACGACGAGGTCCGGGCGGTGCGCGCCGACGACGGAAGGCCACGGGTAGCCCGAGCAGCACCGCCTAGGTCGAACCTGGACGTCGGATGGGCTCACCACCTGGCCGGGCCAGCCACGGCGGGTCATGTTCATGGCGATGGCGGCACCTGGCCTGGCCGGGTCTCCGGGAGACACCCGCGACGTGCGGGTTCGGTCCGAGCGTCGCTAGGTCCGCAAACCGGCCGACCCCTGATTCACGCCCCCGAGGGCGCGGCGGTGCGAAGCCGGTGGGAGGGTCCTGGCATGGGGATGGCGCCAACCCGGACGATGAACGACGGACGCGAACTGCCAGTGGTGGGAATCGGGACATACAAGATGGCCGACCCGGCCGCTTCGGTCCGTTCCGCGCTGCGGGCCGGCTATCGGCTCGTCGACACCGCCAGCATGTACGGAAACGAGGCGGCCGTCGGCGCGGGCGTCGCCACCAGCGGGGTCGCGCGCGACGAGGTCGTGGTGACGACCAAGCTGTGGGACACCGACCAGGGCTACGCGTCGACCCTGCGCGCGTTCGAGGAGTCGCGCAGGCGGCTTGGCCTCGACTACGTCGATCTCTACCTGATCCACTGGCCACTACCGCGCCTCGACCGCTACGTCGCCTCCTGGCGCGCCATGGTCAAGCTCCGCGACGACGGCGTGCTGCGCTCGGTCGGCGTCTCGAACTTCGCCGCCGCCCACCTCGACCGGCTGGTCGCGGAAACGGGCGTCGTCCCGGCCGTCAACCAGGTCGAGCTGCACCCGCACTTCACCCAGGACGCCCTGCTCGCCCACGACTCCCGGCTGGGGATCGTCACCCAGGCCTGGCAGCCGCTGGCCCGCAAGACGGCGTTGCTGTCCGACCCGGCCCTCGCCGCGGTCGCCGAACGCCACCGCGTCACGCCCGCCCAGGTCGTCCTGCGCTGGCACCTGCAGCGCGGCGTCGTCCCGATCCCGAAGGCTTCGGCACCGGACCGCCAGCAGGCCAACCTCGACATCCTCGGCTTCGAGCTGACTATCGACGAGATGACGCTGATCGCCGACCGTCCCCAGGCCCGCAGCGGCGACGACCCGGACGGCGACTCCATGCGCTGAACTGCGCACCACTACCACCGCCAAAGATCGCGGACCAGCCCTGACTCAGACACTCGCCGCCGCCACCACGATTGACTGGCCGGACGGCCGGGCGTCGGCATTGATCGTCTCGCTCCGCTCGCTCCGCTCCTGCCCGCTGGCGAACGTGGACCGGTCCTCACCCAAGCGTTGGAATCGGCTGCAGCGTCAAGCAGAACGACCGTCCTCTCGACGATCTGCGCTGCGCTGCGGGACGACATCGCCACCGCCGACACGGTCGGCAGGCCGGTCGTGTCCGGGATGCTTCGAGTTCAAAGCTGGTGGCCGTGAGGAAGCCCGTTCGGTGATGACAGGGAAGCGGCTCGCGGGCCCATGCCTTCACGTAGCCGTGGTCGTGGGTGCCCGCTTGGCGCGGGCGTACACGGTCTCTGGCCTGCTGTCGTCCCGCTGTTGGAGTTCGAACAGATCGCTCGCAACCAGGAGGTCTTTCAGCCGGGAGTAGCCATAGGTCCTCAGGGTGATGGCGGGATGCCGCCGGATGGCTTGCCCGATCGCGGAAAGGTGGGTCCAGCCGTCTGGTCCGGCATTCGTCGCGACGGCGTCGCCGAGCCGGCCGATCAGCGCGGTATCGGCGACCAGCTGGGCGGTCGTCGCCCGCGCGGGTGACGCCGCCGCTGTGGCCTTCGTATTCGCCTTCGACTTGATCTTCTTCGTCGACGCGAAACCATCGGTCTGCGAGGTTTCCGCAACCGCTCCGGGTATGGGCGCCTCAGGCGTCATCGTCGCCTTTGGCGAGACCTTCCTCGTGACGGTGGCCTGTGCGGGAACAGCCACTCGGGAAGGCCGCGCAGGCACGGTCGACTGCGCGGGCGCAGCCGGGGCTGCCGCCCCGGCCGGTGACGGTGGCGGTGTAGCAAGCGTCTCCACGAAGACGAAGATGTTGCAGGCTGCGACGAGGCCTGGATTCGTCTTCTTCTCCTCACCGAACCCGTAGACGGTCAGGCCGGCCTCACGGATCCGTTCAGCCAACCGGGTGAAGTCGCTGTCCGAGGAGACCAGGCAGAAACCGTCAAAGGCTCCGGAATGCAGCAGGTCCATCGTGTCGATCACCAGAGCGATGTCCGCGGCGTTCTTCCCCTTGACGGCGGCGAACACCTGCACAGGTCGGATGGACTGGTCGAGCAGGGTTCTCTTCCAGATCTTCAGCGAGCCTGTCGACCAGTCGCCGTAGGCGCGCTTCACCTGCACCTTCCCATAGCGGGCGATCTCGGCCAGCAGCGGCTCGACGGCCCACAGGGCCGCGTTCTCCGCGTCGATGAGCACAGCGAGCCGGGCAGCGGAGTCCTCGACCACCATGCTGTTCTCTCCCGTCCGCGGCGCCCGCACAACTGTCGCTGCCACATCGTAGGGCGCCGGTCTCTTTGAAGATGCCACGCGCCTCCGGTAGTTGCGGCAGCCGGTTTCGATCAAGGTGGGGCAACAGGTCGGAATACGGCCGGATGATGGTGAGGTGGCCGGGAGGAGGCAACGATTCAGCGGGAACGGCCTCGCAGGCAGGGTGGCGTGTCGGAGTGCCGCCGGAACTGCCGACGACGCCCTGCGCCAACCGGCACCGACCGGCACCGACCAGCACCGACCAGCACCATGCTCTAGGAAAGCTGCGCGGCCGCGACCATGAACGGGCCCAGCATCCACCGCGGCGTCATGACCATCCTGGTAATCTTCTCGATCAGGAAAAGAGAAGACTGCGGGCCCGCGTCCGCGAAGGGCAGTCCGTCCTCCTCCGGCAGCGCGTCCGCAGAATCGTAAAGATCGGACCTGATCCAACGTACGGTCTGACCGTCCACGGCGACGGCGATCACCGGGGATCCCCCAGGGGAACCCGCACTGGACCACCATGCCGCCCCGGAACAGCTCCTCAAAGAGGTCGGTGCTCCGAAAATGGGTGCCGTGCTCGCTGACCGCGATCCACTCGGCAGTGCTGTCCGGCATGACGGCGACATGACTGATGTCCGTGCTGGGATCCACGGGCGATCCCCGGATAGCGGAAGCACTTGTTGCAGGGGCGGGGCGATGTTCTGCGTCGCCTAGCCTGCGGCCGGATCCTGGTCGCGGGACTGAGCCTCGGACTGGTCGCGGGATGGGGAGCGGATGGTGAGGACCGCCTCGACGGCGGTCGGGCCGAGCGCTTGGTAGCCGTGCTCGGCGTCGCTCTCCCAGACGGCGGTCTCGCCGGGGCCGACCTCGGCCTCCTGGCCCGGCAGGCCGACACGGGCACGGCCGTGGGTGATGAGGAGATGCTCGATGACGCCAGGGCCGTGGGCGATGGAGAGGTGCTGGGCGCCCGCGTCGAGGTGCAGCAGGTAGACCTCGACGGTGGTGCCGTCGGGATGACGGGTCGCGTCGAGCAGGCGCGCGCCGATGCCCGGGGAGGCGACCTCGGTGCCGCTCCGCTCGGCGAGCAGCGTCGACAGCGGCACGCCCAGCGCGCCCGCGAGCGCCTGAAGTGTCGACAGGGTCGGGTTGCGGGCGCCGTTCTCGATCTCCGAGAGCGACCCCTTGCCGACCTTGGCCCGGGCCGCGAGCGCCCCCAGCGACAGGCCACGCGCCTGCCGGGTCGCCCGCAGCCGGGCGCCGACGACGGCCGCCGCGCCGGGTTCCATGGCTCGCAGCCTATCGATCGTTCTGTTCTCAGAACGATCGGCGATACTGTTCTGTATATGGAACAGCCCCATCTCGACGCATCGCACGACACGACGGACACGACGGACACGACGGACGCGATGGACACGTCTGATGCGACCGGCCCGGAGGCTCTGGCCAGCCCGGCAGGCGCGGACAGCGGGGACAGCGCGGGACACGCTGCGGCGCCAGGGGTTCGACGCGCCCATCTGGTCAGCGCGGGCGTCGTCACGGCGCTGGTCGGGTTCGCGAGCGCGTCGGTCGTGGTGCTGGCCGGGCTGCGGGCGGTCGGCGCGAGCCCGGCGCAGGCCGCCTCCGGACTGCTCGCCGTCACCGTGACCCAGGCGCTCGGGACGCTGTGGCTCAGCCGCCGCCACCGGATGCCGATCCTGCTCGCCTGGTCGACGCCGGGCGCGGCGCTGCTCGCCTCGACCGGCTACGTCGACGGCGGCTGGCCCGCCGCCGTCGGCGCGTTCCTCGTCGTCGGCGGGCTCGTCCTGCTGACCGCGCTGTGGCCACGCCTCGGCGGGCTGATCGCGTCGATCCCGGCGCCGATCGCGCAGGCGATGCTCGCCGGCGTGCTGCTCTCGCTGTGCCTCGCCCCCGTGCACGGGTTGGTCGACCATCCGGCACTCGTCGCGCCCGCGGTCGTGGTGTGGCTGGTGCTGCTGCGGCTCGCACCGCGCTGGGCGGTGCCAACGGCGTTCGCCGCCGCCGTGGTGGCGATCGGGATCTGGCTCGGCCGGCACGGTGGCCTCGACGGGCCGCTGCTCCCCCGCGTGGAGCTGACGTCGCCGACGCTGACCTGGGCGTCGGTGCTCTCACTCGCCATCCCGCTCTACATCGTCACGATGGCCTCCCAGAACGTCCCCGGCGTCGCCGTGCTGTCTTCCTACGGCTACACCGTCCCGTGGCGGGAGTCGATGACGGTGACGGGCGTCGGCACCGCCGTCGGAGCGTTCGCCGGCGGCCACGCGATCAACCTGGCGGCGATCACGGCGGCGCTCGCCGCGAGCCCCGACGCCCACCCCGATCCGAGGCGACGGTGGGTCGTCTCCCATCTCGCGGGCTGGACGTTCCTCGTTCTCGCCCTCGTCTCGACGGCCCTCGTCACCGTCGTGACCGCTGCCCCCGTCGGCGTCACTACGGCTGTCGCCGGCCTCGCCCTCGTCGGCACCCTCGCGTCGTCGCTCACCGCGGCCCTGGGCGACCCGGACGACCGCCAGGCCGCGATCATCACCTTCGTGGTCGCGGCCAGCGGCATCACCCTCGCCCACGTCGGCGCCGCCTTCTGGGCCCTGGCCGCCGGCCTCGTGGTCCGTCTCACAGTGCGCAGCCGCCGGACCGGCGCGTAACCGGACCGCGCCGGCGGCGGATCGCCTACGGCTTCCCGTAGCGGGTCGCGATCGTCGCGGCGCTGTCCCTCTACCCGCCCTCTACCCGCTCTCATGCTCCGAACATGCTCTACACCAGCATGAATCACCTAAAGTGACGTAAAGAATCTTCCATTACGCGACGCTAGCTAAACCTCCACGGTTCGCGACGCCGCTCAGCGGGTTTCGTAGTAATCCGCCATCGCGCGGGACCAGCTCTCGACGGTGAAGTCCTCGAAGTCGCCGGCCGCCTCACATTTCAGGAGGTACCCGAGCGCCTCGGCGGCGTCGTCGGACGATGTCCGTGCGGCCGCCAGGTAGGCGGGCCGCAGGCCATATTGCTCCACCCACGCATCCGAGGACTCGCCATCCACCGCGCAGCGCCTCCCGTCCCGTCATGATCCCGGCCGAATGGTTCCGCAGGCCGGCCCAGGGCGCAACGCATCTCGGCGGTCAGCCGGCGGGCAGGGTGTAGGCGGCGCGCTGGCGGGCCAGGACGTGGTCGCGTGCGCCTACGCCACCGGCGGCGGTCGCGGCATCCGCTGTCGCCCCGGCCTGGCCTGGCTGTGCAGGGGCGACCCAGGTTTCGAGGTCCGGGTGGTGGAAGAAGACCACCGAGTAACGGTCGGTCTGTGGCGCACCAGGGGTGCGGGGTGGGTTGACGACGCGGTGCAGGTTCTTCGGGATCTGGCCGCGGCTCCACAGGTGCAGCAGGTCGCCGGCCTGCAGCAGGATCGCGCCCGGCGGGAACTCGACCGGCGCCCAGCCTCCGTCCGGGCCGATCGCCGCCTCCAGCCCCGACCGGCCGTCGGCCCACAGCAGCGTCAGCCCGCCGATGTCGGCGTGCGCCCGCTGCCGGGTCTGGCCGGGCCGCGGCGCCTCCGGCTGGGCGAGGTAGTGGTTGACGCACAGGTTCGAGTGCTGCCGCGTCGTCCACGCGGCCAGGTCGTCGGCCGGGAGCCCGAGCGACTCGACGATCATCTCGACGAGCCTGTTCGTCAGCGCCCGCGCCGTCCGGTAGTACGCCGCCCAGGCCGCCGCCAGCCGCGCGGGCCGCGCCGGCCACTGGCTGAACGCCGCCGCCCACGCCGCGTCGTCCCCGTAGCCGGCCGGGTCGGGCAGCGCCAGCTCGTAGCGTTCCAGTAGCAGGGCGTCCGGGCCGCCCTCATAGAGCGGCTGCCAGCCCACCCACTCCCCCGTGCCCGACCAGCGCACCAGCGCCTTCTCGGCCGGATCGAGGGCGAAGAACTCCTGGGAGGCCTCGACCATCGCCGTCAGGTCCGCGCCGAACGACCCGCCCGCGGAGAACTCGTCGAGCCCGGTCAGGAACACGCACGAACGCTGCCTCAGGGCGTCCACCAGCGCGTCCGCGGACGTCGAGGAAAGGTCAAGCAGGGGTACTCGCGCGGCGGGCACGGGAACAGCGGCAGCACAGGTCGGGGCGGCAAGGTTCGCTGCAGCAGAGTCCATCGTGTCTCCAGGTCGGTGCTGGTCACCAGGGCTGGACAGCCAAGACTGGCAACCGGAGCCAGATAGCCGGGCCGCCGTTCCGACGCTGGAGGTAGATACCCGAGGTCACGTTTGACGCTAGCCGCGTCCGCGCGCCCCGGTCAACGCCGCCCCGCTCAACGCCGCCCCGCTCAACGCCGCCATGGTCGCCAGGGCGTCGCCAGGTCCGGGCGCGGGCGGAGACGTCTCGTCGTGCTCGCGTCGTTGTCGGCTGTTTGCTGCACGGTCGGCACCTGGCCTGGCCGGAGCGCTAGCCTGTCGGCATGATCCGGGATGAGGTGGCCGGGGCCGCGGCGGCGGTGCTGGAGCAGTGCTGGCGCGACGGGTACTGCGTCCCGAACCCGGATGTCTACCCGCATCTGTGGCTGTGGGACTCGTGCTTCCACGCGATCTCGTGGGCCGCGCTCGGCGACCCGCGGGCCGCGACGGAGCTCGCCTCGTGCCTGGACGCCCAGCTCCCCGGCGGCTTCGTTCCGCACATGCGCTACGCCGAGCCGACAGAGGGACCCGGCCCGCTGACCGACCGTTCCTCGTTCACCCAGCCGCCGATCTACGCCCACGCCGCCCGGGTGCTCACCGACAGGGGGCTGGCACTCGTGCCCGGCACGCTCGAGCGGATCGAGCGCGGGCTCGACTACCTGTGGAACCACCGGATGACAGCGGACGGGCTGCTGTTCATCGTCCACCCGTGGGAGTCCGGGTCGGACGACTCGCCGCGGTTCGACGACTGGGTCGGCCGGTCGTCCTGGTCACGCCTGCCCTTCACGATCTTCGACCATCAGCTGGCGGAGGCGACGAAGTTCGACGAGGAGGGCGCGGCGGTCGGGTCGCGGGAGTTCGTCGTCGCGCCGGCCGCGATCAACGCGTTCGCCGCGCACGCCGCCGCCGAGCTCGCCGCGCTGACCGGCGACCCGCAGTGGAGCCGCCGCGCCGACGAGCTGGCCGCCGCCATCGACGGTCTCCTGTGGAACGATGAGCTGCAGCACTGGGTGGACCAGCCGATCGTCGGCGGCGGGCCGAGCGCCGCGATCCCGACGCTCGACGGGCTGATGCCCGCGCTGGTCACCGCCGACCAGGAGCGGGCCCGGCTCGCGCTCGCCCAGGCGGCGGATCCCGCCGCCTACGCGGCCGCGTTCGGCCTGCGTTTCGTGCCCGCAGGCCACCCGCGGTACCAGCCGGAGCAGTACTGGCGTGGTCCCGCCTGGCCGCAGCTGAACTACATGCTCTACCAGGCCGCGCTTCGCTGGGACGCGACCGATCTCGCCGGCACGATCGCCGCCACCAGCCGGCGCGCGGCCCTCGTCTCCGGCTTCGCCGAGTACTGGAACCCGGAGACCGGCGCCGGCGTCGGCGCGGCCCCGCAGGGCTGGGCCGCGCTCGCCGCTGCCTATCCCCCCGCCACTTCCGCCTCGCCCGGCCCGGCCGGCTCACCGATCCCGAGCTGAGCGGACACGGCGCCGTTCGACAAAGTGCCTGCTCGCCAATCAACGGGGGCGACGACGATCTTCCTCGACCTCGTGACCAGCCAGGCCGCCAGCCCGCCTCACCACGGGGCCGGGCGGCTGCCGTCCCAGCGGTAGTGGTGGAAGACGGCTGCCGGCGCCTGGCCGTCGTCCGGAGGGGGACGCGTGGCGGCGATGGGCCGCAGGCCGGGCTGGGTGGCCGGCAGCAGGCGCTGGACGATGGTGGCCACGTCCCACAGGTAGGGCGTGGCGAACATCGTCGTGTGGTCGCCGGGAATGACGGCGGTGGTCAGGTCGGCGACGCCGATCTGCTCCCAGCCGAGGCTCGGCGACGCGGACAGGCGCAGCTGGGACGGCAGGCCCCAGGGGTTGGTCGTGTTGGCGGTGCGGATGAGGACGACCGGCAGATCGGACGGCGGCGGGTCGTAGGCGGCGTAGGCCCGCAGCGCGGCCATGTAGGTGCCGGTGGCGGCCAGCAGGTGGTCCTCGTAGCGGTCGGGGTCGGCGGCGCCGAGTGCGCGGGCGATGGCCGCGCCCTGCAGGCTGAGCGGCACCGTGTGGTCGACGCCGCAGCGGCAGGCGCCCTGCCAGACGCAGGCGACGTGGCGCATCCTGGCGAGCTCGCGGACCGCCAGTGTCGGGTTGTCGACCGGCATGGGCTGGCCGGGTAGCGGCAGCGCCGAATCGAAGAGGAACACCCGGGCGACCTGCTGGCCGAGGCCGCGCAGCAGCCGGCCCAGCTCGTAGGCGACGACCCCGCCGAAGCCATAGCCGCCCAGCAGGTACGGCCCGCCGCCCGGCTGGCCGAGAAGCACGGACGGGAGCATGTGGACGGCCATCGCGCGCACGTCGGCGAGCGGCGCGCAGGCGCCGTCGCGGCCGGGCAGTTCGAGCCCGCGGCACGGGGTGCTGACGCTGAGCGCGCCGGCGAGCGGCAGGCCCGGATGCGGTGGCCCTTCCAGCCCGCCGACCAGGAACAGCGGGGCCCGGGCCCGGCGGGAGCCCGACGTGGCCGGTTCGCCGCCGGCGCCCGGCGCGCCCGCCGCACCTCGCGCACCTGGCGCACCCGGCTGGCCGCCGGCGCCCGGCGGCGACGCCCGCGCGGCTGGTGAGCCGTCGTGAGGCGTCAGCCCGGTCACGGTCACGACCACTCGACGGCAACCCTGCCGGCGGCGACGCGGCCGGCGTTGACGGCGGACAGGACGGCGAAGGTCGCCGCGGGCGACGTCGCCGACGCGACCCGCGGCCTGGCCAGCCGGGCCGCCGGCGCCACCGGTGGAGCAGGCAGCGCCGGGGCCGCCGGTGCGGCGGGCACCGCTGGCACCGCTGGCACGGCGGGCACCGCTGGCACGGCCGGCAGCGCCGGGACGGCCGGCATGGCCGAGTCGCCGGGTGACTTGGGCGGGATCGGCGACGGGGGTCGGCGGGTGGACAGGTAGGGGGCACGCACCGCGGTGGACAGTCCCATCCGGCCGACGAGCAGGGTGACCTGGTTGCCGGCTGCGCGGACGGCGGCCCGCCAGTCGGCGGGGATCGCGTGGCTGAGCCGCTCGATGCCGACCCGCCCGTCGGCCCGCGGGTGGATCACGTCGAGCAGGGCCGGGCCGATCCGGATCGTCCAGCCGCCGACGAACGGCGGCTCGGCCCGTAGCGACGTGTGCAGCGCGAGGCCGGTCGCGAGCGCGTGCGAGACCGCCGGGTCGATGAGCTCCCCCGGCCGTAGCCGGCACGCGTCGCCGGGGGCGTGCGGGTCGGTCGTCATCAGGTCGTCGTCATCGTCGACGGCGAGGAACGGCTGGGGCCGGCTGCCGGTGAGGGCGGCGGTGCCGATGCCGAGCAGGTCGGCGTAGACGATGCTCGACCCGCTGGCGGCGAGCTCGGCGTCGCCCGCCGTCGAGGACGCGATGGTGACCGTGGACGCCGCGCACTCGGCGTGCGTGAGCTGGATGCGGCGCACGAAGCGGTGCGGGTAGCGGCGTAGCACCACCGACGTCGCTTCGCCGGCGGCGAGGTCGCCCTCGCCGAGGCAGACCGGGCATCGGTAGGTGCTGGGATGTGGTCCGCGGCGCAGGGCGGCGAGGAGGTCTCCGGGGAGCAGCGCGGCGACCGTGGGGTGGACGCTCAGGTCACGCACGCTCGCCACCGGCTCGACGCCCATCCAGGAGCTCGGTGCCTACGTGCGTCTCGGTGACCTCCCCGGCGGCGCGTGGGCCGGTGAAACCCCCGGTGAGACGTCGGCTCTCGCTGGCCGGTCCGGTCGCCCACGGGTCGACGACCGCGGCCCGCGGAACGCCCACTCCCCCGGCGACCAGGCGGCCGTCCACCCGACGGGCGGTGGCGGCCGGTTCGACGGCGCCGCCCGCGGCGCGGGCGACGACAGGCCGGCCGACGATCCGGTGTTCCTCGGCGCGGGCGACCACGACCGCCGGTTCGGCGGGCACGCCTGGGGCCTCCGGAGCCGCGAGCTCGGCGGGGACGGGCGCGGGCAGCGGGGTGGCCAGCGGCGCGGGCAGGGGCGTGGGCACGGGAAGCGAGGCGACGGAATCCGGGGCCAGGGAGTCCGGGGCGAAGGAGTCCGGGACGGGATGGCGCAGGTCGGACAGCTCCGGGTAGTGGACGCCCTCGGCGGCCTCGCGGCCGGCGAGCAGGAGGGCGTGGGCTGCGCTGACCCACTCGATCGTGTCGTCGCTGCCGGCGGTCTGGCAGACGAGCGCCCAGGTGTCGAGCACCTGAGCGAGCGCGCCCGCAACGTAGGGTGGCATCCGCACGACGACGGCCGGCACGTCGTCCGCGCCTGGTACCTCGGCGGCCATCGGCCGGGCCCGGTCGACGTCCACTTCCATTTCGATGACGGTCAGTGCCAGCGGCATCGCAGGCTTCTCCGGTGTCGGTGGCACCGGCGGTACCACCGACATCGACCGACGCGGTGACGGCTTCATCGTCACTCGCCCTCCTTTGAGGTCACGGCCGGAGGGTGCGCCGGGCCTGCCAGGTCGCCGACCTGCCGAATCAGTTTCCGTTTCCTGCCGGATTGCTTCGCGATGTAGCAGGAACCTGGATGCGGCGAGATTGCTGTCGACGATCAGTCAGGACCCGGGATGGCCGAAGCCACACACGCCCGCGGGCCCGGGTGTCACGTTCTCTGCGGTGCCGGTTGGGACTGGGCTGCTCGGGCCTCTTCGGCGAGGGTCGCCTCGAGGGCATGGCGGACGAGGGCGATGAGTGCCGCTCGGGTGGACGGCTGGTCGCGGGCGTCGCAGACGACGACCGGGTGGTCGATGTCGAGCGCCTTGCGGACGTCGGCAAGTGGGTGGACGAGGGCGCCGTCGAACTGGTTGATGGCGACGACGAACGGCAGCCGGCGGTCCTCGAAGAAGTCGATCGCGGCGAAGCAGTCGGTGAGGCGGCGGGTGTCGGCGAGGATCACGGCGCCGACCGCGCCGAGCGTGAGTTCGTCCCACATGAACCAGAACCGGTCCTGGCCGGGGGTGCCGAACAGGTAGAGGACGACGTCCTGCTCGGGCAGGGTGATCCGGCCGAAGTCCATCGCGACGGTGGTGGTGCTCTTGCCGACGACCTTGCTGATGTCGTCGACGCCGATGCTCGCCGAGGTCATGTGCGCCTCGGTGGTCAGCGGCGGGATCTCGCTGACCGCGCCGACGAACGTCGTCTTACCTACCCCGAAGCCACCGGCGATGATGATTTTCAACGGGGTCGTGGTGAGTTCCGGGTCGCCGTCACCTCCGGCCATGCTGTTCGGGAGGCCACCCGGGCGGGTCGGGCCTTTAGAGCCGCTGAAGGCCATCGAGCACCTTTCGAAGCAGTTCGGAATCGGGCCGCCAGTCGGGGCGCTCGGGTCGGTGCACCACGACGAGGCCGTCGCGGGCCATGTCGGCGACCAGCACCTGGGCTACGCCCAGCGGCAGGTCGAGATGCGCGGAGATCTCCGCGACGGACTGGAGCTGACGGCACAGGAAGGCGATCTCACGCTGCTCGGGGGGCATGCCGGCGGGTGGGCGCCGCGCGACGGCCACTCCGCGGGTGGTGGTTGCCACCAGCGCTACCATCTCCAACGCGCTGTGGGGCCGGGTACGCCCGCCGGTGACGGCATAAGGGCGGACGACCGGTCCGGCTGCCTCATCGGGCAGCTCCTCGTCGTCCCGAGGCAACCTGCACCCCCGCCGTCAGACCTGGACGCGCATGGGCGGGGTCAGAACCTGCCCAGCGCGGGTGACGAGCCTCGCCATCTCGAAGGCGATCATCCCCGGGTCGGCGGTGGCCGACGCCGCCACCGCCAGGCAGGACCCTTCGCCGATCGCGGCGACGAACAGATAGCCCTCGTCCATCTCGACGATGGTTTGGCGAACGTCGCCGCCGCTCATGTACCGGGAGGCGCCGAGCGCCAGCGAGCGGAACCCGGAGGCAACCGCCGCGACATGGTCGCCGCCCTCGCGGGAAAGCCCCGAAGAACGCGCCAGCTGCAGCCCGTCCGAGGACAGCGCGACCGCCCACTGAACGTCGGAGATACGCCGCTCTAGGTCATTAAGAAGGAATCCGAGATTACCGGTGGGTGGCATCGCCCATCCTTTCGTCGTCGCCGGGAAGTCCCTGACGGAAGCCGGCCCGGAATGAGGTGACCAGACGGCGGGCCTTCTCCGGGTCTGGCCCGCCGGTGACGCCGCCCCGCGCCGCCGCCGGCGCCGTGGGGGCCCGTCGGCCGCCACGCAGCTCGGCGGACAGATGCTCACCGCGCCGGCGGTGCGGCAGGTGTCCGAGCGGCGGTTCGGCCAGGCCGGCGGGTCCGGCGAGGCCCCCCATGCTCGGCTGGGCGGGTGGGGCGGCCGGGCGTGGCGTCGCGAACGGCGCCGGTCCGGGTGCAGCGGCCAGTCCCGGCGATGGCGCCGATCCCGCGACCGAGCCGGACCTGTTCGGCAGCGATGGGAGTGGCGGTGCCGACGCGGCGGTCGGTCCCGCCGGACCAAGCGGCCCGGTCGACGCCGCGGGCGCGGCCGGCTGGCGCGGTGCGGCCGGCTGGCGCGGTGCGGCTGGCTGGCGCGGTGCGGCCGGCGAACCGACCGTGATCGGCGGCAGCTCGAGGGTGCCGCCCCAGTCGGCCCGCACCGCGTCGAACAACGTCGGCCCGGGTGGGCCGGCGGCCGCCGCGGCGGCCAGGCGGTCGGAGCCGCTCTCGTCCGGGACCGGGTCCCCCACGGCGTCGGCACCGTCCGCGCCGTCCATGACGCCGGCGCCGTTCCCTCCGAGCACGCCGTTCCCATTCGAGCCGCCCACCGCGTCCGGCGGGTCGCCGCGGCGGGCGAGGGGACGGAAGAAGCTGTCGCGCACCGTGAGCACCTGTGAGGGGTCTTCGTCGTAGCTGCCAGGAAGGTCGTCCAGGTAGGCGTCGTCGTCCTCGGGACCACCGCCGTCCGCCGCGGCCCGCGCGGCGGCGAGGCCGCCCGCTCCGCCGAGGCCGCCCGCTCCGCCGAGGCCGCCCGCTCCGCCGAGGCCGCCCGCGCCAGCCAGGTACCGGTCGTAGCCGAAGCCGTTGCCGGCGGCCTCGAGACGGTCGAGCGCGGAGATCCGGTCGAGCGCCGCCTGCATCGGGTCCTCGGCGGCGGGCGCCTGCGGGGCGCTGTCGTCGACGAGCGCCTCGGAGGGCAGCAGCACGACCGCGGTCACGCCGCCGTAGGCGCTGCGGGTCAGCTGGACGTCGATCCCGTGCCGGGCCGCCAGGTTCGCGACGACCCAGAGGCCGAGCTTGTCGCCCTGCTGCTCGGGGTTGAACGGCGGCGGGTCCGCCAGCCGGGCGTTGAGCTCGGTCATGGTGCTCGCGGCGATCCCGATGCCGCGGTCGGAGATCTCCACCGCGACTCCGGTGCCGACCGGGCTGCCCGAGACCGTGACCACCGTGTTCTCCGGCGACATCTGGGTCGCGTTCTCCACCAGCTCGGCGAGCAGGTGGATGATGTCACCGACGACGGGGCCGACGACGCGGGTCTCGACGGTCGAGCTGACCTGGACCCGGGTGTACGCCTCCACCTCGGCGACGGCGGCGCGCAGCGTGTCGATCAGCTTCACGGGCGAGCGGAACACGCGGCTCGGCCGGCCGCCCGACAGGGCGATCTGGCCCTCGACCTCCCGGCGCATGCGGGTTGCCAGGTGGTCGAGCTTGAAGAGCCGGTCGAGCATGTCCGGGTCCTGCTGGTCTCGTTCCAGGTCGGTGATGAGCTTGAGCTGGCGGTGGATCAGCGTCTGGCTGCGCCGGGCCAGGTTGCGCATGGAGGCGGACAGCGAGTGCTGCGCGGCGACCTCCGTCGCTGACTGGACCGCCGCCGAGTAGACCTCGCGCAGCGAGCGGGCGACGTCGCCGATCTCGTCGGCCGGTTCCCCCACCCCGCCTTCGTCGAAGTCGGAGGCGATCGGGCGGCGGTCGCGGATCGCCGCCGTCACCGCGGGCAGCCGCTGCTCGGCCATGTCGATCGCGTCCTCGCGCAGCGCCCGCAGCTGGCGGGCGAGCCGGCGGGCGATCACGACCGAGACGGCCACCGTCAGCAGCATGACCAGGCCGGCGAGCAGACCGGCGAGCCAGGCGCGGGTCCTGGCCGACGACGCAAGTGAGCTGCTGCGGTCGGTGAGGTCCTGGGTGATCTGGGCCTCGACGTTGCGCAGCTGGTCGATCTTGGCGTTGGCGGCGGGAATCCAGTCGTCGCCGGTGACGTCGACGGTGCTGTTGGTCTGGGCGGCGCGCAGCGCCCGGTCCTGCAGGGAGTTGACGGGGCCGAGCGTCGGGCCGACGGCTTGGTCGTAGAGCTGGCGCTGGGACTGGTCGGCGGCGACGTCGAACTGGCTGACCCAGGCGGCCTCGGCGCCGCTGGCGGCGCGGATGCGGCCGAAGTTGTCGGTGTCGATCTTCTTGAGGATCAGTAGGACGCTGACGTAGCCACGCTGCTGGGCGGCCTGCTCGGCGACGTTGCTGATCGCGGTCAGCGCGGCCACCGTGTGGACCACCTCGGCGTCGGTCGTGCCGACGCCGGACTGGGCGGCTGTCACGGCGAGCCAGGAGCGCACGATGCTGTTGTAGGTGTCCGTGAGGACGACCGGTGCCAGCTGTTTCGCGTCCATCTGGCGGCGGAAGCCGGTCAGCTTGTCGGTCTCGGTCTCGGCCGCCTTCACCGTGTCGCCCAGGCGGGGGTCGTCCGGCAGCGCCGCGGCGGCGCTCCGCACGTCCGCGTACGCCCGGTCCACCGGGCCGCGGGAGGCGACCGTCTCCGCCACCAGCACGCGGTAGCCCGACCCGACGAACGACGACGACGTGTAGCGCTCCTGGGACAGCGCCCGCACCAGCGCGTTCACCTTGATCGTAAACTGCGCGGCGACCTGGCTGCGGCCGGCCGCGTGCGCGGCACGCCCCTGCGCGGACACCAACAGTGCGGCGAGTCCAGCGACCGCCAGCAGGGGCACGACCAGCGCGACCGCCAGCCGATATCGAACCGGCCAGTTCTCCATCTCGCTCCCATCGGCGGATGCGGCACGACGACGTAGGGGCCCGGGGCAGGGGCGCTGAGCAGGGACACAGGTCAGAGGTGGGGCGCCGGGACCGCGGGTGGGCCGGCCGCGGAGGCGGCTGGCCCGGGCCCCGGAGGCCGGCGACGGGCGCGGAGCAGTGGCGCCGCGGAGCCGGAGCTCGACCTGGACGTGGGTGGAGTGACTGGACGGGACGGGAATCGCGGGTCAGGGGCCGCCGGGGCCGCGCCGGCACAGGAGGGGGGTGCACCGACGGCACCGACAGGAACGGAGGGGGGCGTGGCTGCGGCGGGTGGTGCCCGCTATCGACTGCGATCGCGGGCGCCGTCCCGAGCCCCGGCGGCGATCTGCAAACTAGCCGGCCACGAACCGTGGGGATAGGTCACTGAACGGTCCTATGTGGGACACGCGTCCTATAGGGGTCACCGAACGGGTCCTATGTGGGACACGCGTCCTATTGGGGTCACCGAAAGGTCCTATGTAGGACATGCGTCCTATTGGGGTCACTGAAAGGTCCTATGTAGGACACGCGTCCTATAGGGGTCACGACGCCCTTGACTTCGATAGTCCGTATCCGTGTCTTGGTGTAGCCTGCCCGCCACACGACCTTCGACCAGGCGTAGTGGAGCAGCTACGCGGGACGTCGACCAGCAGCCCCTATCGTCCACCTACGCACGCCGTTGTCCATCGATTCCCGCCCGCCCGACGCGCGTCCGCCGGCTATCCGGCGGACGCCTCAGGCGCCCCCACGTCCCGCTCCAGCTGATCTCGTCGTCTCCTGCCAGGTCCTGGCGGACGTCCCGCGGGCGTCCGCGCGTCCGCCGCGTCTCGTGACGTCCGGTGACGGCCGCGCGGGCATCCCGCGGGGGTCGGATCGCGTCCAACAACCGTGCCGACCGTCGTTCCGACCGAGGGCCTCCGAGGGCCTCCGAGGGCTCCTGAGGACCTCCGAGGGCTGCCAGGACCTCGGCGGGCGTCCGGTCACACGGCCGTGCCCAGCCATGTCCTGGCAGACGTTCCACCGCCACGCCGCGGATGTCCGACCATGCCCGAGCTCGATGACCATGCCCGACATACCAAGCGCGATTACCTAGCCCGACTAACAAGCCCGACTAACAAGCCCCACTTCGCCGCTCCCCTGACCCCGGAGCGCTGGTGACCCGGCGCGGGGCTGCCCGCCCCGCGCCGCGTCCCGCCGCGTCGTCCGCCGAGGAGGCACCCGGTGCTGCTGGAGGACCTGTTCGGCCTCGACGAGTTCGGTATCGCCGTGTACCGGGCGGCTGCCGGGCATCGGTACTCCGACATCGACTCGCTCGCGGACCTGGTCGGCAAGCCGGTGGAGCTGGTCCGGGCCGAGGTTCATCGGCAGACGGACCGAGGCCTGCTGCGTCAGGTCGGTGACGCGTGGGAGGCACAGGACCCGGCGCTGGTGCTGGAGGCGGAGCACGCGGCCGAACGGGTCGAGCTGGAGGCCAACCGCTCCGTCATGGTCGAGGAGCGCGCGGCGCTGTACCGAAGCGGGCTGTTCGCGGACTATCTCGCCGGCCGGCGCCGGCCCGGCCCGCAGGACCACGTCGTCACGGTCCTGGACCACCACCAGATCCTGGTGAAGATCTCCGAGCTGGTCGACC
>Ga0068859_100000277_pt1 | contig 51115 bp, 53 predicted proteins | sample KBSSwiS22_FD_66585 | JGI IMG/M metagenome (GOLD analysis project Ga0068859, IMG submission 66585) | Switchgrass rhizosphere microbial communities from Kellogg Biological Station, Michigan, USA - KBS Switchgrass S2-2 | ecosystem: Host-associated > Plants > Roots > Rhizosphere > Soil ... | reverse complement strand
GTATTTTCATTTCTATATACTCCAATCGAATTTTTGGTCTCAAACGTTTCTCTTACTCATCGTTCGGGCCAAAGACCCGGGAGAACAAAGTGGTACGAAGTCGGAGACTTCGTACAGCGCAGCTACGATGGTTTTTAAACTATCGTAGTGTAAGATTGCCAAGTATTTTCATTTCTATATACTCCAATCGAATTTTTGGTCTCAAACGTTTCTCTTACTCATCGTTCGGGCCAAAGGCCCGGGAGAATATAGTGGTACGAAGTCGGAGACTTCGTATAGCGCAAGCTACCGTGGTGTAAGATTGTATTGAATTTATCTATTCTCCTTCTGCGGCACCCTTGTTTTTTGTCCATGACCGGTGTTTGGCGCCATCCATTTTTACAATTTTGGGTGTGAATTTCCCTACCACATCTACCAATGCCTTTTGCGACTGCATTACTTCATGTATGTCTTTATAGGCAAAGGGCGATTCATCCAGTCCGCCACCCAATAGCTTAATACCAAATTTCTTCAGTTCATCTTTAAACTGCTTGTCGGTAACAGATGCTATGGCGCGGCTGCGGCTCATTTTTCTTCCGGCACCATGCGATGCGGAGTTGACAGCAGCGGCTTCACCCCTTCCTTTTACAATAAAACCATCGGCGGTCATAGAACCCGGAATTATTCCCAGCACATCCTTGCCCGCTGGTGTGGCGCCCTTGCGGTGAACAATCACATCCTGCCCTTCCCATTTTTCTTTCCATGCAAAATTGTGGTGGTTCTCTACCATTTTCAGTGGCCTGCGGCCAAGTTGTTTGGCAATTTTTGCATGGATGATATGATGACAGGCAGAAGCATAATCGCCCGCAAGATTCATGGCTATCCAGTATTCCATCCCTGCTTCTTCATCCAGCGTAAGCCATGCAAGATTTTTTGCTTCCTGTGGCAGATGCCTTTTACTAATCGCAATTTTTGTATAATGATTGGCAATATTGGCACCCAGGGCGCGCGAACCTGAATGCGACAATAAACCCACATAGTTGCCCGCTTCAACGCCCAGTACAGCATCTTTTTCTGCAATCTCAACCACGCCAAATTCCACAAAATGGTTACCGGATCCGGATGAACCCAGTTGTTTCCAGGCCCGGCCGTGCAGGTTTTTCAGCAAAGGCATTTGATAAAATGCTTGGTTGTCCATTACTTCATGGTCGGTTGTTCCGCCGTGAGCGGAATCAAACTGGCCACCGCTTCCAAACAAAGTAGCTTCATTGATCTCTCTGGCAAAGTATGCTTCCTTGTCAACCAGTTCTTTTGGGTTGATATCGAAAATACTCAGGCACATACGGCAGCCAATGTCTACCCCTACGCCGTAGGGAATGACGGCATTCTTTGTTGCCAGCACTCCGCCTATCGGTAAACCATAACCGCTGTGTGCGTCTGGCATTAATGCGCCGGCCACACTAACCGGTAGTTTGGCTGCCTGGTACATCTGGTGCATGGCGCCTTCTTCTATATGCTCCTGTCCAAATACACTGAACTGTATGCCATTTTGATTCAGCGATATTTCAGCGCCTTCAGCCGCAGCCTTAGGTATCAGTTGCTGCGCTATCAAACCCAATACTGCATCGTTTTCGTATTCTACCGGCGCAGCCAGTATGTTTTTTAATATTTCCATCGCCTCCTCCTTTCTGGTGTGTTTATAATTTTTTCCCATTACGCGCATGGCTATGCTTACTACCGGTCCTTCCGGATAGCCCATGGCGCGTAGCTCTTTTCCTGTTATTTTTAACTTGCTCATTGTTTAATTTTTTTTGAACCACCAGGACAGGTCGGCACAGAGTTGTATTGTTTTTTCTGTGTCGCGGTATCTCTGTGGTTTGTTTAGACTCCGGCATGGTGTTTTCATGGCGGCATCGTTGCCTGCCTGTCCGGTAGGCAGGTGTCACTCACTTGTACTATAAATCTTTATCAGGCACTCTCACTTCCATATTCTCCAATCATATTTTTAGTATTCTAAAGCATTTCTCCTGCTCTTCGTTCGGGCCAAAGGCCCGGGAGAACATAGTGGTACGAAGTCGGAGACTTCGTACAGCGCAAATTCATTGTCTTGCATAATACACCTCATGCATTAAAAATGGATTTGAAAACATCCGGCACCAACACGATGCCAGATGTCGCATTAACTATTTTTATTGGCTGGTACAAAGATCTGTTTCAACTGTTCTACCAATACACCGTTACCGCTTACGCTGATATTGCTGATTTTATCTGCGATCTTTTCCACGTATTCCATCTCTTTCAGTTTCCACAACATCGCATTTTCTTCCATCAGTTTGGCAGTGTTCAGCAAACTACGGGTGCTGGCGGTTTCTTCACGGCGCATGATAGTGTTGGCCTGTGCTTTTTTCTCGGCGATTAATACCTGGTTCATGATCTCTTTCACATCGCCCGGCAGAATGATATCACGGATACCGAAGCCATTTACTTCCACACCCAAATTTGCCGCATCTGCTTTTACACGCTGCAAAATATAAGGCGCGATGGCTTCTTTTTTCTCCAGCAATTCATCAAAGCTGTAACCGGCAATGTACTCACGCAAAGCCAGTTGAAAAGCTACGTACAATTGTTTATCATATTCCCTGTTTTGCAACAGGGCCTTTTCAATATCGGCTACCTTGTACTGCGCCCAGGCGTTGATACGCAAAGCGGCTTTGTCCCTGGTCAGGATTTCCTGGCCGTTTACTTCCAGTTGTTGCTGGCGGGTATCTACTTTGCCTACATGTACTGCAATGCTGTTCTTCCACCAGAAATATACACCACTTTGCAAAGTTTGCGCATATTTACCGTCTGCAAACAATACTGCTTTTTCATAGCTTTCTACGCTGTAGGTACGTACGTAACCAATTACCAAGCGGCTCAGCAAAGTGGCGCGATCAATGTTTTCAGTAATCTCAATCTTGCTGGTATCTGCGCGAACAAATTCATAATTGATAGCGCCTTTCCAGAAAGTATAACGGCCTGCAGTCAGTACCTGTTTTAGCAAACCATTCTCGTACAGCAATACAATCTCATTGTCCTTTACATCTGCTACATGCAATGCTTCTGCCAGTTCCCCATCCTGCAACAGTATGTTTAACTCTACCGGGGCATTGAAGGGTTTGGTAACATCGTACAAGAATATATCTTCAGTCCAAAACCAGTATTTACCCTCTTTCAGCATGCGCTGGTACACACCATTTTTAAACACCAATCCCACCTGGTAGGCATTTACTTTAATCCTTTTCATTTTGTTTTATTTAAAATTTTCAATTCAATTTTAAAAAAGCCGGTGTTGTCTGCTATCCGGTAACCACGGAAGCAGGGTTTAATCATGTTTTTTGTTCCAGTTTGGCAACAACTATTTTGTTGGCAAAGTGAAACAAGCTGCACATTTTGCCGCCTGCCTGCAGGTGCTTACCGGATTGCGCAGTTCCAAAACTTTCCCAGGAGGGTACTCATTTTTTCAAGTCTTTGCTAACTGCATTGCTGCAAATAACAAAGAGTCATGGGCATGTGCGCCTGCAGCAACACCAGCTTTTTTGTCTGGTCACCTTTTTTAAGAAGCGGTGGACTTCTGCGTCCATGCGTCCGCCGTTGGCGGATTGGGAATCGAACCCATCCTGGCTGTTACTCTACCGCTGAGTTATCCTGCCGCAGGCAGGAAGAGGATTCGAACCTCTGACCCACAGGTGATTGGAGGGCATTGCGCCATTGCAGTAACAGCATACAGATAGTTACTACGTCTGCACTATAATGTTTCTTTGAAACGTCCATCAGGTTTACTGGCAACATGCAACACCCTTCTTGCCGTTAAGCAAGCTTTTATTAACCCGCCATTTTACAAGCCGGGTTTTGTAAGAACTCAATTTGTTATTATTTCATGCCGCCTGAAACCAATCACCTGCTTTTTTTCAGGTGCTGGTGTTTTTTCATGCGGATTTGCGATCTCGGCGATTGTCATTGGCTGATTAATTGGCAGGTCAAATCCAAAATGAGCTGACAAGCGTTTTGCTTTTGTTATACCCAGCTTTCCGAATTCATACTTGGCAATCAACCTGCCTTTTCTCATCAGTGCACTGTCTACCATCGTTAATGAGCTGTTGAATGTACAGATCAACTGCACATTCAGAAAATCTGCCAGTAATCCATCTGATATATTTAACAGGTTGGATACCGCTGAACCTGCATTGTGTTTTCTGTCCATGATGATGTTTTCTGCATCTTCAATGATCAGAACGGTATTCGGGTTGTCAATCAGCAGTTCAATAAAATCCGGGTTCATCAGGTTGCCCGCTACAGATGGCGATAAGAACAATACTCTTTTCTTTATCTTCCCAATCAGGTAGCGCAGGTAGGTTGTTTTACCTGTACCCGGTAAACCGTGCAGCAAAACAATGCCCTTGTCATTTTTCTGGCTTAACCTTTTTCTTATCAATGCTTCCGGTTCCTTAAAATCATCTTCATAAAAGAGATCCAGGTCAAGTTTTGTGCGTTTTATTTCCATTGCTTTTAGCTCCAGCCGGTTTCTTGCCTGTACTACCAGGTTGATCTCAAGCGGTTGCCTTCTTTGCCTTTCTTTAAACCTGTTTACCAGTTCTGTTACATCCGTCACAAATTGATCCTGTTTACCATCGTGCATAATCTCGCAATAGCCATCATCAAATTCTACTATACAGTTATTGTTTAAAAGGATGATTGTTTTGTCGAATTGATACTGTTTTCTTTTCGTTTTATACCAACGATACTTGTGTATGTTGGTAATTAACTCTGCGTATTGTTCTTTGAAGGCGGTAAAAGCCTTCTCCCCGTCTACCTGGTTCATAAAGCTGGTACTTGGCAGACAGTTGAAACAATACAGGTACAGTGTTTTTGTATCCAGGAAGCGATCTGTAAACACGTTATTCGCGTTGATCACTTTCTGAGTATATAAGTTGTCCATATTTTTTATTTTAGAAATAGTAAGGTTGTTTCGTCTGTAAGAAAGCTGGTTTACTATTTCAATACAAGAGTGCGCATAGCTGTATTTTTGAATTATTATTTATTGAACCTGATTTTTTAGCCTTCCAACCTCCGCTTTTATTGCACCACTTTATTAGCACAACTTGAACTTGCAAAAGCATCCGGTTTGGCTTTAAAAGCAAACCCCATCCCCATGATATAACCCATTGCTTCTTTCAATGCATCATTGCTTTTAAAGTTGGGGTTGGTGTTGATATCGGCATGTACTTCCATATCTACATTGTACAAAGTGAATAGCCTGCACAATTCATAGGCGATATCAATACTCTTTGATACTTCCACCAGCATCCTTTGTTTAATGCTCATTTTCTGCCGGGTAATTTCATTGTGTATATACATGAAACCACCTTTTCCTTTCCGGGTGAAAACGATAACAGTGGCAAATTCTGTTTCTTTACCCTTTACCTGGCTATCGGTACCTATGCACACTTTCAATTGATGACCCATTTGTTTTTCTCTTACAATAGCTTCCCTTACTTCATCAACAATCGGTTGCCGCAATCTTTGCCCGTTAAATTTTCTCCAGTTTTGCTGTTGTTCCATTGTCTCAATTTTTTATCTGCACAGGTTGAAGGATTCGAACCCTCATACACGGGTTTGGAATCCATGCTGTTGCCAGTTACAATAAACCTGCAAAGTGGTGCCTCAAGGAATCGAACCTTAATAACCGGCCTTTCAAACCGGCGCAATAGAACCATCTCTGCCAAAACACCTTTTTGTTGGCTACGGGTAATGCCTGATATCCTGTTTCCTCATTGCCTTTAAACCCGGCATCAAACAAATTGCGGGAACAGAATGATTCGAACATTCGTCAGGAGGTTAACAACCAACTGTTCTGCCATTGAACTATATTCCCATGGTTGGCCCGGTGAGACTCGAACTCACAACTCCCGGTGTAAAAGACCGGTACTCTGATCCAATTGAGTTACGAACCAATCTTTGATGACTGACGGACCCGAACCATCAACTTCTACGCTATCAGCGTAGTGAGCTGCTATAATGTCTGAACCGGGATTTATGAGACGAAATGGATTAATGTGAAATCATATCCTTCATATCCCAACAATCCAATAAATCCCAGTTCAGACAGTGCGACTTTCAGATTTGAACTGAATACCGCCATCTTATGTTTACCTCTCAGAAAGAGCAGGAAGATGGATATGTTGCCGTTTACACCAAGCCGCATTCTCTTTATTGTTGGCAAGATCAGATTCGAACTGATAGCCTTGAACGTATAAGGTTCCTGCTCTAACCATTGAGCTACAAGCCAGTCTGTTTTGGTTGACTCCGGGGCTCGAACCCTGTTCTCCACATTCACAGTGTGGCACTTTACCAGTTAAGCTAAAGCCAACAGTTGTTGTTAAGGACAGATTCGAACTATCATCATCAGTGTCAAAGACTGATATGCTGCACCATTGCACCACTTAACAATTCAGGTATCGTGATCTGTATGAGCATTGAACCCATATTCCAGGAATGAAAATCCTGTGTCCTTGCCTGTTAGACGAACAGATCAGATTGACAGCATTGCTGCTGCCATTTTCATAGTTGGTTTAATGGATGATCTTTTTTTGGAAAAGCATCCCCGTTGCATCTCACGGGGAATGCTTGTTTCCTCCTTTCTGCACCTAATCTTTTAATTCCCTTTCAGGGCCCGGTTTTTTCTTTATGGCTTTACTAACCAGGTCTATCACGAACCGGAATAGAAAGACCATTACTATAAATTTCATCGCTTGCCTGTTTTTATTTTTAGATAGACGGGGCAAGAAAAAGCCCGGTCGTTTGCTGCGACCGGGCTTCCCTTAAGGCATAATGAATACCTAGGTTAAAACACACGGCCGTATATTTTTGCTGTTATACTGATTACCACTGGGTATACCATTCCTGTTTATCAGTGTATGCCAATAGCATATGGATAATGACAGCAGATCATTTCTCATCAGGTTCGTAAATCGTTTATGTTGTCTTTGTTCCGGCATTTATATTTTTATGTGTATAATAATGTTTAGTTCAGTTTAATGCATAACCCCGGCACGCTCTTTTTTTGAGTATGCTTCTTTGTTTTAACGGGCTGCAAACGACAATAAAAAACCCCGCAATCTCTTGCGGGGCCTGTGTTGTATTGAATCAGCTGATTACTTTTCCATTTTACAAAATGCCCCGCAAATAGTATAGTCGCCTTTGGGACTAAACCAGTTTGTTGCTTCAATATGTAATTGTATGCGTAGCATTTTGATTAATTTTTTTTGCAAGGCAAAGATGCAAATATTTTTCTGATGTTACCAAATGTTTTTAAGGAAATTTTAAAAATATTTTTTTCGCGTCTGCAGAACCATGAATGCGGATGGGTGGGGCGTTTGCGTAATGTTGGAAATACCTGCGTGTTTACGTAAACATCGTTTCCGCAACGGCTATCGATTCAGGCTTGCCTACATCTGCAAACTTATCGCCGGTATGGTCATAGCCCAGTATCAAATTATCTTTTGCCAGCGACAGATAGGTTTCAACAATTGAAAATTTACCGCTTTGCTGAATAAGCGAAAATATGCGTGGCTCAAAAACTACCACGCAACTATATGCCCTTTCAACAAGATTTCTCTTTGGGATGGCAATAATTTCCTCTTCTGTTTTTTTATTTCGCCACCCGCAAAGGCGGTCATACTCATCAAACAAAAAATAACGGGATGTTTTGCGATTGGTGACACCAAATGATACCAGGGGTTTATAATCTTTGTGGTAGTCTATCAGGCGTTTCAAATTTAAATCTGTAAGTATATCTGCGTTAACCGTAACAAAGGGTTCATCGCCTTCCAGTAAATTTCTTGCTTTTAATAAGCCGCCGCCCGTTTCAAGTACTTCATTGGTTTCATCGCTGATGATTATTGTACTTCCCCAGCCTTTGCTTTGTTTTACCGCGTCTATTATCTGGTCTGCAAAGTGATGTACGTTTACCACCACTTCAGTAATGCCGTATTTCTGCAGGTATTCAATATTTCTCTGCAGTAAGCTTTTGCCGTTTACAGGTGCCAGTGCTTTGGGGTGTTTATCGGTCCAGGGCTTGAAGCGCGTTCCCAAACCGGCCGCGAAAATCATTCCTTTCATAGAACGCTGATTGTTATGATTATGATGATTAAGTTTCCGAAACGCATATTTTCATGGTGCTGATGATCTGATAGGATTTTATTTTAAAAGGCAATTGAAAGTGCCGCACTCTTTACCCTATAAGAAAGTATATCTTAACAACTCATAACAATCATGAAAATCTGCGTTCTATTCTATTCGTTTATCCAGTTTTTTTCGTCTTGTACGCGGTGATGCAAATCTATTTTTACATGAAATTTATTTTTCAGGTGCCTGGCCAGTGCATCGGCGGCATATACGCTTCTGTGCTGACCGCCGGTGCATCCAAAACTGATCAATAAGTGACTAAATCCGCGGTTTATATAATCTGCCACAGATATATCCGCAATATCAAATACGCTGTTCAGAAAATCGGGCATTTTGGTGCGCTGCTCCAGGAAATCTTTTACCGGTTTATCGCGGCCGGTTAATTTTTTAAATTCATCGAAGCGGCCAGGGTTAAGAATCCCCCTGCAATCAAATACAAAGCCGCCGCCATTGTCAGTTTCGTCTGCCGGTACACCTCTGCGGTAAGAGAAACTGTTTATTTCAACTACCAACGGCGTTTCCGGGGTAGCACGCAGGGGTTCGAAGCGGTTAACTACCTCGTCACTCACGCAAAACCGGAGGCATTTGTCGAATGTAGGAACGGCAATCCCCATCCGCTGGTTTTCGGTTAAGGCTTTTAAATTCCGCAAGGCCAGCGGAATGCTGGTCAAAAACTGCGCTTTTCTTTCAAATAAGCCGCGGAAGCCATAGGCGCCCATTACCTGTAGTAACCTTATAAGAACATAGCCATTATACTGGGCAATAAATATGTTTCTGTCAGCGGGTGTTTCCAGTAATTTATTTGCTTCGTCAATATAATATTCCAGTAGGTTATTTTTCCAATCCTCCGGCAGTTCCGCCCTTGCCTGCCATAACAGCGATGCTACGTCGTATTGCAACGCGCCCCGCATACCGCCCTGGTAGTCTATAAAATACACCTCATCGTCTTTTACCATTACGTTGCGGCTTTGGAAATCGCGGAACATGAAGTGTTTATTTTCCGTATGCGTAAGGTAGTTGCTCAGCGCTTCAAAATCATCCAGCAAAGCCTGTTTATCATAGGCATATTTAAGCGTATCCAGGAAATAATATTTAAAATACAACAGATCCGAAAGTATGGCCTGTTTGCCGAATTCTTTCGCAGTCAGGCTGTAGTTGTAGTCAATACCATTGCCCCCGTTAATCTGCAGCCAGGCTAATGATTTAAGGCTTTGCTGAAATAAATTGTATACATAATCGGTATAGCCGTGGACTTCCAGTTTATTCAGCAGCGATTCGTCGCCAAAATCTTCCTGTATATAAATGGTATGGTCGGTGTTAATGCAATATATAGCCGGTACCGGGCAGCCTGTTTTTTTAAAGTGCCTGCTAAAATATACAAAGGTTTCATTCTCCTTTACATTGTGTCCATAAGTGGCAATATAATTTTGTGCGGTAGTGGTAATGCGAAAATAGATCCTGTCGCTGCCCGATTGGGGTATCTTTTCTACCCCCAGCACCGGTTCTTTGCTGGCAGAAGCAAACAATGTTTTTATGTCTTCGATAATTTGCTGCATAGCGGTAAAAATAAAGTAAATTTTATTACATACGCAATGACGCCACCGGCACTTGCAAACTATAGAAATGTTTGCCTGCCCTAAACAGCCGCATATCATTTATTGGGTTTATATTTGGTATGCGGGATGCTGCCCCCGCTGATTGATTGTGGACTGGTTGCCCCGCGGATGAAAAACCTTTTGACAAAATACCTGCTTCAGATCAGTGGGTTTATATTATCACTAAAACTGCTTGTATGAAACTTCAAAGACATCTTTTGCTGGTTGTGCTGATTATTTTTTCCTCTGCATTCCTGTTTGCGCAAAAACAAACCATTACCGGTAAAGTAACCGACTCACAAACAGGCCAGCCACTTAGCGGCGTATCTGTAAGAATCAAATCTTCAAAGAACTCCGGCACTGTAACCAATTCAGAAGGAAGGTTTACACTTTCGGCCGAACCCAGAGATGTGCTGGAAATCAGCTATGTTGGTTTTAAAACTGAATCAGTAACACTAAACGGCGAAACAACCATTGCGGTAAGCCTGGTGGTTGCATCTGCTGAACTAAATGAAGTGGTATTTGTGGGTTCACGTGGTGTGGCCAGGGCTAAAATTGAGACCCCGGTGCCTGTAGACATTATTAAAGTGAACCAGATAGGACTGCCCACTGCCAAAATGGATCTTACATCGGTGCTCAACTACGCGGCACCTTCTTTTAATTACAATAAGCAAAGCGGTGCAGATGGTGCCGACCATGTTGATTTGGGCACATTAAGAGGGCTTGGACCAGACCAGACCCTGGTGCTTATTAATGGAAAGAGAAGGCACCAGACAGCCTTTGTTGCACTTTTTGGTACAAGGGGGCGCGGTAATTCCGGCGTTGACTTAAATGCTTTTCCGGAAGCTGCTGTTGACCGTATTGAAATTTTGCGCGATGGTGCTTCTGCCCAGTATGGTTCGGATGCGATGGCCGGTGTAATTAATATTCTTTTGAAAAAAGATATCAATCACTGGACAATCAATACCGGCTGGAGTGGTTATTATGATACAAGAAACAATGCGCGGAAATTCAATGGCGGCAACCAGTATTACGCTGGCAATGCTATAGACGGAGGCTCTTATACCCTGTCTGTAAATAATGGATTTGCTATTGGCAAAAATGGCGGGTTTATTAATATCTCCGCTGATTTTTTGAGACAGGCAAAAACATACAGGCAGGCCGATACCACTAATCCGCAGCTAAACAAGAATTCGCTGGCATACATCAATACGGGCCGGAGGGCCTTTGGCGACGGATCTGTTACAACAGGGGGGATCATGTACAATATGGAAATACCATTCAGTGCCAATGGTAAAACAAGTTTTTATTCTTTTGGTGGCTATAATTATAAAGCATCTGATGCATTTGCCTACTCAAGGAACTACAGTGCCAAACCGGAACGATTCCCCACGAATACAGATGGAACGCTTATTAATGTTCCCGGCATACTGCGTGTTTCCAATGATGGCGAAACCTATTATAACCCGCATATACAAACGCATATCATGGATATATCCGCGGCATTGGGTATTAAGGGTTCAATGGGAAACGACTGGGGCTGGGATCTGAGCAATACCATTGGAAGAAATGATTTTCATTATTATGGCGATAAAACCTTTAATGCATCCAACCTGGGTAAATCAGCACCCAATCATTTTGATGACGGCGGTTTTAATTTTCTGCAGAATACCCTGAACCTGGACGTAAGTAAATATTTTAAACATGTGGCACAGGGGCTTAACCTTGGCCTGGGCGCAGAGTACAGGTATGAAAGATATGCTATCTACAAGGGCGAGGATGCTTCATTTAAGAGTCTTACCAACCAGCAGATCATTTATCCCAACCTGGTGGGCGATGGCAACTATGATTCATTAAGGTCGCCTGCTGCCGGTTCGCAGGGTTTTCCTGGCTTTAGCAATACGGATGCAGTTACTGCCAACCGCACCAATGTGGGTATTTATGCAGATGGTGCGCTGGATGTTACAAAAGAATGGCTGCTGGATGGTGCAGTACGTTTTGAAAATTATTCCGATTTTGGGTCGGTATTTACCGGTAAACTGGCCACGCGCTACAAGCTGCTCAGCAATTTTAATATAAGAGGTTCCATAAGCACGGGTTTCCGGGCCCCGTCGCTGGCACAAATACATTTCAGCAATACACTTACCTCGTTTAGCAGTGGCGCACTGGTGCAATCGCTGATAGCCCCCAATACCAGTTCCATTGCCCGGGCGGCCGGTATTCCGGACCTGAAACAGGAAACATCTGTTAATGGCAGCCTTGGCTTTTCCTGGAAACCGGTAAAGAATTTTACGTTTACTGCAGACGGTTATATTGTAAAAGTAAAAAACAGGATAGTGTTATCCGGTTTGTTCAGCAAGGATGATCCAACTTTGCCTCCCTCATTTACCTCACAATTTCCGTCAGATGTTGCCACTGCACAATTTTTTGCCAATGCGGTAACTACTACCAACGTGGGACTTGATATTGTTGCCGACTATACAATGAAATGGGACCAGAATACACTGAAAGTATTGCTGGCGGGCAATATACAGCATATCAGTATAGATGATATTCATATACCGTCGGCGCTTAATGACAGTAAACTGCACCAGAAAACATTTTACAGCGACAGGGAAGAAGCGTTCTTAAAAGCATCAGCTCCCAAAAGCAAGTGGTCACTTGGATTGGATTACACCAGGGGTAAACTTGGTTTTGGTGCACACCTGACCTATTATGGAAAAATAGTATTGCTGGGTTTTGGCGATGGCGCCTCCCCGAGCGGCGATAACCCCAATTATTCCGGAATTAACCCGCAGGTGCCTACCGATGCCGACCCCAGTGTATACGTGCCTGAAGTATTTAATTACAATGCCAAAGTAACAACTGATATTTATGTGTCCGTTAAGCTTTCCAAAAACCTGAGCATTTTTGCCGGCGCGGATAATGTATTCAATGTGCATCCAAACCTGGGTGTAAACCCGCTGGCAAAAGGCTGGGCGGGAGACAACGAAAGCGGTGGTCCCTGGGATTCTGTGCAAATGGGCTTTAACGGAAGAAGGTTGTTTGGTAAGCTGGCGTTCAATTTTTAAGCTGGCGGTTACACTAACAGAAAAGAATAGCCATGTCGCATAAAAAAACAGCCCACGCAATGCGGGCTGTTTTTTTATGCGATTTCTTATTTTACTGTAGCTGTATACAAATCATTTTTGATGGCGTAAATAATAATGCCGGCGGTATTCTTGGCATTCATTTTTTCCAGCATTTTCATGCGCAGGCCTTCTACCGTGCGGACGCTTAAAAATACTTTGGCTGCAATTTCTTTGTTGGTAAGTCCATCGCAGATGTATACAATGATTTCCTTTTCCCGGTCAGTAAATTCGGGCCTTACCTGGTGTTTATAGGGGTTGAATTTACTCCTGGCTACCATTTGCGCCAGTTTTTGGGAAGTGTGTTTGCAATAATAGGGCTCATCGTTGTAGACTGATCGGATGGCCTCTATCATTTCGTGCTTGTCTGCATTTTTGAGCAGGTATCCTTTGGCGCCTGCCTCCAGCATATCTACAATCAGGTCATCTTCATCAAACATGGTCAGGGCAATAATGCCAATAGTAGGATAATGCTCTGCAATGTGTTTGGCAGCAGCGGTGCCATCCATACGGGGCATTTTGATATCGGTTATTACCACATCGGGTTTAAGCAGTTTAATGTGTTCAATCAGTTCTTTGCCATCTTCGGCTTCGGCCAGCAGTTCAATTTCGGGTTGTTTTTGCAGCATCAGCCGCAGGCCATCCCTGAAGATCTCATGGTCGTCAGCAATAATAACCCTGATGGTGCCATATGTAGCCATAATAAAAGAATTTCTATAAAGGAATTTCCACGGTATAAGCAGTTCCCTTGTCCGGTGTAGATACGCAGTTAAACTCGCCGCCCATTACTTCTGTCCGGCTCTGCAAATTACGAAGTCCAAGCCCTGAATTGTCATGAATTTTGGAAAAATAGTCAAACCCCCGGCCGTTATCGGCTGTCATCAGGAAAAGCCGATCGTCCTGGATGCTTATTTTAATTATCAGCATGGTCGCTTTTGCATGTTTGATGGTATTGTGTGTTATTTCCTGTACAATGCGGTAAAGGTTGATTTCTTTGTCCTGCGACAACTGTAAATCCTGTTCGCATATAAATTTCACGGGAAGTTTATAGGCATCCTGGCTATGATCGATGAATTCAACGACCGCATTTTTTAAACCCTTGCGCAACAGTGTATTGGGCATAAGGTCATTGGATATCTCTCTCAGCTTGGTAATAATATTGTCGATATAGCCGCTCGACTTTCCAATAATCTGTAAATCTCCCGGGTCAGTGGTTTCCAGGTTATTAATCTGGAGCTTTACGGCCGATAACAGGGGGCCCAGTTCATCGTGCAAATCTGCCGCAATTCGTTTTCGCTCGTTTTCAAGCGTATCAATTTCAGCCCTTATTCTTTCCTTGTGCAGACGAAGGCTGCGCCGTTGGTAACGGATGGCGGTAATGATAAAGTATAGCAGGACAATACCTACCACTATCAATACGATTAAAAGAGAGTTATAATATTCTTTTTCCTGGGTATCCATATTACTGCTACGGCGTACAATAGGTTAACAAATACATTTGAATAGGCGTTTATGAGCCATACTTTATCTTCAAAAGCTTTTGTACGTTTTATATTCAAAAAAGATAATTGTTCGGTATTAACTAATATATAATAGGTGAAAAATATAACCATGCCTATGCAAATCCAGAATTTTGCATTTTTAAAAATGTTATTCCGTTCATTCTGTATCATCCTGTTAAAAGCAGATATGCTAAAGAAAATCAATGCAAAAGAGTTTACGATTTTTGAAAAATAATTAATCTTATTATAGCCCCTTATATACAATGTGCAGGCAAATAATAGAAAGGAAAGCACAATGATACCAGTAAATGTATTTTTTTTTCTTTTAAACAAGCCCCAGTTATGAAACATCCGGGTCAGTAAATAAAATTCTGCCAAAGCAAAAAAATTATAAACGGTTCCTACAATGTATTTCATATCATTAAGCAGTAAAATGTAAACTAGTATTTCTACCAGCACGGCCAGGCAACAGTAATAAACAAAGGGGTGATATGCAGGGTCCATTTTACGGAACTTTATCACCCCCAATATTGCGGCAAATAGAATACTCAGGCTTAAAAGAAAAAAAAAGGTTGTAGAATCCATGTTCTGTCAATTGCTGGAATACGAACTTTTTTAATTGCCGTTTGGCTGGGTTTGGCAGGAAGGGCACTGACCATTTTCCTCGCCACCAGATGTTTGCGTTATATCTGTAGCCAGCGGAGACCCGCTCTCAACAAGTATGTCTTTACCCTGGCTGTCTACCCCAACCAATATGACCCTTATTTCATTTTTTACAGTTCCTTTACCTGTTTTAACGCCATAATAGATGCGGATACCAACGCAACGGGGGTCTTTTAATATCTGTAAAAGTGCAGGCTTATTGAATGCTTCAGCATCTGGTATTAAAAGAGAAGGAAATCGTGCCGCCATACTATCCACCTGGTACCTGTATGCTGCCCGGTATTCTTTGATTTTGGCTTCCGGAATGAAATGGTCAATTTTTGCAAGCGCAGATGTATCATTTGGAACTGGTATTGAGACCCTGGTAATCGGGTTACAGGAAACAATAAGCAGGCTTGCGATACAGGCGATACACAAAATGAGAGGAATTGGTTTGATTGGGTTGCTAATCTTAGACATAACGGTAGTTTTAAAAGTGAATAGTTCCTAAAAGTACCCAGACGCCCCTGCCCGCCGTTGCGTAGATCTACCTAAAATACTGCGTGCAGTTACCCTTACATTTCAGTAATAAAATCCTTGCGGGATAATTTTAAAAATCTCAACTTTGAAAAAGCATACCGGCATTACCCTGGCTGAATATGTGGTTTCTTACTCCCCTTCCGTTGAATAGGCAATAAATTAGTTCACAGTAAACCTTTAAAATTTTCTTTATGAGACAGCCATCTACCACTAAAAGAAACCCTGGCAAGGAAGCAACACCTGCTTACCTGCGTACCTCATTAAAACCTGTTTTGGGAGATTCCATTGAAGTAATGGAATTGTATTACAGGGAGCGCATCCAATCTTTCAACACAATGCTTGAACACCTGAACGTGCTGGAAGATGCCCCTGAAATTGAATTTCTGTGCCGTGAAATCATTGAGGGCCGTTCTATGCTGGTTAAATTAGCTACCCGGAAAAACTATTCTGCCTGATTTTAACAATGCCTCTTGCCCGTTTGAAACCTGCAACCAGTTACCGAATTAAATCCCCACAATCAATCTACCAATGCGCCCGGCTTTTCAGGCCGGGCGCATTATTTAAGCCTAACAGGATAAGTTTACAATGAAGGCATTTCATCATATGTTCTGCCACCCAATTCACGTCCGGCTTTTTTCTTATTTATGCCGCCCCATTGTTTAAAGAAAAATGCCACGCCCTGTTCAGCGCATTGCTGGCGGATATCCCAAACCCACCACTCCTGCATAGGCCTTGCTTTTCGTCCACTTTCCCCACCTGTAATTACCCAGTTAATATTCTGCAGGTTCATGTTGAGCAAAGGACCAATCAAAGGTTCGCAGGAGAGAAACTTTGTTTGCGCGTTGGTTTGGCGTAAAAAATCAATTCTGCCTGTAACCCTTGCGTCTTCAACGGAAACACCCATCCAGATATTACTTGTCCATAAAAGTTGCTCATGCAATTCAAAAAGGCGGTCTGCTCTTTTGGTTAACACCTGGTAAGTATGTTGTGGTGTATCATTCATTACTGCAAAGACTTTTTTTATAAATTCAAGCGATACCAAAGGGTGAAACAAATCGCTCATTGAATTTACAAATACAATTTTTGAGCCTTTCCAGGTATAAGGAATATCCACGGCATCATTGTGCATCCTCACTTCGAATCCATCTCTGTATTTTTCTATGCCCATTGCGTGCAGGCGGCGGCTCATTACTTCGGCATAGCAATATTTACAACCGGCTGAAATTTTAGTGCAGCCGGTGGTGGGGTTCCAGGTCATTTCGGTCCATTCAATGGAGGATTGGGACATAATTAAAATAATTTTAGTTGATCAATATGATACTTCTGGATTTCCGAAAAAAACTTATTTCCTAATTGGTGCTTCGAATAAAAAGCTAAATAATACAAAGAAAGATGAAACTCATCAGCGTCTACTTTTGGTTTTAAGCCTTCATCTTTAACATTATAGCCAAGAGTTAACATATTTTCATCATAAGTGTCAGCGATAAATTTAATAAAGTCTTCCTTTCTCGCTTCGCCCTTTAAAAAAGGGTCTCTCCAGTTAGATTTTTTAATGTATTGATCAATCACTTTGCTTTCTTCAGTGATAAAGTTATGTAGGTTTCTATTAGCGTTCATCATTAAGGCAAGTAATATCAAAAAATCAATCTTCCCAATAACAGATAGCTTTTCTATTGTTTCAAAATGTAAGTTTAGAGAAAACGGATCAACAAAACAAAATGAAATTGTAGATGGGCCAAGGTTTTTGACTTCTTTTACAATTTTATCAACTATTTGATTTGAATCGCCTTGAATAAAGATCATGTCTTTTTCACTATGTTCTCTTTTTGCTCTGGCTTCCAATGCAGATATTTTTTCCGCATCCATTTCACAAAAAATATACTTGGTGAAAGGTGTAGGAATTGATAAAGAAATGAGAGCAGATGATTTCAGTATTCTATTCTTTCCTTTGATTGGAGCATATCCAGCTCCCGCAAACAAATCAATGTATACCCTATTTTTAAATTTATGTTTTATTCCTGAGTTAAATATTTCGCAATAGCCACCCATCAAACTATATTTCTTTTCTGACCAAACTCCAACAGGATCAGGTAATTTTAGGCCGTCATCAGCAACTAATGTAATCGGGTTAAATTTTTTTGGCATACATAAGGTTTAGTTTCACTAAAGTACGCTAAAACAACTTTCCCTGTGCACCCGGCCTTCTGAAAATACTTGTATTCAAACTCCAGTCCTCCGCATTCATACCATACAGTTTTCCATATTTTTTATATTGCTGGGCCACCATTTGCGCAATGTTTCCTTCGCCGCGCATGCGCACGCCCCAGCGGGTATCGTTTACCTTCCCATCATGACTTTGCTCTATCAGGTGCCACACTTTATCGGCACGATCGGGAAAGTTTTTGTAGAGCCAGTCGTGAAAAAGCAATTTAATGGCGCCATTCAACCGGATAAATGTATAGGCCGTAAACGTAGCCCCATTGTCGCGTGCGGCTTTCATAATGCGTTGCATTTCGTGTTCATTCAGGCCCGGTATCATTGGCCCCATCATTATACCCATACGCACACCGGCATTGCTGAGCTCTTCAATTACTTTTAGCTTTTGTTTGGCAGTAGTGGTGCGGGGCTCCATAATACGGCGCAGGTCTTCATTAAAGGAAGTAATGGAAACCATGGCCGATACCAGTTGTTTTTTTGCCATTTCCTGCAATACATCTTTGTCTTTCAGTATCCAGGCATTTTTGGTCAGTATGCCCACCGGCTGATTGAATTCATTACAAACCTCCAACAGGCCCCGGGTAAGCCGGTATTTTTGCTCAGCGGGTTGGTAACAATCTGTATTACCACTTAACATAATGGGCCGGCATTCCCATTTCGGATGCATCAGAAATTTGCGCAGCAGTTGCGGCGCATTCTTTTTTACAATAATTTTTTGTTCAAAATCCATACCTGCGCTATAGCCCCAGTACTCATGCACATTGCGCGCGTAGCAGTAAATGCAGCCGTGTTCACAGCCGGCGTAGGGGTTCATACTATAACTCATACCAACATCCGGGCTCTCCACGGTATTGACAATGGTTTTGGATTCCTGTTCTATGTATTGGGTAGGCAGCGCTGTTTCTTCCCAATCGTCAATGCCCTCAATATGTTCTTTTGTTGTCTCTGTTTTCAGGAAGCGGTTCCTGGTATTTATCTGGGCGCCGCGACCCGCATGGTATTGCGCGTTTTCGTCTTTTTGTTTTACGGATACTTTATAGTGGTCCTGTTGTAGTGGTGCTGACATGATACTTTTGTTTGTGGGTTTCTTTGAACCACGGAGGCACGGCGACAGGGAGGGCGCGATAGAACGCAGATTCTTATGATTCTTATGATTGGCAGGATTAAGCACTTTGCCGAAAAAAATAAAATCATTTATATCTTAAAAATCGTGAAAATCTGCATTCCAAAAACGACACACACGGAAAATTGCTTTGCAATTAAATGCGCGATAGAACGCAGATTTTTATGATTCATATGATTGGCCGGGATTAAGCACTTTGCCGCAAAAAAATAAAATCATTTAGATCTTAACAATCATGAAAATCTGCGTTCCAAAAGCGACACACACGGAAATTCTTTTTGTAATTAAATGCGGTTTAACCACGGAGGCACGGCGACAGGGAGGGCGCGATAGAACGCAGATTTTTATGGTTCTTATGATTGGCCAGTATTACACTTTGCCGCAAAAAAATAAAACCATTTATATCTTAACAATCATGAAAATCTGCGTTCCAAAGGCGATACACGTAAAATTGCTTTTCAATTAAGTGCAGTTGGTTCAAAGAATCATTCTTTTTATTCCGTCTTTCATTAACGGCACATGAAAATTTAAAATATAACCCAGGCGCTTTCCGGTAAGTCGCAAATAGCTTAGCAATTGTGCGGCCCAAACCGAATGATAATTTTCCTGCGCCTTGAATTCTACAATTATTAAGTCATCTACTAAAATATCTACACGCAGCCCCTCATCTATGATCATCGTTCCGTATGTAATTTTTATAAATGCGTTTCTTGCAAATGAAATGTTTCTTTTGCCCAACTCATAACAAAAACATTTTTCGTAAACGCTTTGCAGCAGCCCCGGTCCTATTGCTTTATGAATTGCAATAGCAATGCCTACTATTTCACCCGTAAGCCACTTTTCTCTTTCAGTCAACGGTTTAAAACCAACTCCTGTATTGTCCATCGTACCCTTGTTTTTAATAATGTTGACCATCTCTTATTTTTATTAGCAAAACAATCCCTGTGTTAGTCCTGTCCCTTTGGTTCATGGTTCACTCAAATAACTCACCCTGTTTGTTATTTACTGGCAGGTTTAAAAATTCAAAACGCCGCAGTACCTGGTAGGGATTATCGCCCACTTGTCTTCTTAATAATAACATGCAGTCTGCAATAAAGCGACCGGTAAAATGTTTGTGACTGTATTCAAGCCATCCTTTTTCATATTGCCAGGGCAATAGTTTACGTGCGACTATCAGATGGGGTTCATCAATAAAATGCGGTTTATTGTCATTGTTTAGTTTCATCAGTTGTTGAAAAGGACGCATTTCTTTTACCAGGTTGCGAATAGGGTCTTTGGTGGTAACATTAATATAAATAGTATGCGATGGAAAGCTGCCAAAATCTTTTAACTCTACTTTAAAAGGATGATAGCCCATACCTACGGTTTTGAAACGGCTGATGATACGTTCTTCCATCATGGCATACTGTAGAAAATTTACCAGCGTAATATGTGGTTTGCCCCAGCGGGCATTGGGCGCCTGGTAAGCCGTATAGAATTCTTCTTTTATATCTTTTATTTTATTACGCAGCTCTTCATGCGGGTTTAGTACCAGCAGGTATTCATTTATTTTATAGCCGGGTAATGTTAATGCCGATGGTTTCATAGTTTTTATTTTTTAGTTCATTAATATAAAATCAGGCCACGCTGAAAAGATCGGTGGCGGCCGGCCTCAACTTAAAAACCTGTATGGTTTTGCAGGTATCAAACTGGTGCTGCCTTCTTAGTAAAACCAATTCTTCTACCATAAAAGATTCATGAAATGTTTTTTGTGCGTATTCTGCCATGGCCCTGTTATACAAATCTTCAGTTAGCCTGCGGGCAATGGTTAGATGGGGCCTTGAAACGAATTTGACCGGTGGGCAATCAGAATTCCGTATATAATCGTTGACTGGTTTTAATTGTTTGGCCAACTCGTGAAAGGCAGCAGGATCCTGTACGCGCAGGTATATGGTATGCGATGGAAAACCGCCGTAATTATTTAGCGTAACAGGAAAGCATTGCTGCGCCCCTATAACATGTTGCATCCATTTTCCCATAGTAGGCTCCATCGCTTCACTGGCCATAAAACTGGCGATGGTAAAATGGGCTGTGGTTCTAGCCGCTATAGCTACATGATACTTCTCTGAGAAATAGTCCTTTTCAAATTTTATTTTATGGCCAACCGGGGTATCAGGATGGGCAACCAGTAAATACTCCAGTAAGCCCCTTTGCTGCCAGTTGCCGGCAGTTATTTTATTTGAATTAATGGTCATAAAAAAATTGGACATGATTAAATATTTAGCATAAATTTACTAAATAATTTAGTACAACAAAAATCTTTTTTTTAACCCTTTTTTCTGGCATCGGTTTGCGGCAAAAACGACCGGAAAGAAATAAAAAATAATTTATGAATGAAGAGATGTTTTATGGCGCCGCTTACAAAGGTTCCAAACAATATAGCCAGCAACATATTAAAACCGCCGATGCCACTGGCTTTGGTGCAGCTGCAGACGACTATGCCGAAAGGGGCATCGATTTAAATGAACAACTGGTGCGCAATAAACCGGCTACATTTTTTATGCGGGTACGAGGCGATGCCATGGTAGGTGCGGGCATACACGATGGAGATATTGTAATTGTAGATCGTTCCCTGAAAGCGGTCAGCGGTAAAGTGGTGATTGCTACTTTAAATGGCGAGATGCTGATACGACGCCTGGAAAAAACGTTTAATAAAATAAGGTTGCTGCCAGAGACAAGTAAGCTATCACCCATTGATGTTGATACTTCAGCCAACGAGTTCGCTATATGGGGGGTGGTAACCTATTCAATACACTCCGCGGTCTGATTTACCACAGAGGTAAATGAGCATTTTCACGGAGGGAAATGAGATAGTTGGATTTATTCATTAGTTAAAAATTATAGCTATGGAAGAATTAAACAAACTTACCGGACAAATTTTAAAGTTTGCATTTAAGGTACATACAGAGCTTGGTCCGGGCCTATTGGAATCGTCATATAAAGAGTGTATGTATTACGTGTTGAATAAAAATGGGATTTACACCGAAAAGGAAAAAGCGCTTCCATTAATGTATGAAGAAATTAAAATGGAAATAGGTTACAGGGTTGATTTAATGGTGGATCACAGGGTAGTTGTTGAAATTAAGGCAATAGAGTCTTTCGCGCTTATTCATACTGCACAGGTATTGACTTATTTAAGGCTATCTGGTTGCAAACTTGGTTTACTACTAAATTTTCATACGGCGCATTTGAAGACCGGAATAAAACGTTTGGTGTTATAAAGAATCAGGCTCCGTTTGCTCTGTGAAAGACCTCCTTCCCTCTGTGGCGAAAAAAATCAGCAATGAATACGGAAACAAGTAATAATAAGGAGCTCATTCCTGGCCATACTGCCAGGGAAATGAAAGCTATCGTAGACTGTAACAGTTTTTATTGCTCTGCCGAAAGGGTGTTCAGGCCAGACCTGTGGAACAAGCCGGTTGTTGTATTAAGCAATAATGATGGCTGTATCATTTCGCGCAGCGATGAAGCAAAAGCTTTTGGCGTTGGCATGGCCGGTCCTTATTTTATGGCCAGGAATCTGATTGAAAAAAACAATATCTCCGTTTTTTCTTCCAATTACAATTTGTATGGCGATATGAGCATGCGGGTAATGGATACCTTACGCACCCTGTCGCCATCAGTTGAAGTATATTCTGTCGACGAAGCATTTTTAGATCTCAGTCATATTGATCCGAAAGATCTGGCAGCCTATAGCCGGCATATAAAAGATACCGTAGAGCAATGGACAGGTATTTCTGTTTCCATTGGCGTAGCGCCCACAAAAACGCTGGCTAAGATGGCCAACAACCTCGCCAAGAAAGACAAAAAGAAAAGCAATTGTGTATACATTATCGCCAATGAAGAAGACCAGCGCAATGCCCTGCAGCAAACACGTGTGGGCGGTATTTGGGGCGTAGGGGGCGCCTATGCAAACAAATTGGTCAACATGGGTATTGTCAGCGCCTGGGAATTGCGCAATATGAGCGAAGCATGGGCACACCGGCACCTGGGCGGTGTAGCGGGCACCAGGCTTATAAAAGAATTGCGCGGGGAGTCCTGTCTTGAGATGAAAGACCCGCTTGAAGTAAAAAAAATGATCGCCACTACCCGCATGTTTGGCGATCCGGTAAATAATATCAATGATGTAAAAGAAGCAGTAGCCACCTATACTTCTCGGGCAGCTGAAAAACTTCGCCGGCAGCAAAGCGCTGCCAGCATCATCAGCGTTTTTATTGTTGCCCGGGAACAGGATCACCATACAGATTTCAGGCATGGTAATAATATTGGTGCATATGCCACGCTGCCTGCAGCCACTTCTATTACCAATGAATTAATAAAACCCGCTGTGCAATTAATTGATCGTTTGTACCAGCCCGGTACCTACTACAAAAAAGCCGGTGTAATGCTCAGCGGCCTGGTGCCCGACAGCACCATACAGGCCAATATGTTTTTGCCTGACAAAAAAAATAGTAGCCGGATGCTGATGGGCATGATTGACAACGTAAACTTTAGTATGCGCAATGATGTGCTGAAGTTCGCCTCTTCGGGTACTACCCGCGACTGGAAGATGCGGCAGGAGCTCCGCAGTCCAAGGTATACCGCAAGATGGGATGAGTTGTATGAGGTGCGATAATTTTTGAACCACGGTGGCACGGGTGGTTTTCATTTTTCGCGGCTGGCATTGAGGCAATGCACGGGGATTGCTTTACAATTGTGCGTGCCCAACATCCTTCCGGCCAGGATTTCGCTCGTCATTTTGACCGCTGAAATTGTAGTCATAAATAGAAACCTTTACTGCTTACTGGCAGTTCGAAATGTTGATATCCCAGGTAATTAAGACATCTATTAACAGATGCGAAACCGTTCAGATGGGTTTAGGCGTAAAACCGTATATTTATTTCCGCCAAAACAACCAGCATGAGAAAACTATTTGCCTTCACAACTTTACTGCTATTTACAATTGTTTTATCCGCCCAGAAGACCACCGCCATTAAATGCGGAAAATTATTAGACACCCGCAGCGGACAAACATTCAGCAACCAGGTTATACTTATAAAAGGCAGTACAATTGAAAGCATTGTTGCTGCGGCGGAGTTTAAACAAAAAGCAGACAGCGTTATTGATCTCTCTTCTTATTACGTGTTACCCGGGTTAATTGATTGTCATACCCATGTATTATTGCAGGGCGATATTACCAGCGAGGACTACGATGTGCAATTATTAAAGGAATCCATTCCATACAGAACGTTGCGCGCATCGCGCAGCGCCAGGATAGCATTGGAAAATGGGTTTACAACCATCCGCGATTTGGAAACAGAAGGGGCTATGTATGCAGATGTGGATGTAAAAAAAGCCATCAACAACCATGTTATACCCGGCCCAAGAATGTTCGTGGCAACAAGGTCTATTAATACCTATGGCCATTACCCCCTTGCAGCGAAAGATTATAATTGGGAGCTGGATTTGCCAAAGGGCGTACAGGAAATCAATGGAGCCGATGAAGCAAGAAAAGCGGTAAGGGAACAATTGGCGCATGGGGCCGACTGGGTAAAAATTTATGCAGACCGCGGTTATTATAAATTACCCGATGGCAGTTACCGCAGCCGTCCAAATTTTACCCCTGAAGAAATTACAGCCCTGGGAGATGAAACCATGCGGTCGGGTAAAAAATGGGCAGCACATGCCGTTACCAGGGATGGGATTATTGCTTCCATTAATGCAGGTGCTGCCAGCATTGAACATGGCTTTGGTATGGATGATGAGTGCGTGCAACTAATGGTTAAAAAAGGCATTTACTGGTGCCCGACTATTTATGTGTGCGATTATGTAGCGGAGGGAAGAGCCAAAGCCGGTTCCCCCATCAATAAATATTTTATGGAAACCATGCCGGCCGTATTTAAAAAAGCAATGAATGCCGGTATTAAGATTGCTTATGGTACTGATATTGGTGGCTATAGCTGGGATGAGCCGGAAGCAAAAGATTTTGAATACATGGTAAAATACGGAATGAGCAGTATACAAGCCATTCAAACAGCTACTACCGTTGCCGCACAGTTGCTGGATATGGAAGGAAAAATTGGAGAATTGAAGGCCGGTGCTTTTGCAGACATCATTGCCTTAAAACAGGATCCGGTAAAAGATATAAAAATACTGGAACAGGTACAGTGGGTAATGAAAGACGGCATCGTATATAAAACAAAGCAACCTTAGCCTTTGATGAAATGAAACACTACTGCAGTTGCCAATGACCGCAGTAGTGTTTTTATTCACCCTGCTATTTCCAGCAGGGGTTGCAGGTTTTTCAATTCTTCTTCTGTAAATAACCTGGACTGAATACAAAAGCGTACACCCAATGGAATCTCCAGTGAGAAGCTACTGCCCCGGCCCGGCGACACGTCCAGCGTAAGCTGCGTATGTTTCCAGTATTCAAACTGATCGGCATTCATATAAAATTTACAATCTGCCACTATACCCAGGCATACATCATTACCTCCTACTTTAAATTCGCCTTCCTGGAAGCACATGGGTGCAGAGCCATCACAGCAACCACCACTCTGATGAAACATGAGTGGCCCATGCATTTCTTTTAATTTTTCGATAAGATCAAATGCCGCTGCTGTTAGCTTAATTCTTGGTACAAATGCCATGATATGTCAGTTTAATAGCTTCAGGTTATCATGTTTTTGCCACGGTGGTTTCCGGAGGGTAAACAACGCAATGGCCTCATGGGCCACAGCAATGGAAAGAAACAGCGACCCTTGAAAGCCGCTGTTCTCCTTACTCATCGTTGCCTGGCTAACCTTAAAAAAATCCAAGCTTTGTTTTGCTGTATGATATCAGCATGTTCTTTGTCTGCCTGTAATGGTTAAGCATCATTTTATGTGTTTCGCGCCCAAAACCTGATTTTTTATAGCCGCCAAATGGTGCATGTGCCGGATAAGCATGGTAGCAATTTACCCATACACGGCCTGCCTGTATGGCCCTTGGCACCTGGTACATTTCATGGGCGTCTCTTGTCCATACACCAGCACCCAATCCATACAGTGTATCATTGGCAATACTAATGGCTTCATCCACTGTTTTGAATGTAGCAACAGCGGTAACGGGTCCAAAAATTTCTTCCTGGAAAATGCGCATTTTATTATGTCCTTTGAAAATAGTTGGCTGTATATAGTAACCATGTTCCAGCCCGCTGTTCTGATGAAATGCTTCGCCACCCGTTAATACTTTGGCGCCTTCCTGTTTGCCAATATCCAGGTAACTTAAAATTTTATTGTACTGGTCTTCTGAAGCCTGTGCGCCCATCATGGTACTGGCAGATAGCGGATTGCCCATCTTAATGGCCCGGGTGCGTTGTACAACCCTGTCCATAAATTTATCATAGATATCTTCCTGCACCAGTATGCGGCTGGGGCAGGTACAAACTTCGCCCTGGTTTAGCGCAAACATAACCGCGCCCTCTACTGCTTTATCAAAAAAATCGTCGTCTGCATCGGCTACCGAGCTAAAAAATATATTGGGGCTTTTGCCGCCCAGTTCCATTGTTACAGGAATCAGGTTTTCAGACGCATATTGCATAATGAGCCGGCCGGTGGTGGTTTCGCCTGTAAAAGCTACTTTGTTAATGCGCGGAGAGGTAGCCAGTGGTTTGCCAGCTTCCGGCCCAAAACCAGAAACCACATTCAGTACTCCGGCAGGCAATAAATCGCCCACCAATTCCATCAAACACATGATGCTGGTGGGGGTTTGTTCTGCTGGTTTCAATACTACACAGCAACCAGCTGCCAGGGCGGGCGCCATCTTCCAGGTGGCCATTAATAAAGGAAAATTCCAGGGAATAATTTGGCCCACTACGCCAATGGGTTCATGCAAATTGATGCTTACAGTTGTCTCATCATGCTCGCTGATAGTTCCTTCTTCACTGCGGATGACACCGGCAAAATACCTGAAATGATCAATTACCAGTGGCAGATCGGCCGCCCTTGTTTCACGAATGGCTTTTCCATTATCAATTGTTTCTACAGTGGCCAGGTACTCAAGGTTGTCTTCAATGCGCTGGGCAACTTTTAGCAGGATATTACTGCGGTAACTGGCGGCAGTTTTGCTCCATGTGGCAAAGGCTTTGTGCGCTGATTCAATGGCTTTTTCTATGTCTTTGGCGTTACCACGGGCAGCCTGGGTAAAGGGCTTTCCGTCTATAGGTGAAACATTATCAAAGTATTCGCCTCCGGATGGCGCTACCCATTGTCCGCCAATATAATGGTCATAGCGATCTTTAAATTTGGGACGGACCGCCACGTCGGATGGTGCTTTTGCAGTTGCTGTACTCATATGGAAGAATTTAAATCGTTAAATAATCATGTAATTTTTATCAAATCAGGCTAAAAGGCAGTGACGATTGTATTTTTGTTTAGCACAATTGTACCTTCTGTTTTTTAAGAGCCGCGGTAAATTTGTATCTTAACTATGAAAAAACAGTCACTTGCCTGCCAAACAAACATTACAACGCATTGATCTCACTCATCCAAAATACCTGCACACGCTGGTGGAGAACCGGCGCATATTTAACCTGCAGAATTGCGAGCTGAATGTTTTTGAATCTTACAAACAGGCTTACCGCGTACCGCTTACGTTTAGTGATTTTGTGATTACCAGCATGGTGCGGGGCAAAAAAATCATGCACTTGTTTGATAAACCGGGTTTTGACTACCTGCCGGGAGAAACGGTAATAGTTCCGGCCAATGAAACCATGGTGATTGATTTTCCGGAAGCTGAACCGGAGAACCCTTCGCAGTGTATTGCACTGGCCGTGGACGCCGCATATATTAATAACACCATTGAATACCTGAATGAGTTTTATAACAGCGGTGCATCGCCACAGCACGAGTGGAAATTACAATTCAATCAATATCATTTTGATAACGATACCGAGGTAACAGGACTTATTAATAAGCTAATGCGGGTTTGCAGCAGCGCGGATAGAACAAAAAATATTTATGCCGATCTGAACCTGAAAGAATTGCTGATACGCCTGGTACAAAGCCAGTACCTGCAACAGGTGCGCACGGAAACCGCCAGCAATACAAATCATACCAGGTTGAATTATATGCTGCACTATATAAATGAAAATATTGCAGAAAAGATTTTGGTAAATACACTTTGCCGTAAAGCCTACCTTAGCCGGAATGCCTTCTTTAAATTATTTAAGGAACAGTTTGGCGTAACCCCGCTTGAATACATCAATCATGAACGCATTAAACTGGCCAAACAACTACTGGCCGGCGGCAATCAATCTATTACACAGACCGGTTTGCAATGCGGGTTTACAGATGTCAACTATTTTGTACGTACGTTCAGAAAAATTGAGGGTATTACGCCGGGCAGCTACCAGAAGTGCCTGCGGCAGGAGAATTAGAACGCAGATTTTCATGATTGCCATGATTTGTTATGATTTCTTTACAGGGCTTTGGAAGGCCCACAAACCTTTATCAGGAACACATTATAACGCCATCCATTTTTTTGAAAGAATCCAAATTCAGACCGAATACTGCTTGCAGATGCTAAAAAAAATCATGATCCATCATAAAAATCATGAAAATCTGCGTTCCATCCGTTTCGCCGGTCACGGCGGGCGTTTTACCGAGATTCCGGGGAAATATCCTTGCTCTCTAAAATATAATACCTTGCTGCCCGTCTACCTCTATATACATGGAGGAGCTACTGACGATACCGGCAGAAATGACAACTGAACAAAAAGGCAATATTACGCGCGTAATCAACGACTACAGCAGGCGCCTGCTGGGTTTTATACGCAAGCGGGTAAGCAATGAAGCAGACGCGGAAGACATTCTGCAGGATGTGTTTTACCAGTTCATTGGCAATACCCAGCCTATTGAACAATTAACGGCCTGGCTTTTTACGGTGGCGCGCAACAAGATAACAGACAAAAAACGTAAGAAGAAGCCTGAAGCGCTGGAAGATTTGTATGCTACCGCAGCAGAAGAAATTGCCTTTGACTGGACAGAAATTTTCTTTGATGACACCGATAACCCGGAAACAGCCTATTTAAGAAATCTATTTTGGGAAGCGCTCGACAATGCGCTGAATGAATTGCCGGCTGAACAAAAAGAAGTCTTTGTGATGAATGAAATTGAGGGCATTCCGTTTAAAGAAATCGCAGAAAAAACCGGTCAGTCAGTCAATACATTGCTGTCGCGTAAGCGGTATGCAGTTTTACACCTCCGTGACAGACTGAGTGTATTAAAAGATGAATTATTAAATTATTAAAATAAAAAAAATGAGAAAGCAATTTATTGTGAAAAAGATAATAGCAATAGTGGTATTTGTGTTTGCATTTATTGTGGGTTTAAGTTTTGCCGTAATGGCTTTGTGGAATAACATACTGGTAGATGTATTGCATGTAGGGGTTATTAATTTCTGGCAGGCCCTGGGCATTTTTGGCCTGGCTAAGATATTATTCGGAGGTTTTCATGGTCCGCGTGGAAGGTGGGGTGGCCCGGGCCGCTGGAATCAAATGGGCGAAGGAATGAAAGAAAAGTGGATGCACATGACACCGGAAGAAAGGGAAAAGTTTAAACACGAGTGGAAAGCCCGCTGTGGCGGATGGAGAAGACCATCTGCGAGTGAAACAAACACCGCCGGATAAACCGCGTACCGTTGCTGCAATCTATGTTGCAGCAACGGTACTTTTTATACGATTTGCCAGTGCCATATTCAGCTTTAATAAATTAAAACCTTTGTATATGGAAATTCTTGTCTTTAAAACCGATATCCATAGCAGGAAACGCGTGAATGCACTGAAACCCTATCTTGAAAATATAAAAGGTATTATAAAGTGGAATGTAGATTTGCAGGATATTGATAATGTGCTGCGTGTTGAAACGGCCAGCATTTCTGCCTGTGCAATAGAAAAGACCTTGCAACAGGCCGGCTATTATTGCGAGGAATTACAGGATTGACGTCATCCACAGATAGTACATAAAATTAGTAACAGCGGCGAAGCAATCTGTACAACCGGATTGCTTCACTTCGTTTACCACGTCGTTGCGAATCGCCGTAGAGAAACTTCTTCCCAGACAGGAAAATAAAGGCGATGAAGCAATCTGGTCTAAATAATTCAGGCGTGATGCATATGTAAGCACAGATTGCTTCACTTCGTTCGCAATGACGCGGAAATATTCGTCATGACCGGAGATGTTTGTAATGACGTTCACTTCGTTCGCAGGAGATGATCATTATGTTTATCGCGTCGTTGCGAATCGCTGTAGAGAAACTTCTTCCCAGACAGGAAAATAAAGGCGATGAAGCAATCTGGTCTATAAGTTGTCAGCATGATGCATGTGTAAGCACAAATTGCTTTACTTCGTTCGCAGTGACGTTTACTTCCGCTACTAATGAGTACTTAATTACTCAATCCTGTCTCTTCAACGGATTGCTACTTAATTGTTCCCACAATTAGCGGCGCCTCCTTTTTTACCAGCGTTCCTTTCGCTGTGCTTTTCTTATTGCCATACTCGCTGATTAATTCTGCTACCAGCGCCGTCCAACCTGTCTGGTGACTGGCCCCGAGCCCCTTGCCATTGTCTCCGTGAAAATACTCATAAAACAAAACCAGGTGTTCATTGCCGGGTTGCTGGTAAAACCAGTTGTATTCGCCATACAGGCGGCGTTTACCATTCTCATCTTTTTCAAATAAAGAAATAACGCGCCGGGTAAGCTCATCAGCTACTTCATCCAGGGTCATCTTTATACCCGAGCCGGTTGGATATTCCACCAGCAGGTTTTCTCCATAAAACTCACCGTATTTGCGAATAGATTGTATAATCAGGAAATTAATAGGTATCCACACCGGGCCGCGCCAGTTGCTGTTCCCGCCAAACATATCCGATGTAGAGTCGCCCGGATCGTAATGAATGCTGTATACGATACCTTCTACAGTAACAGAGTAAGGATGTTCTTCATGGTATTTAGACAAGGCGCGAACGCCACCTTCTGAAAGAAAACCTTTTTCATCCAGTATTCTTACCAGCAGCGCTTCCAGTCTGTCTTTGGGTACAAGCGATAAAAGCAGTTCCTCGCCATCGCCCCTTTCTTCATTGGGCCAGAATTTTTTATTTTTCTTGCGGTATTGTTCAAACCAGTGAATACGTTTTTTAAAGTCCTGCAGTTTATTCAGTACTTTCTTGCTAATGGTTGAAACGGCATACAAAGAGGTAAGCCCTACAATGGATTGTATACGCAGGGGCAACGGATCGGCGCCAGTTACGCAAAGTACATCGTAAAAGAACTTGTCCTCATTGTTCCAGAGTCCATGTTCATTCAGCGCTTCTGCCACCAGTACAAAATGCTCAAAAAACTTGGTTGCAGTGTCTTCAAAGGCTTCGTCGTGCATGGCAATTTCCAATGCAATATCCATCATGTCCAGCGCATAGGTACCCATCCAGCTGGTGCCATCCGCCTGTTCCAGTTGCATTTCGCCGGAGAAATGAAAGCTGCGGTTGAATACACCAATATTATCCAGGCCAAGAAATCCGCCTTCAAATATATTGTTACCATTTACGTCCTTGCGGTTTATCCACCAGGTAAAATTGATCAGCAGTTTCTGAAATACTTTTTTTAGAAAAACAATATCGCCCACACCACCTTTCTGTTTTTTCTCAATATTGTATACCTGCATGGCGGCCCAGGCCTGAACCGGCGGGTTAACATCACTAAAATTCCATTCGTAGGCAGGTAGCTGACCATCGGGTTTCATATACCACTCGCGCATTACCAGCAGTAACTGGTGTTTGGCAAAAGTAGGGTCGGCCACGGCCATGGAAATACATTGAAAAGCCAGGTCCCAGGCTGCGTACCAGGGGTATTCCCATTTATCGGGCATGGAAATAATATCCTGGTTTTTCAGGTGCTTCCAATCGTTGTTGCGTCCTGTCATTTTGCCCACGCTTACCTGTGTAATGCCATCGTCGGTAGAGAGCCATCGTTCCACATCAAAATGGTAATACTGTTTGCTCCACAGTAAGCCAGCCAGTGCCTGCCGCTGAATATTGGCCATATCGCTGCTCATACCCTTTGGCAATATGGCGGCATAGTAATCATTGGCTTCTTCTTTCCGGGTGGTAAATATTTTTTCAAACCCGCTTACAAAGGCATTGTCCATGTCTTTATTGCTAAGCCGGCAATAAATAGTTTTGGTTTCGCCCGCGGGTATTTTCATTTTATACACAGCGGCAAATTTTGTCCCTGTTTTTTTGTTGCGGAGCGCAGAGACATTTTCGCCTTTAATGAGGGCATCGTGAAAAGCGTCTTTTACAAAAATGCTTTCATTGGGTGTATTGGTAATTTTTTGCGTATTGGTTTCGTTTTCTGTAAAAAAGCGGTCGCTGGGCGGTTGAAAATAGAAGAAATAATTTTCCAGTCTTTCATGTTCGGCCCTGACAGAGTTTTTACCTACTGCAGTGAGCAGCGGTTTTTTGTCAACACCGCCATAGTTCCAGCGGTTATAAAACCATAGTGTAGGCAACACCGTTACTTCGGCTGCCTTTGTGTATCGGTTGGTGATATTTATCTTTATAAAAATATCCTGCACGCCCTGTTTGGCATAGGTAACGTGTACATCAAAATACTGGTTGTTATCAAATATGCCGGTATCCAGTATTTCGTATTCGGGATCATTTCTGCCGCGTTTGCGGTTTTCATCTTTCAATTTATCATACGGGAAAGCCTGCTGGGGGTATTTATACAGGAATTCCATATATGAATGGGTGGGAATATTGTCCAGGTAATAGTACAATTCCTTTACATCTTCTCCATGATTGCCCTGGCTGTTACCAAGTCCAAACAATCTTTCTTTTAGAATGGAGTCTTTGCCATTCCACAGGGCGATGGCGAAACATAGGTTTTGAAAATAGTCCGATATGCCTGCCAGGCCGTCTTCTCCCCAGCGGTAAACGCGGCTATGGGCATGGTCGAAAGGGAAATAATGCCAGGCGTCTCCGTTAGAGCTGTAGTCTTCGCGTACGGTGCCCCATTGCCGTTCGCTAAGGTAGGGCCCCCATTGTACAAGAGGTATATCACGGGTTGCGTTTACTGCAAGGCGCTGGTGTTCTGCTGTCATGCTGTTGATTTAATACAAATAAAGGCGCAATAGGCGGGCAACCGGTTGACAATCTGCAATAATTGAAAATAACAATATTGCAGCAAAGCCCCAATAATAAAAGCTGCATCAGGCATCACTGCCGGCTTTACCGCACAGCCGTAACTTTTTTTGCGACGTTCTCTGTAACTGGAAATATTGTGCCGGAATTATAGCCGGTAAAATGCGAATTTAATTAATAAGCGGCATAGATCATCTATTGATACTTCTTCATCAGGTCGCAGAGTATCTTTTTATCTGCATCGGTTATCATTTTAGAAGAATCTGTTTGTATAAAATGAAGCTTAAAAGAATACACGGCCGATGCGCTGTCCTGGATATTATATCCAATTATGCGCAGGGCCTGCATGGCGTTAAAATTATCGGGCACCTGTGTAAGGGTGGTATCGTACCAGAGGCCAAAGCCATTGGTGGCCAGTTGCTGCCAGGGGAAGTTGCGGTTGGGGTCTACTTTTCTGCCTGGTGCAATATCTGCATGGCCAATAAAATTAGCAGCAGGTATGCTGTATTGTTTTTTTAACACGGCCAGTAAACGCAGCAGGCTGTTTATTTGTGTATCTGTAAAGGTTTCGTAGCCATTATTGTCTATTTCAATACCAATGCTGTTGCTGTTAATGTCTGTGCTGTTGCCCCATTTGGCCGCGCCCCCGTGCCAGGCCCGCAGGTAATCATTTAACATATGATGAATGGTGCCGTCTTTGCAAATAACATAGTGCGCGCTTACCTGTGTTTGGGGTGTGGTAAATGTTTTCAGGGTTTGTTCGCAACTATTTTGTGCTGTATGATGTATGATAACAAAATTGGGCTTGCGTAAATTAAAATTGGTAGTGCCAGCGCTGTATGCAGCGGGTTGCAATGAATCAATGCCCGGAAACGCACGCAATTGACCGGCAAAGTCCTTTGCCTGGCGCCTGTAAATTTTATTGCTGCTTTTGTATGGATTGCCCGCACAGGCACAGGCCATACAGATAAGTAACAGGCAACACCAGTGTATATTGCTATGATTTGAAAACAAAGATGACATCAACTCATTTTTTGTAAATATAATTAAAGCAGCTTGCAAGCAATTTGTTAATAAATATGGTTGTCAGTTATCATCCTGCTACCTTTGACAAAACAACATTATATGAAAAAAATAACGCTATTGCTTGCGGTATTACTGGTCGGGTTAATTGGTTTTTCGCAGGAAAAGACACCGGTTGATTCAGCTAAAACGGCAAAGCACAAACAGGTGCAGAACCCTGCGGCATGGGCTTGTCCGGCATGTTATAAAATAACAAAAGAAGGCGGCACCTGCCCCGATGATAAAACAGCCAAAATACAACTGGGCACCTATTATTGCCAGCATTGTGTAAAAGCTACGGGCGATAAACCCGGCATATGCCCTACCTGCAAAGGCGCCACTACACAAATGACACGCAAACTTTGCAAAGAACATACCGGTAATGTAAAAAAGACGGCCTGATAAAATTGTTGGCAAATATTGTATAACCCCGCACTGCGGGGTTTTTTATTGACAAGGCTGTATGGCTGGATAAGATGCCGGTTAAAAAAATGAAGGCGGTGCTTTATAAATCGCATTGCAACCAACATTGCATGATATGTTTAACCACGCCCCTTATTTACCAGCTATACTTGCAGCAGCTTGTTTTTCCAAAATAAGTTAGATGTTTTCCCGCCAGGGGAATGACCGGGCAATTTTTCTTTCCTAAGTCTTTGCTTTTCAGTACTCATTAGTTTGGTACCATCATTGAAAAGACATAGCGTATTGTTATTGCAGCACGGACAAAATTTTTTTTCGTACAGTTTGAGAACCCCCAATCCCTGGGCCACGCTATTGAAAAAGTAGCTGGCCCTTTTTAGTTCCTGCCCGATCACGGCCACTGCCCTTACTATTCGAAGAGGTTACATATTTTCAATCTCATTATTATGCATTGCTAAGTTAAAGTGTTGCAATACGCTTTAGATAGAATCATTTTAATGAGATCAATTGTTCTCCTTTAAGGCTTCGGGGTTTGGGGAAACATCTCTGCCAGCAATTCATAACTTCTAAACCGGTCCTCACGGCTTTCAGCAAACGTAGCTGCCATTACTTCCTGTACGTTCAGTTCTTTAGCGAGGGCTGTTATTTTTTCTTTCACAACGCCGGGGGTGCCCATAATGGTGCGCTGGCGGTTATACAATACCCGCTGCCATTCTGCAGGCGAATAGACATATTTACTGGCAGTTTCATAGTCGGGCATTTCATCAAACCTGCCTTTTTCAAAACCAATAAAACGGTAATCCATTACTGCCTGGGTGCGCGCTACAGTTTCTTCACTTTCAGAACAAAAAATAAAAACGCCCACATTGGCAAGGGGCGCCGGCAACCATGGCGATGGCCGGAAACGCTGGCGATAAACAGCAATAGCTTCGGCACCACCCACCGGACTAATAAATTGTGCAAAACCCAGTGCCATGCCGGTATGTGCGGCAAGAATGGCGCTTTCTCCACTGCTGGTCAGCATCCACAATGCCGGCACGGTATCGATGCGCGGAATGGCCCTTATTTTACCGGCTGCATTGCCCTGGCCGGGCGTATCGGTTAAAAAACATTGCAGGTCTTCTACCTGCTGTATGTATGCCTGGGGATCAAATTCGTTGGATGGGTTGAGCAGGCGCGATGTTAACCGGTCGCCGCCGGGCGCCCTGCCAATGCCCAAATCGATGCGGTTGGGATACAATGCCTCCAGCAAACGAAAATTCTCTGCTACTTTTAAAGCGCTGTGGTTGGGCAGCATAATGCCCCCCGAGCCCAGTCTTATATGTTTGCTTTCGGATGCCAGCCTTGCTATTAAAATTTCAGGTGCGGCGCCAGCCAGGCTTAGCGTGTTGTGGTGTTCACTTAGCCAGTAACGGGTATAACCCAATTGGTCTGCCAGTTTTACCAATGCTACGGATTCCTGCAAAGCCGCTGTGGCATTGCTGCCCCGGCGTATGGGTGTTTGATCAAGTACGCTTAATTGTAATTGCATGATGGTTTATAACAGGAAGAGGGGAAAATAGTTGAACGGGACAGGAATTGATAAGGGTGAATTTGACATGAAACCCATTTTGGAGGTTGTTAATTAATTTTGATTACAGCTGTATACTATTTCCCGGCGTAGAAAGAAAACTATTTTATAACCCAATTATAACAACCGGCTACAATTTTTTCCTGGCCGTTGGGAGGCTAAGAATGGCAGACGTACACAATAAAAAAACCAGGAGTTACAATATGAGCCGCATCCGCAGCGCTCATACTCAACCAGAAATTGTAGTGCGTAAATTTTTACATGCACAGGGTTTCAGGTATACACTGCACAACAAAAAATTGCCGGGCCGGCCAGATATTGTTTTACCCAAATACAAAACCATTGTTTTTATACACGGTTGTTTCTGGCATGGGCATGCTAACTGCAAATATTATGTGGTGCCCAAAACAAGAACCGAATGGTGGTTGAATAAAATAAACACCAATAAAGCCAATGATACAAAAGCCATTAAAGCCTTAAAAAAAGAAGGCTGGAAAATAATTATCATTTGGGAATGCAACTTAAAGCCTGCAAAAATAGAAAAAACACTGGCATCACTTCTTAAAAAAGTAGAACGCAACTCTTGTCATTCCGGATAGTTTATCATCACGAAGCATTTTTATCATCGCCAGGTATTTTTGTCACCCCCGAAGCATTTTTTGTCATCCCGGCGAAGGAGGGATCCCGATAATAAGCAATGTTGAATTGCTTCTATTGCAGCAGTAAAAATTAATAGCAGTTTTGCATTTATGCCAGATCGCAGAGATCCTTCTTTCGTCGGGATGACAAATCCCAGAAATTTTTGAGGTCACAATTTGTGACCTCAAAAAAACTTAGTATAATAAAAAAGAGATATCCAGGAACACTATCTGTACCCTTGTAATAAACTTGAAGTCGCAATTTGCGACTTCAAGTTTATTCCCATATTTAATTTTAGCTTAATGTAAAATGGACATTTCAGGAAATGATATTGGCATCTGCAATATCAAAAAAACTGTATTTTTATTTGGCATAGCAATGGACGATCTCAAAATAAAAATAAACCTTACCATATGGCAAAAAGCACAAAATCAGTAATGATACCTGATGAACTGGTAATGAATAAAATTTATATCATCAGGGGGCAGAAAGTAATGCTGGATATGGATTTGGCGGCATTATACCATGTAGAAACCAAACGACTAAATGAACAGGTTAAACGGAATGAGCTTCGTTTTCCTGCTGATTTTATGTTTCGGTTAACCAAAAAGGAATTCGATAACTTGAAGTCGCAATTTGCGACTTCAAGTTGGGGCGGCACAAGAAAATTGCCGCTTGCTTTTACAGAACAGGGCGTCGCCATGTTATCAAGCGTTTTAAATAGTGAAACTGCCATACGTGTAAATATTCGCATTATAAGGGTGTTTACAAAAATGCGCGCATTGCTGTTAACCCATAAAGACATACTGCTGCAACTGGAAAAAATGGAGAATAAAATTGCTTCGCACGACAATGATATCGTGGTTATTTTCGACTACCTGAAACAGTTACTTAACCCGCCGGAGCCACCGCGCAATAAAATAGGTTTTAGAAGAAAAGATGAACTTGACTAACAATGCCCGTAAAAAGAATTTTTTGTGATCTGTCAGAATGAATGTTAGGCATTTAAATTTTTAGTCATTATTAAACCGCCCTATTCCCCAAAAGGGAATCAATTTTTCCATTATCAGGAATATTACAGGCTGCGGATATCATATTAAGTTTAAAAAATACTGGCATACCGTTTGAAAACACTATAATGGTTTTTCATAGGATATTGGATTAAAGCGGGACTGGATTTTTATCCTGGTCCCTTTTTTATTTAAGCGGTATTATAAATTGCACATTGAATATGGAGCCGGATGCTGTCGTTCTTTATTCTTTAAATAACTAACGGGCGATAGCTTAAAGCCGCATTAAACTTCAGTATTTATTCAGAATTCTGTTGCACTTTTGCGGTCGATATGCGACAATTTTCCCCCAAACATTTTACGGCATTTTGTATTGTACTGTTTACTGGTTATACAATTGTTGCCCAAACAAAACCCGCTACAGATAAGAAAGGCATTATTTACGGAAAAGTAACTGATCTTCTTTCCAAAGCTGTTGTTGAATATGCCAGTGTGGCTGTATTTACCAAAGAAGGTAAAAGGCCGGTCAATGGTGCCACTACAGACACAAAAGGTAGTTTTACTGTTTCCGGTTTGGATACAGGCAGTTACCGTATAGTGGTAGACTTCATCGGCTACCAGCCCGATACTATTACTGCCAGCATCAGCGGCAAACAAATGACGGTAAAACTGCCCGAGGTGCAGCTTGCCAAAAAATCGCAGACTTTACAAAGTGTGGTAGTGGTGGCGCAAAAACCGCTGATAGAGAACAAAATTGATAAAATGGTGTACAATGCAGAAAAAGATGTAACTGCGCAGGGTGGTGTTGCTACCGACCTGCTGAAAAAAATACCACAGGTATCTGTAGACGCAGATGGTAATGTGGAACTGCAGGGCAATGCCAATATCCGGTTTTTAATAAATGGCAAGCCAAGCAGCATATTTGGTAATTCACTTACCGAAGCATTGCAATCTATACCTGCCAGCCAGATAAAAAGTATTGAAGTTATTACCAGCCCCGGCGCCAAATACGATGCAGAAGGCACCGGAGGCATCATTAATATTATACTAAAAGACAGCCGCATACGGGGTATTAATGGCAATATCAATTTATCGGCAGGAAGCCGGCTGGAAAACGGATCGCTGAACCTGCATGCACGCAAGGGACGGCTGGGCCTGAACGGTTACTTTAGCGGCAACGGGCAGGTGCCATCTACCACATTAAAAAGTTTAAACCGCAGTTCAATTGATACTGTACAGCAAACGCACAGTAATTTATTGCAGGATGGTTTCAGCAAATTTCACCGCAGTGGTATGAATGCGGGCCTGGGTTTTGAGTGGGAGATAAACAAAAAAAACAGTTTATCGGGCAATTTTGGTTTCGATAATTTCAGCAACCAGGGCACCGGCAATAACCAGCAGGAACTAATAACGCAGGATATTAATTCGGGCAATACCTTGTCCGATGTTAAAAGCAGTTTTATTCCGGACAATCATTTTCATGTAAACTCTTACGACTATAGTCTCAACTACAAAAAGAATTTTGTGAGGGAGGGGCAGGAACTAACGGCCCAGTACAATACCAGCTATGCCATTTCCGGGCAGCAATACACGCAGCAACAAATGAATGCGGCGGGCGATTCAATTTTTAGCGCCATTAAAACCAGCAACCCCGGCCGCGAACACACCGGCGAACTGGTAATAGACTATGCGCAACCGCTGGCGCCCAATGTAAAATTAGAGACCGGCGGCAAATTGGGCTTTCGCGATATAAGGGGTGCGGCCGATGTGTTTGCTTTTACACCCGGCGGCGCTGAATATAAATACGACAGCACACAATCCAATTCGCTTCATTACAAGCGGCAGGTATATGCAGCCTATGCATCGCTTACTTTTCCGGTGGGCAAGTGGCTGGAAGTAAAAACAGGACTGCGCTATGAAAGAACAGAAACGCAGCCCGATTTTTCCAAGGCTGCCAATACACAGGTGCGCGGGTATAATACATTTGCACCATCGCTGTTGTTTGCGCATCATTTTGGAGACAATCAAACCCTGAAACTAAGTTATACCCGCCGCATACAAAGACCCGGTTACCAGTTTTTGAATCCCTTTGTAAATGCGCTGGATCCAAAAAATATCAGCCGCGGCAACCCCGATCTGCAACCAGAGCTGGGCGATAATGCCGAACTTGGTTACAGCAGAAATTTTGAAAAAGGCGGTTCTGTAAATGCCAGTTTGTTTTACCGTGGCAGCCGGCACGATATACAACCCTATGTTGTTTATTATCCTTCTTTTTTGATTGGCGATTCTGTATACAGCAATGTATCTGTAAACACATTCGAAAACATTGGTACCGAGCATATGTTTGGACTAAGCCTGTATGGCTCTTTGCCGGTAGGCGAAAAGTTTATGCTGCGCAGCAATTTCTCTTTGTTCGACAAGTATATTATAAACCGTTTTGTAAGCAATACCAGTGTTAGCAGTTTTAATTACCGCGTTAACCTAAACGCCAGTTACCAGGCCAGTAAAACGCTGGTGGCCGAGTTCTTTGGCAGTTTTAACTCGCCGCGCAATGAAGTGCAGGGCAAGTATCCTTCTTTTACTACCTACAATTTTGCTTTCCGCAAGCTGATATGGAATAAAAAGGGGAGCATTGGTTTTACCACTACCAATCCGTTTAATAAATACGTAAAACAGGAAACAGAAGTAATGGGGCAGCAGTTTGTATTAAACAGTTTGCGCCAGATGCCTTTCCGTTCTTTTGGTATTAGCTTTAGCTGGAAGTTTGGCAAGCTGGAATTTAAAAAGGAAAATGAAGAAAGCGAAAGCCGTTCTGAAGCACCGGTAACGAATTAAACTTTTTGTACAATAATGTGTAAGCCCTGTCTCTGCTGAGACGGGGCTTTTTGTTGTATGAGAAAGCATAGCGAAAATTCATATACCTAAGCAGAAAAAAAAGCATAATAAAGAGCGGAAAACACCAGCGGGAAAGATTTCTAAAAGCGGATATTTATTTGGCAGAAAACTCAATTTATAATGTTTCCAAAATTGGAAACCATCGCTTAACTTTACAAAAGGTATCAATGCAGTATTTTCAAACAATACTTCTGGAGCAGGCAACGGCGTTTATTGATGGGCTTGATAATGTTCCGTAGGAATCCCGCATCTGTGGGATGGGTAGAAAACAAATCCGAATTTGACATTGCATGCTGTAGGCACGCCTTGTGCCAATGCCGGGTTTTTGCACAAAACGTGCCTACGGCACGTAGAGGCGTTGTTCTTATTTCTAGCTACCCACAAAATGCCCCGCTGGGGCATAGCATCTTAAAAAAATATCAGGAAAAGATATTTTGATGAAAAAAAATAATAGTAAAACAAAAGCACCAATGAAATCCTACACGCTGGAGGAAATACAGGATAAGTATATCGGCAAAAGGGGTACCCTTGCGCGGGAGCAGTACGAATATGAACTTCGTATGGACATATTGGGGCGCATGATTAAAAAAGCAAGACAGGAACGCAAACTAACGCAGGAACAGCTGGGGAAACTGGTAGGTGTTCAAAAGGCACAAATTTCCAAGCTTGAAAGCAGTACCAACAGCGCCACCATTGGCACTATTGTTAAAGTATTTAAAGCGTTGAACGCCGATATTTATTTTAACGTGCAATTAAAAGCTGAAAAGACTACCCGAAAAAAAATACAGGCCAGCGTAAGTACATCGGGTAGCAATTATAAGAAACATCCCTTTTTGTAAAGAAAGAAAATGAGATAAAGGCATTGATTAAAAAAGCAGCTATGCCAAAAGAATTTTACTAAAAATAAATAGTAATAGCTGAAAAAAAATAAAGCCCCGTCTCTGTTAAGACGGGGCTTATTGTTGAATGGAAAACGTAGGACTGGTTTAACTAGTTAACTTTTATATAGGTAAAATGTGTAGCAGAAGAAGACATAAAAAGGTATAGCTGGTAGCCCAGTATGTCAAATTTTTTGTTTTGCTCTATCCAGGTAAAGCTGTTGATATCTCTTAGCGGCGCAGCCAACCCAAACACCCCCGCAGACAGTTTGCCGTTTTTATACCGGTACTCAATTTCTGCATACTGTGGCAGGGCCGGGTTAAAAGACTGGTTGTAACGTAGTATATTCTTGTTGTTCTTAGGCATAAACTGCAGCGTGTCTCCCGGTGCTTTGCTGTTTATCCAGGCGCCGTATAATGCAGTCTCATTATCATCATCTTTTTTAGCGCAGGCGCTGGCCAGCAAGGCAAAGACGATTGACACAACTAAACACAGGCGCAGCATTAGCGGTTTTTTGTTGTTGACAACACGGATGCGACGAGCGTTGCACGCAATGGTTCTGTTTAAAGGAAAATAGCTGACTACCAGCTTCTGCAATATTTATAAGCGCTCCTTTACTCCATATTCTCTTAGCCATTTGTTACCGGGCATGCTACTAACTTTACCCAGGGCGGGTAAATTCTCTACCTAAATGGCATTGAATATATAAGCCAACAGGGAAAAGGCGAAAATGGCTGACTGCCAGCTTCTGCAATGCTTATAAGCGCTCCTTTTCTCCTTTTTCTCTTAGCCTTTTTTTACCCGGTTTTGCCGCCCGGCGGTTCTTGTGCAACACATATACGGCGCTGAATAAAGCGGCGCTGTATTCATAAAAGAAGATCATGCTGCTGCGGTGCTCGGCATCTATTTCTGCGGAATTATTGCCAAGGGCCGCTACCAGCGTGTACCAGGCGCATTGTTTGGGGCCTTTTTTGCCAAAGCAATTAAATACTTCCTGCACTATGGCCCAGGCATGCTGCTCGTTGCCGGTTGCCAGCAGTTGGTTATAATGTTCCAGTATGGGTAATCCTTCGAGTGTGTTCATAAAATGAGGTTTAGAGTGTAAATATACATTTTTTGGATTAAATAATACAATAAATGAATTAAATAATACAATAATTGTATTATTATTTGTATAACCTCTTGTTACTTAAGCTGTTTTGCTTCATTAATTGTATAGATTCATTCAATTATTGAGTAGATTTATTTATTAATGCATATTTCATGGTTAAGAAGGTAAAAGAGAAAATCAGGATTAATAGAATAAAGGCAGTTCTGGCGGAGAACGAAATATCTCAAAAAGAGTTGGCAAGAAGAGTAGGCTTGGTTCCTAACTCAATTACACGAATCTGTAATAATGAAAGCCAGCCATCACTTTTAATGCTTCTCAAAATTGCTAAGGCTGTTGATGTTGATATAAGAGAATTACTAGTTGCGACAAAGTAGATTAATCGTGTTTAATTATACATGTTCTATAATGTCAAAAAAAACTGTACAAGGCAAAATTCCACTGTTCATTGATCTTACAGAAAAATCAGATGATGAATTGATTTTTTTAAGAATCCAAATGGATAAAGAATTTAAAAAAAGATTAATTAAGTTTTCTGTAGCTGAAATAGGCGAAACCCTTGCTATTGATTTTTTCAATAATAAGCCGGGGTTAGATAATCTGCAAAGGTCCCAAATAGGAACAAAAAATGTTGATGCAAATTCAAGAAGAGGCCAAAGATACTCAATAAAAACAATAAAAGATGGCAATAAAACCGGAACAGTTTATCCTGATAGAATTAAAAAAGATAACCCGCTTTTTGAATACCTGCTTATGGTGCTACTTAATGAAGATTATGAATTGAAATCTCTGCACCGTTTTTCATGGGAACAATTTTTGTTAGTGAGACAGTGGGACAAAACAATGAATGCATGGTACGTTCCAAAAACATTAAAGGCCTTAAAAATCGGAGAAAGTATATATGAATAAAAATGATTCAGGACATGGGCTAAGAACAATTGATCTCTTCTGTGGTGCTGGCGGTAGTAGTTATGGGGCAAGAAAGGCCGGCGCAAAAATAGTAGCAGGGTTTGATTTATGGAATACTGCGATAAAAGCATATAAGACAAATTTTCCAGAAGCAAAAACTTACGAGGGAGATCTGAGAGAAATTGATCCCACAAAGTTAAAGAAGGAAATTAAAGATATTGATCTAATTCTGGCTTCGCCAGAGTGTACTAATCATTCTTTGGCAAAAGGTGCTAAACAAAGAGATGAAGAAAGCAAAATGACTGCTTTTCAAGTAACGCGTTATGCAAAAGAATTTTCACCTAAATGGATTGTCATAGAAAATGTAGTAGAAATGCAATCCTGGAGCGAACATCCAAAATTGCTTGAGGAGCTTTGGGAGTTGGATTATTCTGTGAAAGAAATAGAATTGAATTCTGCCGATTTTGGAGTCGCACAAGCCAGAAAAAGACTATTTCTTCTTTGTTCTTTATCAAAAGACATCCCAACTGTAGATAAAGATCGGTCTGTTGAAATAAATGCCGCATCAACCATTATTGATTGGTCTGATAAATATGAGTTTACTCCATTGTTTAAAAAAGGAAGGGCTGAAAATACTTTAATAAGAGCTGAAAATGCAATTAACGCTTTGGGCAAAAGAGTGCCCTTTATTATGGTTTATTATGGTTCTGGGGAAGGATGGCAAAGTATCGAAGATCCATTAAGGACTATTACAACGCTTGATAGGTTTGCATTAGTTAGACCAACAAGTAGGGGCCATAAAATGCGAATGTTACAGCCGGAAGAATTAAAGCTTGCAATGGGATTTGAAAATGATTATAATCTGGATATTGGAGTTACGAGAAGAGAAAAAGTGAAACTTATGGGTAACGGTGTCTGTCCTCCAGTGATGACTTCAATAATTCAAGATTTGTGCATTGCTAAATAGCCAATTCATGAAAAAGGATAAAGAAATTTCAGTAAAGTTTAAGCCTAGGGCAAGATTACTTTTACAACTTGGTGATCAGCTTATAAAGAATGAAAGTATTGCATTAATTGAATTGGTAAAAAATTCATATGATGCTGATGCGAAAAAAGTCGATGTATATATGGAAAATGTCGAAGATATCGAGAAAGGAATAATCATAATTGAAGATGATGGTTACGGAATGGATGCTAAAACGGTAGAAGATGTTTGGATGGAACCAGGAAGCGATTATAAGGCAGAAAAATTTACTAAGAGAGAGGTTAGCCCTAAATATGAACGACTTCCAATTGGAGAAAAGGGTATTGGAAGATTTGGTGTTCACAAATTAGGTAATCAAATCGAAATGACAACCAAAAAGGAAAACTCCAAAGAAGTATATGTAAAAATTGACTGGACTGTTTTCAATGATTATCGCTACCTCGAACAAGTTCCAATTACGATTATCGAGAGAGAATCCCCTAAACTTTTTAAAACAGGAAAAACAGGAACTAGCATAACCATTAGTAACCTTAGGAAAGAATGGACGAGAGGAGTCGCAAGAAATGTTAAGAGGACGATTACGTCATTGGTTTCTCCATTTGAGTCAAAAGATTCTTTTAATGCTGAGTTCGATATTTCTGATAAACCTGGTTGGTTTGATGGACTGTTAGAATGGAAGGATATAAAAGAGTATGCGCTTTTTTATTTTAAAGCAACTATAAATAATGATTCAATAAAGGAATTCTCTTATTCTTTTACACCATGGGCCTCAATGCCTAAACTTTCCGGTAGGAGTATTTTTTTAAACAAAAAAAAGTTAGAGGTTGTCGGATTATCTAATAAAGAAGAGAAACTTATTAAGCTATTTTCAAATCTATTAAATGAAGACGAAAGTAAGTTTTCTATCGGTGACTATAATATAGGCGATATAGTATTTGAAGGATATATTTTTGATAGAGATCCTTTTGTTCTTAGGCTTGGAGTTTCTGATAAACAGGGTTTTAAAAGTTATCTGGACAATAATTGTGGAGTTCGTGTTTTTAGAGATGGCTTACGTATATATGATTATGGTGAAGCTGAAAATGATTGGTTAGGCCTTGATTTGCGCCGTGTTAATCAGCCAACAAAACGCTTAAGTAACAATATTATGCTTGGGGCAGTCTATTTAAATAGAAAAGATAGTTCGGATTTAATAGAAAAAACTAATAGAGAAGGATTTGTTGAAAACGCTGCGTATGATGCATTCAGGAGTTCTATTCTTCATACACTAAATATTGTTGAGACACTTCGGTTTAGTGATAAACAGAGATTGAGAGAAGTTTATGGGCCAACACCTAAATCCGAACCGGTGTTGCAAGTTTTAGGAGATTTAAAAGACTATGTTGATAAGAATGTCAGAGAAACTGAGGTTAAAAAGGAAATTGTCAAACAGCTTATTAAAATCGAAGATGATTATAAGAATATTAATAATAACCTGCTTAAAGCTGCAGGGGCAGGTTTAAGTATGAGCGTAGTAATCCATGAAGTAGAAAAAATAATACTTGAAGTTGCAAAAGTATTAAAAGCCGAAAATGCATCTGATAGAGCAATGAACTTAGTTAAACATCTTTCAAATTTGATAGATGGCTATTCTGAGATAATTAGAAAGTCAACGCAAACAAATGAAAATCTTAAAGAAGTAATTGATCAAGCATTAACAAATACCGAATTTAGGCTCGAGTCACATAAAATAGAAGTCATTAGAGCATATCGGAATTACAAGGGGGGAAATAAAACTAAAATTGCAAGAAGTTTATTGATAGGAAGCTTAATGAATATAATCGATAACTCAATTTATTGGCTTGAAAAAGCTGGGAGGCGTAACAAAAAAATTTATATTGATATTTCAGAAGAAAAGGGATTTTTAAATATGATAGTCGCCGACAATGGGACTGGATTTTTATTACCTACAGAAGAAATAACCGAACCCTTTGTTTCGGCAAAACCAGGTGGCATTGGCTTAGGTTTGCATATTGCAAGTGAAATTATGTTAGCTCAAAAAGGGAAGTTGTTATTTCCTGATTGGGGAGACTTTGAGTTACCCAATGCTTTTAAAGATGGTGCAACTATAGTCTTTTGTTTTAAAAAATAATTAAGAATGAATATTCCGTTAAATGGAAGAATTGCTATAGTCGATGATAAATATAAAGAGGTAAAACCTCTCATGGATATGTTCTCAAAAAAAAGAATCCCTTTCAATTATTATACGGGATTAAAAAGCTCTGATCTGCCTTTAGATTCAAGCGAGAATCCCATTAGTTTGTTATTTTTAGATTTGAATATAGTTGAGACGCAACATAACCCCAAAGTCGTAATTAGCACTTTACACCCAATTTTAAAATCAATCTGCCCAGGCAAATCAACTCCTTATTTTCTAATTGTTTGGAGTAAAAAGATAAACGATTTTGCAGACCATCTCGAAGGGCATTTTAAATCTAGCCATGACCTAAAGTTTAAAAGCCCTGTAAAATTTATTCGCCTTAATAAAGGTGATTTCTTTAACCTTGATAATGGAAGCTACATCTTTGATGAAACAAAATATGACTTACTTGTTGAAACGTTAAAGGCTGAATTAGAAAATGTTTCCGTTTTAAAGAATTTTTTCTCTTGGGAAAATATTGTACATCGAAAGACGGCGGAAACGACTACTGAGTTTTCTTCTTTTTATCCAATTGATATAGATTGGAATAAGAACACTAAGGCAATTATTTTCCATCTTGCTAAGGCTGTTATTGGCAATGATGAAATAAGATTCACTTCAGATGAAATGAAATTACTTTACGCTTTTAGTAGTATTAATTCCTTTCTATTTGAAAAAATTCAAAACTCTATTATCGAGGATAAACTTGGTGAGATAAGTAACATTAAGGATGATATTTATGATGGAAATAATAAAAAGGATGGATTAAGAAGGGGGATTAAGGAAAGCCTAAATTCGAAACTGCATTTAATGTCATTATATTCGAAACTTAGTTCTTTCGAGCAAGGAAACATCTATAAAATACCCAAGGGAGGTAAAATATTGAAAAGGATTTTTTTAAAAGAAAAATATGATAATAATAAAATATTAAGAACAAGCATTTTAAAGTCAAGGCCGGCTTTAATTCAACTTGATTTAACTCCCGTTTGTGATTATTCACAAGATAAGAAATATATTCGCTTAGTTTACGGAGCTTTAATTAGTTCAAAATTTTCGGCAATTAATATTAAATCTGACTTTCAGAGACAAACACCCGTTTTTAATATTGATGGAAAAGAAATGTTTTTTATAATTGACTATAGGTTAATTATCACCATGACCAAGGAGGAAATTATCAAGAGAAAAATAGCCCCTATCTTGAGATTAAGGCGAGAGATTTGTACTGACATGCAATCTCAATTATCTAATCAAATAAATCGACCTGGGATAAGCAATGTGTAAATTATAGTTCAATAGCCTTCCCACCGTACAAGTGTGCGACGCAACAATGCCCAATAGTAATTCCTGCGGCGGGCTCATAAAAATCTCTATTGCTTCACCCTTATATAAATCAGCTTAATCCCCTTCTTATCGGTTTCCCGTTCGTCAATATCAAAACGGCCCAGCGATTTTATGAGTGGGGTTAGTTTTACAAAACCATAATTGCGGGGGTCGAAATCGGGCTTTTTCTTTAAAAGCAGGGCGCCTACTTCTCCCAGAAAGGCCCAGCCGTTTTCATCGGCCAGGTCGGCAATGGTGGCGGCTATTAATTGTATCACTTCTTTATCGGCCTTGGGGGCTTCGCGGGCCGGCGTGGGTTTGCCGGCTTCTTTGGTAACGGTTACTGTTTCTGCAGAGAAAGACGCAATGATTTCGAGATAGATAAATTTATCGCAGGCCACGATAAAAGGATGCGGCGTTTTCTTCTGCCCAATACCAATTACCATCATACCGGCTTCGCGCAGGCGGGTGGCCAGGCGGGTAAAATCGCTGTCGCTGCTAACAATGCAAAAACCATCGGCCTTGCCAGAATATAAAATATCCATGGCATCAATAATCATGGCAGAGTCTGACGAATTTTTGCCGGTGGTATAACTGTACTGCTGTATGGGCGTAATGGCATTCTCCAGCAAAACGGTTTTCCAGCCGCTGAGGGTGGGTTTGGTCCAGTCGCCATAAATGCGTTTAAACGTGGGCGTGCCATATTTGGCAATCTCTTCCATCATACCCTTTACATTGCTGTAGGGAATGTTATCGGCATCAATCAATACTGCCAGGCGGAGATCTTTTTGTGTATCCATGTATTAAATGTACGGCGTTTGCGGCGAACCTCGGCGAGATGGATAGAACGCAGATTTTCATGATTCTTATGATTAGCCAGGATTAAACACTTTGCGGTGAAAAAATAGAACGCAGATTGTTATGATTCGTCGATTGATTTCCGTTACAAAACCGACTTTGCCTCAAAAAAAATAAAATCATTTTATATCTTAACAATCATGAAAATCTGCGTTCCATGTTATACAGAGAAGCACGGAAAACGATTCCCGTGCGCTCCTGTATCTACGGTTTCAATGGTTGTTTAATATGATTGCTTAATTACGTATTACAACTGTTGTATGATGCCGGTGGTAATGATGCCTTACATAGTGGCGGTGGTGCCTATGGTATCTTTCGTGTCTTATCATGTCGCGCCGCTGTGCCTGGCGGGCATGCGCAATGGCCCTTCTGTGGTAGGCTGCTGCTGCCCGGTGGTGTATCCTGGCCTCTTCGGGCTGGCCGCGCAAAAGATCGCGGGCCACCTCGTGCCTTTTAATTCTTTCATTGTCCAGGTCGTTTTTTACCACCGCTCTTTCGTGGGCTGCCGACTGTGCCATGGTGGTTGCGCCAATCACCAGCGTTGCCAGCAAAATAAATATGCTTTTCATATACAAGTTATAAAGTGATTTAAAAGAACCGATAACAGCCATAGAGGTATTAAAATGATGCCGTAACGGTAATTTGCTGATAGTGCACCCTTTACAATAAAGGTGTTTCAAAGCCTTGCCATTATTGGGGAAAATAGTCTACGGCGGTTGAAAGATGGCAGGCTTATTTGCAGCATTTAATATTCCTGTTGCATAGCTACCCATGGCGAACAAGGGCACTGTATGGCCCGGAAGACGGGGCTGAAGGATTATCACTATCTTTAGCACCACCCACAAACAAGCCATATGAACCGTTTGCTGCTTTTTATTGTTCTGTATTTTTGTTGCCGCCCTTTGTGCGCACAGGATTTAGCCGGCAAAGCCAATGCATTTATTGGTTTGCTAAACGATACCCAAAAAACAAAGGCGCTCTACCCCTTCGATACCGCCGAACGTTTCAGGTTTATGTATGTGCCGCTGGATGACCGCAAAGGCATTTCCATGAACGAACTGAACGACGCGCAAAAACAGGCTGTTTTTTCTTTGTTAAGAACCAGCCTGGCAGAAGAAACAGTGAAAAAGATACAGTCCATTATGCTGCTGGACAATGTACTGAAAGAGCTGGAACACCGCAAGCCGGAAGATCATTACCGCGACCCCGGTAAATATTTTATTACCCTTTTTGGTATACCCTCGGCCACTACCATCTGGGGTTGGCGCTTCGAAGGCCACCATATAGCATTTCATTTTTCTGCCAATAAAAAACAATTGGTGGCAGGCACGCCCTCTTTCCTGGGGTCTAACCCCGCCATTGTTTTACAGGGGCCGCAAAAAGACGAACAGGTTTTAAAAGAAGAAACCGACAGGGGATTTGCGCTGTTGCATGCATTGTCTGCAGAAGAATTAAAAAAGGCGGTGGTGGATACGGCAGCCCCCAATGAAATATTAACCGCTGCCAGCAGAAAGGCCATGATAGCCAACCCCGCCGGTCTGCGCTACAGCGAAATGTCGCCTGCCAGCAAACAATTAATGCTGCAACTGCTTACCATGTATATACACCGCTACACCAAATTGTTTGCAGATGATATGCTGAAAAAAATACAAACAGCGGGGCTGGATAATTTATGGTTTACCTGGGCAGGCTACCAGACACATGAATTGGGCCACCCCTATTACTACCGGATACAGGGCCCTACCATTATTATTGAATACGATAACTCTCAGAACAACGCCAACCATATACATACTGTAATACGCGACCTGACAGACGATTTTGGGGGCGATATTTTATTGCAGCATTACAGGGAGAGTCATTAGGCTAAGAGAACAAAGAGAAAAGGAGGCTAATAAGGGCTAAGAGAACAAAGAGAAAAAGAGGTTAATAAGGCGGTATTTTCTTTTTCTTTGCCGGATAGGTCGCACAGAGCTAGCAGAGAAAAGGAGGTTAGCCAATTTTTTCTTGCAACAGATCTTTGTGCTTTAATGACTTTGTGGCTTGTAATGTATCAGGCTAAGAGAACAAAGAGAAAAGGAGGTTAATAAGGCGGTATTTTCTTTTTCTTTGCCGGATAGGTCGCACAGAG
>Ga0068859_100000275_pt1 | contig 51317 bp, 85 predicted proteins | sample KBSSwiS22_FD_66585 | JGI IMG/M metagenome (GOLD analysis project Ga0068859, IMG submission 66585) | Switchgrass rhizosphere microbial communities from Kellogg Biological Station, Michigan, USA - KBS Switchgrass S2-2 | ecosystem: Host-associated > Plants > Roots > Rhizosphere > Soil ... | reverse complement strand
CGGGGAGCGCTGGAAGAAGAAATTCACCTGTGAGTCCTCCACAACCTTGACGCACTCCTCGATCACCCGCGCCCGGTCTCCACTCAGCGCCGCGACTCGTTTGGCGCAGCCGTCGATGCTCTCCTGTAGGGCGTCAATCCGAAACTGCTTGGCGACGCATTCCACGCAATCTCCCCCGCCCGCCTGCGCGGCCTGGGCGAGCAGGGCGAGGTCGGCGAAGCGCTGGCACGTACACGGCGTGATCGGGCACAAGGGAGCGTGAAGCATCTCGCTCCGCAGCCGCTCAATAGCCGCCGCCACGTCCCCCGCCTCAGCCATCACACGCCCCTTACGAATTGCGCGAGTAGGGATAGACTGCACTTCTCGGCTGGACGCGCACGACGATGCCGATGGCTGCAACCATGCACCGCGCGACCCGTTTGGCGATCCCGCACGTACGCGCGGTATTGCATGACGCCAGTGAACTGACGCACCCACGCGAAGTATCTGGGCTTCTCACTCATCGGCTCCCCCATCACCCACGCCTCCACCACCGCCCGATCCGCCGCCAGCGTGCTCGGGATCACGCCCGGCATCGGGGCACCCACGGGGCGCTCATAGGCGGCCATCCACGTGCTCAGGCGGGTCCAGGCGGCGCGGACGGGCGTGGGGGCGCTCATCGCGGCTTGATCGAGCCCATGATGTAGGCGTGATATTCGCGATCGCACCTATCCGAGCAGCATGGCGAACGCCCCTCGTAGCAGTACTCGCCACAGTTGGAGCATTTGCCGGTCGGCTCCGGCTCGGTCTCGTCACGTTCCGCATAGAACCCCCGCCCTTGGTCCGGCCATTGCGCGGCCGTGGGGTCGACGATCGCGCCGTGTGCGTCGAGGAGCCACCAATGCGGCCATCGCCGCTCCATGCCAGCGCCGAGGTAGTAGCCTCGTACTCGCTTCAGTTCTGGGAACGCGAGGGCCATGGTCGCCGTCACCTCGCGACAGATGCCGGTCGGATCGGCAGGCACGTGTTCGGCAATCCAATCGGAATATCGTTTCTCACTCATGCTTGCCGCCATCACCGTCTCCTTTCCTCACGTCCCACGCCGCGCCTCCAGCCGGTCCTGGGCGAGGGCCTTCCGCACCGCCTTCGCGATGGCGCGGCCCATGGGGAGCGGGACGCCGTTGCCGAGCGCGCGAATCTTGCCGCTGACCGTGAAGCCTGGTAGGTCAAAGTCGGCGGGCAATCCTTGGAGCTTCACGGCGAGCTCGAAGTAGGCCGTGGACTGATAGCCAATCGCGGCGGCCTTCGTCGCCTTGATCTTCCCGGAGCCGCCCACGGCCACAGGGACGAGTCGCTGGCCGCCGTGCGCGAGCACCGCCGGGAACCACTCGACGGCCTCGAGCGCGGCCAGTTGCGGATGGAGCGGCGTCCCGGTTGACGTGCCGAAGCAGAAGCGTCGCGTCCGGTGCTGCTCGCCTTGGAACCAGCGGTTATTGACCATGACGGACTTCACCGTGAAGCCGGGCACGCAGGGCTCGGGCGCCTGCGGGACATTCTCCATGAGGAACCACCCGGGCTCGGCCTCAGCCACGACGCGCTCAAACTCGGGGATCATGTTCTCGGCGATCGCGTGCCCGTTGTACTCCACGAGGTAGCGCAGCCGCGAGAACGCCTGGCACGGCGGCCCGCCGATCACGCCGTCGAACTTGCCGGCGGGCGGATGGAACGCGCGAATGTCCCCGCCCCAGAGCAGATCCGGCCCGCGCACGACGCAGAACCCCTCCTGCTCAAAGGCCATGTCCAGCAGTCCGATGCCGGGGAAGAGGCTCAGCACGAGCATCACCGCGCCTCCAGCCGGCGCCCGACGCCGAGGGCGGTCATGGGGCCACCGGAGTGATCGTGATGCGCACGCCGCGATGTGCGCGGTCGATGATGGCGGGCGCATAGATGAACTCGTGGCCGGAGTCAGGCGCATCCGAGTGAATGACGAGGCCGATCAATGCGTCCCGAATCGGCTTGATGGCTCCGGGCACATTATCGTCATCCCAGCGCGCGCCGACGTGGGCCGTGAACGTGATGCGCTTCGGAGCCTCGAGCGGGCCGGACAGGAGATCAGGGGTTCGGCCGCGGGGCGACGCCATGAGCACCACGCCCCGCGTCTTCGCCTTCCACGCATTCGACCACGCACTCTTCCGGCTCCAGTGCGCCCGCGAGAGCGAGCCGTTGGCCACCTGCTGGAGCTTGCCGGGGACGAACACCTCGATCACGTCGCGGCGCTGCGGGGCGCTGGCGGTCATCGCGGGGTCTCCAGGTCGACATGACACAGCGCCTCGTTGCCCCACGTGTCCCACCCGAGGCGTTGCGTGCGGGCGAAGAGTTCCAGGCGGGGGCCGGGCGAGACGCGCTCCACCATGTCAAGGAACGCTCCCGGTTTCTCGCTATGCCGCCCGCGCTTCCACTGCCACCACGTCGAGTCGACACGTTCGCTGGCTGGACAGGCCCCGCGCCGCGCAAAGAGCACGTACTCGGTTGTGATGCTGAATGCGCCGCCAGGCCCGAGCCCCATCGGCGACTTCGCCCACACGAGGAGGGTTGAGGGCCTGAAGCCCCAAGCTCGCGCGATTCGGTAGGTGTCCTGGACGTAGCGGTTGACGGCCCAGAGGTATAAGTGGGCGATCTCATCCGCGAGGTCGCGCACCGGGAGCGCAGCGATCTCCTCGGTGCTCAGCGTGGGATACGGCAACGTCACCGATCTCAGCGGGGCGACATTGGTGCCAAAGCCTTTGGCACCAGGGCTCTCAAGCCGCGCCACGTCCCATGGCGGGTCGGCCACGATGGTGCGGTACTTCACGCCTGCGCTCGACCGTCGGGTGTCTTTACAACACCCTCAGGCTGATAACTCCGGTCCCGTAACCCCGCGGAATCGCGGGAGCATCGCCGTGCGGGTGCAGACACGTGCTTCGTTACAACTAGCCGCATCGCGCCCTCGAAGGCCGTTTACGGCTCATAACTCGGCCTGCTCCGGAGTTGGCGGCGTGTGGAGAATACATGTTGGCAAGACACCGGGGGCCATCTTCGCCTCCAGGCTGTCCATCGCGCGGTCCATCGCTGCGTCCGAGACCTGGGTGTATTGCATGGTCGTGGCGATCGACTCGTGCCCGAGGATGCGCTGCACCAGCCGCACGTCCACGCCCTGCTCGAACAGCAGCGTGGCCGTGCTGTGGCGCCATCTATGAGGTGTGCAGTCGGCCACCTCGGCGCGCACGCCCCACTTGGCCACCATGTACTCGATCCGGCGCACGCGCAGCGGCGCCCCCTTGCGCTCCAGCACGAGCCCGCCCACGAGCATCCGCGGCTGGACGCCCGGCGCCGCCAGCCATGCCCGGAGGCTCGCGTCCAGCTCGCGCAGCATGGGGACCACCCGCTCCTTGTCCCCCTTGCCGATGATCCGGAGCGCCCCCCGCTGCTCGGCGTTTGACAGCCGCACGTGGCGCCACCGGAGCCCCGTCACCTCGCTCACGCGCACGCCCGCGTAGTAGAGCAGGCTCCGCAGCATGGTCTCCTCGGGTGACAGCGCCAGCGCGAGCAGACGCGCCCGCTCCTCGAGCGTGAAGGGGCGCGGCGCCCGCTTGGGACGGCGAATCCGGGGCGCGGCCTCGGCCATCGGGTTCACCAGGATCAGGCGCCGCCGCAGCGCCCACTTGCCAAACTCGCTCAGGGCCGAGCGCGCCCGCAGCTTCGTCTCGGCCGCCAGGCCGCGCTCGTCCTTCTTGCGGAAGAACAGGCGAATCACCTCGGGCGTGAAGGACGACACGTTGTCCCCCTGCTCGATCGTGGCCAGCGAGACCAGCAGTTGGAGATCGCTCTTGTACGCCTTGTACGTGAGCAGGCTCCCCTCAAGCTGGCGCTCCTGCAGAAACTCCTCCACCGCTCGGCTCAGACGCATATGCCGCACCCCGGCGCGCAGAGTAGGCCGCTCCGGGGCGACCTGGCGCGGGGGCATCGTGGACGCGGCGAGGGGCATGGGTCAACCGACCTTTGCGGACGGGATCTCGGCCGGATGCCCGGCGCGATGCCAGGCGCTCAGCGTGAGGTCGCTATGCTCAGCCCGCTCGCCGTCTTGGCAGGTGGTGCAGGCCATGGCGATCTCGGCGCACCGGCAGATGCGGTCCCCATTCCACTCGGCCTCCGAGAACTGAGCGACGAGGCCATGGGGCCCGATCACTTCGTAGGGATGCGAGCGGTCGAAGACGCCCCGCCAATAATCAGCCCGCTGCTCGCGCGCTGTCACGTCCGCCCCACAGTCCGCGCAGAACGCGCGCGTGTCGCTGCCGTCGCGCCGGAATTTGATGTGTCCATGACCACAGGTCGGCACGCCTACCCCTCCGTCCCACCCAGCGCCCGCCGGATCGCGTCGCACATCACGCGCGTCGTCGCCTCCTCCGTCCCCGTGATCTCGCGCCAGCGCCGCCGCTTGGTGTCGTCCCACACGCCGCCGGAGTGGAAGAGCAGCGGCAGCTCCAGCGCGGCGCGGAGCACCTGGACGCGCTCCCTGGGGTCGGGCATGGCTAGGCCTTTTCTTTCGGTGCGAACGTTTCGATGAATGCCATCGCGCGCTGGGTCTGTGGGCTGAGCCCGTCGCGCACGAAGGGATTGCCCGCCACCCACGTCTTGACCTGCTCCTCGGTGATCGCCTCCAGCCCGTCGCAGGGATGCGCGAGCGCGGGGCGTTCCCGTGGCGAGACGTACTGGGGCGGCGCATACGCCTCCCACCGAGCAGCCCACTCCTCGGGCGTCTGGCGCGGGCGTGGCTCATGCCCGAATGCACGCGGCTCCCACGGCGTCATCGTCTCCAGCGTGGCAAGGTAGCGCACGTGCGCGTCCAGGCAACGCAGCAGGCGCCCGCGCTTCTCGATGAGGCCCTTGCCGGGCGGCTTACTCGTCGCCATGCTCGGCCTCCGCGGCGAGATGCTGCGCCGTGGCGTGGTTGGTGCGGCACCCGCACACGTGGCAGAAGACCGCGCACGCGCACTGGAGTGTGGGCCGCCGGCACGCCGCGCAGGTCATGGCACGAGCCCCCGCAGGTGCTCCAGCATGGCCGTGAGCTGGTCGAGGCTGGCTTCGCGGGGGTCGCGGATATTGAACTGGACGAGGATGTCGGCACGCTTGGCCGCCGAGAGCTTGGCCTTGTCCGCTGCCGCCTTGCAGCGGGTGAGCAAGAGCGAGCGCTCGAGCGTCTCATTCAGCTCGGGCATCGCCGCATCCATCTCGGCTTCGGCCTCCTCATCGGACGCGATCGGCGCAGGCCGTGTGACGGGGGCCGACGCCTTGCGCGGCGCGGGCGGCTCGTCGGCCTCCTCCCGAGCGAAGTCCTCAAGATCCTGCGTGAACACATCGCTCGCCGCCGTTACGTTCAGGATGCCCGCGACGAGAGCGCGCTTGTTGGCCATCTTGAGGACGGTGTTATAGCTATCCGCGAGGTCATCGTTGGCGACACGCCCGGTCTCCTGGCTCTCGATGGCCGCGTCGCCCTCCTTGAACTTGGCGCCACAGCCGTCCTTCTTCTTGAAGCAGAGCCACCCGCCGCCATACTCGGCCTTGCCCTTGATGATCGCTTCCTTGCCGCAGGCCGGGCATTTGCGGCTCGCCTGGCGATAGGCGTACTTGCTCTCGCGCGTGGAGCACGAGGCCTCACCGCTGCCGAAGCGCTGACCCGTGGGGATATGCCAGAGCGTGCAGACACTCTTCACGGTGAGGTGCCCGCCGCCGCCGCTATCCGGCGCCACCGGCTCCGAGTGATACTGCGGGTCGAGGCGGAAGAGCAGGCAGAGCTTCTCCGCGCCCGGCTTCCACAGGCTCGGCTTGCGCGCGCCCGGGACGATGCCGTAGTGCTGATCCACCTCCATCGCCTGCTCCATCGCCTGCTTGATCTTGTTGGCCTGCGCCATCAGTTCTTCAATCGAGCGCTCGTGCGAAATGGCGACGATAGGCCCCGGCTCATATCTCGAGATGTCGGTGCTCATGCGCTCTCCTTGTCTTTCTTCGCCCGTCGCGGACGCGCCAGTTCCTGCACCTCGGTGAGGTGAATCTGCGCGCCATGGAGCAGGGCAGCCATCACGAGCGGGCGAGGTCCGCCCTGGCGCTGCGCCTCCTCCATGGCCTCCGCAAGCGCTGCGAGCGCCCAGCCTTTGGGCGTGAGCTTGCCGGTGGGCTCGCTCATGGGGCCTTCCCCACAGCGCACATACGGAGCACGAGCGCGACCGCTGAGGCCTGCGCCTTCGTAGTCGGCCCCTTCAATGCGGCCCACGCGGCGGCCCCCGCGGCCCATGCGGCGTCCTCCGCGGCGGCCCACGCGGCGGCCCCCGCGGCGGCCCCCGCGGCGGCCTCCGCGGCCCTCGCGGCGGCCCCCGCGGCGGCCCTCGCGGCGTCCCTCGCGGCGGCCTCCGCGGCGGCCCTCGCGGCGTCCTCCGCGGCGGCCCTCGCGGCGGCCCCCGCGGCGGCCCACGCGGCGGCCCCCGCGGCCCATGCGGCGGCCCCCGCGGCGGCCCCCGCGGCGGCGATAGTCGGCTGAGCACCAGAAGCAGAGACAGCGTCGACGATCTCGCCAATGGCCTCCAGGGCGTCCGCATGCTGAGCCAGCGTCGGCACGGTCCGCAAGAACGTCGGCGCGAGCGAGCGCACCAGCCAATCCGTCGCCATCCACGCGCGCCTGATCTCGCTAGCATCGTCACCCTTCGTGCCGACAAGGGGGAGAATCAGCGGCTTGAGCAGGCGCGTCCGCGTCGCATCGTCTGGCAGGTCATCGTTCCATCGCCGCATGAAGGCGGCGATGACCGGGGACACGCAGGCCGGCGCATCGCTCCACGGCTCGCCAGCCACGAAGGCGACGGCTTCCATGATGCAGTGTTGGCCGTTGGGCGAGTGCGACCCGGCGTACAGGGTGGTAATGCGGGTGAGTTTCGTTGCGATCTCCTCAGCCGTGAGGCTCATGTGTCCCTGTCCTTTCTTTGCACTGGGAATGCGCGCTCGCACACCGCGATGATCTCCTCAAGCGAGCGGTCGGAGATCGAGGACAGTCGTGGCGCGCCGCCCTTGCGATTGGACCGCTCTACGCGCGCCATCCATGCGGCATCCTGGAGCGCGGTCGCCTCGATCTCGACCGTCACCTTCGCGTCGAAGTAGCCGCCGGTCGTGCTCACGCCACGCTCCCCGCCACTGGCCGCACGAGGATGATGACGTTCTTGCTCTCCAGCGTGGCCCGGATGATGCCTTCTCCCACGCCCTGTCGGGCCAGCCGCAGCGCGGTCTCAACGTGGGCGCGCCTCACGGCGAGCGCATGCTGGGCGTCGCTCACGCGCTGAAGCTCGGCCGCCAGCTCGGTTTCGTAGGCGGTCATGGCGCCACCAGCGCGAAGAGCAGCCACAGCGTCGCGGCGCTCGCAAGCACCACCACCAAGCCGCCCGCATCGGCGAGGAGGCGGGTCATAGCGCCGCCAAGCGCGCCAGCACTTCGTCGGGGCGATCGTGACAGGCGCCGTTGTAAGCCGTGGCGCCTTTGTACCCCAGCGCATAGGCCACATCGTCAATCGCCCTGCCCGCAATCTTCACCGACTGCTCCGGCCAGTCGACATAGCCTAGGTCATCAAACGCCAGCACCGCGCCGCGCGCCCGCGCGACTTCGGCCGCGGGTCACAACTCCTCTCGGTGGCCCCACGCGAGCATCTCGGTATCCGCGCGCAGGATGCGGGGATTGCCGCGCTTGGCGAGGGCGCGCTCCTCTTCGCTAAGCACGCGCGGTCTCCTTGCCCGCACAGGGCCCGGCCCACGCGATCACGTCCAATAACCGCTCGCAGCGGGCACACCACGCGCCGTGCTCGGTGATGCGCACGATGGCATGTTCGTCGCCCAGCACGCGCGCGGCGAGCGCGACGGAGAGCGGGGAGAGGACGATAGTGGTCATGGTCAATTCCTCCGTGTCCGCCACGCGGCATAGAGCGTGGCCGCGATGAAGGACAGCGAGAGCCAGAGCGAGAGCGCGAGCGCGATGGCGACCTTGCTGGCCGTGCTCACGACGCTACCCGCTCGACATGGGGCACCCAACGGCCGGAGCCAGGACACAGCGAGTCCTCGCTCATACTCCCGACCGAACTGCGATGCACGCGGATGTACCGCTCGACGACTTGGCGGTCCTTTCGGGGTCGCCCGGAGCCGTGGGAGACGAGGGACACCTCGGCGTGACACACGGGGCACGCGATGCGCGTCACGACTGCGCCCACCGCTTCGACCGCGGCGCCCGAAGGTTCGGCCGCTCTTCACGCGGCGCGATCACGCCACTGTGCTGGAGTGGGACCGCGCTCTTGCGTTTCCGCAGCGCCGACACGGGGATGATCCCCAGTTTCGTGACACCATCGGCGGCATAGATGGTTACCGGGCCGAGCGCGCACTCGTCGGCGGGGGCGAAGCGGACCCTCGTGTAGGTGCGGTCGGCAGTCATCCGAAGAGCGCCTCCTGCGCCCGCTGGAGTCGCTCAATGTCTTCCTTGAGTGCGCCAGTAGCGCTATCGCGAATGACCTTTTTCAGGATGAACCGGACGAGTGTCGACGGGTCGATGTTCACGGACCTCGCAATGCGCTCGACCTCATCCCAGTCCCGCTCAGGGAAGCGAAACGTTTTCACAACCATGGGCTTAGGCATCGCGTCTGCTCTCCGTAGTGTTCAACCGCTACGCCGACGCGGCGACGGGCAGCACGCGTAGTGCCGCGAGCGCACGCATGTAAGCTTCCGCGACCAGCGGCTCTTCCATTACCGTGAGGCCTATGACAGCCAGTTCCCTCGCCAGCGCGGACGGCTCAGTGCCACGCGACAGCGCCACGCCAGTGATGCGGACCCAGAGCGACGGCTCGAAGCGGATGCTCTTCGGCTCGCGCGTCTCCGGCGGTGGCGGCATCTTCGCGCCCGGTTTGCGGGGGTCGGCCATCACCGACACACCCCGAAGAAGTAGCCCGCGATCAGGCCGAGGATCAGCACGCCAAGCACGACCAGACATCCGGCATTCGCGCGCTGTTGCTGGTCGGGTGACAACGTGGCCATCGCTATCCCCACAGCCACAGGACGCGCGCCCAGCGTCCGCGCGCCAGCATCGCGACCAGCAGGCACGCGCCGAGGATGATCGCGCCGGCGATCGCCACGTCGAGGAGGTGGCCGGGCTGGTGGCGGAACATCAGCGCCCTCCGGTCAACGCGGCGGGCAATCCCGCCTCACGGCGGACCCGCGCGCTGCAGGCCGGGCAGATGCCGTGGCTCGGGCCCGGCGTGTCGACGTGGCCGATGAGCGCGCCGCACCATGCGCAGAAGCAGGGGCTCATCGCGCGCCCGCAGCATCCAGCAGGCCGTTCGTGCGCTCGACCTTTGCCTCGGCGAGCAATGCCTTTGCGACCCGAAGGACCGGGGCGCTGATCGTGCGGCCGGCGAGCACGTGGCTCACCATGGTGTCGGTCACGGCGGCGCGCTCAGCGATGGACTTCTGGGTCACTCCAGCCGTTTGCAGAGACCGCTTGAGGCGTGCTAGCGTCCGAGGGGAGACCTGACTTGACTTGACCATGATGCGAGCACTCTACCTGACGAGTCGTCAGCTTGTCAAGTAGCGCGCTGATCTTTTTTCAGGAGACGGGGCAACGGTGTCACGAAGTGAGAAGAAATACGGACTTGCGCCGCTCACGTTCGCGGAGGCGGCGCGCGTGCTCGGCATCCCGGAGCCGGAACTGGAGGTCTTCGTGATGAAGACCATCCGGCCAGGATCGGACCGCTGGACGAAATGGTCGAACGGGACGCTGCCGTTGCCCGAGGTGGTGATCCGGCTTTATCTCACCTGGCTCCGGCAGCTTGAGCCAGCCCCGGCCGCGCGCGAGATCGCGGCAACGGGCGAGCCGAACGCCTCTGGCTAACTGCGGCGCGCTGTTTGCACGGATGGTCTCAGCATAAGGAACTATTCTTTACGATATCGGAGGGTCAATGCCATCCGTCTCGACGCGATTGATTCTCGTGCGGCAGTGCCTTGACGATCTGTGGCAGTCCCGCAACGACGGGCGCTGGGCGACCATGGAGCGCGCCCTGATCGAAGTCCTTGCTCCGCAGAAGGCCGAGCGCCGCCGTGGCGAACGCCGGTCCAACGTGATCCTGATGTCCGACTATTTGGAGCGCCGCCGAGGCGAACGCCGCCGAGGGAAACCGCCGTGATCTCCGCCTACTGCCCGAGCTGCCAGCGCATCACGGGCCACCGCCGCGCCCTCGGCTGGGCCACCTTCTTCCTGGTGGTGGTCACGGGCGGGCTCTGGCTCGCGGCGCTGTGGTGCTACAAACCGCGCTGCGTCATCTGCGGGATGCTCGCGGAGCCAGCGCGCAGAACGGAAGCCCGAATGACGAGCGGCGGCACGGCCCTGCTCATCGTGCTCGCGCTCGTCGTCGGGATCGTGGTGCTCGGCTACCTCGTCGCGAGATGAGGCGCGGTCCCCCTCAGCGCGACACGGGCTGTCCAGCCGCCGCGACAATGCGGAACACCACGGGACGGAAGTGGATGCGGATCGAGGTCTGCATCGGGTTCTTGTAGAAGTCGACCCCGGGCGCGTAGGTCCACACCTGGGGCTGCATGTCCAGCCCGAGCAAGACGCGGTGGTTCTTCACCGGGCACCCGTCGGAGCGGCTCGGGATCGGCAGCGGGTCGAGAATGTACTGCGTGCCGCTCTGCTTGGTGATGTCCAGGTCGCCGTGCGTGTCACGCCGGTCGCCGCCGTAGAACACGCGGAAGACGAAGCCGGAGGCGAGCTTGTTGACGAAGCAGTCCTGCCGGAGTACCCAGAGCGTCTCGCCGGGCAGGAAGATCGACTTGGGCACGGGCGCATACTTCTCCGCCGGGTTGCCGCGCGCGATCCATTCGTCCAGCGTGAGCCCGGCCGCATCGACGCCGGTATTGGTCAAGGGCTCGGCCTTGCGAATCACCTGGGGGTCCGCCTGAATCTTGAGCGCCCAGACGCCCCACACGCCGATGCCGAGGATGCCGACCGCGCTGGCGACGATGAGGGTGATCGTGAAGGGGAACTGTCGGAACCGATCGAGGACCTGGGTGAGCATGGCTACCTCTCTTTCCGTTCTTGGGTGGAGTGAACCGGGGGGAGTTGCGGCGTGAGCTTGACGCCCTGGGTGGCGAGGATCGCTGAGATCACCAGGCCCGCGAAGGTCGTGAGCAGGACGGCGCCAAGGATGCCCAGCGCGATCCGGTAGGGTCGGTTGATGGCCTGCTCGACGGCGAGCTTGGCCTCCGCGGCGGCCACCTGCGCCTCGAGCTTCGCCTGGAGCACCGTCGTCTTGGCATCCAGCGTGACCACCGCGGCGTCCATGCCGGTGCGCATCAGCTTCTCGAACGAGGCAAACTCGGCCCGGATGGTGTCGGCGAGGTCCCCGAACCGGCGGTCATCGAGGTCCTCGTGCTGGTCGAGCCGCTGGACAATGTGCTTGCGGAACTCTTCCACGCGCTCCTCGATCCTCGCCAGGTGCGCGTCATCGGGCATCGGCCCCCCTGGAAAGGCTCGTGGATGGCATGGGTAGAGGGTAGCAGGGTACCGCGTTCATGGGATCAGGACTAAGAAGGCATCCCGGCGCCCCTCGGGAGTGGCGAGCCAGAACCCATACTGGCCCTCCGGGTCCAGCGAGGCCCGCGGCAAAGTATCGTAATCCGCACCGGTACACATCGACGGAGCGATGGCCCGGGTGCGCATGGAGCCGTCGAGCGGAATGGTGATGAGATCCGGGATGGTGCCGCTGCCGAGCACCCACTGGCGATCCGCAGCGCCGGGCCGCGCATTACAGTGCGACACGTGGATCACCTGCGCCTCCCACGGCGTCGTCAGGATGACACGGCTCTGGAGACTGTCGAACGGCCACAGCCGCCACGTCGCGAGGTCCCGCTGATTGTCCGCCCCCACGACGTAGCCGTAGCCGCAATCCGAGTGGCCAGGGGCCCCCTCCGGGTCCGTGATGATGCGCTCCTCGCCCGTCGAGAGATTGATGATCCGGTCGTCTTCCCCGGGATGCCCCGCCGGCGTCTCCTTGATTTGGAGCCACTTCCCCGAGCGGTCCACCTGAGATTCATCGAGCGCGTTGTCCCCGATCTTGGGCCACCACCGCGGGGGCTGGCACGTCCCTTCCTCAAACACCACCGTGCCAATCGCGGGCCACGCCCCCTCATCCACCCTCACGAACGCGGTGGCGGAATGCCGCTTCCCGCTCGTGTGCCACTGACGCACGGCGTGGCGCCCCGACCAGTCGAGGGGCGTAATATCCACGACCGTCTCCAGCTCCGCGGTGCTGAAGTCATAGCGATAGAGGTGCTTGTCGTCCGCGCAGTAGAGCAGATCCTGGTCCTTCCAGTCCCAGTGCCACCCCTCAGCGGTGGACACGGCCAGCGGATGGCCCGCCGGGAAGATCGGCCCCCGAGGAATCACCTCATGGGATGAGGTATCCACCTCCCACCACTGCGGCCCACGATCCGTGCCCAGAAAGATGCGGAGGGTGCGCCGACCCGCGTTCACGTTCGGCCAATAGGCATACGTGCGCGGGAGGAGCTCGCCGTCGTCCCCGTTCGTCACGCGAATCCCTGTGGTCGAGTACGGTGCTGGGAACGCGAAGGGTCCGCGCTCTGGCAGGATCATGCTCGGCATCACGTTGCCGTGCGCTTGCCGCCGCTATAGGGGACGGCGAAGCCGTGGGCGATGAGGTGCTCGTTCACGTTGAGCGGCGTCACGCCGTAGTCCGGGAGGATGATGGTCCCGAGCATCCGCCCGTATTTCTCCTCCTTGTCTTTTCGCGTGCGGAGGATCACGTCCTTGCTCAGGACCAGCGCCACAAGCGCCCTGAGTGCGGCGACGCCCTCCACCGTCGGCAGCTCGGGCGCGTCCAGCCCGTCGAGGCGGATGACGCACTTGCGGACCCAGACGCTGAACCCGAGATCGATGTCGCAGGTGCAGGTATCGCCGTCGTGGACGGCGAGGACCCGAGCGCGGTATTCGTACATCGCGTCAGAGCCGCCCGCCGAACACGAGGAAGAGGATGATGAGGAGCAGCACGAGACCGGCGCCGCCCCCGTAGCCGTAGTGGTAGTACCCAGCGTAGGGGCCACCGAGGGCGACGAGGATCAGAACGACGATGAGGACGAGAATGATTGGGCTCATGGTCATACCTCCTTGTTCAGCAGCGCCTCGATCTTCTTGGCGCGCTCGTCGAGATCAATTTGCAGCGTTCGCCTGACGCTCTCCGCGACGTCCCGATCGGCCTGCGCCTCGGCCCGGCGTCGGCTTCGGCCTCCGCACGGTGACGAACGCGGTCATCGTGATGCGCCTCATGCTAGGATGGCCTCGCCCGCTGGGGACCGAGCGCTTGCGTAGCTCAATTGGTCAGAGCCCTGGTCATTCTCGGGAGGCTGCGGGTTCGAGTCCCGCCGTTCGCGGCAATCCCCAGCGAGCACCTTTCCACGGTGCGCAGGTGTAGCTCCAAGGCGGAGCAGCGGCTTCGTAAGCCGCCGGGGCGCGTTCGATTCGCGACGCCTGCGCCAATCAATGACTGCCCCTCTCATTTCGGCGGTCGACCCGCGGCCCCGCGCTCCAGCGTCAGGCGGGCCACGACGACGCACGCGAGCAGGATCAGCCCGAGGCGGAGCAGGGTCACGGCGTGATCGTCCCGCGTGGGATCGGCTCCCCCGGCGTGCGCTCGGTTTTCGTGACGGTCGTGGGCGCCGACGGCAGGCCGGGGGTCGGCGTCGTCGTCGTCGTGACGGTCACGGGGACCTGGGGGCCGGGCGGCGCCGACATGAGCGCCTGAATCCGCCGCGCGCCCGCCATGATCCCGAGCACGGCCGCGAGCACCCAGACCGGCAGCGGAGGCATCGCCACCGTTTCCGCGCCCAGCATCCCTCCCGAGATAGTCCCTCCGGCCGTGAGAATGAAGTCGGTGGCGAAGCTCACGACGAGCGTCGCGCGGGTGGAAAAGCTGCTCGATTCGGCCATCACTTGCCCTCCTCTGCGCTGATGGGAATGGCGACAAGCCTGAACGCGACTGGGAGCGGCGGCTGCATCATGGCCCGCGCCGCATCCGCCTTGGCGCGCTTGATGACCGCCGGGAGAATGTGCGCCGCGTCGCGCTCTTCGTCGGTGATCCGGTCGCCCATGTCCCGCTCGCGGTCCAAGAGCGCGAGCCGCAGTTGCTCGGCCTCTTCGTCGGTCAGCGCATACGGCGGCCCGAGCTTGGCGAGCAGCGCGTCGACGACGGGCGTATGAAAATGCGTGAGGGTTTTGATGAGGACCGCCTGGAAGGCCGTGCTGATCGGCACAACGGCCTGCGTCACGAGCCCGACCTTAACCTCCAGTTCGGAGACGCGCGCGACCAGCCGGCGGCGCTCGCTCACCTGCCACCAGAAGGCCGCCGAGAGGAACCCGAACAGCGCCGTAAAGATGGCGAGGCCGACCGTGAGGTAGACGTTGGACACGTCGTGCGCCTCTGAGGGGAGCGGGCTCACGGCTTCTTGGGGGCGGGCAGCGCCCCCGCACCCGGCTGGGTTCGATAGGGGTTTTCGAGATACGCGCGGATGAGGGCGTTCTCGGTCTGGTTCCGATCCACCCGAGCGCGCAGGACGTCGAGCTCCAGGTTCTGGCGGGCCAGCCCCTCCATCTGCGCGTGATGCTCGCGCTGGATCGCCGCCTGCTGGAACGTCGCCGAGATCAAGAGCCCCACGATTACCAGGGCGAGGAGCAGGCCGAAGCCCTTGATACATCGCTCGAGGATCATGGCTCGGCCTTCGGGGCCAGCGGGGGCGGCGGGATGGAGACGGGCGGGGGCGGCACGATCTTGATCACCGGCGCGGGCGGCTGGATGACCACTGGCGCGGGGACGCAGGCCGGAGCGCTCGGGCATGCGGCGGGTGAACACACCGGGCACCGGAACCACGCGCACCCGGAGAGACTGAGCGCCACGAGGATCAGGACGAGCCTCACGGGCCCTCCACCCCGAGCAGCGCGCGGTTATTGACCCGAAACCGGGTCGGCCCGGAGGCATACGAGCTGCCGCCAAAGGCGCGCACCGCGTCGACCATCGCGCGAATCTTCCACGCGGCCACCTCGAGCGCGCCCAGCGCTTCGGCCAGCACGTCGTCCGCGGTGGCGCGATCCACCGCCTGCTCCGGGCCCGCCCAGCCGAACCCGGGCCCGAGTTCGGCATACAGGTCCGCGCGATGCGTCTGGTAGAGCCAGTCGTGGACGACGGCCGCCGGCGAGCCGGTGCCCTTGATGACCGCGTAGGCGATGGGCAACCAGCGTGGCGTGGAATCGAAGTCGGTGACAAATCCGACAGGCACCGTGAGTAGCCCGCCGAGGATCGGCGACGCATAGGCCAGCGGCGTGTCCAACGAGACAAACGTCCCGTCGATGACCTGGACGCGGAGGGGAGTCTCGAAGCGTGCTGTCACGGCCCGCCGCCCGCCCCGAGCGAGCGTAAGAGGTGTAACACCTTGGGCGCCGCCTTGAGCGCCGCGGGCCCGCCAGCGATGCCGCCCGAGGCGACGATCCCACTCACGGCCAGGTCGAACTTGATGATGTCCTTCTCTATCTGAGTCCGCAGCGCGGCGCACGCGACATCCAGCGTGTCGTCCTTGCCGCCGATGGGCCGCACGATCAGGCGCAGCATCTCGAACGTGTCGATCACGCCGACCGGCTGGCCCTGCTGGGCGGCCCCGGCTTTCAGGAGCAGCGCCGTGATCGCCGGGTAGCACGTCATCGCCGCGAGATCGCCCGCCCGCGTGGCCCGCGCCGTGGCCGCCTGGAGATCCGCCACCGTGAAGGCGCGCAGATCCGCCACGGCCTCGGCGTTGCGTCCGTGGAGCGCGTCCAGGTCCGCCTTGACCTTGTCGACCTCGGCCTTGAGGGCATCGGTGCCGGTGGTGCAGCCGACGAGGAGCCAGGCGGCGAGGACGAGGGCGGCGAGACGGATCACGGGCACAGGCGGCCGGTGGCTAGAATGCACCGAAGCTGCCACGGCTGCTCCTTGCCCGCGCTGATCGGCCCCCACGCGCGGAGGTTGCCGAGCGGGCTGCCGTTCGGCGCGGTGACGCCGGGCGCGAAGATCCCCAGGCACGTATGCGCGGACGAGGGTCGCCCCGTCCCGTCTTCGTAGGCGTAGACGTTGCGATCCGGCGCGTCGTCCGCCTTGCCGGGCAGCGCCCAGGCCCACCGATAGCGCTCGTCATAGTTGATCGGCCGGGTGACGCAATCGGTCGGGAACGCGAAGGGCGTCGGGTCGCGCGTCGGCGGGACCACCGGAGGCACGACCGGGGGAACCACAGGCGGGACCACCGGAGGCGTGATCGCCTTGAGCGTCGGGAGCGGGCCGGTGCCCTCCAGCGTCCACGTCTGCGCGGGCGCCGTGCCCACCCAGACGAGCATGAGCACGGCAATATATAAGGCGCTTAAATAGCTTCGCTGATGTCCAGGTAATACTCCTTCCCGATCGTCCACGGCATGACCTTGATGGTCGCCAGGGACAGTTTTCCGGACGGCGTGTATTCCCAGAACGTTTGATTCTCGTCGGACGTGCCGCCCATTACGACATTGAATTCTGCGTCCCAGAGAGGCCCATCCTTGTAGCCCGTGACCTTCTTCGGGTTCTCCGGATCGTCGTACTGCGCGCGAGATTGGATGCGCTCGGTGACCTGCGTCAGCTTGAACTTGGCTCGGACCATATCTCGGCTCCGTTGAGCGTCCCTCGGTTGCCCGGCTAGCGTCATTCATGGCGTCACTCCTTTGCAATCGCACGGGTTCGGTCTGAGACTCGCGCACGAGGCGCGGTGCCCCTCGGCCTGGTCGACGTGCGCAGCGTGGATGCGGGCGATGGTCGGATAGACGGCGAGCGCGGCCTCAAGGGCCTCGGTCTCGTCTGCCGTGGCGTCGGCCCAGGCGCCCGCCGTCCCGTCGGCCGCGAAGATGGTCCAGCCGGTGGCGGTGCGCATCGCCCAGCCGGTGGCCAAAAGAAGTTGGCTGAGCCTGTCGTCCATCATGCGGCCTCCGTAAAATAAGGCTTGCGGATGCTTAGCGCTTAGCTGTACGCTCCGGACATGGCCAAGCGAAAGAATCCCGCAGCGGTGGAATTGGGCAGGAAGGGAGGCGAGGCGCGATCGAAGCGCCTGACTCCCGCACAGCGCAGCGCGATTGCACGTAAAGCTGCGGTGGCGATGTGGAAACAGCACCCTGATAAACGGTCCAGCAAGAACTAGGAGGCTCACATGCTGAAGAGCATTCTCCCCTTCGTGCTCACCCTCGCGCTGTGCTCGCCCGCGTTCGCGGATGAGGACGCGCAGCAAGCGCGGCTCGCCAGGCCCCACGTGGAATACATCACGTCCGTCACGGTCATCGTCTACGGCTTCTATCCGGCAACGCCCACCTCTGGCGCTGGCACGTGGTCGCAGTCCGTCAGGCTTGAGCAGCGCTCCGACGATGCGTTCGGGTGTGAAGGGCAGATCGTCGCCATGGAGCAGATCGTCGCGGCACTGGAGGCGCACGGGATCGACTTCGTGGAGGGCGTGGCCTGTGTCCCGACGCGTCGGGCGCTGAGGTAGGCGCGCGGCCCTCACCGTTTCATCTCCACGCATTCGAGGGAGTGTCCCGTCGTCGTGGCCGTCTGGTCCGTCGTGCCTTCGTCGGATACCGTCCGCCATCGCACCTTGTACGTGTGGGCGGCCGCACTGGGAAGATCGACCACGGTGATCGGCAACGTGATGCGACCGATGTTCCCTTGGTTCAAGGCCGTGTCGGGAGCATGGGTGCGCAAGTCGTAGGCGTACTGAATCGTGCTCCCGTCGCGTTGCAGTTCCAGATAGACGCCTGCCGAGACCACGTTGACCGACGTATTGAGCGTCTCCCAGTGCCCAGCGAAGAGCACCAAGACGGGGCCGCCCGTCGTGGTGATGGAGACCGACCCGTTGGCCAAGTCCACCATGGCCTGGGTAGCATCGCGTGTGGCGCCGCCCGCCACGTCCACAACGTATTGCGCGTTCGTGATTGCGTTCGCCGCGATGGTCGGCGTCGTGATCTGGCCAGTGCCAACGTCCGCGGTGACGATCTGCGCGATGGTGAGCGAATGCCCCGACGACGGCGACACGCCCGAGAGGTTGCCGCTGAGATCTTCGACCTTCCCCCAGTAATAGTAGGTCGCCGCGTAGCTGACTGTCTCGTCGTGGAACGTGAGTTGTTTGCCCTTGGCGATCTCCGTCGCGGCGGCGAAGCTATTCGACGTGGCGCGGTAGAGTCGGACAAATGCCCAGTCGGCCGGGGGCGTGTAGGTGAACGTGATCTCGGCCACCTTCGCGCCGGATTGCGTGACGGTGGTCGCCGTGATCGCGCTCGGCACCGTCGCATCGGTCGGCGTCGTCTGCGCGGTGAGGGTGACGAGCCCCGAGGTCCGCGCGAAGGCGTTACTCACTCGGATCGCGTAGTCGACGCTCGTGCCTGGCGGCAGGCCTTCGATCCGCGCCGTCGTCGCCCCCGCCGTGATGCTCTTGGCCGCCAAGCTGTACTGCGTCGCCCCGTTCAGCCGGTAGAGCACGTCCGAGAACGCGAAGTTGGTCGTGGGATTCGTGTGGGCGAGGATGACCCACGCTGAGACCTTGCCCTGCGGGTCGATCGTCGTCCCGCTGCTGCTGATGGACAGCCCCGTCGCCGCGCTCGGGTCCGTCCTGCTGAAATCCGATTCCGTACCGGCAATCGGATCCCCCGGCAGGGTGCCCGGCGTGTAGGCGAACGTGGCGTAGGACCAGCCGCGCAGCGTCAGCTCCAGCGAGGTCAGCGACTCGGCGATCTTCCACACCTCGAGGATGTTCCCGGTGTAGCCCGCCGACGCCTTGGTCAGATAGACCAGGTCGCCGATGCCGAGCGCGCGCCCTTCCTGAGTGATCACCACGCCCTCGGCCGTCTCCTGACCCACGGCAATGCGCTTGCCCAGGTAGTCGACGACGAGATCGGCGCTCCCGGCGTCGCGCAGGAACGCGTGCTCGATCGTGCGCGCCTTGCCCTCCGCGTTCACCGACCGTGCCGCCTGGCCGATGAACTCGTCGCGCACGTGGTCGAGCCGGTACTTGAGATAGAGCGTCCGCACGCGCTCCTCCGGCGCCGGGCCACTCCGCTCGCGGAAGGCCACGAGGTTGCGGGGGCCATCGCCGGGGTCCGCGCTGATCGCCATCGCCACCGTGGTCCGCGGCTGATCGACGTGCAGCGTCAGCTCGCCCGAGCTGTTCCGGTCGAGCCACATGCCCCGTGGCAGGAGCAAATCGCTGAGCCAATCCTGCGCGGCCTTCGGGGCAAGCATGGCGCCGTCGCAATAAAGTGGGACTGGCAGGGCATCGAGCACGGCCGCCGCGGTATCGATGCTCGCCTGATTGACCGTCTGGCGCAGGCCCCACGTCGTGTCCGAGAGGAACGTCCCGATGGCGCGGGCGAAGTTCCGCGTGGCCGCGGGTCCGGTCACGTTGGCGTAGATCGTGTGCAGGCCGTTGTTGAAGTCCTGCTGGCGGAGGATGAAGCGGATCGCGGTGTAGCCGGGGTACAGGTCGGTGCGCGCCACTTCGGCCCACGAGGTCGCCGCCAGGCCATCCGACCGGAGGCACTCGGAGAACTGGATGGAGTAGAGCGAATCCGACGCCGTATTGTTCCGCGCCAGAGCCGTGACCGCGAGCGTCCCGTGGCCGACCAGGTAGTCGAAGAGGCTGTTGACCTTGTCGTCGGACACGTTCGGGCACGGCATCGTGACTTCGTGGCCGAGCACCACGGGGATCGTCTTGCCCACGTCGACCGCGTTCGGGAAGGTGGCCGTCGTGACCACGGGCGCGGGGACCTGCTCGGTAAAGAGCGCGCGATCGAGGACGGCGACGTCGACCTGCACGCGATGCTCGAGCAGGCGGACCCACGTGATGAGCCCCTGGAACTTCGTGGCGAGGAAGCCGCTGCGGGCGTCGTAGCGCTTCAGCGCCACCGAGCGGCCGGTCGGGTCGGCGAGATACCAGGCGGTCAGGGCACCGTCCGTGTTGTCGAGCTCCAGCGTCACCGTCTGGTCAGGCGTGGCGTTCCAGAGCGGGTCGGCGAGCTCGCGCACGATGCTCAGGTCGCTGCTATTCAGCAGGCGCCCGGCGTAGAAGTCGGGCAGGGCGTCGAGGTTGTAGGTGGCGTACCGGTCGGGCTGGCTGAGGGGTGCCGGGGTGCCCGTGACCAGCCAGCCTGGAAGGTGGGGCGAGGGCGTGAACCAGAGCTTGCCTGGCGGTGTTCGGAAGGCCTGGCGCGGCGGCTGGGCGGCCAGGAAGGTGCGGATGCCCGGGGTGACGGCCACCGTGCGCCACGCGTCTCCTCCGGCCGGCTGGGCGGGCTCAAACCAGCGCTTCCCGGGGGGCGTGACGAAGGACTGGGCGGCTTCAGCAAAGGCGGGTGTCCAGGCCGCCTGGAAGGTCGGCGCCGGGATCGCCGTGGTGAGCCACGCCTGACTCGGCTGTGTCGGCTCATACCAGCGGATGCTGCTCGGAGGTCGGTACGCTGACCGGGCCGGATCGGTGATCGCGGGCGACCACGCCACCGTGAACGCCGAGGCGGCCGCGACGACGGTGAAGATCCACGCGAAGCTCGGCGGCGTCGGCTCGTGCCAGCGCCGAGAGGACAGCGTGGCGAACGAGCTGCGGATCTGAGAGAAGGCCCCCGAGAACTCCGTCCGGAAGGCAAGCGCCTGGCTCAGCCAGCCGGGAGTGGAATCCCCGGCCGGCCGGTCAACCGCAACCTTCCGGACGTAGTGCATCGGCTGCCTACGTCAGGGCGGGGCCTATTCCCACCACATCATGTTGCCGTCCACGGAGCCGGCCACGCTCGAGATGACGCGCGCCCCGAAGCTGAGATTCGTTTGGGCGCCGTCAGACTTGAAGCCTTCCCCCTGTGGCACCGCCCAGCGCATCCCGCCGCGCTGGTTGAAGGCGAAGAGCGGGAACACGTTGGTGGCGTAGGTGGTCGGCTCGGCCGAGAACGCCGTGCCGGCCGTGAGCCCGGACGCCCGTCCGGCGTTTTGCCCCATCCGCTCGGGGGTCGGGGAGGCGCCCGCCGTACCGGCGCCCGCATTCGACAGGAACCCGACGTTGCACTGATGCTGCACGTCGGCCGGCGCCACCGTCCCCGCGCCTTCCATGCCCACCTCCACGACCTCAAAGCCCACGGCGGATGCGCCGATGACCTTGGCGGCCGTCTTGTTGCCGGTGGTCGTGGCGAAGGCGGAATAGCCGATGAAGAACTTAGCCATGTGCTACCTCCGATCTCTGTCAGGGGTCGTGACCCATTCGAGGGCCGCCGCAGGCAACGGAATGTTGCTGAGCAGCGGCACGTTCTGCCACACGCCGCACTTGATGACCGTTCCGCAGACTGCGCAGGTCCGCTTGAACACGTAGACCGTGCCGCGGTGATGCGCCGCCGTATTGGTATCCACTTCGCTCCGGCAGCGCGGGCACCATTCCAGGCCCAGCGTCGTGAACGGGTTGCCGAGGACGCGGTGGCCGACGTGATGCCATGGACGACGGTCAGACATACGCGCTCCCGATGAAGCCGCCGCTGGCCACGAGAGCCGTGACGGCGGGGCTGATCTGCGCTGCAGTGAGTGAGGATGCCGGCGGCTGCACCTCGATATTCACGATGGCGACGTTGGACCCGGCCGCGACGGTGAAGCTCGCCGTGGTCTCCCCCGTCGTCCAGCCCTGCACCTCCAGGATCGTCGCGGGCGCGGTATAGGTGATCTCCCCGTTGGCGGGCTCCGTCCAGTTCGTGCGCGGCGTGATGGCGCTCGTCACGTTGGCCGAGCCGAAGGACACGGTGACGCTGCCGGACCCGAGCGCCGAGTCGAGGGTGACGCTGACGGAGGCGGCGCTATTGGCCGCCGCCGCCTTGCTCTGGACGATGGGTGTGGTCAGATGCGTCCCGGTCTGGGAGGCGACCATGATCGAGCAGCCGGTCTGCACGTCCCCGGCGAAGTCGACGGTGATGAACATGGCCGCAGGCGAGGCCGGCGTGATCCCCCAGAACCAGGTCGCGAAGTGCAGCGGGCTCGCGATCGTGTCGAACGGCGTCTGATCTAGCGCGGCGGACCACGAGACCTGCGCCACGCTATCACTGATGGTCGGCGTGTTCCCCGCCGTGGCGCGCGAGCGGTTGACGCCCACGAGGAGCAGCGCGTTCCCCGGCGGCGTCCACGTGGTGCTGAGTGAGCCGTTCGTCTGCCCGATGGCGCCGACGTTGAACGAGGACCGGGCGCCGGTATCGCCGAGCGAGACTTCGACCGTGGGTGGAGAGATCGCCACGCGCTACCCGATCGCCGGCGGCACGCGGGAGACTTCCCAGTCCCGGAGCAGCGGAGTGTACTTCGCGGCGAACGCCTGACCCGCTGGCGTCGCGATGAGGTTATGCGCCTCCTCGGTGTCGTTCCCGAGGTCATAGACCCGCTTGGCCACGTTGTGGTTGTCGGTGTAGAGAATGCCGCGCGTAACCGTGCTATCGGCGCGCACGAAGTCCGAGGCGTAGGCGTGGCGCCCGGCCGAGATGGTCCACTGGCCTGGCTTCCACAGGCGCCAGGGGGTCGTGCCGCCGGACTCGCACAGCGCGCGCATGGAGAGCGCGTCGATCAGTGGCGCGGTCGGGGAGACCACCTCGGCGTAGTCCAGGATGGTCGGCAGGAAGTCGATGCACGAGACGATGCGCTCGCTCACGCACGGGCCGAACGCAGCCGGGTACGCGGCAATGATCGGAGTGGCGCGGCCGTTATGGGTATCGGTGTCCTTGCTTTCCTTCAAGCCGAAGCCGTTGTCGGACCAGAAGAGGATCAGCGTATCGTCGAGCACGCCGAGCGTGAGGAGGTGATCCTCGAGCGCGCCATAGATCGCATCGACCCAGGAGACCATCCCGTAGAAGTTGTGCGCCCAGGTCGTGCTCTGCCAACCCGCGAGCCATTCGGTCGACCAGTCCATGGTGTCGTACAGCGCGCGATAGGTCGCATAGCCGGGGAAGGTTGGCGTCGGGAAGGGCAGATGCGGGATGCGCGGCGCGGCCGAGAGCGCGCAGGGACGTCCCGCCGTCACGGCAGCCGTCAGGAAGTCGAGCGCGGGCTGGACCGTCTCGCGGCCGAAGTGATCCGCCGTTGCGCCGGAGTCGTATTCATCCGTGAAGCCGCCCCCGCCGAGCACGTCGCCCTCCCAGTATTTCCCGCACTGCATCACGTCGCTGTAACCGCCCACGTCGCGGAGGATGCGCGCCCAGGTCCATTCCTGGCTCAGGTCGAGGTTGTTCGTCCCGCCCTTGATCTGATCGAGCGCTTCCTTGCCGACCAGTTCGCCCTGGAACGCGTGCTCACACTTCGGCGCTGTGCTCGTCGCGTACGGAAACAGCGCGCCCCGAGCGGCGAGCGCATCCAGGCGCGGCGTCAGCACCTTGGGATGCCCCACTGGCGCCAAGCTCGCGTAGGGCTCCATGAAGCCGTAGTAGGGGAAGCCGTGATCGTCAGACGTGAAGATCAGCGTCACCGTGGGCCTAGTCATCGGTCGCTACCTCCACGAGCCAGAGCGGGACGTAGGGCTGCTGGATATCGGGCGCGCCCAGCTCGATGGTTTGCGTGAAACCGTCCTGCCAGAAGTCGTCCTGGCCGAAGTCGAGCGTCATGGCTAGGCCTGGGTCGCCAGCACGATGGCCGCGCCGGTTGCGAACTTGATGGCGAGCCGAGTCTTTCCGGCGCCCGTGTCTTCCAGGTACAGGACGGCGCTATCGGCCGGAGGCGCGCCTGGAGCGGTCATCTCAAACATCAGCAGATACTTCCCCGCTCCCGCAGAGGCGCCGACGGTGATATTGCCGTTCAGTAGCGCATCCCCGGTCAGATCGAGCGGAGCGTTGGGCACGGCATTCGCGCCGATCTTCACGTTCCCAACGAAGATGTGCATCCCGCCGAGCGACTGGATGGCCACGTCGGTGGTGGGCGCCGGGCTCGCGTGCGCCAGAATCTTGATGCCCGTCCCCTGGCCGATGGTGCCGGCGTCGCCCGCAAAGCCGCGCGCCACGAGGAGCGCGATGCCTTCCGTGATGGTGCCCGCCGCCGCGCGGTAGACGGCTTCGACACCACGAGCCGCGGCCACCGTCGTCCCGGCGAGGTTCTGCACCGCCTGGACGGCGAGCCCGCGGAGACCGTTCGTGTGGTCGAACGCGCCCGCGTCGTGCGTGACCGAGATAAAGCCCGCAGTGGCGAACGACGCATAGGCCGCCGTGGGTTGCGAATAGAGGTCGAGGTAAAACCCGCGCACCTCGCCGCTGGCCGCGTTCGGCGCCGAGAAGATTTGCCACAGGTTCTTGTTGACCGTGCCAGCCGTCGCCGTGATGGTGAAGCTCTCAGTGAGTTGCCCGGCGGCGACGATGTCGGTGATGACGTGGTCGGCGGCCCACTTGGACGCACCGACTTTGTTTCCCTCTCCGGTCTCGGGCACAGACCCAGGTACAGCGACGTGGGTGACGCTCATGACGCGGGCGGCTCCGGTGTCGTGGGCGCTGTCAGCTTGGCGAGTTCGGCGGTGAGCGTGGCGTTGTCGGCGCTGAGCCGCTCGACTTCGCCCAGCGCATTGGCAAGCTGACCGATGAGGTCGCCCACCATGGATTTGATGATTCGTTCGGCTTGCGGGGTCATTAGTTGGCCACCTCCTCCAGGGTCAGGTCGCCCTCGGACCAGATACGGCCCCACGTCCACGCCGCGCCCTTGAGCCGCCGCATCACGTAGGCGTCGGAGGGCACGAGGTCGCGCGGGAGCACGAGCGCGACGTCCGCCTCGCCCCACGCGCGGTCGAGCGCGAGCCAGGCGCGGAGCTGCGTGTCGAGCGTGCTGGCCGCAGCGTCTTCGGCGAGGCGCTTGGCGGTGAGCGTGATGAACGGGTAGCCCATCAGGCTGCGTGACCTACCACCAGACGGCAGCATCTCGTCGGCGACGGGCTCTTGGCGCTCGAGGTCGGGGTCCATCAGAATGTCGCGCGGGACAGTGGCCAGCGGGCCGAGCCAAAGCCCACCCAGGAGGTAGTACGCTGCGCCCGCGAGATGCGGGACCGTGGCGACGGGCGTCTGATTGGCGATCGTGATCCGGTTGTAGCGGCGCGTCACCGTCGTGGCCGGGCGGTGCCAGCCCATGTAGCGGCTATTGAGCGCCTCCGCGCACGTGAGCGCGGCCGTGTACTGCGGGCTCCCGGCGGCGCTGTTGAACGTGGCCGCGTCGTCGGCATCGAACGTGGCCGTGACGAAGTTCGTGCGGATGAGCGCGACGACGTCGACCGCTTTCGCGCTGCCGTGGTCGATGGTGATGATCTGACCGGCTCCGGCGGCGCCGCTCCGGTACGGATTGAAGGGCGTCGACGGGCTCGCAAGGTTCGCGACCGGATATCCGGACGCTGCGGAGACCGCCGTGAGCGTGGCCGTCGCCGCGTGATTGACGAGGGAGACGCGCAGGCTCATCGCCGGCTCTCCTGCAACCGCTTACCCTCGGGCCCGCTGGCGATCGCGTTCACTACGGCGCGCTTGATCGCGGGCACGGCCTCGAGGATCATCGCCTTCGTCATGGCGGGGTCACTGCCGCCCGTCACGTTGATGGTCAGGTTGATGCCGCCACCGCCGCTCCGGTAGGCGCGATTCTCGGCCTTCGTGAGGATGCCCTCGCCCTCGTGGACCATGAGCGGCATCGTGCGCGGCACGTAGGGGAGGCCGGTGGCGGCGCCGGGGAGCGCCGGGGCGCCGGGGATGGCGAGGGCGAGGGCGCCGTAGATGCCGCGCAGGAGTTCCACGGTATCTTTGGCCCGCTCGGCGAGGAACGCCACGCCGTCGATCAGGCCTGAGCCCGCGCCGCGTGTGACGGCGGCGAGGAGTGCGTCCTGCTTGGCGAGCGCATCGGCGATGAGCGGCGCCTGCTCGGCCGCGTTATCGCGCAAGGCCGTGGCGAGGCCCTCGGAGATGCCGGCGATCTCGTCGGCTGCCGCCTTGCGAATCGCCTCGGTCTGCGTCACCAGCGCGGCGGCGATCGCCGTCTTCTGGGCGTTCAGCGCGGCAATCTGATCCGTCGCCGCCTTCGCCGCCGTCTTGTCGAGCGCCTGGAGGGCGTCGAGCTGGGACTGGAGGACCTCGGAGTCGCTGGCCTGCGCGGAGGCGAGCGCGTTGGCGTCCTCCAGCTCGGAGACGATGGAGCCGAAGAGCCGCTGGTACTCGGGAGACGGCCGCGTGAAGACGGCGCCGCCCGCCTGGAGGACGGATTGCGCCAAGCCCTGGAGATCGCCGAGCCCCTGCGCCGTCGGGGCCGCCTTGAACGAGGCCAGCGCGGCGTTGAACGTCGCCTGCGCCTGGATGAACTGATCCATCGGATTGCTCGGCGCCAGGGACCCGACGCGGAGCTGCTCGATGAATTGCGCCATGGACTTCACGGCCGCAGCGAACTCGCGTGCCTTGGCGATCTGTTCCTGGAGCCCTTCCATCTCGGCGGCGCGCGCGTCGGCGGCGACCTGCGCGGCCTCTTGGATGCCGACGATCTGGGCGTCGATGCCGTCCGTCACGACCTTGGCCGCGGCGGTGGCGCCGGCAATGGCCTGATCCGCCCACTGATTCACGCCATTGATCGCGGCCGTCGCCAGGGCGTTCCACGCGGCGGCCTGCTGCTGGAGGAGCGCGAGCTTCGTGCCTCCGGAGGCCGCGTCGATGGCGGTTTGCTGCACGGCGAGGAAGGGCGCGGCGCCTTCCACGACCTTGCGCGAGATGGCATTCGGACCCGCCTGGAGCTGCGCGGCGGTCTGCATGCCGGTCGCCAGCCATTGCTCAGCCGTCTGCATCGGGCCGAACTTCGCGATCGCGGTCGGCAGCGTGGTGATGATCGCCTTGAGGGCCTGGTCCACCGCCCACAGGCGCGCGGCGGTCGTGGAGGCGTGCTCGGCCGTGTTCTGCAACGCGTCGAGGAGGGCCTGGATGGTCCCGAAGCTGCCGGACGCGCTGATGTCATACTGGCCAATGGACGTGACCATCTGCACCAGCGTTTCGGCCTGGCCGAGGATGGCCTGGATGGCGTCGGTGATCTGCTGGACCATCTTCAGCTCGGCCTGGTAGCGCGCCATGGCCGCGTCGTGGAGCGCCTGGGCGCTCTGCTGGATGGCGATGATGTTGCCGCCCGTGATCGCGTCGTCAAACGCCTTCTGCGCGTCCGCGATGGAATCCGTCAGCGAGGCGACCGTGACCTGCCAGGCGTCAATGGCGGCCTGCGTCTGGCCTTCGAGGTCGCCGGCGATCGCGGCCATCTCGACGGGCAGCGTGGTAAAGAGCTGCACGAGGCCCGACCAGGCCTTGATCGTGTCCGTGAGGGCCGCGATAGCGGCGTCGATACCCTTGAGTGCGTCCGGGTCCACCGTGGTGGCGCGCGTCGTGAGCTGTGCCTTGATCTGCTCGGTAAGGGCGTCAGTGAGTGCGCGCGCGGCGCCGTAGAACTTCTGCGGCGTCATCGTGGCGATGATCGCGGCGTTGACGGCGTTGGTGATCGTGTCGGGGTCGCCCGAGGCATCGCCGGCCGCAAGCGCATCGGTGAACTTCTTCCACGCGGGGTTGCTGACGAGGTTGGCGTCCACGGACAGCAGGAACGCCTCGAGCGCCTTGCCGTAGTTCCCCGGCTCGAAGCCCGCCGCGTCGAGTCGCTGCTTGACTTCCGCGATGGCGGCGACCGAGGGCATGATGCCGGACCACTCGAACCCGGTCGCGTCGCCCGGATTCATGCGCCAGTTCTGCCCCGGCTCGAAGGCCTGGGTGTCGGGATTCCAGGCCGTCACGTCGCGGCCAAGGCCCGCCTTTGCGAACTGGTCGGCGCTGACGCCGAACATCGTCCCTACGTCGACCACCGCGTTCCGGAGGGTCGTGGTCAGGTACTCGCCATCGAGGAACTTGTTCAGCGCGTCGAGGTCGAGCGTGTCGACGTTGTTGCTTGTGTCGAGGTAGCGGACCAGCGGGTCGGTGATCTGCTTCACGTGATCGAGGAGGGCATTGATCCAATCGCCTTCGCCTTGCCCGTAGAGCTCGGAGATGGAGGCATACCCGCGCGCCGAGACCTGCCCCGGCTGGACGGCGGCCGTAGCGTTGGAATTGGGCACGCGCACGCGGAACGGCGACTGGAGGATGCCGCTGGTGTCGAGCCCCTGCTTCGACGCGGCGTCGAGCGCCGTCAGGAAGAGGGCACCGACCTTCGCACGCCATTCCGTGGTCATGGCCGTGATCTGTTCGGCCCCGAGGCTCGGCGCGTGCTGCAAGTTAGGCAGGTCGCGCATCGCGGCGCCCAGTTTCGTCAGCGTGGCGGGGAGGTTCGTGGCCGAGAGCGCACTCTTGATGTCCTGGAACAGGCCGACGATCACGCCCACTTCCCCGGCGGCCTGGCGCAGCTTGTCGGCGTTCTCCTTCGTCTGGATGGCGCCGTCTTCCGCGTCCTGCGCCATGCCCGCGAAGCCGCCGCCGACGAGGAGGCCCGCGAACGCCGCGAACGGAGCGAGGGCGGCAATCGCCGAGAGGCCCGCGCTGAGCCCGGCGCCCACGCCGACGGCAGCGGTTGTGCCGGCCGCGCCGCTGCCAATCGTGGTCCCGAGGGCGGCCCCGAGCGAGGCGGCGAACTGGGGCGCCACCGCGACGAGGGCGTTGCCGAGCATGGTCGCGATCGACGGCACCAGGCCGAGCGTGGAGGCCAGGCCGTAGCCCGAGAGGACCGTGCTGACGGAGGACAGCGCGATCCCGGACGCGCTGCCGGACTGGATGCTGTTGATGAGCCCGTAGACGCCGACGCCCAATCCGATCACGCTGCCGATCACGGGGATGAGGCTGCCGAGGCCCTTGCTCGCGGTCTCAGCACCGAATGCCACGCCGTTCAGCGCGTCCACGGCGGTCGTGGCAACTTCTGACACCGAGTCGCCGAACGAGCCGAGGATCTTCGCCGCGCCCCCGAAGGCCGCCGTGATGAGGCTGCCGCTCCCGCTGCCACCAGCGCCCGTGCCCCCGAACGCCTTCGAGAGCGCATTGACCCAGCCGCCCCCGCCGGCGTCACCGAATGCGCCGAGCAAGTCGCCCAGGAAGCCGAGGAACTGCTTGACCACGGCGGAGGCCAGGAAGTCGGCGAGGACGCGCAGCATGGACTTGCCGAAGGAGGCGAACACGTCGGCCAGTGACTTCACCTGGCCGGTGAAGAGGTCGAAGAACAGGTCCGAGAACCCGCTGTTGAGCGCGGAGGCCGTGCCGCGGCCGGCGTCCACGAGATCATCGAAGACGGACCGAGCGGTCCCGAGCGCCTGCTGGAGCCTGTTGGCGTCGATCATCCCGTTGAGCTTCGACGCAATGTCGGCAACTTCGGGCGTAATGACGTTGTTGGTCTCTCGCAGCTTGTCGACAAGGAGCTTCTGGAACCGTGAAATCTCAGCTCCGGCGCCATCGAAGCGGTTGCCCATCAAGAGGGCGGTTGCGGCGATCTGGCTCATGTCGTCAACGAACTGGTCAACCTTGAAACCGGCGAGCCGCTCCTGGAGCAATTTGACCGCATCGCTCTCGACGCCGAACGCCTTCGCGGCCTTGAGGATGGCCTGCTCCGTCACCGCGATCTTGACGCTTAGCTCGTCGCCGAGGCTCTTGCCGAGCAATTGGGATTCCTGCTCTGCAAGGCCAAGCGCCGTGCTGTAGTCCCCGAGGGCGGTGGTCGCGCCGCTGGAGGCCTGCTCGACGAAGGACCATGCCTCAGCCACGTCCTCCGCCGTCGCGCGGAAGGTCTGGAGGCGCGTCATCTCGTCGAGGAGGCCGTGTAGGCGGAGGCGCATGATCTCGGCGTCGTCGCTGCTGTCGCCGAAGCGCGCGGAGAGATCGTCGAGCGCGGCCCGCGTGAGCCCGATGGAATCGGCGAGGCGCTTCTGCTCGTCGCCGTCGATCCGCGCGACCTGGTTCACCTTGTCGATCGCGATCCCGAGCTTGGTCCACGCGTCCAGCGCATCCAGGAGCGGGCGCGTGCTCGCCTCGGGGCCATTCGTCAGGCCCGCCGCCTCTTGTCGATCCGCGAGCATCTGGGCGACCGCAGCGGCCTCGCGGGCCCACATCGCGATGCGTTCGGCGCTCTTGGCCTGCTCGAATTGGCTGTCTAGCGCGCGGAGCTGTTGCGTGTACTGAAACCGCTGCGTCTCGGTCAATTGCGCATAGGCGAGGAACTTCGCCAGGTCCATCCGCTGCTCGGCCAGGGCCGAGGCGTGGATCTGCACTTCCACGACGGCGCCGTCTTCCACGGTCGTGTTGCGCTGCGCCACGGATTCCTTCACGAGGCTCAGGAGCGCGGCCTCGTGGGCCGTCGCCGCTTGCAGCGAGGCGCTGAGGCCTTGCTGCGCCGTCGAGAAGTTGAGGGCGACCATCTGCGTCTGCAAGTCCTGAATCTTGGCCTTCACCTCGGGCGTTTGGTTTTCCAGCGCCTTGAGGCTCGCGATCTGCGTCTGAATCCCGGCGGAGAACTCGGCGGCCGTCGTGGTGCCCTGCGCTTGCCCGGCGGCAAACCCCTTCATCGCCAGGTCCGCCATGGCGAGGGCATGCTCGACGGCGAGGATCTTCGGCGCCGCATCGGCCGCGTTCTTCCCGATGCGCCCGAGTCCGGCGTCCACGGCCGCGAGATCGGCCAGCTCCTGCGGCGAGGTCCGCATCTGGATGCTCGCGCGGGTGTTTTGCGTGCCGCCGGGCCCGTAGCCCGTGGTCTGGAAATTGAGCGACGACTGCGCGAGGTAGTTGTTCCAGCTCACGCCCAGCTCGTCGAGCCAGTGCTTCGTTGAGGTCGCCCAGTCGATGAAGCGCGCGCCACCCTTGATGAAGGCGGTATCGCTGTCGGCCATGACCTTGCCGATCGTTTCGCCCAGGTCTTTCCACGACGCCTTCGCCTTCTCCACCTCTTGGGCGTTGGTCAGGACGCCCTTCGTGAGCGCGTCCTGCGTACTGGCCGATTTCCGGATCACTTCGTCGGCGAGGGCCTGCGAGCGCGCTTCCTCGGTCAGGGCGCCAGCGACAGTCCCAAGCGCAGCAGCGTAGTCGTTGTAGACCCGCGTGACATCGATGACGATGCCCATGCTCTTGAGCATCTTCACTTGCTGATTCGTGACGGCGGTCGTGATGCTGTTGAACGCCTCCGAGACCGACGTCCCCGCCAGCGTGGCCTTGGCGACCGCCACCTCCATGAGCTTGGTGATCTGCTCGGGGTTGAGCCCCTGCGCGAGCGCCTTCGAGCTGGCAATCATGGTGTCGGAGAGATCGACGATGCCGCGCGAGGCCGTCTTGAGGTTCTCGGCCATCGCCTCGCCGTTGACGCCCATGAGATCCGTCATGCGCCGGAACGACTCCTCGGCCCGCTGCGCCTCGAAGCCGAGCTTGGTCAATTCGTTGACGGAGCGCCGGGCGAAGTCCGCGACTTGCAGGCCGATATTGGCGAGGGTGAAGCCGGTGAAGATTTCGAAGACGTTCTTCGCAGTTCCGCCGAGGCTGTTGAGCGACTCCTCAGCTCGTCGGCCACCATTCACCACGTTGTCCGCAAACAGCTTGCCCTTGTCGGCGAGGTCCTGGAAGACCTTGGCCACCGCAGCCGAGCCTTGGGCGCTGAGGACAATGTCGACGCGGCTGGGCATCTAGCCCTCGATCTCCGGGACCGCCTGGCCCTCACGCCGGGCGCGACGGAGCTGCGTCTCGTAGATGAGCATCTGCGCCTTGTAGTTCTTGGCCGCTTGCACCTGCTCGTTCCACTCCTGCTCCTCTTGCTCCGACTCGGTCAGCTCGCGCGGGGGGATCAGCGAGACCGGATCGCGGCCGAGGATGGTGTGCAGCGTGAGCGGCTCGCCGCTCTGGAGCTTCACGCCAGCGGCCACGAGCACGTTGAGCGCGATCATGGCCGCCACGTCCATCTGCTGGTCGTGCCGAAACTGGGCGCCGCGCACCAGCTCGTAGAACTCATCGGGGTGCTCGAGCCGCTCGAAGTCGCGCGGGTGCAGACCGATGCGCGCGGCAATGGGCGTGGCCCAGCGAATCCAGGCGTCGACATCTAGGGGGATGACTCCCGCGAACCCCGCGCGTTTCCCGCTGGCGCCGCGTCGGTGTCGTCGGGCTCGTCCCACACGCCGCCCAGCTCGCCCGCCTTGCGGATGGCCTTCGCGACGACGGCGAGGTCGCCGCCCGCTTCGAGGTAGCTCGTCAGGTAGCGGAGGGCGCGGTCGGACTTGAGGTTTTCGTCCTCGTGCTTCAGCCCGACGGCGAGCACTTCGCCCCACGCGTCCCAGTCGCGGCCGCCGAGCAGGACAAGCAGCCGGTAGGAGTCCACGTGGCCCTTGCCGGGGTAGTTGCTCAGCAGGCGGCAGACTTCGCGGGCGTTGAAAATAGTGAAGCGGAACTGGCGTTCCTTGTCGAGCGTGAGGGGGACGGTCTGGCTCATGCGGCAGTCCTCATCGGGTGTCGGGGTTGAGCCGCCGCCCCGACACCCGGCGCGCGACGACTACGTGACGGAGAAGGAGACCGACTGCGCTTTGATCGACAGCGTGCCGCCCACGGTGCCGTTGAGATCGGCCTGGGCGGTGAAGCCGAGCTGCCCGACGCACCCGAGGAAGTGACCCGTGAGCGTGCCTGGCGGGCAGAAGCGGAAGTAGCGCACCGTACCGCTGATGACGTGCGCCATGATCGCCTGATGGATATCGTTCTCGGTGTCGAGAATGAACGTCCCGCCGAGGTCGGGCACCTGCGCCAAGCCGGCCGCGTTCTGTTGGAATCGACCACCCGCGGCCACGTCGTCGTGCGTGGTAACATCGATCGTCGACGGTGTGCCGCCAGGCAACGTGATCGTCCCCGTCATGCCGGGGATCGTGACCCACGGGCCCGCGTAGCCCAGGGTGCCCGTGTTCCACTGGACGAGTGTTCCGCCGCCGAGCCGCTTCGTGAAGAGACCTGCCATGGCGTCCTCCCTGCTGTGGACGGCCTTGGCATCCGGCCTTCTCCTGGTTCATTGGGATCTCGGTGTCCCGCTACTCGATCGTTTCGCTCAGAACGACGACGGCCTCGGTGCGACACCCGACGCGCGTACATTTGAAGTTCACGGTTGGAAGCACTCGCGAGGCCCGTTCCACGCGCCCGGGCCGATAGCGTCCGATGGTCTTTCGGCAGTTGGGGCACAGGACCTTGATCGGAAACTGCTCAAGGGCTTCCTCGAGCCAGTGCTCCGCGCGGGCCTGCTTGGAGAGCGCCACATCACACCACCACGAGCCAGTCCTGGGCGAAGAAGCCCAGCGGCTCCATGGCGCCGTCGTCGGTGTCGAGCGGGCCGTCGGGGCGGCTGTCCATCGCCAGGCCGCCGAAGGTCGGGTCGAGCAGGAGCGCTTCCATCGTGTCCTGCCAGAGCCGCTCGATGAACGTCGCCGCCAGCACGGTCGCCGTCGCCTTCACGTAGCCCCAGAGCGTGAGGCGCTGCTGGTGCTCGAAGCCCGCCGAGATGGGACCCGCCCGGTCGACATGCACCGCCCGCTGGAACTCGCTCCCGGAGGCGCGCACGACCCCGAGGACCGGACCCGCCTCGAGCTGCGTACCCGGCGCGCCGGCGACGAGCGGCTGGTCGTACTGCGGCAGCCACAGCAGCGCGCGGGTGACGAGGCTCGGCGTCGTCCAGTACTCGACAGACTTGCTGCCGTAGGGCGTGGAGTAGGCCACCGTGCCCGCGACGATGGTGGCCAGGCGCGTCGCGATGGCGGCCATGGTCCGTTCTCGAATGGGTTCGACGGGCATGGCTAGGCGGCGTTCCGGCCTTCGCGGAAGGTGATCTCGGCCTCGAGGTTCTTCACGAACACGTCGCCGCCGTACTGGAGCAGGTCCGCGAGGCCCACGCCGGTGATGAACGACGTGAAGGGCGGCCCGCCCACCTCGTCAATCGGTAGCGTGTGCCAGACACCAGGGCGGATGCGCTTTGAGACGGCGCGGCCCGGCATCGCGTGGAGGCTTGCCTGCCCGGGCCGACGCTCGAAGAAGCCGACGTGGCCTTGCGGCATCTTGGCGCGGAAGGCGCGGGCGGGCATGGCCCCCCGCTGAATCCCCGCGTTGTAGCGGATCAGCGCATCGCGGCCGCCCCAGAGCGTGATGGTCACGTTGGGATCGCTGCGATTCGGCTGCGAGCCGTGGATGGACCGCTGCACGCGGCGCACGGGGAGCCCGGAGGCACCCGACACCCAGCGGGCGAGGCGGGTCATCACCGTCGTCCTCGTGCGCTTGATGGCGCGCAGGACGGCGTTGGGGGCGTCGTCGCCAAGGGCCCGGAGTCGCGCCCCGAGGGCTTCGATGCCGCGGATCTCGATGGGCGCGGCGGCCATCAGATCATGACCGCGATGAAGTAGTCGGGATCGCCGGTATCCACGGCGTGGACCCGGTACGTCTTCACGTTCTGCGCGGGGCCGCCGACGATGGTGGAGCCCATGGGCAGGTTCGGCACCTGATCGCGCCGAACCCAGGCGACGACCCGGCGGTTGACGGCAGAGGCGACGCCTGCGCCGACCTCTTGCCCGGCCGGTGGGGCGTCCTCCTGCTCCCACTGGACGATCGTCGTCACCGGGGAGCCGCCCAGCGGTGTGACCACCGCCGAGCTGGCGCCCGGAAGGACGGCGAAGGCATCCAGGTTGAGCGCGACCATGACGTCGCTACGGCCGCTCCTGCTCCTGATGCGTGGACCAGGAGTCCGCCTCGGCCGGCTTCTCGGCGTCCTGCTTCGCCTTCAGCGCTTGCAGGGCCGTGAGCTCCTCGTTGGCCTTGTCCAGTTCGCGGTGCAGCTCCTCGGACTCCTGGGGGTCGAAGCGCTGCCGCAGATTCGCCATTAGCACCTTGATGCGGTCGAAGGCCATCGCGTCCTCCGTTACTGGTTGAGCCAGGATCCGTAGTTGAGCTTCACGCGGCCGGTGGCCGTCGGATTCGCCTCCGTGCGGGTGGCGAGGCCGATCAGCATGGCCGTCGTCGAGACGGACGTGGCCTGCGACGCGGCCGAGTTCCACCAGATGAGGAGGCCGGCGGTCCAGGGCTCGGCGGCTACCTTGGGGATATCGAACACGCCCTCGATGGCCCCGCTGAAGGTCTCGCCGACCAACGCCGTCGTCGCCGGGATGACGAAGAAGCGGCCGATCTTGACCGGCGTGCCGCTGACCACGCCGCCCGAGGGCGCCACGAAGTCCAGGACATCGCCGCGCTGTACGTAGTTCTTCATGGCGTTCTCCCTATGCCCCGACGTTCTTGAACACGCCGCGCCAGTCCAGCACCTTGGCCGCCACGTCGTGGCGACACCGAATCTCGATCCCGTCGATCTCCCAGCCCGTGCGGGTCTCGATGGCCGGGCCGTCCTGCCCATCCAGGAACGCGAGGCCGATGATCGGGACATCGTCGGCGCCGGCCATCAGGTACCAGGCGGTCGTGCTGTTCGCGTCCAGGCGCGGCTCGGTGATGACCGAGAGCCGGGTCGCGTACGGCATGACGTTGGCGCCCAGCGCGGGCGAAATGACCGCCGTGTACTTGAGGGCGAGTGACTCCTTGGCGACCGGCACGACCAGGTAGCGCGGCGCGATGTTCAGCGGCGTCGTCCCGTCGAGCCCCTTCTGAATCCGCATGGCCGCGAAGCCCTCGCCGATCACGGTGTCGTCGATGGCATTGCCGGAGCTGTCGAGGTTGCCGTGCGCGGCCACGAAGAGCGCATTGCCGTCGCCCATCGTCGGGTTCGAGGTGATCTGCTCCCACACGAGATCCGACTCCTTTTGGCGGGCGGACTTGGCGAAGGCGATCGGGACGTCCCCGAAGGCGTTCATGTCGTCGTTGATGAGGGCCTGGCGCGTGATGGGGAACTTGCGCCCGTAGGTCTTGAGGCGGATGGTTTCCTTCGCGTCGGTCATCGTGCCGGACGTGAACTCGCCGTTCTCCTTGACCTCGAGCAGCGCGGGCGCTTCCCCGAACTGCACGACGTTCATCGTCTTGAAGTCCGAGAGGTTCATCCTGCGGGTGATCGGCTCGAAGGTCTGCGGGGCCTGCGCATAGGCAGCCCGGAGCACCTTGTTGATGGCGTCGATCAGGACGTTGGCAAAGTCCGACGTGGTGTGGAACCCGCTGCCGCGCGTCCCGTACCCGAGCCCGGCCGAGGCCAGCTCGTCCTTCGTCATGTTCGTGGTCGAGATGCCGCGGTGATGCAGGCACAGCTCCACGAAGGACAGGCACGACCGCGCCTGGTAGGGATAGCCGATCTCGCCGAGCTTGAAGTATTTCGGGGCGATCTTGGCGAGCATCGCGTCCTGAATCCCGCGCCAGACGGTGTCGAGCACGTCCACCGTCACCCGGCCCGGCCCGCGATCGACCCCCACCCCGACCCCGCTCGGGATCTTGCTCGGCCCGGTCTCGACCCCCCGCAGCGCGTTCAGGATGATGCCGCGGGCGTCGACCAAGGGGACGCCGCGCTTGATGAGGTCCTGCGCGAAGCTCATCGTGAGCCGCGCGGCCAGGCAGCCATCCAGGATGCCCTGAATCCGCTGCCGCTCCTCCTCGGTGCCGAGGGCGCGCTCGCTCATGGGTTCCGGATCGTCGGTGGCCGCAGCCGGAATGATGACGGGCGGCGGCGGCGTGAGCAGGGTTGATCCGGTGGCTACACTGGGCTCGTCGGGCATGGCGGTCTCCTCGGCCGCGCGCACGAGAGCGCACGGATTACAGTGGGCGGTGCTGTCGGGACGATCGGCGCGCACCTGCGCACCTGCATCGGCGGGCATGGGAACGGCGGAGATTTCGTAGGGCTCCCAGTCGACGGCGTGCCGGATCTCGGGCTTGCCCTCGCTGGCTTCGGTCACTTCGTACTTGTGGACCCGGTAGCCTACGCTGACGTTGCGGATGATGCCGTCGCGGATGTCCTGCCAGACGGGCTCGACGTCGGCGCGCTTGCTGAATCGGATGGTCGCCAGAGCCTTGCCGCTGACCACGCGCGCGCTGTCGGCGACGACCACGCCGAGAATGTCACCGAGGCTCTCACTGCTGTGCGTGTTCAGGAAGGGCGCGCCGCTATTCAGGCGGTCGAGGCGGACGTCCTTGGGCTTCATGGACAGCGTCTCGACGTAGCGCGTGCCGCCGAACCAGTCGGAGCGCATGACGGAGGAGCCCGTGGAGAACACCACCTCGGCCGTCCGCGCCTCGGCGTCGACACTGCCGGGACGCACGTCGGCGCGAATGTCCAGCGGCGGGAGGTCGATCTGCTTGGGCGCGGCGCTCACGGCGGCCAGCGTGCGCTGATACAGGGGCCGAGCGGAACCCGCAAAGACTGCGGGGATACTCCCTAATCCCGGCGGGCGAGGAACTCCCGGGTGGGCGTTGCCGGTGAGTTTTCAGCCTTGAGCCAGCCCTTACGATGCAGGGCGGCGAAGTGCTCACGCACCGTTTCGTGATGCTTGCCGAGCTGCGATGCCACATACGTCGAGGGGCACGGCGACTTGAGCATCCCGTAATAGCGTTCGACCAATTCCAACACGCGCGCCTGGACAGGGGTCGGGCGGGCGAAGTAGAAGTCGGCGGTGACGCTCGTGCCGTTCAGCACGGCCTACCCGCCGTCGATCACCGCCAGGGCCGCGTCCCGCCCCATGGCCCAGGAGCGCCCGTCGGCGATGGCCGAATGCGGCGTGGGCAGCGCGCGCGCCTGCGCAATCCGCGCCTTGAGATCGGCCAGTTCCTGCTCGGCCGGTCGCGGCGTGTCGGCCTCGGGCTTGCCCTTCATCTTGCGGATGGCGGCCTCGGACTCGGCGAGCCCTCGGACCCCTTCACGATTGTCGAGTTCTCCGCTCTTCACCATCACGCGTCTCCTCAGTGGTGGTTGTTGCCGTTCGCGTTGGCCGCCGCGGCGATGGGCTCCGCCACGGCCGCTCCGGGCTTGGCGATCGACTGGGCCTGTCCCGCTTGGGTCATCCGGCGCGGGTCGCAGTCGAGCACCAGGCCCAGCCGGTCGATCTTCTTCCAGTCGGACGCCATCTCGTCGAGGAGGGCGTCCGGATCGTATCCGCGCTCCCGGATGGCCTCGGAGAGGGTCATGATGCCGCTCCGAATGTTGCGCTGGTAGGCGAGGCCCTCGGCGGACGGGTCGATCATCGGGGGCGGCGGGCAGGTCCACTCGGCGCCGAGCTCGACGTCGGCGACGCCCATGATCTGCCCGGCCTGCATCGCCCAGCGCCAGACCGGGTCGCAGAATTGCGGGATGAGCATGCGCCAGCGCCAATCGTCGACGCGGGCCCAATGGCGGAGGCGGGACATGCGGGCGGCGGAGAACGGCATGTTCTGGTAGCTGCCGGTGAGGTCTTCGAAGGTGACGCCGAGGCCCACGGCGATCGCGCGGAGTTCGCTATCGACGTAGGCCGCGTGCTCGTTCACCGCCGGCGGGTCGACGACGGTGATGGTCCGGCCCGGGGCGACGCTGGCGATCATGCCGGGCGAGAGCAGGTCAAGCGTCGGCTTGCTCGCATCCGTCTCGCCGAGCGCGGTGCCTTCCGGATCGGAGGTCAGGACGGCGAGGCACGCGGCGATCTTCTGCTTCATGAGCGTCGCGTCCTGGAACTCGTCCAGCTCCTTCAGCCGCAACATCACGGGCGCGAACCAGGAGACGCCGCGGACCTGTCCCGGGCGGCCCGGGCGGAAGACGTGCAGGATCTCCTCGGCCGGGATGCGGCGGGAGGTCCCCATGAGCGCGCCGCCCCCGGTGAACGACGAGCCCGGATGCTCTTGCAGGAGCCAGTAGGCGGCCCGGCGTCCGAGGGCATCGAACTCGACACCCTGGATGATGCGGCGGACGACTACCCCGTTGGCGCTGAAGGACTCGCCGTCCTTGAGCTGGTCGAGGTGGTCCGGCTCGAGCACCTGGAGCTGGAGCGGGATCGGGAGGCCGTCCTCCGGCAGGCGGATGCGTCGGCGGATCAGCACCTCGCCCGACTCCACGACGGTGCGCATCACGAGCTTTTGAATCCCGGCAAAATCGAGGCGCCCGTCGGCATCACACGCCGTCGTCTCGGCCCACGCCTTCCACCGATCCATCGCGCGGGTGCGCGCCAGCTTGGACGTGAGCGTCGTCTCGTACGGTTTCGCCACGATGCCGGTCCCGACCGCATGGTCGACGATGGTGGACAGCGCGGCTTCGGCGTAGGCGTTATTGCGTACGAGATCGCGTGCGGACTCGCGCAGGCGGGTGCCGGCGCTGCCGACCGCTCCGTTGGGGTCAGTCCCGGAGCGCGTCCAACCCTGCGTGCGATAGCCGGTAGAGGCCGCCTCGTAATGCCGGGCCAGAAGGACCGACCGCGTGCGCCAGGCGATGCGCTTGGCGACCCACTGCGGGGCGAAGGGCAAGAGGAGGCGGTCGAGCCAGTGCACTAGTCGCTCTCGGTCGCCGTGCCCATTTTGTTCGTGACGCCGAGGCGGTAGGAGCGCGTGTTGCCGAGGCTGCGTTCCATCTCCGCGAGGACGCTGCGCATCTCCGAGAGGCTTTGGTAGGTGACCGACCTGCCGTTGAACGTGACCGTGAGCACGCCGCTGGCGATTGCGGCTTGGAGGGCATCCCGTTGCGTGGTCGTATACGCCAAAAACGCGGCTCCCTCTGACGGCACGGAGGCCGTCGGAAGGGCCGCGCTGTAGTTGCGGTGGGCCCGTGATCCGACTTCGATGCGGCGTTATCTTAGCACGCGGGCACCGATTTCACGCGATGATGTGTCGTACACTCCACGGCCCGGACATGCCCGGCGTCCACGTGCAGAGTGGTCCGGCCCGTCTTCTTCCGCTCGAAGAACTCCCGCAGCTCGGCCGCGCAGTCCTCGGGGATCAGGACCGTGACGGAGACGTAGCGGATGGGCGGGCGGTTAGCCATCGCCTGCGGAAGGGGTCGCGGCGAATCGGTGCTCCTCGCGCACGTGGTCGATATTCGCCAGGAGAGTCTGCCGATACTCGCTCCGCGTGAAGATCACGAGCCGCCCGTCCGTGTCCGTGAGCCAGACCACGGCATTGTGTCCGAGCGCTCGCTGGTACGCCGTCCAGTACGCCTCCGCCGCCGCGATCAGGCGCTCGGCCGCTTGGCGGAGACCGGCGTCGTGGGTCACATCGAAGTTGGTCTCCATCATTCCAGCCAGCCTTTCTTTGGCTTGAGCCAGGGGTCGCGTGGCGGTGGAATCGCGGGGCGCGGGGCGCCCTCGGGATGGGCGTCCGTCTGGGCCGTTGGCACCGTGGTCGGCATGTCGCCGATGGCGCGCTCGAGCGCTCGCCAGTCCGATTCGGTGAACCGGTCGATGCCGTACACGGCGGCGGCGGCACGGGCATACACCCGGGCGTCGAGCGCATGGTTCACCCGCCCCGGGATGAGCGCCCAGTCCATCCGCACGTAGCCCTTGGCCGTCCGCACCGGGACCAGGTGCTCGGCCGTCAGCTCGCGGAAGAAGTCTTCCCCGTACTCCGGGAAGTGGCAGAAGCCCGGCGCGGGGCCCGTGCCATCGACGGGCACCTCGAGCCGGAGCCAGCCGTAGAGCTCGCCCTTGGCGACGGGGCCGCAGACCGGCCAGACCTTGTAGCCCGCCTTGAGGCGCTTGCCCCGGGAGGACACGTCGACCGGGGACGGGGCGCTGATGAGCACGCCGCCGGCCGCTTGCCCCTTGATCGCGATGACGCGGTTCATCGGGTGCCGCCGGGCCCAGGCGTAGACGGTCGTGGTGTTGTAGCCGCTGTCGACGGCGAGCACGCGCACCGGGAGCGTCACCTGGCCGTTGACATGCGGGAAGGCGCGGCCGAGGAGGGCGTCGAGCTGCTCCCAGGGGCCGCCGGACGCCATGGTGGCGGTATCGCCCGGCAGGATGCCGTGATCGATGGACCAGGACGTCTTCCCCCGGCCCCACCCGACGACTTCGTACACGAGGCGGTCTTTCTGCACGTCGACCCCCGCCGTGAGGAACAGCGGGCCCACGGGGACGGTCCCGATGGCGTAGCCCTCCCGCCGGCGCATGAGCGGCTCCCACTCCGGGGCCTCGCCGCGGGCCGTGAAGGTCTCGCCGCGGACGGTGTTGATGTAGGTCTGCGTCGTCGTCTGCCCGCCGTGCGCGGCCCGGACCCACTCTGCGGCGAGCTGACCCCACGAGGCATTCGGGGAATAGCTGTAGGCCGCCCAGATATGAAAGCTCGCGTGCCGATGCTCCTCCGTGAAGCGCTCCGGGGCCTCCGCGTGCCACGCGCCGGCTTCGACCATGTCGCGCTTGGAGCGATGCTCGATGACGCACCCGTTCGCCTCGCAGACGAAATGCGCCGCCTCCGGTCGCCCCTCCGGCCATTTCATGTTCGGGAAGCGGAAGACCTGGAAGGCACCGCAGTGCGGGCACGGGACGTGATAGCGGCGCTGGTCGCCGTCCAGGAAGAGCGCCTCGATGCGACTGAAGCCGGCCAGGGTCGGCGTCGAGCCCGCGAGAATCTTGCGGTTCCAGTAATACTCGCTGCGGCGGATGCCCAGCTCGACCGGATCGCCCTCCGTGCCGGCCGAGACCGGGTAGCCGTCGACCTCGTCGAAGATGACGACGCGGCGGGATGTGCGCCGGAATCCCCGCGGGCTATTCGCCCCGACGAGGGAGAGCGATCCGCCGCGGTAGAACTTCTCCGTGAGCGTGTTCTCGCCGTCCTTGGCCTTCGCCTCGGAGACGAGGCCGCGGAGCGCTGGCACGTCGCGGAGCATCGGGGCGATGTCCTCTTTCGAGTGTCGCTTGGCGTCGTCGTTGGTTGGCTGGACGATGAGGATGGTGGCGGGGTCGTGGCAGATGTAGAACGCGATGGCGGCGCAGAAGATCTTGGTGTAGCCGACGCGGGAGCTTTTCATCACGGACACGCGCTCGATGCCCGGGTCTGATATGGCGTCGCAGAGCCCCCGCTGATACGGCAGGCAGCGCCACCGGCCCGCGTTGGCGTCGCCCTCGGGCAGCACGTAATGCTCGTCGGCCCACTGGGCGAGGCTCAGGCGCTTCGGGGGGCGCCAGTATTCCCAGATGCGGCGGTCGAGATCGGCGAGGGCGGTGCTCACGCCTTGCGACGCGTCCGCTTACGCCCAGCCGATGCGACGGCTTTTCTGAGCGCGGCGATCTCGTTCTTTAGCTCCTGAATGTCGCTGTCCTTCTTCGGCCTCAGTTTGAGGCATTTCTGGCAAGTCACTTGGCTCCACGGATATGTCCACCACGAGTCGGGGTCGATTGAAAAGCACGCCGCAGCGGCTCCGTTACTCGTCACCACCTCTTGAGGAATATCAGCACCACCATTGTATTTTCCGTACAGAGCGGAGATCCCCTTGTGTACCACCGCGCCGGAGGGCGGTTGCGGCGGGATAAAGAACGGGGACCGATACGGGCTATGTTTTGGCATTGCTGCTCTCCCTTGTTCTGGGTGGCACATTCGGGCTCATTCTCGGTCCTCGGCCAATTCGTCCAGCGCCTCGCGGATGAGCGCTTCCAGCTCCGCGAGATCGGCCGTCGTGAGATGCGGGATGCGCTGCTTGGCCCGACTCGGGATGCCGAGGAGCTTCGTGCGGGCCGTGACCACGCGGGTGGAGAAGCGGATCTCCATGGCTCTCCTCGGGATCAGGTCGCGTAGGCGCTCGCGGATGTGGAGATTGACCTTGCGACGCTGCGCCTGGATGAGCTTCTGGCGCTCGCGGGCGATGGTGGTGTTCCTGGCACCGCCGCGGACCATCTCCGACTGCTGATTCTCCTGCCATTCGCGCTCGGCCAGGGCCAGGTCCACGATGACCGAGCGCCCGTTGGCGTCCTGGCCGATGCTGCGCTCGAGACGGCCGTTGCGGATGCCCTTGCGGACGGCCTTTTCGTCCACGCCGATGTGGGCGGCGAAGGCGTTGACGGACAGGGTCTCGAGCACGTGAGCGGGTTCGGTCATCCGAAGAGCCTGAGCTGTCCGCCCGCGCGATTGCCCTTGAGTCGGTTGCAGCGTGCGTGCGCGAGCTGGACGTTCTCGAAGGCATGCGTGCCGCCCTTCGTGATCGGGACGATGTGATCGACTGTGGCCGCGAGAGGATGCGGGTACTTCTTGGTCAGCGGGACGCGCTTGTGGCAGAGCCCACACCGGCCCTTGTCGCGATGGTAGAGCAGGACAACGGAGATAACCGTTGGGGCGAGGCCCTTGAGGCGTTGCTTCCTGATCGTGGCTTGCAGCCTGGTGCGGCAGACATTAGAGCAGCACCGTAGCCGCTCTGACGCCGCTCTCGCGGTGAATGCCGACTGGCACCAGAGGCATGTCCGTTGGAGTGAACGGGCTCGCTCATCGGCCCGAACGGCTTTATCAGTCTCCCTTTTGGCCTTTAGCTCCCTAAGCTTCTCTTTAGCGCATGGCTCGCAGCGCTTGACCGGCTTGCCGTCGAACCGCGGGAGAGAAGCGCCGCAGCCATCGCAGGACGTGGGACGGGAGAGTTTCTGTCCGGTCTCTATCGCGCTGCACTTCTTCGAGCAGAAGGCCGAGCGCTCGTTGTGCAGCCGGAACTTTTTCCCGCACGTTCGGCATTGACGAACTGACGCCAGCCGCTTGTCTCGGCCGCAACCCTTACGGCAGCGGATTTGCCCCACTCTCTCAGGCGTGAAGCTGGAGCCGCACCCGGGACAGATTGACGCGATGGTTAGGAGGTGCTGTCGATGCGCGGCCTTGTGTTGCGCTGCCTGCCGACGCGACCAATAACGCTCTCCGCATTTGTCGGAACAATAGGCATTGCCGAAAGGCGGCCGGCGGCGGCTAGGCGATACCGCGCGGACACATGTCGCACAAACTGGCGTCATCATTGCTGCATTCGGACCCAAGTTCTTTACCTCAATCTACCTGCGTTTTGCGCCCAATCTGCCCCGCTGAGGAGGATAGAGCGGAGTACCTTTGGCACCCGGCGCCCTCATCCCTCGCCCCGCTCGCCCATCGCCGCCATCTCCACGTCGGTGATCTCGCGCACCTTCGCCTTGCTCGGTCGCACCATCGCGATCACATACTCCGGACCCTCGGGCGTCTGCATCACCGCGCCAATCTTCGAGGACCAGTTGAGGTTCACGCCCATCGCTTCGCCCACCGCGAACCACTGCTCCGTCAGCCGTGCGAAGATCTCGCTCGCGTTCTCCTCGGGCGCGAGCTTCTCGAACTGAATCCCCACGTGGCCGTCTGCGCTCATCACCATGATGACCTCGGCGCGGATGCCAGGCGTGAGGCGCGGCGTCCACGTGAAGCGCTGCCACCAGGGCTTGAGCGTGTGGCGCCATGTGGCGGTGAGGGCGATGGCGAGCGCGGTCACGACGAGCGCGCTGGCGACGGCAATGAGCGGTAGATGTTCGGCGTTCATGACTCGAACAGCCAGGCAGGGTCGATGCGAGTATTCCAGTCTCGAGGATGCGTGGTGATGTCGCATCGACCCGCCCGCGCATCGGCCATGAGCACAGCGATGCGCTGCACGAGTATTAGATATAACTCCTGAGTCACTGGTGCGTTGACGTCAGGGATGGTCGCGGCCAGCATTGAATCCGCGTGGAGAGAAAAGTCCAGCCGTGCGCCCACGCTCATCGCGTACGGCCTCGGGACGCTGCCGCGGGCGAGGGAGCGGCTTTTCGCCTCCTGGCGCTAGAGGCTTTTCTATATACCTCGTGTAGCGCTCGGAAATAGGCCCGGGTCAGCGCCCAAATCGTCGGGGTTTTGGTCAGCGCTTGGCGCTCATCGTGGCGCGTGGTGAAGTCGTCCAGCGACTCAGGATGGCGCCAATCGCTCGGCTCCTCCGACAATCCGGACAGGAACGAAGTGGAGAGCGGATCAGCGTTCGTGGTCATGGGAGCCTCCGTGTCATGGCGTCGGCTCACCCGAGAGCCACGGGATAGCGAAGATCAGCCCGGCGCCCAGTCCGACGCCGAGCCAGAACAAGGGACGCGAAAACACATCGGTCACGTCCCGCCCGAAGCGGGAGTACGTCGCATGACCGACGATGCCCATCCCGTACACGAGCGTGACGACGAAGGGGGCGCCGAATCCGCAGATGAATCCGAACAGCAACGAGAGCCCCCTCATGGGAGCCTCCAGAGAACGCGCACCAGTGAGAAGTCGGTCGCCATCGCGCCGATGATGTCCGGTTCGTACAGGTGTCCACCGAACCATGCGCGTAGGTCGGTGGGCGTGATCTGCGCAATCGGATCGGTAGCACTCGGCTCTTTGTCCATGTCGAGGCTCAGCGCCAGCATCGCCCCCGGCTGCGCCACCCGTCGCCACTCCCGCGCCGTCTCCACCGGGTCGTAGGCGTGGTCGAGCGCGTTCGAGTACAGGAGCGCGAACTTCCCCGCCCACTGCACCGGCATGGCGTCGAACGAGCCGATCCACACGTCGGGGCGGATGCCTTGCGGGTGCAGCTCCACGCCCTGCATCTCGCAGCGAAACACGTCGCGGAAGAGATCCACCTCCAGCCCGTTGCGCACGCCGAGGCAGAGGATCGGCCCCTGCGCGATGGCAAGCGGGACGCGGGCGTGTATCCACTCCACCTCCTCGCGCGTGATCCCGTTCAGCGTCCACTTCGCCGCCGTGCGGCCGCGCTGGATGGCTTCGTACTCGGCGCGGGATTGGAGCGGCCAGCGCTTCATCTTGCGTGCTCCATACGTGCGCGGTTGTCAGATATTTCCCACTTCGCTAGATCGGCCTCGTACTGCCCTTGTGCCATCTCAATCTGACCGCAAAGAGCCGCCACTACGGGGCACAGTTCCTCCGTGATTATGTGCGAGCAACGGGGGCAATGTTCGTGGTGTTCGATCACCTCCCGCTCAAGCGCGCGTGTCGCCAATTGCCCCTCCACGATCGGGAGCAGATAGCCCAGCCGCTCCGATAGTTCCTCGGGGCTCACGCCACGACCTCGCACACGGCGAAAAACCCCGCGCTCTCCTCGGGGTACCGCTCGGCCCGCCGACGCCGCGCCCGCGTGATCGCGCGGTACAGCGTCAGCGAGAGGCTCCCTGCCAGGTCGATCAGGCCGATGAGCGGCGTGTCTACGACCGCTGGATGTAGGCGCGTGATGGCGAAGCCGCTGGCGTGGAGCTCGGCGCGCAATTCGTCGAGCGTGTACTCGATCTTGTGATCCGGGTCCGAGTAGGCGAAGAGCCCGGCTCGTGCCAGGCGACGCTTCCAGGACGTGGCCCGGTTGGGCACGGCGAGGAGGAGCAGGCCCTTGGGCTTGAGCACCCGGCGGATCTCGCCAAGCAGGTGCGCGCGGGCGACCACATGCTCGAGCAGGTCCAGGCAGAGGACCACATCAAACATGGCGTCCGCTGACGGCAATGCCTGCTCGCAATCGACCGGATACAAGCGCACGTTGTGGGCGACCTGCGTCAGCCGCCACGCCATGTCGAGCGCGGCGGGGTCGCGATCCATGCCGATCACCGAGCGGGCCCGTAGCGCCGCCTTGAGCGTGTGCATTCCGTGGCCACACCCGAGGTCGAGCACATCGGCGTCGGTGAGGTAGGCGAGATACCAGTACTGCTCCGAATCGTCGCCGAGCAGGTGCTTGGGATGCACGGGCTCGCGGCTCTTGCCCGTCCAGCGCGTGAGGCGGATGGCCAGGCGCTTGGCCTTGTTGTTGGCGAGGACGGTGGTGGCTAGGAGCAGGCGGGTGAGCGTCACGACCGACCTCCAATCACCGCGAGCACGACCCACCAGACCAAGCCCACCGGGGCCACCCTTGCCGGGATCGCCGCCCCTGCAATCACCAGCCCCGCCCATGCGCTCGCCGTCCACGGGTCGCCCAACGCCATCCGGGGCACCAGATGCCACGCGAGCGCCACCATGGCCGCCATCCCGAGCACGCCGTAGGTATAGGCGTACTCCAGCGGCTCGCAATGCGTCGGGCTGCCCGTCATGGAGACATCGTGCCCCTGTTCCGCGCTCAGCCGCACCGATTCGCGGGCGAGATCGTGCTTCAGCCAGCGTCGGCGGCGGCTGGCGGACTCGGGCCCGGCGCCCGTGAGCCAGATCGGCCAGCGCCGCAGGAGGCGCAGCATCGCCATCCAGGTCCGCCAGCGCTCGTGGAGGCCGTCCAGGGACCCGCCACGCGGCGTCTGGTCGATCACCATGCGTCGGGTCCACGGGATGGCGAAGAGCGTCACCACGAGGCCCAGCGTGGCGGCGACGTACGGTGTGGAGGCCGGGTAGCGGAGGGCGACGGCGACAAGCAGGGCCAGGAGGGCGACCCACGAGGACGTCAGCCAGAGGCCGTAGGCGTACAGCGGCCATTCCCACCACGCCGTGAAGGGCCAGACGAGGACCAGGAGGGCGGCGAGCATGATGCGCGTCCCCGTGCCCGCCTTGATCTCGAGCTTGCGCCGCTTCTGCGCCAGCGCGAAGCCGAGCAGCATGATGCCGCCGACCGTGATCCGCCAGCCGGCCGGGAGCGCGGCGAGGGCCCAGTCGGGCAGCGCGTGAACGAGGAACCACGTGGCGATGAGCCCGGTCCACGTGAGCACGGCGGGGAGCTGCTCCCAGGAGCGCCAGTGGACCAGCGCGGCAATCGCGGCGAGGCCGAGTGGCAGCGTGTGCGCGCAGAGGGCCAGCGCGGCGAGCCAGGCGAGGCCGACGAGCCAGACGTCGCGGGCGGCGTCCAGGTAGCGCCCGGCGACATAGCGCACCGAGATCAGCGGGGCGAGGCTCACGGCCGCCATGGTGGCGTAGGCCATGACGTCGAGAGTCATCGCGCCGCCCTCCGCTGCCGGGGCGGCAAGCCCGCCTGTCGGGCCAGCCAGGACACGGTCTGCTCGGCGCATCCGAGGCGTACCGCGATCTGCGCGCGGGGCTCGCCGTGGGTCCACAGCTCGCGCAGGAGGGTCAGGCGCCGGGCTTTCTGCTCGGGCGTGAGGCGGTTGCCGAGGACGCGGGGCGAGCGGTTCATGCGATCCACGGCTCGAGCGGCATCGGGCAGTCGCCCATGTGTGCGAGGCCGGTGACGAGGTCGCCGCCCATGCGACCGTACATGCCGTAGTTCATCATCTCGCCCTTCGGGATGGTCCGGCCGCAGCGGACGCAGACGGGCAGGGCTGACGACTCCTCGGCAAGGAGCGCGTCGCACAGCTCGACCACCCGCGATTCCGAGAAGAATGTCGCCGCCATGTAGGCCTCCCAGATCGTCGCGGGTCCGGTCAACTCGTCGCCCATCTCCGCCTTCCCCTTCTCGGCCCACGTCTTGGCGCTCGCGCGGGCTCGCTCGATGCGTTCGCGATTCATAGCTTGTATTCCTCCGCTTTACCCGCCGCCGCCATCGCCACGTCGCGCCGCAGGGCCTGCTCGCACACGTCGCAATAGGGCGGCTGGCGGCGGCCCCGGCGGGGCAACGGGGCGCGGCGACCGCAGCCCGTGAGACAGGGGGCCGTGGTGGCGCCGGCGCCGTCGAGCAGCATGAACAGCACGAGGGCGATCACGCAGAGGCCGACCATAACCACGGGGCCCGCGATGAGGAAGCCCAGCGCCCAGCGCCAGCCGAGGTGCCACCAGAGCTCGCCCGTGATGAGCAGGAGCAGGTTGCCGGTTGAGAGCGCGAGCCAGAACATGCGCTGGGCCGTCATCGCGTCCTCCGTCGCGCCTTCACCGCCCAGCGTGCGCTCAGCCGCATCAGGGGGCGGTCGAGGGCGACCACGAGGGCATGGAGGCGGGCCAGGGTGAGGGCGAGGAGGCGAATCATCGCGCTGGCAGCACACTCGGCAGAACGGCGCCCACGGGCTCGGGGCCAGCCGCGTTGCGCCGGGCCAGCTCCGCGCGGATCGCGGGGTCGATCGCTAGGCCCAGGCGCGCGGGGGCGTTAGATGTGTCCGCGTCGGCGTGACGTGGCGCCTCCGGCTTGGGCGGCATCGCCAGCAGCGCTCGCGCCCGGGCGATCTCGGCGCGGATCAGCGCGTCGTCGCCGGGGGCGGGAGCCGGATACGTGGGCGGGGTCCAGGGCCGCTGCATCTCGGGCACCTTAGGCGCCTCCAGCGTGCGCGCGGGTGCCCGCGGATTCTCGGCACCGCAGCCCTCGCAGTAGCGATCCCGCGCGCCGTTCTTGGCGCTGCATCGGCAGGTCCAGTCGGGCATGGTCTAGCTCTCCTCGTTCCGAAACCAGTTGTGCAGAAACTTCACGGCGTCCCGCTTTCTCGAGGCCTTGCCAGGATTCGTCACGAGCCAGGCTTCGGCGGCCAGAACACAGGCCGCGACGTCCAGCGCGGGATGTGCGCGCGTCTGGGCGTACCACCACGCCGGGTCTTCTCGAAGGCGTTGACTGCCTTGAATGCGAGCGAGGTGTGGCGCCCGGGCTAACGCACGTATTACGGGGTCTGGTATTTGCCATCCCCCATTCGAGGCGCCGGGCACGGCGGCATCGGCCGTCCGTGCCGTCTCTTCGGGTGTTTCGGTGTTTTCGGGTGTATCGGGTTCTTCGGTAACTACGGCGACATCTGCCGCCACTTGCCGTCGTGTGCCGGCACCTGCCGTCAGACTCGGTAACTCACGAGTTCCATTGACTCCGTGATAATGCGCGGCGTCAGGCGGCGGTGCCGGGTACTTGGACCACTTCGCACGCTGGCGCTGATGCTTCAACCAGGTCGGGAAGTAGCCGTAGGCGCGTCGCGGGGACTTCGTCGTCTCCGCCTCGTACAGGCGAATCAGGTCGGCGACGACCAGCTCATGGAGCCAGCCGGCGAGGTGCGCAGGCTTCACCTTGTCCAGCATTCTCGGGTAGCAGCGGGACCGGATCAGCTCCGGGTCCGCCTCGAAGCGACCGAAGTCATCGGCCACAAGGGTCAGGCGGAAGAAACACCGCTCCGCCCCATGGGACAGGGCGGCGAGGGTCTGGCTGGTCAATGAGGATTCCTTGATCTCTCGGGTCGGCACAATCGCCAGCCTAATGAGGTCGGCGTCCAATTCCACAGAGACGGCAACTCGGTAGCATGGTCCACTGCCCCTCCATTGTCCGATCACAGCACTCACATATCCATGCACCAGACGTGGGGCGATCGCCGCCGCAGTCAAAGCAATACCGACTCGCACTTGGCGACACCCCCTTACAGGCAAGGCACACCCAGTTGAATGTGACTACGGGCTTAGGGAGTTCTCGCGTCCGCAACGGCGCCCGGGGGACATTGCATGGATCGACGGTCGACTTCGCGGACACGTAGGCATGGCAGGGCGAGCAGACCGCGAGCAGGTCATCGAGCCGCTCAGAGCCGGTACGCTCATAAGTTAGGTGGTGAGTCTCTTGGTACGGCGCCGCGAGGCACCTCTCGCAGATATCTCCGCTCCGCTCCCGCACCTGCTCCTTAAGAACCGCCCATTCCCGACTCGCCAGGTATGTCTTATAGGCCACGCGATTCATTTGTCTCCGCCTCCTTCTGGGTCATCCCTCCCACCCCCGCCACCCCGCAGTCACACGCCCCGGCCGGGTAACTCATGGCGCGGGTGCCGGAGGTGCGAGCAGGGCCGCGCAGCACCACGGGCACGTTGGATCGTGCGCGGTTGTCGGCTCGTGGTAGCCAGCCGTGCGCAGGGTGGCGCCCAGCCCCCTAACCCGCGCCTTGGCCTGCTCTAGCGCGTCCTCGGCCGCGTTCCACCCAGCACGGATGCGGTCGTTCTCAGCCACTGCCTCCCCGTACATTCGCTCGTGTAGGCCATTGACCTCGTCGCGATCAGCCTCCAACTCCCGCACCCGCTCGCGGGCGGTGGCGAGCGCGGCATCCACACACGAGGGGCAATGCGTCTTCGGCAGTCGTCGCGTCTCTGTCGTGCCATCACCCATCAGCACCTCGTGAGTGTGACCCGTCTCCCAGCAGAGGCAGTCCGCCCCCACCCCCGCCGCGAGCACGGCGTCGGCCATGGCGAGAAAGCGTCCAGCCGTACTTGTGTTCCGCATCCGCTCCCACGGCCACAGCGTCTCTCCGGTGCTCGCCGATGCCTCGTACAGCACCCGGGCGATCCGCGCGCGGTCAGTCATTGGCGGGCCACCAGGCGCATCCCTCGGCCTCGTCGCAGATATGGACCCACGTGCTGCCGCAGGTGCATCGCCATAGTTGCCCATCGGTCCCCTCGCCCACCGGATGCACCCGCACTAGCTCGGCTTCGCATTGGGCCCGCGTGTGCTCGCTCATGCCCCGCGCTCCTCCACGGGCGTCAGCAGGGCGCGAATCGTGAGGGCGATAATTCTGCGAATC
>Ga0068859_100000272_pt1 | contig 51348 bp, 45 predicted proteins | sample KBSSwiS22_FD_66585 | JGI IMG/M metagenome (GOLD analysis project Ga0068859, IMG submission 66585) | Switchgrass rhizosphere microbial communities from Kellogg Biological Station, Michigan, USA - KBS Switchgrass S2-2 | ecosystem: Host-associated > Plants > Roots > Rhizosphere > Soil ... | reverse complement strand
AACTATAACAGGAGCAACAAAAGAACTACTTACGAAAACCAGGTAAACACTTTCCAGAACAACATCCCCAGTACAAGTTTTGATTATGATAATACCAAATACAGCCAGGATGTTTTAGCTGGTGCACTGGCAAATGTTACACTGCAGTTAGGCAACAACAGTAAAATTTCTTTCAAGAATTTATTGAACATTAATACTACCAATTACACTACAATGAGGAGCGGGCATGATTTTGATGCCGGTGAAAATATTAAAGCAACAGAACTTGCTTTTAAGGCCAATACATTTTTTAATACCCAGTTAACAGGAGATCATAACATTAAAAAGTATGAAGCCAAATTGCATTGGTTTGGAAGCTTCAACATACTGGACCAATATATTCCAGACCAACGCAGGTTACAGTATATCCAGGAAAATCCTGCCGATCCAAACTCTAACTACATCGCTTCAATCGGTGCTTCCAATGCATCACAAAAAAGCGGCAGCCGCTACTATGGTTCTTTAAATGATTATGTATATACAGCGGGCGGTGATCTTAGCAAAGAATTTCATACCGGAAATTTAACACAAACTGTAAAAGGTGGTTATTTTTTCCAGGTAAAAGACAGGTTGTTTGATTCAAGACCATTTTCCATTTACCTGCCAAGCGATAACAAACCACTTTTAAGGTTAACACCAGATAAAATATTTGCCCCTGAAAACTTTGGTAACGGTACCGATAACAAATTTGCCTTTAATGAATTATCGGGTGCTAATTACCGTTACCTGGCCAACTCTATTTTAAATGCCGGTTTTCTGCAGTTCGATAACCAGGTTACAGATAAGTTCAGGGTTGTTTGGGGATTGCGTGTAGAAGATTTTGACCAGGTAATTGGAAGTATTAAAAAAACTGACCCCCGTTTTGTAAATTCTAAAGTAACTGATTATTTACCGGGTATCAACGCTACTTACAAAGTAAATAATAAAACAAACGTACGTTTATCCGGCTCTCAAACTGTTATCCGTCCTGAATTTCGTGAGTTGAGTACATTTACATTTTACGACTTTGATTTAGGCGCCAGTGTTGAAGGTTTTACAGGATTACAAAGAACAAAGGTTTCTAATTTTGATCTGAGGTATGAGTTATATCCAAGAGGTGGTGAGTTGTTTACCTTCGGTGTTTTCTATAAATATTTTGCTAAACCTATTGAAGCATATTTTAACCCCAGCTCAGGTGGTGCCAGCACTTATAATTTCTTAAATGCAAAAGAAGCCAACAGCTTTGGTGCAGAACTGGAATTCAGAAAAAAACTTGACTTCAATACCTCATTAAAAAATTTCACACTGCAGGGTAATGTATCCTATATCTATAACAGGGTATCAAAAATTGGTAATGATGCAGAAAGGCCAATGCAGGGACAAAGCCCTTATTTATTAAACTTCGGCGTGCAATATGATATTGAAAAATATGGCCTGAATACCACCTTGTTGTTTAATCAAATTGGCCGTCGCATTTCGTTTGTTGCCGGTGGTGATCAACCAGCTATTTGGGAAAACCCACGCCCGATACTTGATCTGCAATTGGCTAAAAAGGTGTTGAAAAGCAAAGGCGAAGTAAAACTGAATATCTCTGATCTTATTAATAAAGCATCCATTTACTACACAGACCTTAATGACAACAAAAAATATGACAGCAAAGATGCTTTTGCTATAAAAAGAAAATACGGTACCAATTTCAGCATCTCGTTCGGTTATAATTTCTAATTCTACATACTAATTACTTAAAACAACATTTAAAAAAAATACAAACATGAAAAAGTTATTTCTCTACAGCATTTTGATAGCAGCAACTTCAATTAGTTGTCGTAAAATAGAAGTTGACGGAACTACAACAACAGTAACGCCTCCTACCACTACAGAAAATACCATCCTGGAAGGAAGGATAACTGCAAGCCGTACACTACATGCAGCTTATACGTATAAATTACGCGGCCTTGTATATGTAACAAACGGCGCTATTCTTACTATTGAACCAGGTACAAAAATTGTTGGCGAAAATGGAAAGAATGGCGGGCTTATCATTACCCGCAGCTGCCAGATCATTGCTGATGGTACTGCCGATAAACCAATCATATTTACATCAGAAGCGGCTAACCCTCAGCGTGGGGATTGGGCCGGTCTTATTTTGTTAGGCCAGGCGCCTACCAATGCATCTTTTAATGGCATCCAGGGAGTTGGCGCTGTAGAAGGTGGTGTTAATAATAGTGATAACCTGGGCTTATATGGTACGCCAGCTACACAAGGCCAGAACCCTGCTGATAACAGCGGTATTTTAAGGTATGTAAGAATTGAGTATGCCGGTTATGCTTTTTTACCTGATAACGAAATCAACGGTTTAACTTTTGGTGGTGTTGGTAATAAAACTACCATTGATAATGTACAGGTTTCTTACGCTAATGATGATTCCTTTGAATGGTTTGGTGGTACTGTAAATTGTACGCACTTAATTTCTTTCAGAACATTGGATGATGATTTTGATACAGACAATGGCTTTAGTGGTAAAGTTCAGTTTGGTATTTCTTTAAGAGATTCTGCTGTAGCAGATATTTCCAAAAGTGAAGCTTTTGAAAGTGATAACGATGCTAACGGAAGTGCATTGTTGCCACAAACATCAGCTATATTTTCAAATATGACAGTGATGGGGCCTAAAGCTACTTTAAGCAATACCGGTAACAGCCTGTTTGTTTGGGGTGCACAAATAAGAAGGAATTCAAGTATGTCTCTTTTCAATTCTATTATCATGGGATATCCTAATGGTTTGTATATCGATGCTACTAAAGGTGTTCCAACTGATAACAATATCCCGGGTTCTTTATTTGTTCAAAGCACAATTATAGCAGGATGCCCTACACCAATTTTATATAGCATTGCTGGTAATACCAACACTCCAATTACACCTAATACTACAGCAACCATTGCTGCATGGTTCAATACAGCTGGTTATGGAAACAGTATCTTAACCAATTGCAGCGATGCCGGCCTTGGTGCTCCATTTAATTATACAGCGCCCGATTTTAATCCAACTGCAGCATCTGTTGCAGCAAGCGGTGCAAGCTTTAGCAATACAAAAGTGGCAACAGGCTTTACAGCCGTTAGTTACAAAGGTGCTTGTGCAGTAGGCGATACCTGGTGGAAAACATGGACAAAATTTAATTAATCTTTTTATCTCTTTGTAAAAAAGCATTAGCCAAATGGCTGATGCTTTTTTTTAATTTTGTATTTTACTATTTATATGAAACTGATCATTCCTTTTTTCGTTTGCAGCATGCTTTTTTTCAGTTGTTCACAACAAGATGCCAATGTAGTTGTAAAAGCTAAAAAAACAATTGACCACCGCTGGCTCGATTCTGTTATTAAACAACACAGCGACAGCACTTACACCAAGCCCTATAAGCGTACTGATTTTGTAACAGCCGCCTGGTACATAAATAAAAAAGATTCATCTGTTTGCCAGTTAATGAGAGATTCCGCAGATACCGTAAGGCAGGTGATCATTGCTAAAAAAGGTATTCGTACTTTCTTTGCTCAATATTACGAGAACGGGCAAATACAAGCAGACCTGCCCCTGGATGAATTTGGGCAATACCACGGAGCTGCTGTGTATTATTATAAAGATGGCACCGTTGAAAACAGCGGGGCATATATTCATGGTCTGAAAAACGGCCAGTGGGAAAACTTTGATGTAAATGGCAAACTTGTTTCTGCAGATGAGTATAATATAAACGGGCAGGTAGTTAAAACAACTCCTAAGTAGCTATTTTAATAACGATTACGTAACCATACCGTAATCATTGAGTAACAATTGATAGCCAAATTGCACCCGTATAGCAAGCAACTAAGTTTAGTTTAATTTTCTTAAGCAATAAGCAAATATTCTCATGCTTGTAACCACCTGGTAGTCTTATCGGGTGGTTTTTTTCTTTCTAATATTAAGCCAATGTTACCAAATTGTTACTATGCACATTTAAATCACATTCTTTTACACAGCTTTAAAATCAGCGATTTAGAAATTATATTCACAGTGAAATTTAGCCCGCGGTACAGAAAGGCAAGGTTATTGCAGTCTACATTTTACACCACTAAAACTTAACACATGAAATGGGTTAGCGTAAACAATGGTACTTCAGGAGAAAACTTTGAGTTATGGAAAGATGATATCACCAAACTGGCGGATATCTCCTTTAGTAAAGGCACTCGTATAGCAAGATTTGTAAGTAATCTTACAAAACGCTTATTCTTTTTTGAAAGAAGAGGATGGTTCTCCAGGAAAGCAGTGATCAAAAATGAATACGGTATTAAAATGGGCGACGTGGAAGAATTGAAACCCGGTGCCGGAAAAGGTTTTGTGGAACTGGACGGAAAGAAATATTTTTTTGTATACAATCAAAATAATTCCGGTGAACTGGAACTGTATGATGAAATGATGCAGAAAAGTTTGTTGCAATGCAGTTTTAATGCAGTTGCCACTGGCTTCAATAAAACCAAATCCTTATTAGATTCTAAATTTCCAAGCTTACTAATGGTGCTTTGCTGGTATGCTTTGCAACCACACAGCGTTAACTCTGCGGCTGATATTGCTGCATAGGGTAGTATCCTTAAGTTGAGAGGAGCTTAAAAAAATGCTCAATGTTCAACACTCAATATTCAATGCTCAATAAAAATGCAGTTTGTGCTGCTTTTTAGCTGTTTTCGTAGAACATTGCAAATTTTTTCTCAATGATATTGGCATTGCGATTTAATATTGTAATAATGCCCCGTTAATATTCAGTTTATACTACAGGTGTTTCTTTGTAAAACATCTGTAAAATGAAAATTGCCATCCTCGTAACCATTTTTCTTTTTTCAAAACTGGTTTTTGCGCAACCCAGCCAGCCTCCCAATATTTTTATTATTACTACAGACGGCTTTCGCTGGCAGGAAGTTTTTAATGGTGCCGATTCTGTTATTCTCAACAATCCATTGTATGTAAAAGACACTGCTTTGTTAAGACAATTGTTTTGGGATACCAATGTAGATGAACGCCGCAAAATGCTTTTCCCTTTTATATGGAAAACCCTTGCCCGCCAGGGTTCCATTTATGGCAACAGGGCCTTTGAAAATAAAGTTTCGGTGGCCAACCCCTATCGCTTTTCTTATGCCGGCTATAATGAAATCTTTACAGGTTATGCCGATCCTGCTGTAATAACCAACCGTAAAAAATGGAATCCCAATCAAAATATACTGGAGTTTTTAAATGAACAGGAAGCGTATAAAAACAAAGTGGCCGCATTTGCCAGCTGGAATTTGTTTGAATACATTTTTAATACATCCAAAAGCAATTTTTATTTAAACAGCGGTTATCAAACTGTTGAACACGATTCTCTTTCCGGTACCGAAATACTTGCCAATGGCATACAGCAGCAATCGGTTACTAACGTAAAGCCTACACGAAATGACATGCTTACTTTTGTAACTGCCAAAGAGTATATACAAAACAACCATCCTAAAGTGGTGTACATTGGTTTTGGCGAAACAGATGAGTATGCCCATAGCGGTAAATACGATGAGTACCTCCAAAGTGCACACCTGTTTGATGAATACATTGCCCAGCTTTGGTACCTGGTTAATAAAGACCCGTTCTATAAAAACAATACCTGCTTTATCATCACCACCGATCATGGCCGCGGCCAAAAAAGCAATACCTGGGTAAGGCATATTATGTTTACCACCGGAAGCAGGAACACCTGGTTAATGACGTTGGGAAATAATTTTGCAAACAAAGGAGAAGTAAAAACAAACGATGCAATTTATGCTGAACAGATTGCACAAACCATTGCTCATTTGCTGGGCTATGAATTTACCAGCAATCACCCGGTTGCGGATGCAATTTCGCTGAATTCACTATTGAAAAACCCGGAAAACAGGTAGTGTTATTTCTTCTTTTTAGAGGCGGCTTTTTTTGCAGTCTTTTTCTTTACCACTACAGCCTTTTTCCCCGGGGCTTTTTTTACAGGCGTTTTTTTAAGACCAGCAACCATCATTTTAGCTGCCTTTTTGATCCTCTTTTTAAATTTTTTTTCTCCCAGGTCGGCCTTAAGGGAGCTTAATGAATTAGTTAATTGCCCGGTAACTGTTTTTAATATGGAATCGCTTCCGGCAACCTTTTTTACGGGGGCTTTTTTTTCTTTTGACATCTTGACTCTTTAAAGCAATAACACAAACTTAATATAAGATATGCATTTCCAATGTTAAGTTTTGTTAGCTGTCGTCCGCTCACCACAGGTATTTATGTACCCATATGCGGACAATTTTACACAGTCGCAAAAGCGAATAAACAAATCAACAAGCAGATTAGTAGTTATAACAGGAATGCGGGACAGAAAAAGAAAGGGGAACGATAATTACTTCAATACTTCTGTAAGTAATAAATCCTCTTCCTTTTCTTTTGAATGATGAGGATAATCTTTTAGCTCTGCCTCTAATTCTTTTTCATCTTTTAAATTACGCCAAGCCAGGAATACGATCAGCGCAATAAGCAAAATGCCCATGATAATAATTAGCAGCCAATTCATACAATAGAGTTTGGTAGTAAAGTTAAAAAATCTTATGCCAGAATTTGTTAAGTGCCGGTTACTTCAAAAAAAATACGGGTAAAAAAACTTAATAATATTAGCTTAATACTCACGTAATAATTAAATAAACTACCGCTGCTAAATTGCATTATAAAAATCTGCTGATGCAAACTAACCCCTCTGTACTGCAACGCAATAAAATTTATTTTGCGGGCTTGTTATTTATGCTGTTGTTTGGAACATTGTATTTATTATTGAATGGTAAAGCTGCTGCTTTTGTTTCACTTAATGCTTACCATCCTTTTTTCCTGAATGTATTTTTTATCAATTACACTTTTATGGGTGATGGCATATTTGCTTTATGCCTAATAGCAGTTGTATTTTTTTACTATAAAAGAAAGCAACAGGGTTTTGCATTACTGTATTCCTTTTTAATTTCAGGGTTACTTGTACAGCTGATAAAAAATCTTGTTGATTCACCAAGGCCAAAATTATTTTTTGAAGCAGGCCAGTATTTACATTTTATAGACGGCGTTAGCCTGGCCAATAACTCCAGTTTTCCATCAGGGCATACAGCTACAGCATTTGCCATTGCCACTGTAATGGCGCTGATGTTAAAAGATAAAAGCTGGCAGTTGCTTATTTTAATTGCTGCTGTACTGGTAGGTTATTCACGCATTTACCTGGCACAGCATTTTTTGCTGGATGTTATTATTGGTGCAGTTATTGGCAGCACTTCGGGTATTGCTGCTGTTTACCTGGCACAAAATATAAAGGGCATAAAAAGATCCTTTAAAAAAATGCACCGTTTATCTCCCACTGCAACAACACCATCTGCTGTGCAGCCCGTATGAATACAATCATTGATGGCCGGATGGTAAAGTTTGGGCTGGTAGGCATAACCGGTATGGTAATTGATTTTTCTGTTACCTTGTTATGCAAAGAAAAACTGCGGCTTAATAAATACCTTTCCAACTCCCTGGGCTTCTGCTGCGCCGTTATCAATAATTTTTTATTGAACCGCTACTGGACTTTTAACAACGCTGCTCATCCATTTACCCTGCAGTTTGCTACATTTGCATTGGTTTCTCTTATGGGTTTAGGGCTCAATAATTTTCTCCTGTATCTCTTGTCAAAATATATCAAAACCAATTTTTACCTTATCAAACTGGTTGTTACCGGCCTTGTTTTCTTCTGGAACTATTTTATCAATTTTCTTTTTACGTTTAATTAAGCCGCGTGAATTATAAAAAGAAAACGTTTTTACTTATCGCTATTGCAACATTGGTACGCTGCATTATTGCCGGCTGCATCCAGTTGGGTAATGATGAAGTGTACTACCGCATGTATGCCCAATACCTGCAATGGAATTATTTTGATCACCCCCCGGTAGTGGGCTGGTTGATACGTTTTACTACTGCCAATCTTTTTTTAGACCATGAATTTTTTATCCGCCTTGGCGCTATTGCGTGTGCAGCAATAACCACCTGGTTGTTTTATTTATCCGGCAAAAAATTAAGCAGCGAACGCACTGGTTTTTTAGCAGCCGCAATTTATACGGCAACCATTTACGGCAGCATTATTGCCGGCACGTTTGTTTTACCCGATTCTCCACAAATGGTTTGCTGGGCAGCAGGATTGTATTTATTAATTGATATTACCCAATACAATATTATAAACAGCACAAAAAAAAGAAAATTGTTGCTGTTTGGAATTGTAAACGGGTTGGGTATGCTTTGTAAGATCCATACTTCTTTTCTCTGGCTGGGTTTTTTATTGTACATTATTTTTTATAACCGGCAATGGTTGATGCAACCGGTATTATATGTATCGGCTATTATTACCGTATTATTTTTTTACCCGGCGATACAATGGAATATCGATAACCATTTTGTTACTTACTTATACCACAGCAACCGGGTAGCCGTAGCCGGTACCGGTCTTAACCCTGGTTCATTTGTAACTTTTGCTGCAGGCCAGGTATTTTATTACAACCCTGTTATTTTTTATTTTATCATTGTTGCCACCATTGCAGCGTTTAAAAATACTCTGCCCTTACTATCATCGCAAAAAAGGTTACTATTGTTTTGCAGCTTACCATTAATTGCAGTTGCTGCAGGTATCTCATTATTTAAAGACGTATTGCCACACTGGACGGGGCCTGCATACAGCGGGCTTATTTTATTAACTGCCTGCTATTTTTCCAAACAAAAAGAAAAAAACATTTTGGAGAAAAGTGTAATGCCCAAACCCTTGTTACTTGCAACAGCATTGCTTATACTAATTGTTACCAGTGGCGTGGTTGCAGTAAATTTTTTACCGGGCACTTTAGGTAAAAAAGATACTGCTGTTTTTGGTGAAGGCGATTTTACTTTAGATATGTATGGCTGGAATGATCTGAAAGTTGAAATGAAAAAAATAATTGATGCTGATGCAAAAACCGGTTTTATGAAAAGTGATGCAGCTATCATTTGTAATAAATGGTTTCCTGCAGCGCATATAGATCTTTATGTTGCCATGCCTTTACATAAAGATGTTATTGCCATTGGCGATACCAACGATATACACCAGTATGCCTGGATAAATGCAAAAAGAAAACCGTTATTACAAGGTGATGATGCTTACTGTATTGTTCCATCCAATTATTATGTAGATGTAAAAACAATATATGCCGCTTACTTTACAACGATATTACCTCCGCAAATTATTGAACAAAAAAGAGGCGGTACACTATGCCGTTACTTTTACATCTGGAGGTTAAAACATTATACTCATTTGCTTTGATTATTCCAAAATAAAATTTTATACCCCTTGTAAAAACAACTGCTTACGTTATACTAAAGCGGGAATACCAGAGCAAGTAAGTATACATTTAAAAAATAAACCCCCTTTACGTGATAAAGGAGGTTTATTTTATTTACTACCCCAAGCTAATAACAGCCAAAAGCTATACTTTAAAGTGTACATAAAAGTAACAGGGGTATTTTATAAAGCAGTTAAGCCAGCGTTAAGCAATTATTATATCATCTTCGTTCCGTTCTTTTCCCACATCTCCATTGAGGCGGCCACCGTATTTTTTAAAAAAGAGCTGTACCACCTGCCGGAATTTTTTACTACCCTTTGTTGGGTAAAAAAATCCACATATACCAGCCCAAACCGGGGATAATAGCCTTCAGCCCATTCAAAGTTGTCCATTAAAGTCCACACAAAATATCCATTCACATTTATACCTTCCTTCTTTGCCAGTAAAACCTGGGCTATATGATCCTGTAAATATTTTACCCTGTCGTAATCATTCACTTTTTCTTCTTCACAAGTATCAGGAAAAGCAGCACCATTTTCTGTTACAATAATTTCTTTTATTTGTTTGTAACTGCTGTATCTTTTTAATGCATGGTAAATACAAGGCGGATGAATTTCCCAGTCCATTAAAGTATGCGGTACATTTCTTTTGCTGGCTTTAATAATTTTTGCATGTACAAATGGTATCAGTGGTGCATGGCTTACCAGTTCCCTGGTGTAATTCTGCAGCCCTACAAAGTCCATATCAAAAGCCAGTTTCTTTTCATCGTGCGGATACATGAAGCGCTCGATACGTTCCATAATTTTTATATCACGGGTGGGATATCCTAATCCGAGTAAAGGTTCAATAAACATCCGGTTAAGCAGTGCATCTGCTTTTACGGCAGCCCTGGCATCTTTTTCATTGTTTTCCCTGTAAGGTTCAATATGCGAATAAGAAAATGTAGTACCTATTTTGCAATCACTCCGCAACGATCTGATTATTCTTCCACCTTCGGCCTGGCATAATGCAGCGTGATGTGCAGCAGCTAAAAAACTGCTCAATCCTTTTTTGCCCGGCGCATGTACACCTAAAAAATATCCGGCACCGGTAAATACCATTGGTTCATTCAGTATCATCCAGTGCTTCACCCTGTCGCCGAAATTTTTAATGCAGCAATCCACAAAGTAACTGAACCAGTGAATCACTTCTCTATTGATCCATCCGCCTTTTTGCTGCAGTTCATTCGGTAAATCCCAGTGATATAAAGTGATCCAGGGTGTTATACCCAGTTCAAGGCAAAAATCAATTACCCGGTTATAAAAATCAATACCCTTATGATTTATTGCACCAACACCATGTGGCAGAATACGGCTCCAGGAAATGGAGAAGCGGTAATTAGGAATATTTAATTTGTAGATGAGCGCAATATCATCAGCATAATGCGTATAAAAATCGCAGGCAATATTGGCGTTGTGGTTATCAAAAATTTTTTTCTTTCGTTGAGAGAAAGTATCCCAGATAGATAAACCTTTGCCATCAATATTATATGCACCCTCTACCTGGTGGGCAGCAGTGGAAACGCCCCACTTAAAATCGTCTCCAAAATCATTTTTAGTAAAGAGCATAATATCCTTTATTCGCCTATTTGATTTAATATTTTTCCCAGGCTTTTATCTTTTAATTTTTTTACCGAGTGAATAGCATCTCCTGGTACAATATTCTTCTTCGCTGCGTTGCTGCCATATTTTTTAATGATCATGTTAATTATTCTTTCGGTACTGTTTGAATAGTTTACTGCAATAAACTGTTTCCCTTCTACCCAGTCTTTTATTTTATCCAGGTGTTTTTTCTTTAAACTTTTTATCACGGGCACACCCATAGTTTTTAAAGCTGCTGCATTACACTGCTGTTCATACTGGCCTTTCATGGGTATGGCCATCAGTTTCTTTTTTAAATACAATGCTTCGGCAGGCGTTTCAAAACCTGCACCGCATAAAATGCCGGTGCAGGAGATGAGGCTTTCAATAAAATCATCATTGTTGATGGGCCTGATGTGAATATTTTTTTCTTTGTACTCCTTCTTTGAATGTTTGCTGAATACCTGCCAGTTGGTAGTTTTTATTTCACCCAATACTTTAATGATCTTTTCATCGCTGTATGCAGGTAAGTAAACAGTATAGTGATCTTTATTTTCTGGTTTGGTATTTCTTATCTGCCCTCTTATTACCGGTGTAAAAATATTTTTATCGTAAGCGCCAAAATGAAAACCATAGGCTGCAGTAACCGGTGCATAATTGTGCAGCACCGCCTTACCTAAAATGTCCTTCTTATTTGGTTTGGGAGATTTTTTATTGATCACTGCAGCCTGGTGGCTGAGCCCGATACATTCTTTATGTTTCATTTTACACGCCCATGCACTCACAGGTTCAAAATCATTGATCACTAAATCATATTCCTCAACGGGCAGGCTTTTAATTTCTTTATACAATTGTTTTAAATTGCTCTTTTTATAAGTGGCTACTAAATCAACGCCGCCATTCTTTCCAAAAATAAAACTCAATCCTTTGAATTTGTATTTTACAGGATAAGGTAATTCCACATCGGCCTGTATGCCACTTACCAAAATATCCAGCTCACCTTTTTGCTGCAATACAGGAATAATATCCCTTGCCCTGCTGAGGTGCCCGTTGCCCGTGCCTTGTATTGCGTAAAGTATTTTCATTTGTTGTTGTATAATTTAATCAGGCCCATACCACGAAGCGGTTTCAACAATCCTTCGACAAGCTGCTAATGACAAGTATTATAAACGGCCGGTAACAATTTTTTACAAAAATTGAATTTAGCCACTCCAAAGGAGTCCTTCGGACAAAGTCACGAAGACACAAAACGAAAAGCTTTGCTTTTCTACTTAGTGACTTTGTGCCTTCGTGGCAACCGTTTTTTGCAGCAAAGCGGCGAAAAAAAAATTCTTATTGTCATTATAAAAGAGCTTAAAAAAATTTATGTATCGAAAATATTTATTGTTTCAGCAGGTTAAATTCTTCCACCATGTTATCAAACAACTGTGCATTGTTCAATTCTTCTTCTTCGTGTACATCCATATGTTGCATTTCCTTTTCATCAAAACGGTAAATGTTCCATTCGCCATTTACATATTCCAGTGCAGTTAAATTTTCAATCCAGTCGCCGCTGTTGAGGTACATTACTTTACCATGCTCATTTTTTATCTCCCGCATTTCGGGTTGATGAATATGGCCGCAAACCACGTAATCGTAATGATTACTAATAGCAATATCTGCTGCAGTTTGTTCAAAACTGTTAATGAACTTTACAGCACTCTTTACACTGTTCTTTATTTTTTTAGATAAGGAAAGTTTTCCTCTTTTAAATATTTTTTCAGAGATAAAATTAGCAAGACGGTTAATTAATATCAATGTATCATATCCTACTGCACCCAATTTTGCTAACCATTTACTATGCTGCATAGTTACATCAAATACATCCCCATGAAAGAACCATGCTTTCTTTCCATTATCCAGATCCAGTATCACTTTGTTTACAATTTTAAGTGAGCCCATTTTAAAACCCACAAATTTGCGCAGCATTTCATCGTGGTTGCCGGTGATGTAATATATCTTAACGCCTTTACTCATCCATCCCATTAAATGCTTTATCACCTTCATATGCGTTTTGGGCCAGTAGCGTTTGCTGAACTGCCAGATATCAATAATATCCCCGTTAAGGATCACTGTTTTGGGCTTGATCGTTTTAAGATAATACAGTAGCTCTTTAGCATGACAGCCATAAGTACCAAGGTGTACATCGCTAAGTACCAGTATATCCAGTTTACGTTTTTTTATTTTATCCATTAATGGATCTTATAAAATTTCAGCACCGGATAAAATGCAGCGAATAAAAAGAGAACAACGCTTACTGAAAGGTTCAGAAAAAAATAATTAATATTTTTCATGGCGTGATAAGATTTTGGGTATAGTAATTACTGTAAAGTGACGCAATTTGTATAAACAAATGTTTACGCCAATGTTATGTAAATGTTACCCCTGTTTAATTTCCAAAATCCTGTAGTAATTCTGAAGTTCCTGTTATTATAAGGTTACTAAATAGTTATAAAAATATCATATTAACTGAGCGTAAAATTTCAACTGCAATTACTTTTCATATTTGCAACTTCTAAAACCAATTGCAGATGAACCTTTACAAAATCCCGGGTTTTAATAAACTCCTGATCACTTTTATCTTCACGCTATTTATTTATTCAATTAGTGCGCAAACCATTAAAGGCAGGATTGCTGATGCATCTACCGGGGAAGCATTAGTTGGAGCATATGTAAAATTGGAGGGCACAAAATATGTGGCTCTTGCAAAATTAGACGGCACTTATAGTTTTTCTAAAATTCCTGCAGGTACTTATAAAGTGATGATTACTTATAGCGGTTATAAAACACCCATGAATGAAACAACTGTTACTGTATCTGCAAATGAAACCAAAACTATAAATATTTCGCTTGAGCCTTCTGCAACTGAACTGGAATCTGTAACTATCTCTGCTGCACCGGGAAGTGACAAAGGCGCAAGGCGACTTGAAAAATCAGCAGACCCGATTTTAAATGTACTGTCTGCAAAAACAATTCAATTGCTTCCGGATATTACGGTTGCCAATGCTTTACAGCGTGTAAGCGGTGTAACAATTGAAAAGAGCGGCAGTGGTGAAGCCCGATACCCTATCATCCGTGGTATGGAAAAAAGATATATCAACACTTTAGTAAATGGCATTAAAATTCCAAGCCCTGATAATAAAAACAGGTTTATCCCTTTAGATTTATTCCCGTCAGAATTATTAGAAAGATTAGAGGTTAGTAAAAGTTTAACCCCATCCATGGAAGGTGATGCCATAGGCGGCACTATCAATTTAGTAATGAAAGATGCTCCTGTAAATAAATTATTGCAGGTTAATTTTTCATTGGGTTACAATAGTATTTTAAGCAGCCAGGCGTATCAGAAATTTGATAACGGCAGCATGAACAAGCAATCGCCTGCTGAAAGAAATGGTAGTACTTATGTTTCTGTTCCGGGTGATTATCCTGTAGCCCATCTGAATTATACCAGTAAAAACTTTCCGGTGAATTCAACCTTTGGTTTAACATTCGGCAACCGTTTTGGAAAAGATAAAAAATTCGGTTTTATAGCATCCGGAAGTTACCAGAATGTTTTTCGTGGTACTACTTCCAATTTCTTTCTGCCTAATTCGCAACCGGGTTTAAATAATATCCCGCTTTTTTCTGATTTGCAATACCGTCAATACTCGGTGCAAAGCCAGCGCATTGGATTAACTGGTAAGGTTGATTATGCTATTAATAAAAACAACAAACTTACATTAGCCAATACTTTTGTAAGGCTTAATGATTTTCAGTCACGTACCGTTTATGATACTGTTGCTTTAAACTCACTGGTTACCGCTTCGCAAAGGAGTACCTGGCAATACCAGTCCATTTATAACTCCACTTTATCAGGCAATCACAAACTCAGTTCTTCTTTAAAGTTTGATTGGGACCTGGTGTATTCTGTTGCTAACAATCATATACCCGACCAGTCAGAATTTTCGCATCAATATGCCATTGTTGCCACTTCACTAACGGCTGATAAGATCCAGGGTATGACCCGTCGCTGGACACACAACAGCGATAAAGATTATTCGGCGTACCTGAATCTTACTAAAAATTTCAACCTGCTGAAAAAGTCTTTCGAACTTAAAGTGGGAGGTTTACTGCGTGAGAAAAATAGAGAAAATTATTACATTACTTATAGCCTTGATCCTACGCTTGGCGAAGTGTATACCAATATCAACAATGCCGTGTTTATATTTAATCCAACCAGTGCAGGTGTTGGCTCAAAAGATGGTAACGATTATTCCTTTAAAGAAAAAATAAGCTCCGGTTATATCCAGGGAAAATGGCAGCTGTCAAAAAAATTAGAAGCGCTTGGAGGTGTACGTGTGGAGCATACCAATCAAAGTTATGTTACAGAATTAGGCAAAGATGTTGATGCAAGCACTGGTACAATCACCTATACAGATGTTTTACCAAGCATACAGTTGAAATATGCATTGAAGAAAAATCAAAACTTACGCTTTGCATATTACAGGGCACTGGCAAGACCAGGTTTTGCAGAAATGGTACCTGATGGACCAATGGGAGAATTCTTCCAGGAAACAGGAAACCCTATGGGACTTGAGCACACGCTTGCAGATAATCTGGATTTGCGTTACGAATTGTACATGCCCGGTGCAGGCCAGGTATTGTTAGGCGTTTTTTATAAAAATATCCAGGACCCGATTGAGATAAGCCTGATAAAACCCGGCCTTGGCAATAATTTACCAATAAAAAATTCATTGTATTTAATGCCCGTAAATATTGGTACCGCCACCAACTATGGTTTTGAGGCCGTGGTTACAAAATATTTTGGCGTGTTTGGTATTTCTGCAAACTATACTTATACCAAATCAAGTATCACCAATAATAATCTCTATTATTCTTCAAGAAATTCTTCAGGGCAAATTGTTTCAGCACAAGTATCAGAAACAAGACCATTGCAAGGACAGTCTAATCACGTAGGTAATTTATCACTGATCTATAAAAATCCAAAGATTGGTTTGGATATGCAGGCTGCAATGGTATATACCGGGGAAAGAATTTCATTTCTAAGTCCGTTCTTAGGGTTAAACTACTGGCAATCGCCTACAACACAACTTGATTTTTCATTTGAAAAAAGGATTGTAAAAAAATTAACCTTCTATGGTAAGATCAACAACCTTACCAATGCTCCGTATGAATTATCACTGCATCAGTCTTACAACGAGTATTTAAAAACCAGTGGTTCAAGGGCGCTGGCACTACAATCAGATCCTGATAATAAGATCATCATTCAAAAAGATTTTTATAAAACCTCTTATTTATTTGGCCTCCGCTATAAACTCTAACTGACCTTACCAATTTAAAAATAAAAAAATGAAAAAGAATATTTTATTGCTATGCAGTCTTTCAATAATGGCATTGTTGTCTGCTTGTAAGAAAGTAAAAGATGATAAAGACCTTTCAAAGGCAATTGTGCAGGTAGCATCTCCTATCAGCGATGCAGCATGTTTATCCGGAGCTATTAAAGGCACTATGCTGGCAGGCAAAACATACACTGTTTGCGGTGATATTTTTGTAAACGCCGGCGATACATTAACTATACAGGAAGGTGTTCATCTTAACTTTGGTTTAAACACAGCCAGCGGTACCAATGCTCCATGCGGTTTGGGTATTCAGGGTTCTTTCTTTTCCCTGGGTACAAAAGATGATCCGATATGGATTACTTATCCTGGTGTTACCAAAACTGATCAACTGGGTGCTAACCCAAACACCGATCCGGCTTTGCAGGGAAGATGGACTGGTATCATTGGTGGCGCAAATGCAAAATACATGATACTTAAATGGACGCATGTTGAATTGGGTGGTGCTGCAATGAGTGCAGCAATGAAAACATTTACGGGTGGTTCAAGCCCTTATCCATTATATTTTGCAAACCCCAATGGCATATTTGTACTGGAAGATTCATGGGTATATGGCAGCGTGGATGATCCATGGCGCATTAATGGCGGTAAAATATCTGCCATGAGAAATACATTTGAAAAATGCGGTTTTACAGGTGGCGAAGCCATGAATGCAAAAGCAGGTACCATTGGTGATTTTGCCTATAATTTGATTATAGGTATGGCAACTAACGGCCCCAAATTATCCAACATCAATGTAAGCCCTGGTGCACCAGGTTCCAATGTTAGAATGTATAACAATACTATCATAAATTGTGGTTACAGAAGGGCTGCAGCAGGCCGCGGCGGTTCTATCAATTTTGAAGAAGGCGCTGCCGGCATGGCCTACAATAACTTAATTGTGAATTGCAAATTCGGGTTGCGCATTGTAAACAACCCCATTGCTGATACTGCGAATATACGTTATGGTTATAACTGGTACTATGCTGATTCCGTATCGGTAGCCAGCCAGTTCATTCCCTCTTTATCTGTAAGTACTGCCATCAGCCAGCCGCAGGAAACTGATGTACCTAAACCTTCCACTTATTTACCTGCAGGGTGGAAAGTGGGTGATACGTACACAGCGCCTGCATCTGTTATTGGTGCCAATAACCCCCAATTCATTAATGCACCGGTACCTTTGCCTGCAGGTTTATTGCTGAGGGATATAGCTGTAGTGGGCAATTATAATTTTGCATTAAAGCCAACATCGCCATGTATTGGGGCTGGTTATACCGGGTTTTCTCCACGTGCAGACGTTCCCGTTAGCCTGAAATATGGCGCCACCGAAATTACTCCTCCCGGTAAAGATATTGGCTGTTTTCAAAGCACAGGCGTAGGTAATCAACATTAAAATTTTCTTATCAATACTAAAAGGTATCACTGTTTATAAATACTGTGATACCTTTCTTTTTTATCAGTACGAAAAATTAAACACTCAAAAAATATACAATGAAATTCTTAATTGCTTCTCTTATTGTATTGTTTTCGCTACAGTCATATGCTCAAAACAATGTAACAATACCTTCATGGTAAAATATTAAATGTTTTAAGAGGGCAAAGAAACGATCAAACTCTGTTTTCTTTTTGAAGTTTTATAAACGGCAACAATTTCTTTTAATGATTCCGGAGTAGTAAAATTCAAATAAAATAAATATTGCGGTTGCATCCCTGGCTACAAGTAAAAACAAGTTGCCACTTTTAAAATATTACCATATTGTTATGTAAGTGTTACTTCAATTTTAAATTTACCTTAGATGAAAAGAATAATTTAAAAGGCCTGAAATAAGCGCTATTCTTTTTTCTTTTGTAGTGTAAACCCAAACGTTGTACCCACATCTATCTTGCTGCGTACGTGAATGGTTTGGCCATGCGCCTCAATGATATGTTTGCAAATAGAAAGGCCAAGGCCACTGCCGCCCACTTTGCGGCTTCTTGCCAGGTCGGTGCGGTAAAAGCGTTCAAATATCCTGTGCAAATGTTCTTCAGCAATACCGGAACCATCATCACTGATCTCGATCAATACTGTTTTCCCGTCTATCCTATAAAAACTGCTTTCAATAGTGCCGTTCTGTTTACCGTATTTTATTCCATTATCTACAAGGTTGATAAATACCTGGCGTATCTTTTCTTTATCGGCATACACGGTCAAAGGTTGTTCGCAACCTTTCTTGATCATCAATTTAATTTCCTTTTGCTCGGCTTTAATAGCCAGCGATTCATATACTTCTTTCAACAGTTCCTGTATCACAAAATTCTGTTGGTACAGCAATTGTTCGCCGCTTTCTAACCTGGATATTTCATCAAGGTCATCAACTAAATTTACAAGCCGGTCAATATTGCGTGAAGTACTGGTTAAGAATTTTTTATTTACATCGGGGTTTTCCAATGCGCCGTTCAGCAAAGTATCCACATAGCCTTGTATGGCAAAAATGGGTGTCTTCAATTCATGACTCAGGTTTTGTAAAAATTCCTTGCGGTAAGTTTCATTCTGCTGCAACACCTCTATCTCTGCCTTTCTTTGCTCAGCCCATTTTTCCACGTCTTCCCTCACCTCATCAATGCCTTTTTGCGGTAAAATATTCTTGTAATAAAATTCTTCTCTTTTACTGGCCTTGGTTTGATAAATGAGTTTGTAGATGAGTTTTATTTTACGGTAAATGAAAGTTTGCAGGGTATAAGATATTAATGCAAAGCTGCCTAAAAATATTACCACTAACGAGATCAGTGCCACCCACCATACCGGTTTAAAAATAAAGATGCCCGCAGCAATGGGCACCGATAATACCAGTGCGGTTAATGCCGATAATTGTTGCGGAGAAAAATTTTTTTGAGAAAGCATAACGGGTGCAAGTTACAAGATACAGGGGACAAGATACAAGGCACAAGATTCAAGGCTCAGGGAACAAGTAAAAGGAACAAGCTTAAATTCAAAAATCTTTTCAATTTTGATGTACTTGGGAAACTATCATGCTTGTGCCCTGAGTCTTGTTCCTTGTAACTTACGCTTGCTGTTACATTTCAAACTTATAGCCAACACCTTTTACTGTACTGATGCAGTCGAGGTTTAACTTTTGCCGTATTTTACGGATGTGTACATCAATGGTGCGGTCGCCCACTATTACTTCGGTACCCCAGATAGTATTTAAAATTTCGTTACGTAAAAAAACTTTGCCCGGTTTACCCGCCAGCAATGCAAGCAATTCAAATTCTTTTCTTGCCAGAACGATATCGCTTCCTTTTAAATTGATCATGTATTTCTCCCTGTCAATTTCAAGTTCACCCACTTTTAAAACCTTGGGCTCATCTTTACTGAACCTTCTGAACAATGCATTTACCTTACTCACCAAAACCTTAGGGCTTATTGGTTTGGTAAGGTAATCATCCGCACCGCTTTCAAGACCTTTTACCTCGGTAACTTCATCACTTAATGCGGTTAAAAAAATGATCAGGGTATTTTTAAAAGCAGGCTGCTGGCGCAACAGGTTACAAACTTCCATCCCTGTTTTACCCGGCATCATAATGTCTAAAATGATGAGGTCGGGCAGGTGTCGTTTCGCTTTTTCCAGCGCTTCGTTACCATTTTTTGCAGTGATCACTTCAAAACCTTCTGCCTGTAAATTGTATTGGATGATCTCCAGTATATCCGGCTCATCATCGGCAATTAATATTTTTTTAACAGTGCTCATAAGTAAAATGATGTGCAAAAGTACTCTTAAACAAGCATCAATAAATCAGGTTGGGCCCTTTGTAATATTATCAAATTGTTAAGGCAAAATGCCTGCCGGACCATAGGTTTTACCACCGGGGAAATCATTACCCGGTAAGGTGCAGTAACCTTAATCTTCAATAGCTGACAACCCTAAGCAAAATTTTAGCATCTTTGCATTATAAGTTATGATAAAGTACACTATTTTAATCCTCTTGCTATTTGCCTGCACCGTAAATAGTTTTGCCTATTGCGATTCTATTAAACCGCCTATTCAAAGGCTTCGTTTTCATGATAAAATAAATGAAGAGCAGAAACTGCTGGATAAGGCTGATGGAAAAGCTGATGGCATTATAAAGGTCTCGTCTAACGATGATATTAACAGCCAGGTGACCTATGTAATGATGAGAAAAGTGGATGACCTGCAAAATTGCATAGAACAGAATAACAAAATAGCATCTAACAATGAAAAGGTGCGCTACCTTGTTTATGTTGAAAACCTGGTGAGGGCATTCCGCATCAACTGGAAATCCAACAAAATAAGGCCCGTTTTTGCACCCCAGCTTGTAGATAATTTTGAAAAAATAATGAATGCCACCATCGACAGCCTGAGCATGGTGCCCTATATTAATGCCGCTCCTTATGAAATAGCCCTTATTAATGCTGATATTTTTGTAAATAATAAAGGCTTTAAAGAAAGTAAGAGTATAGTGTACCTGAAGTTTTGTGCACTTTACCCCGATAAGATCTTATCTACCATTGTCCCTTACAGCAACGAACCTTTTGCTGATAGTTTAATTGCAGTGGCCTGCAAAAATGATCCCGGCCAATTATATAAATATGCCCAGGATGAACATTCAGCTACAGGTAAATTAATACTCAGGAATGAAAATATTGCAGTAAAATCGGTAGCAGGTTTAAGTAAAATGAAGGCGGCGCTTTTATATTTTCCTTTTTTAGATGATATTATTTCCGGCAAAAAACAAATTGACAGCCTTAAAAAAATTATTGATGATGGAGAAAAAGGATACGATAGTGTTGCCTATTATAAATTGCTGGTACAAACAGAAATTGAGTACAGCAAAAGAATGACCAGGGGCGATACTGCTATAGCTTTTTTGGAAGCTAATGGTTTAAGAGATATGCTGAAGCGCAAAGCCATTGAACATTTTATTACCCCCATCAATGAACTGCATGAAAAACCTGAAAATGTGCGGATGAAAGCAATTGATTCTTTAAACCCTGTTGATATTTATTTTATGCTGGTAATGGGTGAAAATGATATTTACACCAGCAGTTACAAACACAGTTTTAACCGGATGATACAGCGGATAGGTAAAAAACCTGCAACAGATTCGTTGCTGCTGGTGGTGAACTTTGATTATTTTAAAAAGTTCATTAAAATGGCCGCTAACTTTAATAAGCTGGATACTTTTTTAACGCTAATGCCCGCCGCCAGTTCAGAATCTTTAATGAAAGCATTTGTGGGCAGGCTGGAAGCTACCAATACTCTGGAAGATGCTGTTGATGTGGCTGATAGTTACAGCAGCATCAACGATAAAAATTTACTCACCACTATACTCAGTTATGTAAATGAAAACGAGCGGCGTTGCATCAGCAGTAATAATAACCGCGGTAAAGTGATCTATAGTTTGTTAAAAACCATTTTCCTTTCGGCAGATACTACTAATAAAATTGACCTGAGTGCTGCAATAGGTATACCGCCAATTTACAGTGTGGAAAATAAAAGCCTGATGGACGACAGCAACAGGATCATACAACAGGTATTTTTTTATGGTGATGATGATGGTAAGAAATTTTTCCCGCTATACGTTAATGCTTTATCTGCCAAAGAGTGGAAAAAAAATGATGCTAATAAAGAATGGGTGGAGTTTAAAGCCATCAAAGGGCCAAAGAACTGGATCTATGTAAACCGCCCCCTGAACAATGATAAAAATTTAGATGATACTGCACAGATACATTTGAATGCTTATCTCCGCAAAAACGACCTAACGCCTTCTATTGTAACACACCGTGGGCACAGCTACTGGTTGCCACGTACGATGAGCCGTATGGCGGGCAATGCAAAAATTGTGGTGCTTGGTAGTTGCGGCGGCTACAAAAACTTAAGCAAACTGATAGAAATTAATCCCGAGGCACATATTATTTCCACCAAAGAAATTGGTACAGGAAATATCAACCAGGTTATCACCAATAAGTTAAACCAGGTATTGCTTTCGGGTAAACCAATCATTTGGAAAAACATCTGGGATGACTTGTCTTTGTATTTTGCCAGGCAGCCTAAAGATGTTAAAGAAGCCTGGGACGATTATATACCCCCTTACAAAAACCTGGGCGCCATCTTCATTAAAGCATACAATAAAAAAATGGAGACGGAATAGTTTTCTGTTGCAGCTACTCCTCATTGTTCACTACCCTTGTGTTAAGCAGGACAGGTTACAAAATACACAAGCGGCAGTAATTTGTGTTCCAAACACAAAACAGTAAACTCCAAACCAACTAACTTTGCCCCATGAGTGATACGGGTGCTAAAAAGAAGGTTTTCAACTTTTCCTTATTACGCAGGATATTTTATTTTGCCAGGCCATACAAAAATAAATTTTATGGCTCTTTACTGCTTTCTGTAATATTAGCCGTAATGGCGCCTGTGAGGCCCTTTCTTATTCAGCTTACTATTAATGACGGCATCAAAGGAACCAGGACTGCCGATTTTATCAGTGGCCCCGGTGGATTTATCATTGAAATAACACTCATACAGATCGTATTGCTGATCATAGAAACGGTATGCCGTTTTTATTTCACATTCAGCACTGCTTCGCTGGGGCAGAGTGTGGTGAAGGACCTGAGAATAACTACTTACAATAAAATTCTTCATTTAAACCTTGGCCAGTTTGATAAAACACCAATTGGCACATTAACCACCCGTACCATCAATGATATCGAATCCATCAACGATGTTTTCAGCGATGGCCTGATACCCATCATTGCAGATCTGCTGTCAATCATTTCTGTATTAACCTACATGTTTATTGTAAAATGGCAATTAACGCTGGTTTGCCTGGCGCCCTTTCCGATATTAATGATCGCCACTTATTTTTTTAAAGAAAGCGTAAATAAATCTTTTATAAGAGTTCGTAATGCTGTTGCTAATTTAAATGCTTTTGTGCAGGAGCATATTACGGGTATGAGTGTGGTGCAGGCTTTTGCAGCAGAAAAAAGAGAATTTGATAAATTCAATGCTATTAATAAAGAACATCGTAATGCCAATATCAAAGCCATTTTTGCGTACTCGGTCTTCTTTCCTATTGTGGAGTTGGTAATGGCCTTATCAATAGGGTTATTGGTTTGGTGGGCAGCAAAAGATGCTATTGGCCTTTCTGAAAAAGAAAGAAATGAAATTGGAGGTATTATTACATCATTCATCATTTGCCTTAATTTATTATTCAGGCCGCTGCGTGTGATCGCTGATAAATTCAATGTACTGCAAATGGGTATGATTGCCAGCGAAAGAGTTTTTAAAGTATTGGATAATGAAGACAGTGCCGTTAACGATGGCAGCTATACGCCGGCAACCATACAAGGTAAAGTAGTTTTTGATAAAGTTTGGTTTGCTTATATAGATGAACAATACGTACTGAAAAATATTTCTTTTGCCATCAACCCCGGCGAGACCTTAGCAATTGTTGGACACACCGGCAGTGGTAAAACTTCTATCATTAGCCTGCTCAACCGTTTGTACCACATACAAAAAGGCAGTATACAAATTGATGATAAAAATATAGAAGATTACACCTTAGATATTTTACGAAGCCGCATTGGTGTAGTATTGCAGGATGTGTTTTTATTCAGCGGCTCGGTAATGGATAATGTAACACTGCGCAACCCGGCTATCAATAGAGAAGATGTGATCAAAGCCGCAAAATTGATCGGCATCCATGATTTTATTATGCAGTTGCCGGGTAATTACGATTATAATGTAATGGAACGTGGCGCCACCCTTTCACTGGGTCAGCGCCAGCTGCTTTCTTTTGTAAGAGCGTTATTATACAACCCTTCTATTTTAATACTGGACGAAGCCACTTCATCAGTGGATACCGAAAGTGAAAATCTTATACAACACGCCATTGATACTTTAATCACCGGCCGCACTTCTATTGTAATTGCCCACCGGCTCAGCACCATCCGCAAGGCTAGTACCATTATGGTGCTGGATAAGGGCGAGATCAAAGAAATGGGTACCCACGACGAACTTATTGTTAAGCAGGGTTTTTATTACCAGCTCCACAAAATGCAGTTTGAGAAGAAGGTAAAAATGGTATAAAAATACTTTTTCTTCCTTCTAATTTCCTATTTCCACCTTCGGGCGTTATCTTTGCGCCAAAATTAGGGATTTGTATGCTTGAAAAGTGTTTAAAATCGTTACTGGTACTGGCTTTCAGCCTTTTTTTGACTGTTTTTGCAACTAATAGTTTTGCACAAGGCGAGGATAAAAAACCAGAGCCTCCAAAAGGTGAGGAAAAGCTGAACATGAAAGAGGTGATCTTTGGCCACATCATGGACGCTCACGAATTCCATTTTTTCTCCATAAAACATGCTGATGGCACCGAAACTGCAGTTGCTATTCCACTGCCTGTGATATTGTATTCTCCGCAAAAAGGATTTTCTTTTTTCATGGCTTCAAAATTTGAAGAAGGTAAAGAAGAGGTGGACGGTTATAAATTAGAGGAAGGAGGTACGATTGTAGCAACAGAGCCAGGTGTAAAAGTGTACGATTTTTCATTAACCCGTAACGTGGTACAAATGATACTGGCATTAAGTCTGCTGGTATGGATAATGACTACCATTGCTAAAAAATATAAGAAAGGATTGGGTGTAACATCGGCTCCAAAAGGTATGCAAAGTTTACTGGAGCCTGTGGTTGTTTTTGTAAGAGATGAAGTAGCAAGGCCAAATCTTGGGTACAAAGCAGATAAATACCTGCCTTACCTGTTAACGATCTTCTTCTTTATATTGATCAACAATATTTTTGGCTTAATACCGGGTACAGCAAATGTTACTGGTAATATTGCCTTTACCGTGGTGCTGGGTGTTATTTCATTTGTTGTAACGCTTGCAAGCAGCAACAAACATTACTGGACACATATCTTTAATCCTCCTGGAGTGCCATTAGGTGTTAAATTTATTTTAGTACCTGTTGAGTTTTTAAGCATGTTCTTAAAACCATTCTCATTGATCATTCGTCTTTTTGCCAATATGGTGGCAGGTCACATCATCATTATCTGTTTAATTTCATTGATATTTATTTTCGGCGAAAAAATGGGTGCAGGTGCAGGCTGGGGAGCTTCTCCATTATCACTGGCATTTACCATTTTTATTTATTTTATAGAAATACTGGTTGCTTTTTTGCAGGCCTTCATCTTTACTGCATTAACTGCAGTTTTAATTGGCAGTGCTATTGAAGGCGATCATAGTCATGAAGGCCACGACAACCATGATCACAAAGATGGTTTGTATGATGACGCAGTGATCATTTAACCTGGAATTATTAATTAACATAAATCAAGTAAAATGGACTTAACAATTTTTCTGGCGGGGATTGCAAATGCAGGTGGTGCCGTAGGTGCTGGTCTTGCTGCAATGGGTGCTGGTATTGGTATCGGTCAAATTGGTAAAGGCGCCGTTGAGGGTATTGCCCGTCAACCAGAAGCTACCAACGATATCCGTGCTAACATGATTCTTTCTGCTGCCCTTGTAGAAGGTGCTGCACTGTTTGCAATCATCGTAGGTTTCCTTGCAATGGTTTTACAATAAATCATTGTCAACTTTTTACTGCATCTGATGCACAGGGCGGAGGATGCAGTATTTTTAGCCCCCAACCCCTAAAGGGGAGTTATCGGGGTTACTTAAAATGATTTTGTTTTAGAAGATGCAGTTTTATTCACCTGGATCTTCAATATTAAACTAATAAATAACATGGAACTTTTATTACCGAAACTCGGTTTACTTTTCTGGACGCTTTTGGCTTTCCTTATTGTGTTTTTCATCCTTAAGAAATATGCATGGCCTGCAATTATAAAAGGCTTGCACGACAGGGAAACTTCTATCACCGAAGCATTGGCTACTGCTGAAAAAGTGAAGTTGGAAATGGCCCAGCTTAAAAATGATAACGAAGTTTTATTAGCTAAAGCCCGTGAAGAAAGAGCTGCTCTTTTAAAAGAAGCTAAAGAAACTAAAGACAAGATCGTAAATGATGCAAAAGATGAAGCAAAAGTTGCCGCTGCAAAAATTATTGCAGATGCGCAGGCTTCAATCTTGCAACAGAAGATGGCAGCTTTAACTGATTTGAAAAACCAGATCGGTAACCTGGTAATTGAAACCAGCGAAAAAGTATTACGTAAAGAATTAAGCAATAAAGCTGAGCAGGAAGTGTACATCAAAACTTTGGCCGGCGAAGTAAAACTCAATTAAAAATTATGAATTATAAATTATGAGTTATTGGCAGTTTGCTTTATCAATTCATAATTCATAATTCAAAATTCATAACTTATAATGAATAATCCACGTTTAGCAGGCAGGTACGCAAAGAGTTTACTGGATTTAGCCACCGAGCAAAACCAGGTAGAGGCGGTATATGCAGATATGAAATGGTTGGACAGGGTTTGTAAAAGCAATCCTGATTTTGTAGCTGTTTTAAGCAGCCCTATTATTAAAGCTGATAAAAAACAAGTTATTTTAAAAGCTGTTACTGATGGCAGGGTGGCTGTTTTAACCAGCGCATTTATCGACCTGCTGGTAAGAAAGACCAGGGAAAGTAACTTGCATGAAATTGTAAATGGTTTTATTGATCAATACAATTCATTAAACAATATTCAAAAAGTAAAGATCACTACTGCTTCCCCGCTTACAGATACTTTGAGAGATGAGATCATGAGAAATGTAAAAGTTGCTATGCCTTCTAAAACATTTGAAATTGAAACTGCAGTTAAAGATGAACTGATTGGTGGTTTTATTGTAGAAACCGGCGGACAATTGGTTGATGCAAGTATCTTAAGAGACCTGAAAGATATTCAAAAGCAGTTTATGAACAACGAGTTTATACATAAGATACGTTAATAGTATTGCAAACATTATTTAAAAGCTGTTACCCGGGTAACAGCTTTTTTTATGTGCAGGTGTTTACCTGCCCCGTTACCACTGGTAATTTAAAAACTCCGCTGTTCAAAATAAATTTCACCAGTTCACATAGTATTTAGATATTTGTCTAAATATATAAATACTAAAAACCTTTTGGATACTTTATTTAAAGCATTAAACGACCCCACACGCAGGGCGATACTGGAACTGCTGAGAAAAAAAGATATGACTGCAGGAGAAATAGCCGATCAGTTCAATATCTCCAAACCCAGCATATCGCATCACCTGGACCTGTTGAAACAGGCAAAACTGGTGGTGTCGGTAAAAGAAGGACAATTTATTTTCTACTCTATAAATACTACTGTGATGGATGAAATGTTGAAATGGCTGATGCAATTATCTTCAAAAAAGAAAAAATAAAATGATCAAGAAAAACTGGGCACATTTTGCCGCCTTAATTACCTGGCTGCTGCCTATAGCCTATTTTATTAAAACTTACCCGTCTTTACCGGAAATGGTGCCTGTACATTTTGGATTAGAGGGTAAGCCTGACCGGTATGGTGGTAAGGATGAACTGGTACTGATAAATGTAATACTAAGTGTTACCACCCTGGGCCTTTATTTGTTATTACAATTTCTTCCAAAGATTGATCCTAAAAAAAAGGCCCGCTACTCCGACAGTACTTTTAAAAAAATTGCTTTCGTATTGGTAATATTTCTTTCTGCATTGCAATTATTCATCATTAATTCGGCTATCAGTCAAAACCTTTCAGTAAGCAAATTCCTGCTGCCGTTGATCGGCCTTTTGTTTGCTTATTTGGGCAACCTGATGCACAGTATCAAACCGAATTATTTTGTGGGTATCAGAACTCCCTGGACTTTAGAAGATGCTGATACCTGGAGGGTTACTCATCAATTGGGGGGTAAGCTTTGGTTTGCGGGAGGTATTGTCATCACTATTGTTACTTTGCTGCTTCCCAATAAAGCCGGGACAATATTTTTTATAACAACCGCTACTGTTATTACACTTATCCCTGTTATTTATTCTTACCTGTATTTTAAAAAAAACAAACACTAAGGTCATGAAAAATTGTTTGCTTCTTATAACGTTATTATCCGGCATTACTGTTGTTTCCGCACAATCTGTTACTGATGCAGGCAAAGAAAAAACAATAACAATACCAGCAACTGGTGTAGCAATACAAGGAAGCCTGTTATCCAATTCAAACAAAGAAAAAGTAGTTATTATCATTGCAGGTTCGGGGCCTACAGACCGTAATGGCAACAGCATTGCAGGTGTTAATTGCGATGCTTATAAATTATTAGCAACAGCACTGGTAAAAAATAATATCTCCAGTTTCAGGTATGATAAACGGGGCATTGCAAAAAGTGTGGTAGAAAATTTTAACGAAACAGATCTTTCATTTGATGATTATATCAATGATGCGGTTACTATCTATAATTACCTGAAAGATTCATTAGGTTTTAAAAAGATTTATTTTGCCGGGCATAGCGAAGGTTCATTAATAGGCATGATCGCTTCAGCAAAAACAAATGCACAGGGTTATATTTCAATTGCAGGAGCAGGAAGGCCGATCAATATGATAATTACTGAACAAGTTACCAGGAAATCGGCTGCTGCAGGTGCGGTAACAGATTCGTTGTTTACCATTTTAAAAACAAAGAATAAAATTGATTCGGTTCCTCCTTATTTATTGTCTGTTTTCAGGCCTTCTGTACAACCTTATATGGTTTCATGGATGAAGTATGATCCTGCCGCCGAAATTGGAAAGATCAAAAGTCCTGTTCTTATTGTACAGGGAACTTGTGATATACAGGTAAAAGTGGCCGATGCAGCTAATTTGGCTAAAGGCAACAAAAAGGCGAAATTAATTCTTATTGAAAGAATGACACATGTTTTAAAAGATGCTGATGCAGATTGTACTGATAAAGACCTCAGCACTTATCATAACCCTTCATTGCCATTGGACATAAAATTTGTAAATGAAGTAATAAGTTTTATTAAATCAAATTAGAAATACGCATTACAGTTATAAAATTCGTTACGCTTTTTTAGCAATCAAAATTCCACCACCGGTGTTTTAATATCATGATAAAATAAAAACGTCCACTTTTCCTGCTGGCCCTGCTGCCACCATTGCTGGCGCAGTTCCATGCATTTTTTCCCATCATAATCATACTTGGCAATAAAGCGGCTTTTCATTTGTTGCAGTTGTGGTGCTACATCGCCACCAAAAAATATTTTTTGTCCTTCTTCTTCAATCCAAAACACCTGGTGAAAGGGTGAATGTGCACCGGTTACTTCGTACCGGATATAATCATCAATAATACCATCGCCTTTTGTAAAGACGACTTTATCACTCTCGCCCAATATTTCAAATTCGGCTGGCGTGTATGATGGTTTGCCCTTTGCCATTGCTGAATCAAACTCATCCCTGTTTACATAATACATGGCATTGGGAAAACTGATAAATTTCTGATGCAGTATTTTATCTTCTTTACTTACTCCCCCGCTATGGTCTTTATGTAAATGGCTGAGTAAAACTTTAGTTACATCCATTGGATTGATACCATTATCCATCAGGTTCTGGTGTATTTGTAAACTGCCGTCTTTGTTGGTAAAACCGAGTCCCGTATCTATCACCAAAATATCTTTTGACGTGATGATTGCAAATGGTTGTATCTCTACTAATAAACTCCCCACCGAACGTTGCTGCAGGTCATCGGCTTCTTTATTAAATGGAATAAATTGCTTGGTATTATCTATTGTAAAAGCGCCTTCGCTCAACGGAATTATTTTCATAGCCCTGGTCCGCCAACTGGCGGAGGAATTTTAGACCCTGATTACTTACAGAGTATTGTTATAAAAAAGAGTTGAGTGCAAAAGTAATTGAAAAGCTTTTAAAATCCCTTTGCTCTAAATGGCTCTTTAGGCAAAGTCATTAAGTTAAGAGTTTAGCCATTTGCAAAGCCACATCGTGGCGACATTTTGGTAATAGAAAACATTACTAAAATGCACCAAGCCCCATCGGGGCGATATTTTTATGGCAGTGACTCTGAAATAAAGTGTCGCCCCGATGGGGCTTTTAACCTCTATGGTTGTTCATGTTACCAAAATGTCGCCACGATGTGGCTTAACTTAATGACATTGCCCAATGGGGCTGGGGCTATCTATCTCAATATCATATGCCTGTCGGCATCCAGCTTTACAGAGATGAATAATAAAATAGTGAATGTAATTAATGAAGATCCTCCATAACTTAATAAGGGTAATGTAATACCAGGTGATGGAGCTAGCCCCAACGTCATACATACATTCAATGCTACGTGAAAGAAAAGTATGCCCACCACGCAATACATGTACACCCTGCTGAAAGTACTTCGTTGCCGCTCAGCCAAAAATATCAATCGCAGCATTAATCCAAAATATAAAAGCATTAATACGGTGCATCCCCAAAAGCCAAAATTTTCTCCTACAGATGAAAATATAAAATCCGTGTTTTGCGCCGGTACAAATTCTCCACGGGTTTGCGTACCCTGTAAAAATCCTTTGCCCCAAAAACCACCGCTGCCAATGGCAATTTTGGATTGTTTTACGTTATAGCTTTCTACTTTTTCTCCCTCTTTCTTTTTTGTAGTACCTAATTTGGCAAATTCTTTTTCAATTTCAGCAGTACGTTCCGGACTTTTAAATTTATAGTCATCAATACCAAAAGTAGCAAATATACGTACTACCTGGTGCGGCTTAAGTACGCTGTTAAATAATGCGGGTACTAAAAACACTTTAATACCAATACACAAAACCCAAACGGCAATAATTAAAAACAGTTTAAGTATATCGCGTTTTATTTTTCTCCAGTACAGGTACACAAACAATAAAGCAATTAAGGTTAGTGCTATTAAAAAAGAAGAAGACGTCATCAGGATACTGGCAATAACAAGAATGGCAAAAGAGAAAATAATGATGAGGTAAAGTGTTGGCAACCCTTCACGATAAAATGCAATGGCAAATGAAAAATAAACAATGGCGGCACCAGGCTCCTTTTGCAGTACTGATAAAATAGCCGGAGAAAAAGCAATGGCCGCAGCAATTAACTGGTTACGGGTTTTAGAAAAATTAGTTTCGGGCAACGATAGAAATTTTGCCAATGCAAGCGATGTAAATATCTTACACACTTCCACAGGTTGAATATTCATAAAGCCCAGTGGTATCCAGCTTTTGGAACCACCCACTTCTTTACCCACCACAAAAGTGGCTAATATCAACAGTAACCCTAAGGCATAAGCAAGGTTGGCCGTAGCGGTGAAAAATTTACTATCGGTAAGTAAAATAAATATGGCAACAATAGCACTGGCGCCAAAAAAGAACAATTGCTTGCTATATTCTTTTTTAAAGCCTAAAAATGTTTGCATCACATTATCACCACTTTTGTATTCAACCGAAAAAATACAAAGCAGCCCGGTAATTACCAGTGCGATATATAACAATACCGTTATCCAGTCGATGCCTTTTGATATGGAAGCTTGTCTTTGATACATGGTCGTGAAACGTGAATCGTGAGATGTGAGTGGTGAATGCAGTATCGTGTTATACTCACGACTGACGACTCACCACTCACGGCTCACGTCTTAGCAGAATCTTTTAGCTCTGGTTTTTTTTGTTTATCCGGCAAAATTGCTTCTGGCTTAATTTTTATTTTATTATTGTTACTGTCTTTTTTAGGCTGGTTTTTTTTCAGGTCTTCTTTATCGTTCTTTAATTTATCCAAAGCATCTTCTTCATCACCTTCATCTATATCCATTGTATCTTTTATGCCTTTGATCAATCCTTTTGCAACAAGATAGGCAGAGTCTTTTGCATGCCGCATTGAATCTTGTTTTGCCAGTTCCACATAAATACGGTCAGGAATTAAATTCAGCTTAGCTAACTCATCAATTCTTGCCAATCTTGCCTTATCTGTTATTGAATCTTTCAGGTATTTTTCTATCATCAACCCTACAATGGGTGCAGCATAAGTTCCACCAAAGCGTCCGCTGTTTTCCACCACACACATGATAGCTATTTTGGGATCTTCCCTTGGGGCAAAGCCTGCAAAAAAAGCATGGTTAGGTTGTTTAACGCCCCTGTAATAATTTTCCACGGTACCGGTTTTACCGCACACAGTAATACCGGCAATTTTTGCTGCAGCACCAGTACCTCTGTCCACCACACCCTGCATGCCATCATGTACAGCTTCAAAAACACTATCCGGAATATCAATAGCGGAATGTTTTTCTTTAAATCCATCCAGCATATGAAATTTATCGCCGCCTTCAATAGAATCAATCAGGTGCGGAATTTTATACCAGCCTTTATTGGCAATGTAAGCCATCTCGTTAGCCACCTGCATGGGCGTAACATCTACCTCACCCTGCCCGATACTTACTGAACGGAAAGTACAATAATTCCAATGTCCTTTACCGTATGTTTTGTTATATAATTCCGGGCTTGGTATCAGGCCTCTTTTTTCTGAAGGTACATCAACACCTAATCTATGGCCAAGGCCAAATGCCTGCATATACCTGTTCCATACACCTAAACTGCTGTCAATATCTGGATATTTAGGATTATTGATTACTTTTTGCATTACGGTAGCAAAATAAGTGTTGTCAGAAATGGTTATGGCGCCACGTAAGTCAAACGTGCCGCGGTCTAAACATTTCATAGGCTTGCCTGTACCACAACCGTAAAATGCACCCGTACAAGTAACTTCAAATTTAGTATTGATCACATTTTCGTGTAGCCCTACCAGTGCCTGCAGGGTTTTAAAAGTAGAACCTGGCGAATAAGTAGCGCCAACAGTTCTGTTTAGTAAAGGCAATGCCGGGTTTAATAACAATTCAGCAATATGTTTTTTTCTTTCTGCACCGGTTAATAATTTAGGCTTAAAGGTGGGGCTGCTTACCATACATAAAATGCCTCCTGTTTTAGGGTCAACAGCAACTATGGAACCTAACTTATTCTGCATTAATTTTTCACCCAGCATCTGCAGTTCTATATCCAATGAGCTGTGCATGTTCTGGCCGGCTACTGCAGTAGTGTCGTACTTACCCTTTTCCAATCTTTCGGTAAGCTTACCTACTTTATCTCTTTTCCAGAATTCAATTCCACGCTGGCCCAGCATTACATTTTCGTAAGTTTTTTCCAACCCTGTTTTACCAATATAATCACCCATTACATAACCGGTGTACTTGGGATTTTTTAAAATATTAGAATCCACTTCACTTAAATAACCCAAAATATTTCCTGCTGCATCAAATGGATAATCTCTTACCGATCTTTCCTGTAAATAATAGGCTGCCGAAAACTTATACATGTTCTCGGTAAGCTTGGCCATTTTTTCATTGCTCAGCAATGCTTCAAATACAGCAGGTCTCTGGCTCTTAAATTTAAACACAATGTTTTCCATTCTTTTCCTGAACTCTGTAGTGTCGATACCCAGGATATTACATAATGCAGCGGTATCGGTACCTTTTATTTTACTGGGCACCACCATCAGATCGTAGATGGTGGTATTTTGTAAGATAGATCTCCCTTTACGATCGTATACAATTCCCCTGTCCGGGTAGACCACTTTTCTAAAGATCCCCTGGTCAAGTGCTGCCCGATCATATTTAGAAGAAAATAATTGCAGGTTCATCAATTGCAAAATAATAATTACAAACACGCCGATAAAAACCAGCATAATTACATTTTTACGGGACTGATTGAAGACTGACAAGCTCGATTTAAGATTTTAGATTTGTGATTTCTTTTTTTGACGACGGACTGCGGACCACAGACGACTGACCTCAGACAACAGACGACCAATCACTCACGATTCACTATTGACTATTCACTATTCACTATTGACCACTCACGCCTACGCTGTATTGGTTCTGAATTTTTGTTTTCTTACAAACAGCAGTTCTGTAATAATTATAAGCAATAAGCTGATGGCTGTTGAAAGTAAAGTTTTTACCAAAAAATACCAGATATTACCAAACTGCCATGCTTCTAATAAAAACAACCAGGCGTGATGAATTATTGTGAGTACTGCAACATAAATAAAATAAGGCAATATGCCTCCCATACTTTTAATTGAAGGTTCATCATAGTTGCCATCTGCGCCTTCCTGGGGAATTAAGAGGTTAACGAGAAAAGGCCTTATATAGGCAATTAATACACAGGCAGCCGCATGAAAGCCCGGGTTATGGCGGAAACTGTCGAGTATAAAACCATAGACAAATGCAATCACTAACTGCCAGGCACGGCTCATATTAAAAGGCAGCCACAGAATAAATAAAAAGTACAGGTATGGTGTTACCATCTGGTGCAGGTGAATTTTATCCAGTACAAAAACCTGTACCAGTATAAAAAGCGCCATCCTGATAATATTTTTTAAAAATGAACTCATTTATATATCGCTGTTCTATTTTGTTTGCTTTGCTTTTTCCAATAATTGGTCAACTGCTTCCTGCTGGCTGTTATCAATTGCATACACATACTGCAGGTTGTAAAAGTCGGCTGCAGTTTTAAATTTTATTAAATAATTATTGCTGCTTTTCTCCGGTATTACTTCTGTAACATAACCCACCAGCATACCCCTGGGAAAAGAAGTACTGAAACCACTGGTAATGATGGTATCGCCGGCAGCTACTTTTGCACTTTTAGGTATGCCGTTCAACGAAATGATATTGGGAGTTTTTCCATCCCAGCTCAACGTTCCTGTTTCACCACTTTTAAAAAGTTTGCCGCTGATGTGGCTGTCTTTGTGCAATAAGCTCATCACCACCGCGTAATCATCACTTACAGCTGTTATAATTCCCACGGCAGCATTATTGATATCCACCAATCCCATGCCTTCTTTTAATTGTTGTTTTTTACCCCTGCCCAGCACAATAAAATTGCTTTGTGTATTCACCGAATTTTCAATTACGGCGGCCTGCATGTAAGTATATTTCCGGTATTGTGTTAGTGAATCTACTTTAATGGTATCAAGAACAATTTTGCTTACGCTATCGGGCAATTGAAAATCAGCTTTTAATTTATTGTACAGTCTTTCATTTGCTTTAACCAGGGAGTCGTTGGTTTTTTTAAGATGAAAATAATCTTCCACCTTATTGTATTGTTCATTTATTTTACCTGTAAGCTGGTTGGCGGTGTTGGAGAAAACCGCGTTGTGATAGGTATTATAGTGTACAATTAAATAAATGCAGCATCCCTGCAACAACAGGAAAAAAAATAAATTAAAATAGCGGCGGATGAAAAGAAAGATATTACGCACCGGGGGAGAATTATTTAAAATGTCGAATATTCAATGCCGAATGTTCAATATCGAATATCGTTGAACATTGAAAATTACCCATTCGACATTGTACATTATTTTTCTATCGCATTACAAAAGGATACCTGTCATAATGTTTTAAAGCAATTCCCGTACCACGCACCACACTTTTTAAAGGATCATCGGCAACATGTACCGGCAGTTTAATTTTTGCCTGGAGTCTTTTATCCAATCCTCTTAATAAAGCACCGCCACCGGTAATGTATAAACCACGGCGGTAAATATCAGAGGCCAGTTCGGGTGGCGTTGTTTCCAGCGCTTTTAAAATGGCTTCTTCAATTTTAAAGATGCTTTTATCCAATGCTTCGGCTACTTCCTGGAAGCTTACCATTACCTGTTTTGGAATACCGGTAACAAGATCTCGTCCGTTAACGGGAATATCATCGGGTGGATTCTCCAGGTCTTTCATGGCGGCACCAACCTGTATCTTAATTTGTTCGGCAGTGCGTTCACCAATCAATAAACTATGGTAACGGCGTAAGGCTTCCATAATATCTGCAGTAAATTCATCACCGGCAATACGGATACTTTGATCGCACACAATACCTGCAAGGGCAATAACAGTAATACCCGTGGTACCACCACCAATATCAATGATCATATTACCAACTGGTTCTTCCACATCAATACCAATACCCAATGCTGCTGCCATTGGTTCATGTATCAGGTATACTTCTTTTGCACCTGCCTGCTCGGCACTATCACGTACTGCTCTTTTTTCCACTTCTGTAATACTGCTGGGTATACAGATCATCATACGCCAGCTTGGGGCAAACAATGGTTTTTTGGGATAGATCATTTTGATCATCTCCCTTATCATTAACTCGGCAGCATTAAAATCTGCGATTACACCATCTTTAAGCGGGCGAACGGTACGGATACTTTCATGGGTTTTTTCATGCATCATCAATGCTTTTTTACCCACGGCTAAAATGTTTTTGGGATTGTTTCGGTCAAGCGCTACAATAGAGGGCTCATTTACCACAACTTCATCATTGTGGATTATGAGGGTATTGGCAGTACCCAGGTCAATCGCAATTTCCTGTGTAAAAAAATTAAAGAGGCCCATATTTTATTAAGTGAAAACGTATGTAATTAATGCCAGCAAAGTTGATGTAAATTATTTGAATTAACAACGGCAAATATTTTATTTTTCAAAGATTTATCAAAAACCTGCTGTTCGCTCCAACAAGGCAAAATTCACGCCAGAAAAGAGCTTGCTAAACAATTTAGCGTCCGGCAAACATCAAATTTCACATCTTCGTATATGCGCCAGCGTTGTAAATGCTTTTACGGAAATTCATACCCGATATCGCTGCGGTAAAACATGCCATCAAAGTACAGTTGCTCCATCATATAGTTGGATTGTTCTGCAGCTTCTGAGATACTGTCGCCAAATGAAGTTACCACCAGTACCCTGCCGCCATTGGTTACAATCTCGTCCCCGTGTTTTTTGGTACCCGATTGAAATACAATGCTGTTTTCCAAAGGCTCATTTTCAAGGCCCTGCACAGGTATCCCAATTTTATGGTCGCCCGGGTAACCGCCGCTAACCGCAACTACCGCCGCGGCACACCGGCTGTCGGTTTCTATAACGATCGTATTGAGTTGTTGTTGTGCTGTTGCGGTAAGTAATTCCACCAGGTCATTTTTAATACGCGGTATCACCACTTCTGTTTCAGGGTCGCCCATGCGGCAATTGTATTCAATTACTTTTGGTTCACCATTATCATTCATCAAACCAAAAAAGATGAACCCTTTGTAATCCAGTTTATCTTTTTTCAATCCCGCCACAGTGGGTTCAATAATTTTTTCTTTTACTTTTTGCAGAAAAGATTCGTCTGCAAATGGCAACGGGCTTACAGCGCCCATGCCGCCTGTGTTAAGCCCTGTATCAGCTTCGCCTACTCTTTTATAATCTTTTGCTTCAGGAAGCAACAGGTAGTTTGCTCCATCGGTAAGTACAAAAACGCTCAGTTCAATCCCTTTTAAAAATTCTTCCACCACCACTTTTTTACCGGCATCGCCAAATTTTGAGCGGTGCAGCATCAGTTCAAATTCGGATAATGCTTCCAGGCTGTTCTGGCAAATTAAAACGCCTTTGCCGGCAGCTAAGCCATCGGCTTTTAAAACTACCGGTAACGGGTGTCCTTTAATATAATCAACACCTGCGGTATAATTTTCAATTGTAAACTCGCCATAGGCGGCGGTGGGAATATTATGCCTTTTCATAAAAGCCTTGGCAAATGCTTTACTGCCCTCCAGTTGTGATGCTTCTTTTGAAGGGCCGATAACAGTAATATGGCTTGTTGCCGGGTTGTTTTTAAAAAAATCATACACGCCTTTTACCAGGGGTTCTTCGGGGCCCACCAATACCATGTCAACTTTGTTGGAAACGCAAGCTGCTGCCAATAATTCAAAATCGGTAACGGCAACAGGCAGGTTAATGCCGCATAAAGCTGTACCGGCATTTCCGGGTGCAATAAATAGTTTATCACAAAGTTTGCTTTGTGTAAGTTTCCAGGCAAAAGCATGCTCCCTGCCTCCGGAGCCAATTAAAAGGATGTTCATTAATTCAATACGATTAGTAGGGGGTTAAAATAAAAGTATGCGAATTTAAAAATATGCCTGCTCATTTCAGAATTAATTTTATAAATGGTGATTTATTGTAATCCTGCCGGGAGCATGTCAAGTTATGCCATTTTAAAATTGAGACGCATAAATTAGTTGTACTAAAAAGAAAATCACTATTTTGAGGCACTAAACTAACTATACAAGCATTTAAAATTATTATTATGAGCGAACCAATAAAAGCGGTCAAGCATCCAAAGCAGTTGTACATGCTATCTTTTACAGAGATGTGGGAAAGGTTTGGATATTATTTAATGGTTGGCATCTTACTTCTTTTTCTTACCGATAATTCGGGAAAAGGACTCCCAAGAGCCATGGGTACCGATGTGGTGGGGACATTCATAGCTCTCGTTTATCTTACTCCTTTTATCGGCGGGCTTTTGGCTGATAGGTACCTGGGTTATGTAAAATCTATTTTTATTGGCGGCACGCTAATGGCTATTGGTTATCTCACCATAGCCCTACCAGGACAATACACGGCATATATTGCCATGGCTTGTATAATTGTTGGCAACGGATTTTTCAAACCTAATATTTCTACCTTATTAGGAAATGTATACAACACTGATGAATTAAGGCCCTTAAAAGATAATGCCTATAACATTTTTTATATGGGTATTAATGTAGGTGCCTTTTTCTGCAATTTTGCAGCTGCTTTTTTGCGCAATAAATATAGTTGGCAGGCCGCATTTTCTGCTGCCGGTATCGGTTTGGTTATTGGGTTAATTGTACTAGCTATAAATATGAAGCATATCAAGCCTTATGATGTAAAAAAGCCAATGCAGGAAGGCGATGCTTCTACTTCTAAGATTTTAGGTTCCGTTTTTTTACCAGCAATTGTATTTGCAGTTCTCGGTTATTTTATACCTGGCAATATATTTGGCAGTGACACTGCGGATGCATTTATGTTTGCATGTATACCAGTGATCGTATTTTATATCAATTTATGGAGAAAAGAAAAAGGAGAAGATAAAAAACGTATCGGCGCTTTATTATTCATTTTCGCAGTATCTGTTATTTTCTGGACGATTTACAATCAAAACTCTACAGGCCTTACTATCTGGGCCGAATCTCATACAGAACGCAGCATTCCTAAGGTTATGGAGGAACCAGCGGACTATATATATATGTTACAAAAACTTAAAACTGAGCCACATGAGACAGAAAAATTAGATCAGTATATGAGAGTTGTAACAGATGATTCTGGGCATGCGGTAAAAACTATGGGGCCTGATCCCTATTTTGCCAATATGCGAAAAGATAAATGGCCTGCAGATGGTGTTGCAAAAGTTGGTAATACAGAACTTTTTCAATCCATCAATCCGTTCTTTATAGTTGCATTTACGCCGATAATACTTGCCTTTTTTGCATGGATGGTGAGACGGCGAAAACCGGTGAGTACGGCCAGTAAATTTGCGTGGGCTTTAATTATATCGGGATTAAGTGCATTGGTGATGGTGTTAGCTGTAATGTCGGTACCAAGTATTTATACAGATAAAGCCAGCCCTTTTTGGTTGTTCTTAACTTATGGAGTGTTTACAGTTAGTGAAGTTTGTTTAAGTCCGATAGGGTTATCTTTTGTATCTAAATTAGCTCCGCCACGACTAACTGCTTTAATGATGGGAGGATGGTTCTTATCCACTTCCATTGGCGGAAAAGTAGCGGGAGTAATGGCCAGCTTCTGGGATAAAATGCCCGACAAAAGAATATTTTTTGGCATTATTACTATTGCAGCAATATTGGGTGGTATCCTGATTTTCTTCAAAGTAAAATCTCTTGATCAAATAGTAAAAGATAAAACGGGTTCTTCTGTTTAAAATATTTTTTTAAGTTTAAGGCGATACAATCCTGTATCGCCTTTTTTATTTATCTTACTTTTCAAACTAAAACTAATATGTCTGAGAAAAAAACCTTCCGGCCTTTTATAGCACCGGAAATTATAATGAAGGAATTGACCATAAAATCAATCCTGTTGGGAAGCCTTTTTGGTGTGGTGTTTGGTGCTGCCAATGTTTACCTGGCTTTAAAAGCCGGCCTTACAGTTTCTGCCTCCATACCCATTGCTGTAATTGCGATTACGCTTGGCCGTAAGTTTTTCAAGACTACCATCCTGGAAAACAATATCATACAAACAACGGGTAGTGCCGGTGAAAGTATTGCTTCCGGTGTGGCATTTACCCTGCCGGGTTTTTTATTCCTCTCTTCGCCGGACAGTGCTTCTTATTTTAATTATTTGACCATATTGATTTTGGCCATCGTTGGTGGCATGCTGGGCACTTTATTAATGATCCCTTTAAGAAAAGCATTAATAGTTAATGAACATGAAACACTGCCTTATCCCGAAGGAACTGCATGTGGTGACGTTTTAAAGGCTGGTGAAAAAGGTGGTGATTTTGCCAAGACCGCCTTCTGGGGATTGGGCGTGGCTTTTGCTTACGCTATATTGCAAAAGGTATTACACATTGTTGCTGAGACGCCTTTTTATATTACCAAACAGGCCAACAAATTTTTTCCTTCAGCCAAAGTAAGCGGGGAGATAACACCTGAGTATATGGGTGTGGGTTATATCATCGGCCCACGCATTGCAGGTGTACTGGTGGCTGGTGGTGTGTTAAGCTGGCTGGTGTTTATACCGCTGTTATCATTTATTGTGCCTGCTGATACCATTGCAGCACAATTGGTAAAACTGGGCTACCTTAAAAGCATGGCCACCGATGGTGGTAAAGGCGGATGGAATGCTGCCACCCATACTTTCAATGATTATTCAGCTGCTATTTACTATGCATTTATCAGGCTCATTGGCGCAGGTGCTGTTACAGCCGGCGGTGTGATCACTTTAATAAAAACGATACCCACCATTGTAAAATCTGTTAAAGGAAGTTTCAGTTCCATCAAAAACGCAGGTGTGCAAAGTGGCGAAGTGTTGAGGACGGAAAAAGATCTGAGCCTTAAAGTGGTTGGTTTTGGCAGCCTTGCCCTTGTTGCATTAATTGCTGTTCTACCACAGGTGCCGGGAGATAATATTTTCCATAAAGCGCTGATCGGTGTGCTCGTGATCATCTTTGGCGCTTTGTTTGTTACAGTTTCTTCAAGGATTGTAGGGCTTATCGGGTCTTCGAATAACCCTATCAGTGGTATGACCATTGCAACTGTAATGGGCACCAGTTTGATATTTTTGGCCATAGGCTGGTCTGGCCAGGCTTATGAACCACTGGTACTGGTGGTGGGTGGCATGATCTGTATTGCTGCCGCAAATGCAGGCGCCACATCGCAGGATTTAAAGAGTGGTTATATTGTGGGTGCCACACCAAGAAACCAGCAGATTGCTTTATTTGTTGGTGCAATTGTTTCTTCAATAGTAATTGGTATTACAATTAAATACTTAGATGGCCCCAATCACTTTATAGGTACGGAAAAATTTCCTGCGCCGCAAGCAACTTTAATGGCTACTTTGATCAAAGGAATAGAATCGCAGAAATTGGATTGGCAATATGTTTTTGTAGGTGTTTTTTTAGCGGTGGTAATGGAACTTTGCAACATTAAATCATTGAGTTTTGCAATAGGTGTTTATCTTCCTTTATCAACCACATTACCTATAGCTGTTGGCGGCGCCATTAAAGGTTTGGTGGAACGTAAAAAGAAAAAAGCCCACATTGTTACCACACCTGAAGAAGAAGAATTGGGCAAAGGAAGTTTGTTTGCCACCGGCCTTGTTGCAGGCGGAGCCATTGCTGGTGTACTTGTAGCTTTTGTTTCGGGTAGCGAATGGGGCAACAGGTTTTTAAGCAATGTAACTATGGAAGGATCCATATCACAATGGTTAGGCACTAACGGTTATTACTTATTGGGCGTTTTATTTTTTGCAGCCATGGGCTGGATGTTATATAAAACTGCTTTGAAGAAAAATGAATAAAATATGTTTAAAATAATAGCTTTTTTAATAAATGTAATTTACTGGTTAGAATTATTTATTGTGCCAGTTGTTATATTTTGCTTTGTTGCTTTATGGCTTTATTTAAATAATACAATAGGCTTGTTGTTATCAATACTCATAGCAATAGCGGGAATAATATTGGGAACATTATTGGCCGAATACGTTAGGAAACGATATGGCCTCAATAATTTTTGGAGCGGAATGTCATCTGCACCCGTTGATAAAAAAGAAGAAGATATATCTGCATAAACAAAAAAAGAGTGAGCCATCCGCCAGCTGGCGGATGGCTCACTCTTTTTTTGTTTTCATACGTGGTAAGCTGTTAGTAACACTAACTAGCTTAAATAAAATCCAGGTAGTCAAATTTCTTACCTAATATCATTGAATCATTTGCGCCCAGCCACTTGTTTAACACTGTGGCGTACACGTTTTTAAAATCTATCTTGTGTTTAAGATCACCTTCATTTAAATCTGCCAGGTCGGGCATTGCATTTAAAACACCTTTTTGTTTTAAACCACCGCTGATAAAGAACATGTTATTAGCTGTACCGTGATCAGTTCCACCACTTGCATTCTGTGCTACCCTGCGGCCGAATTCACTAAAGGTCATCATCAGTACATCATTAAAACGGTTGTTCTTTTTTAAGTCATTGGTAAATGCTTTTACGGCATCATTCAATTCGGTGAATAATCTTTTTTGTTGTCCTTCCTGGTTCACATGGGTATCAAAGCTACCCAATGAAACATAATATACTTTGGTGTTGATGTCGGAAAAGATCAATGATGCGATCGTTTTTAAATCTTTTCCTAACGCTGTGCCCGGGTATACTTCGTTGGTAGGATGCGCCATACTTTGCTGATAAATATAATCGGCACTACTGATGGTTTCGCTCATTGTTTTATACAGGTAGTCAATCGTTTCTTCTCCCTTTTGATGATTGGCATTGATATCTTTAAAATATTTTCCGTTACTGGTATTGAATAATTTTTTAGGGTCTTTAAATGCAAGGCCTTTACTTTCTTCACCTTTTAATGCAAGGCTCAATACATCATCCAGTTCCATTGCCTGTGTGGGTTTATCACAACCTTTACATTGTGCATCTAAATAACGACCAACCCATCCTGTATTTACATATTCGTTACTGGCACTGGCGCTATGCCATATATCCATGCTTCTGAAATGGCTCCGGTCGGGATTAGGATAGCCCACACTGTTTAAAATACCCAGGCTGCCATCATCGTACAATCCTTTAAATGCTTCCAGTGCAGGGTTAAGCCCCACTTCATCAGTTACACTTAACGCTTTATCTTTTGCAATGCCCAGGCCTGGTCTTCCTTTATAGTAAATATCATTTCGTACAGGTATCACCGTATTCAACCCATCATTACCACCACTGAACTGAATGACCACTACCACTTTATTGCCTGCCGGCACCATCATTGGTTTTTCAAATGCCTTTAAAAATTTAGGCAACATAAAAGAAGCGGTAGCCAGTGAACCTACTTGTAAAAATTCTTTGCGTTTGAAGAGCATAAAATTATTTTAGATTTTAGATTGCAGATTTTAGATTTCTTTGAGTTCAAAAAATCTGCAACCTGTAGTATTGTATTTTAAATCAGAGATCTCAAATCATACATCCGAAATCAGCAAAGCTGGTATTCCGGCGTACACATCAGGTTTACGATAGCACTTTTAATAAAATTTTCCCTGCTTGCATTGTTTAAATAATTGCCTAATGTAGTATCGGGCACATGTCCTTTTGTTTGCAGCACCGTGTCCGTTACCTGTTGCAATAATTTTTCTCTTGGCACTGCTTCAAAAATTTTACCAGCCAGCGCCCAATCAGTTTTAGCCGTGCCGCCTTTTACTGCTGCCTGCAATTTTTTAGCGCCTTCCTGCATCATGCCCATTTGCGCATCATCATCAACTTTGGGTTGTATGTCCATTACATCATTGGCCGTTAATATTTGCGGAATGCGTAAGCGCAACATCAGGCTGCTGCTGTCTATCCAGTTTTTACCTCCTGGCCATCCGGCAACGTTAGGCGGGTAAAATAATATCTGGCCCAATGTTCTTTGAAATAATAATTGCGCCTGGTCGTTTTCCATTTCCATAGGTAAAAAGCGCCTGATGCCTGCGATCAGTTCAACCGGTGATTTTATTTTGGTACCAATATTCTTCTCGTCATAAAACCAGTCGCTGGTAAAAATATCTTCCATCAATTTTTTAATATCATAACCACTTTGATAAAATCTGCTGCTCAGCCATTCCACTTTTGCATCATCCACCTGGTCGTTTACAAAGTAGCGGTATATTTTTTTAGTGATGAATTTTGCCGTTTGCTTTTGTTCCAATAAAATATCCAGCATATCATCGCCGTTAAAATTGCCGGTTTTTCCTAATACAGTCTTGCTGTCATCATCATGCTGAAACTTCCTGAATTCGAATTCGCCTTTAAAATTAAAGCCCCAGCCGGTAAATGCTCTTGCTGCTTCTTTAATATCAGTTTCGGTGTAATTGCCCCGGCCCATGGTAAATAATTCCATTACTTCACGGGCAAAATTTTCATTGGGTTTTTTCTTACGGTTTTGCTGGTTATTCAAAAACTGCAGCATAGATGGGCTTTTGCTTACTGCCACTAACAGCTCTTTAAAATTACCGAGTGCATTTTCTCTTATGATCTGTAAAAGCTCCTGCTGAAAATAACTATTGATAACGCGGCAGGCAAAATGGCCATGCCAGAATAAACTCATTTTTTCCCTTAGCTGTGCTTCGCTATTGATCATTTCTTCCAGCCACCGGATGTTCAGATTTTTGAGGTCTTCCCGTGATTGTTCTCTTATTTGCTTTTGCTGATCCCTGGTAAGTTCAGGCTTTTGCATCTGGGCCACATCCTGGATGCCTTTGTATAAACCATCTACCAGGTTTTGCGCCACTTCTATTTTCTCTGGCTTTTTTGCAGAAGTTTTTAAAAGCAATGCCCATAATTCTTTGGGGGATATTTTATCGAGGCTGGCTGCATTTTCGGCCATGGGGCCAAAGCCGGCTCTCCATAGCAAATGTTGATTTTTTAAACGGTTGCTGACTGCCATAAAAAAATTGAAAGGTTAAGAGATTGCAAGCTATAACGGCGGTAAGACTGCATTAATTACTAAAGGTTTAATTTTTTAACAGAGAATTTATACTCACTTGCTCAGATATTCCCGCTTTATTCTAACGCAAGCAGTTGTCTTTACAAGTGTTATAAAATTTAATTTCGGAATAATCAGAGCAAGTGAGTATAAATCTTTTTTGGCGGGACAGGCATTGTATTTATAAAAAAGAGACCAGGCTCCTGTAGCCTGGTCTCTTTTATAATTGAAAATAAAAGTGTTGCTTATTTTTTTGCATTAGCCTTTACATAAGCCAATACATTTTCTTTTTCGGTATCACTAAGGTTTGCTTTCGTTGCCATTACCTGCATTATACTTATCCAGCGTTCAGTAGTATAATCGCTTGCAATTTTTAAACCATGGCACCTGCCGCATTTAGCATTAAAAGTAGACTGGCCAAGCATTTCAGGAGATTTAGTAACGGTTCCATCAACAGGGCTTCTTGTACCTTCTGGTGTAGACGGTACGGTGGCAACAGCGGCTCCGGCAGTATTAGCTGTAGTTACTGTTCCGGTTTGGGTAGCGGGCGCATTAACAACGCTGCCTGTATTAGAAGTTGTTCCGCCTGCTGATGCTGTGGGTGCTGATTTTTTTGCACAACTCCAAACTAAAACGGTTAAGGCAATTACGGTAAAGGTTTTTTTCATTCTGTCTGTTTTTATTCGTTTTAAAGAATGATAAATATAGGCGATTCAGGTAAAAGTTAGCAAACCCGGCTACGTAAATTTTGTTAATGGATTGTTGCTGTTCCAAAATAAGCGTGTAATGCTTTGGGCAATGCAATGCCATCTTCGGTTTGGTTATTTTCTAAAAGTGCCGCCATAATGCGTGGCAATGCTAAAGAAGATCCGTTTAAAGTATGCACCAACTGTGTTTTATTATAGGCATCTTTATACCTGATCTTCATCCTGTTGGCCTGGAAGGTTTCAAAATTGGTTACAGAACTTACCTCTAACCATTTTTGTTGTGCAGCGCTGTACACTTCAAAATCGTAAGTAAGAGCGCCGGTAAAACTCATATCGCCACCGCATAATCTTAAAATGCGATATGGTAATTCAAGAGATTGCAATAGTTTTTCAATATGCAATACCATCTCTTCATGCACATCATAACTGGTATCGGGTTGCACTAATTGAATGATCTCTACCTTATCAAACTGGTGTACACGATTCAATCCTCTTACATCGCTGCCAAAACTTCCTGCTTCTCTTCTAAAGCAGGGCGTATAGGCTGTCATCTTTATGGGGAGTTCAGATTCTTTTACAATTTCATCTCTGTAAATATTGGTTACCGGTACTTCTGCAGTAGGTATCATATAAAAACCATCTGCTGTTACATGGTACATCTGCCCCTCTTTATCGGGCAACTGGCCGGTACCATATGCAGTGGCTTCGTTTACCATTAGTGGTGGTAAATATTCGGTGTATCCTGCGGCTGTGTTGTAATCTAAAAAATATTGGATCAACGCTCTTTGTAATTTAGCGCCTTTGCCTTTGTACAATGGAAAGCCACTGCCGGTAATTTTTGCACCGGTTTCAAAATCTACTAAGTCATATTTTTTTATCAGCTCCCAATGCGGTGTTGCTGTTGCTGCAAGCGTTGGTTTAATGCCTGCTTCTCTCACCACTTCATTATCTTCAGGTGTTTTGCCTTTGGGTACAGATTTATGCGGCAGGTTGGGCAGTTTGATGAGTTCATCATGCAATGATTTTTCTGCATCTGCCAGTTGTTGTGCTAAATTTTGTAAAGAAGATTTTTGAGCAGCAACTTCTTGTTTTTTAGTTTCTGCAAGATCTTTTTGCCCTTTGCCCATCAGCATACCGATCTCTTTGCTGGCAGCATTCATAGCAGCCTGCAAACTTTCACTTTCTACTTTTAATTTGCGTACCTGTTCATCCAATTCCACCACTTTATCTGCAAGTGTAAGATCACTAAAATTTTTTACGCTTAATCTTTCCTTTACCAGCTCCAAATTCTGCCTTATAAAATTTACCTGTAACATCTGCTTTTAAATTTTGGCAAAGGTAAGGTTTTGATTTTTTTACACTATCCTCAAAAGTTTCCGATAGTAAAATTTAAGCTTTGCTCCCACGAAGACACGAAGGCCACAAAGTATAGAATTCGTTACTTCTTTGTGCTCTTCGTGGCTTTGTGGGAAACAGATTCAGGGACTCTGGCGGACAGGCGTTTTTGTTTATCTTTGCGGCTTATGCAACACGTGAAAGACGATTTACAAGTAAGGTGGCTGAAGCTGCGTATCAAACTGAAAGAACGGTTTGGTATTAAGCCCGACATGGATGGCATATTGTTTTTAATCGGCATCCAGGAATTGGGCAGCGGCAAGCAGGATTTTACCAAAGAACAAAAGCAGGACCTGATGCACATTGCAGTTTGTACCGTATTATCTGCCAGTGGTTATTATGCATTATCAGGGCATGATGAAGACAACTGGCCGCATTTTATCCAGCTAAAAGAATTGCCCGGCTTTGTTATGATAGAACAGGAAAATTTTTTAAAAGACCACATACTATTGTATTTTCAAAACCAAAAATTTATTGACTAACTATTTATGAAGACATTAAAAGTTATTCTTGCCATTGTGCTATTATCATTTGTTATAAGTTATGCCCACGGGCAGGTTAAAAAACCTGCGGTAAAAAAACCGGTAGCAATTAAAAAAAGTCCGGGTACAAGAGTGAAGCTGACTACCGATTTAGGAGTTATTGTAATAAGATTATATGATTCCACCCCATTGCACCGCGATAATTTTGTAAAACTGGTGAAATCCCATTTTTTCGATAGTCTTTTATTTCACCGGGTAATAAAAGGTTTTATGATACAGGGCGGCGACCCATTAAGTAAAAATGCACAACCCGGAGAAGCGCTGGGTATGGGCGGCGGCGATATGCAACGGATCCCGGCAGAATTCAGGCCTGGAATATTACATAAAAAAGGCGTGTTAGCAGCTGCAAGGGATGGCAATCCTGAAAAAGCCAGCAGCGCCTGCCAGTTTTATTTGGTACAGGGAAGGGTTTGCAGTGATGCCGAACTTAACCAGGCAGAATGCAGTATCAGACAGACCAATCCTGATTTTTATTATACTGATGAGCAAAGGAAAATGTATAAAACTATTGGCGGTACTCCTATGCTGGATATGAATTACACCGTTTTTGGAGAAATAGAAAAAGGAATTGAAGTAGTTGATAAAATTGCCAACATGCCTACAGCTCCCGGTGACAGGCCACTTAGCGATATAAGAATGAAGATGGAGATAGTTCAATAAGTTACGAGTTAAAAGAGTTACGGGTTGAGGGTTAATTTTGTTGTAACTGGTTTTATCAATCGCAAACAAATTAACCCGCAACCGACTTAACTCGTAACTTTTCTCTCCCTAACTTTTTTTAACCCGTAACTTTCTATATTTTGCAGCCGAATTAATTTATAAAAAATTTCAACCCATAAAAAATGACTTTTCCTGCCAACTTGCGCTACACCAAAGATCACGAATGGATTTCATTAGAAGGTAATGTTGCTACCATCGGTATTACTGAATTTGCCCAAAGCGAACTGGGTGATATTGTTTATGTAGATATCAGCAGCAAAGGAAAAAGCCTTGCGGCAGAAGAAGTTTTTGGAACAGTGGAAGCTGTAAAAACTGTAAGTGATCTTTTTTTACCGGTAAGCGGCACCATTACAGAAGTAAATCCCGGTTTGGAAGCGCAACCTGAATTGGTAAACAGTGATCCGTATGGCGCTGGCTGGATGATAAAAATGACTGTTGATAATCCGGCGGCGGTGGAAGCACTTTTGAATGCCGATGCATACAGTGCCCTGGTTTCTTAAAAAAATCATGACAAACTCGAATAATAAGTCTCTGTTTAAAGAGATCGGCATCAAAAAATTTATCCCAGGCATTGCCTGGTTTTTTGTTGTGCTCACACTAGTTTGTATTCCCGGTTATGATCTGCCCAAGGTAGATAACTGGATGATTGAGATCAATTACGATAAGCTGATCCATGTGGGTATATTTGCGGTACTGGCTTTTTTATTCATGTACCCAATAATAAAATCAGCTGCTTCCAAAAAAGAAAAATGGCACTGGTGCATTAAAATTGCATTGGCTACTATAGTCTGGGGATATACCACAGAAGTCATTCAAAAATTCTTTATCCCGGGCAGAAGCTATGACCTTACTGATTGGTTAGCAGACAGTCTTGGTGGCTTACTGGCCATGATCTTTTGTAAATTATATTTTTTAAAAAATGTTAAAACCGGGGAATAGGCGCTGCAGCTTGTTTCAACGGTATTAACGCAGTATATTTGTACTATGTTAAATGTAGATGAAATGGAATACAACACGGGTCGTAACCATCTTATAATGAAAGAATACGGGCGCCACATTCAAAAAATGGTGGAGTACTTATTAACTATACAGGATAAGGAAGAGCGCCAGAGAAATGCTTTTGCAGTAATTGAACTGATGGGTTTTTTAAATCCGCATTTAAAAAATGTGGAAGATTTCCGTCATAAATTATGGGACCATCTTTTCCTGATAAGCGATTTTACGCTGGATGTGGAAAGCCCATATCCTATTCCCACAAGAGAAACTTTAAAGGCTAAACCTGACGTACTGGCCTACCCGAAAAAATACCCTAAGTTCAACCACTTAGGAAAAAATATTGAAGTGATCATTGATAAGGCATTGAAAGAAGAAAATCCTGAAAAGAAACAGGGTTTTGCCAATGCCATTGCTTATTACATGAAATTAACTTACAGCAACTGGCATAAAGAGCTGGTGCATGATGATAATATTCAGAGTGAATTATCGGCTATTACACATGGTGAGTTGGAATTTAACACCCGCCCATTTGTAAAACACCGTACCGATAACCGCAGCGAAGATGATTATGGCACCAACCGTAGCGGGCAACAATACCGTAAAAACTTTGGCGGCCGTAATAATGGTGGTGGAAGAGATAACAGGGGCGGTGGCGGAAGAGATAACAGAGGTGGTGGCGGAAGAGACAACAGAAACGGCGGTGGAGATAACAGGAATAATAACCGTAATTTTAAGAAGCGGTATTAAAGTTTGAAAGTTGAAAAAGTTGAAGGTTGAAAATTAATTTCAACCTTTTTTGTTTTTACCTTGCAGACCATTAGTGTAAAAGATAACTAATTTAATATGCAATCATTTGAAGTAAGAGGCGGCAAAAAACTTTCCGGGGAAATTACACCACAGGGTGCAAAAAACGAAGCTCTGCAGATCATTTCGGCGGTATTGCTTACTGCTGAAAAAGTAACTATAAAAAACATTCCTGACATTATTGATGTAAACCTACTGATTGATCTGTTAGGAGAAATGAATGTAAAAGTAGAAAGGATAAGCAGGGATACCTGTACCTTTCAGGCGGATAATGTGGATGTGGAATATTTACACAGTGAAGCTTACCATAAAAAAAGCGGCAAATTGCGTGGCTCTGTAATGCTTGCCGGGCCTATGTTAGCACGTTTTAAAAAAGCATACATTCCCAAACCTGGTGGCGATAAAATTGGCCGCAGGAGATTGGATACGCATATCATTGGTTTTGAAAAATTAGGCGCTCAGTTCTCTTACCATGAAGATGGCTTTTTTCATTTGGAAGCCACTGAATTAAAAGGTATGCAGATGCAACTGGATGAACCTAGTGTAACCGGTACCGCAAACATTTTAATGGCAGCCGTGCTGGCAAAAGGCACTACCACCATTTATAATGCCGCCTGCGAACCTTACCTGCAGCAGCTTTGCCGCATGCTCAACAGTATGGGTGCCAAAATAAAAGGGATTGGCAGTAATTTATTAACCATAGATGGCGTGGATGCGTTAGGTGGCACTACACACAGTATGTTACCCGATATGATTGAAGTGGGCAGCTTT